>Ga0308172_1001361_pt1 | contig 17486 bp, 19 predicted proteins | sample PhyGR2_FD_202134 | JGI IMG/M metagenome (GOLD analysis project Ga0308172, IMG submission 202134) | Phyllosphere microbial communities from UC Gill Tract Community Farm, Albany, California, United States - DLSLSG.R2 | ecosystem: Host-associated > Plants > Phyllosphere > Unclassified | place: USA... | reverse complement strand
CTGATTTCCGTCAAGCGCCCGGCATACTCTCGACGAATGTCCTGGATGCTGGGTGCCACTGCCGCCTCCAGCTGAATCCGTCTGATTGCTTCATCAACCGATAGAGACTTGACTCTGGAAAGGAGGGAGCTGACCGCAACCGCAGTCTCCTCATCCAGCTCCTCCAATTTCTCACTCTCGGAAACATTCTTCTGAGCAAGTGCAGTGGTGGACACAATACTCCCGAAGAGCAGTCCGAGCACACTCATGTAAATAGCGCCTGCTTTCACTTAGCCTCCTCCAATGAATGCCGTGGGAATCCTGCGCAGCCTGTTGCGGGCCGAGTATTAGTGTACGACGTGGTTACGATTGCTATTGAGTAGAGTGTTCCATTTTCAACCGTCAGTGTGTTGTCACGGAGCCGGTAGCCCGAGATGCGCTCGCTGGAACCCACGCGGGATCTTGGCCCCTGATCTCACGTCCTGCACACTCTCTCTGTCGCCTGTCAGCCAGAACGCTTGGCAGCATGCGTGCTCTGCGCGACTGCAGCCCCTCTGCCCCTGGAACCCAATAGCTGGATTGATGAACTGACGAGCAGCAAGGCGAGAAAACAAAAAAGCCCCTGTTTCCAGGGGCTCTTTGAAACAACTGGCGGAGAGAGTGGGATCGGATCACCTTCGACCCAACCCCTTCAAACCGTTGCAGAAAGCCTGCTTGGCAGGTTTCCTTTCATTGTTTCCTCGATCATAGCGCCTTGTCCGGGGCTTCATCCATCCTCCCATAGCGAGGATGGAGCCCGAAGCGAACCCAAAAAGACTTTGACTAAAGCTCACTTTTGTGAATAGGACCTCACATCGATGCCTTGCCTTTCGATTCCGACGCGCTTTCATACAAAGACCAATTACGCTTCGAGGAAATCGTCTGTGTTGTCCAACCCCCAGTTCCAAATCGCCAGCCAGCTCCTGATAGGCCTGATGTGCAGGACCAAGTCTTATGAGCGATCCAACCAGGTCGCGGACGTGCGACAGGCGCTTGAAGTTTCAGCGGAGTTGATTCGCCAATGGGAAGGAGATCGCCTGCCGAACTGCGCCTACACACCGCCTGCGCCGGCCTCCCCGGCAACCACCCGGGAAGCGCTGGTGGACCGGTCATTCGTCTCCACCGAAGAGTGGCGGCGAAACCGAGCGGCGCGTTGCACCCCTGCCCCACCTACACGAAAGACTGGACCCACCGTTCACTAAAGATCGATCCCCGGAATGCAAGGAGCCCCGCAATGCGGGGCTCGTCGCGTCTAGTGGAGCCTGGGACCGCGTCGCGCCGGGCTCGGTGTCGGAGGGCTTGCGGCTAGTGCCGGCGCTGGCGCTACCTGCGGCCTGCCCTGTGGCGCATTGTGAGTCACCGCCAAGCGAATCGTGCACCTCTCCAAGAACACCTTGCTGGACACCTCCAGCTCACCTCCACGCAGGGCCAGCTCGTTGGCAAGTGACGCTTGTTGTTCTGGCCCAGCCGCAGCCTGAGCGTAGGCCAACTCCCTCGTTCGCTGCTCCAAGGCAGCCAACCGCCGACCACGTCGCTGCGTCCAATCACCGCCGTGCCAGGACACACCGGGCTCTGGGCAGTTGGACACGAAGTCATTCCAGGACTGCTCGGCCATGTGGCGTAGCCGGATCGCGCGGCGAACCGCTTGGAGACGTTTGGGAAAGCGGACCAACGCTGCCGCAAAGCGCTTTAGGCACAGCAGCAATCGACTGAGCGCCGCACGGTGCTCCTTGCAGTCCTGCGGCACAATCTCCCCAAACGCCAGCGCCCTGACCGCCCTGATAGTGACCTGCAAGCCATTCGCAGCCAAATCATCCTGAAGCAGCGTGCCTTGCTGGACCACTTCGCTCCCGAGCGCTTCGACCGACACCGCCACGACGTCGTCTGCACTACTGGGCCGGCGCCGGTCGATGGCGTTGGCCATTCCCGCTGACATCACGATTTCGCCATCGGAGAAAGACAGCGTCTTGCCCGATGCTGAGCGCCTCATCTCGCGTCTGGCCTGCTCCTCGCCATGGCCGTGCGGCGTTGCCATGACCCGCCCCTCTTGTCCAAAATGGCTAAGGAGGTCGTCGAAGGCTTCTTGGTTGTCCTCCTCAATGGACCGGTTACGATCTCCGAGCTCGGAACGCCCGCCGCGGCTCTCGATTGCAGAAGCGTCCTTCCCCAAGTGCCGCGTGGGAGTCCGTGAGAGTACTGCGGCAGCAACCAGGTCACCCCGGGCCAGCGCTTCCTTCGCCTGAACCTCCAAGCTGCGATGATCGATCCTAACGTCAAGGTGCGCGGCTTCCAGGTGTGCGTTGGTCTTGGCGGCCACCAGCTCTCTGACCCACTCCACCTCCGCCCGGCCGGAAGGCCCGCCATCCAATTCGCGAGTTTTGTCCATAAAGCCTTCCGGCCCGATCCTACGTGTAGTCGCCAGCACATGGACATGCCAGTTGAGTCCTTCTTTGCTGCCAGGGCTGTGGATGCTGGCTTGGGCGGCAAAGCCGTAGCGGTCGACCAAAGCCCTGGTCACCTCTGTGGCGAGGGAAGAGCGCTGCTCGTCGGAGAGCTCGTGCGGCAGTGCAAACTCAAACTCCCTTGCGATGGTGGAATCCTTGCGACGCTCTGCCGCCTCGGCCTCCGTCCAGAGCGCCGCAGGAATCAACGCCCAATCCGGAGCATCGTCGGGCACGATGCAACGCGTCTCGACCACTCCGTCTCGCCGGCGATAGTCGTGACGGAGCCCTGTGCGCTCATCTTCAAGAAGAAGCCCAGCGCGGTAGGCGGCCGCCGCGATGGACGAGTGTCCCTTGGCCCGGCTGAAGGTCTTTACGTTCGCGTGATAGATCGCCATGCGGCTCCAAAGCAGTGGATGTTGCTTTGTTTATGCCCTGGCTTTTGATTTTCGCAAGCGCTGAAAGCGCTTGGGGTTCAAGGGGCGTCGCCCCTTGCGCACGCGTCACGTGGTGACGCCTAGGTGCGCTCTTGCTCTTTTCTTCTGAGCCTTGTTTTTCAGATCTCTTCAGTTTCGATAAGGCCGAAAATTTTCTAGTTCGCTGAACTTGACGCACGCGATTTCTCTGGTTGACTCGTAAGCACCCAGAGGAGAAAAGCAATGACAGAGCACACCCACTACCACCAGAGAATCCAAAGGGCCACCGAACGCCTGGCCCAGCTACAAGCGCGAGACCTTCTGGCTAATCATCGCCAGACCGCCAAGATGAAGAACGAAAAGAAACGCGCAGAAATTCGCCGTCGAGGCGAAATCGCCGACATCGTTTTTGCCACAGGAGCGCACATGCTGAGCGACGAAAATCTTACCCAAGCCCTTCAAGACTTCATGGAGAGACAGCATCACGTCACGCACTGACTGAAGCTTCTCCGCGATGCAGCCTTAAGAGCCCCTTGCCCTCAAGCCGAGGCAGGCACACTGAGCTCCGGGCGGCACTTGATGCGCGTGCTACTCCGGCGACCCTGGCACGATCGGCACGGCCTTGAAATCGATGACCAGCCAGTCATATTCACGCGAAAGGGCCTCCGCTATTGCTTCGGGGCCCGAGCACGTGATCTCCACCTCGGACGGAAGCGAGGCAACCTCGTCGTCTGCGTCCCAACGAATGTCAAACACCTTGAATATGGTCACTCGCTCCCCCTCATATCTAAACGCTCGGTCGAACCCAAAGCGTCTTTGATCCAGACGCTGGGGCTAATCCCAGTGATCATATCCCACGGGCAGGCCGTCCCAAGGAGCATAGTAGTTACGCTTACCCCAGTAATGGAGCCTGCCGCCACTCTCCTTTCTAAGCGCCCTGAAGACGGGGCCGCCTGGCATTTCATTAATGACGGTGCCGTCCAGCAGGGGCACCTTTGAACCGCGATACGCGTCGCCAGCGACCACCTCGGAAGGGATGTGAACGAGCAACGCCCCGGTGGTTGTCTCCCGCAGCACAATGCAGAAACCGCCACGTGGACTGCAACATACGACCCGATTGAGTTCCGCTCCATCCCTGATTCGCTTCAGCAGTGGAAGGAAAGATTCCATTGCCATGGCGTGGGCGCGTTGCTTCACTGCCAGATGTGTCGCCTCCTGACACCATTCCTGTAGATCCGTCGTATCCGCCAGCTGGAGGAAGCCCTCTCGGCCTGCCCAGTCGCGAGTGCCAGGCAGGTAACGGGATGTCGTGACGAACAGACCATTGGCCCCCTCCCGCTTCGAGTGCGCTTCAAGCGCTGCGACGGCTTCAAGTCCGATCGGCTTATGCGCACCATAGCGCTTGGCTTGGATCAGGGTAAGGCTATCCCCCAAGGGAGACTCTTGCCATACACGAACGTCTACGCCTCCGTCGCCGCTACCCGGCCCCACCTTCGTCTTCCAGCCACGCGCAGCAAAAATGCTGCTGATGAGTTCCTCAAACTTTCGGTGAGGTAGGCGGTAAAAGTCTTCCGGCCTCTGAGCAAAGTAGGAGTAGACGTCGCCTGACACGTCCGCCACGTCGGCCTCAATCAGTCGACATGTCCACCTCCATTGAGCCCACGCATCAAACTGACGCTGAAGTTCTGACTCCTGGTCAATCAGGTAGTAGTTGGCAGTTACCGAGTCATCAAACTCCATGTATACGCCGACCTTCTCAAGCTCATCCGAAAGCTCGTCGGCTTCTGCCATCCCTTCGTAAAGGACTCGGCGGGCCTCTCCCTCTGACCAAAAGGTCAACAATGGCTCACCGTCACCTGGTTCGGAGTCGTAGTGCTTCAGCGGATCCTTGTGACCCGAGTCGTGAAGCAAGTCATGCTTGTTGCCCCACGCTTCGGTGATCGCCTTAACCTGAGCCACCAGCTTCTCTAGTTTAGCGTCAGGCCTGACAGGACTTTTTCCCACGAGGGGCCTCCCTAGAGATTACATTGCTCGGAACCGAATCAAGCAGCGAGTAGTCCCGGTGCCGGCTGCATCCGCTGGCACGCCCAGCCGCCCAGCCGCATGCCGAAAACACGTCAATCTCCGTCAACTCCAAGCGCTTCATTCTCTAACAAGCCCATCTTCATTTTGTAATGGTCTTGGTGCCCGGCTCTGTCAAATAGCATCTCCAACTTCGTGAAATAGTAGTTTAGATCGAACTGGCCCCAGTCCACATGAGCGATATTGACGTCATCTCGGTGGCTACCTCGATGTAAATATCGCTCCAAGGGCTTGAATGTCGCATCCGCCTTCGACATTTCGCCCAGCACTGCGCTCATTTCTTTCCTACGGCCGGTGAATGCGAAGAATGTCTCCACAACGCAGCGCATGGTGTTCGGCATGACTTGCACAGGGACTCGGCCGTCTCGCACATCGCGAATTGTTTGCCAAAGTGCGTCGTAGTCATTGGCGAACTCTTGACCGCTCATCGGCATGACTTGGCTGCAATCATTCTTTACGACTCGCAGCAATTGACACTTCTTTGGCACAGTGGCCCACTCACGATAGCCTAGCTGTAGAACGAGCTCGTGCAGGAAGAAGAGGTTGTGAGTTAAAGCAAGAACTTGACGAACCTTCTGCCCACCGGGCGGCTTGATCAATTCCTGCACGATGACTGACGCGATGTCGTAGACGTAGTTGTGCGAAAGGCTCGATATGGGGTCATCGATGACCACAATGGTCCGCGCCAAGTCAATGGACTGCCCCTGCTCGGCCGCCCCCTTCAAAAGCTCCATAAAATAGAAGAAGGAAATGAGCGTCTTCTCACCCTCGCTGAGAGACTGAGTCGTGCTTTCACCAAGACCGGGACGCTTCAAACAGTAGAGGCTGCCCTCTCCTGCCTTCCGGTCAATGGTGAAGGTATCAATACCGAGCCCTTTGAGCCGTGTGTTGATAGCGGCAACGGACGCGTCTACTCCCTCTTGGTTCTTCTTTAGCCCCACCAAAGCGGCAGCGGCATCGCCTTTGGAGCTGGAGGCGGCCTTCTGCTTGATGACCCACTCGCCCCTTTGCTCATTGAGCGGTGCCACCGCTGCATCGTAAGAGGTGTATGCATTTGCTCGATCGCGATACAGGATTTTCCAGAAAACCTCCCCGACTGCTTTGCGCTCCTCCTCCTTGTTCGCGATCCGTCGATTGAAGTCACCTATGCGCGTGTTGAGGGCATCCAGCGCTGCTGTCATCAAACCCATGTCAACGCTGACAACCTCGAAGGATTCTCCAGGACGCTCTTGCTTCAATCGCATTGTTGCCAGATTCGCCTTGAGCTTGGCAATCACAGCTTCGGACGCAACCTTCAGATCGGTCTCTTTAGCCAAGGGCTCGGCCAAAGCGGACGCGATTTGGCTCTCTAGATTAGATATGTCAGTGGCGTAGCTGGTCACGTAGGAGGCAATGGATTCAATCTTTTCCTGTCTGGTCCCTTCAAACAGACTTAGAAGCTCATCCATGAACCCATGAGGCAGGCCTTGTTGGCAGAACGGACATTGATCGTCCTGGACAAAGGACCGCCCTTTATCCACCCAGTCTGCGTTTTTGAGCGCTTCAATTAGTGCTGACAGGCTGCTGTCACTGGAGACCTCCACTACTTCCTGCCAAAGCTCACGGGCCTCTATCAATGAGAAACTACCTGTAGAGAGTGAGTGCTTCGCCTTAGGTTGCTCGTCACCGGAAACATCAGCCAGCCGCCTGATCAGCTCACCTATGTCATCCAGATCCTCGTCGGGCGAAACCTCCAGCTTCCGCAGATCCTCGAAGAACTTGGGTTTTCCGCGCCCATAGCCTTTCAGGTAGCCCGCAAACTCGCCGGTGTCGTAGGCCTTAAAGGCCTTCCATACCTCTTCCTGGGCAGCAATCAGCGCCTTGTCAAGGCGGCCATCAATCGCCTCGATGGCGACGCGCGCTGCTTCAGTCGCTTCGTCTGCATCCCTGCTTATCTGCTCCTGCCGCTCTATTTCCTTTTGGGTTGCTACATCCGTCTCGCCAATGGTAAAAATCCCTGGCATGCCATCCGCTTCGCCAATCACGGACTGGACAAACTCGTGGTTGTAGACATGAAATCTGAACCGCCCCTCCCCCACCGTTGTGACTTTACAGCCGGTGAACTTCGGGTCACCGACAGCAAGTCCGCGTATGACCTCACCGATTGCAGTCTTTCCGGCCCCGTTCTGGCCATAGAAGAACACTGGCTTTCGGTTCTCAGTCTCTAAAAAGATGCGTGTCGACTGAGTTGGGTGAAAGCTCTTGTGGTTAAGAATCGATATCTCGCTAATCATTACACTCCCCCCGAAGCTGTTGCGGAGAGTATGACCGTTGTCCAGCACGGGCAGCCACCCTACTAAGGGCTGCTAGCTAACAAAAGATGGAGAAGACACTAACAATAGAGAGGCCTCGTTTAACTGGCATTCATCTAGCGCCGACGTGATTCTAAGCGATTTGTTAGCCAATATCCTGCAAACAGTACAGAATTGACTGCGATAAATCGCCAAACAATCCGCTGAAACACCTTGTTTTAAAGGGTTTTTCAAGGATAACGGATCTAGCGCTTTCTAAGGGCCCACCCCGCCAGCAACTCAACGCCTAGGGACGTTGCCCGGCAGGCAGATTTTTGTATCAACCGGGTTGACGAAATGGCCGCCTGTTTTATCCCTACTTCCATCTACTGATGGAAGTGAACCGTGACCACCCTACCCTCCGCATCACTCACTGATTACATCGCCTCGCCATTTGGCACTCTGCATCTGGAAGGCATCCACATCGGCCGCTTTCGTATCGACCTGGCTGTCATCCACGGCCGCGAGGCGGCCATCAATCTCCAGGAATGCATCTTGGCGGCCTTGGATGAGACCGGCCGGAACCAAGCAATGAGGCGCGGCACTCGGTATCCCGAGCCGTTGCCTATGGGAACCCCGGCTCGCCCCCTAGCCAAGGAGATCGAGGACCATTTGGAGGACATGCGCCGCCGGGAACTGGATCCCAAAACCGTGCTCGCCACCGAGCGCACGCTCAAGCTATTGCTTCGCACCTGCGGCAACATTTCAGCAGCTCGAGTGGACTATCACCACATCCAAGATCTCTGGAAGCTGCTGCGCTGGGCTCCGAGGAACTTGGTGTCAGACCCACTGCTGAAGGACCTTACCTTCGAAGAAGCCATCGCCCTGGGCAAAGAGCAAGACGTGCCGCCGCTGGCCGCCGCCACCAAAGAGCGTCACAGGCGTTTCCTGGTCGCCTTCTTCAATCACCTGGTGAACGGACAAGCCATTGTCTCTTCGCCCATGAAGGCCTTCCGCAAGCCCAAGCAGGATCACACCATTGATCCCGAAAAGGCCATTCGTTTGTTCGAGGACGCAGACCTGCAGGCCATCTTCGACCCCGCAACCTTCATCCCTTGGGCGAAAAAGCCGCAGCACTGGTGGGCACCGATGCTCGGCTTGTATACCGGTGCCAGGGTCAATGAAGTCTGTCAGCTGAAGCTGACCGACATCATCGAGGAGCGCGGCGTTTGGTGTATCGCCTTCCAAAAGACACTCGACCCAGACCTGGCCGCAGATCCAAAGCGGCAGCGGCGAAGCCGACAGAGCATGAAGGGTGCAGGCTGCATGCGCGTCATTCCCATCGCCAAGCCTCTATTGGAGGCAGGCTTTTTGGAGTTCGTGGAGGACATGAAAGTGACCGGGCACCCCCGCTTGTTCCCTCTGCTCTCTGCTGGCGTGAACCGCGCCACGGGGGAGACAAATGCCCGTTACAGCCAACAGTTCGTCGTGGACTTCGGCCGCTATCTGAAGAGCCTAGGCTTTCCAAGAGGGGTCGGATTCCATGCCTTCCGCCACACGCTGGCAACCGAACTCGATGTCCAGGACGTGCCGGAGCGAGAGATTGCCTTGGTCACGGGCCACGCGACTGACAAGCGGGACCGGGTCCAGGTTCTCCGCACCCACTACCTTCACAAGAAGCCGCAGGTGACCCGAGGCAAGCAAATCAGCGCCTTGCAGTTGTATCAGCCCAAAGTAGAGCTGCCCCGTTACCAGCGCGGGCAATTTGCCAAGTGCCTCGCAAATCGGAAAACGTTCTATCCTTGAGGAACAGGCAGGGAGCTTCAGTCATTCCTCAAGCTTTCGGTGAGCACACAGATACAGATTCTAGCAAGTCCGACGTTGCCCGAAGACGCACAATGTTGTTTCTTCATGCACCAAGCTAGCCTTAGCGGTAGACCACTAAGGCTAGGCATATTGCGAAAATTCTACTCAGACGCAGCGCCCCCTCACAGGGGCTTCCCACATGTCCGGCACCTATTCCTCGAAGATGTCGCCCCAACGGGACCAGATTGAACTCCCCCTTCCACCTTGCCGATAGCCCCTGAAAACAGACCCTCCATCACCGGGCCAATGCCTTCTTTCTCTAGAATATGCGCAATAAGCTTGTCCTGATTACGACTGGACAGGCGAGAGAACCACTCATCGAACACTTCAGCAACAGTTGACATAAAATTCCTTGTCTAAGTTTTATTTCCGCAAAGCTGGCAATCGCCCCTCTTGAACTTATATGGGGATAGCCCGCACACACCACACACAACTGACGCGTCACCCGGAAATAGTTGCTTTAAGCTCTGCCTGTAAGCCTTCTTTCGCAACCGTTCACTGAGACCGCCAAGATTGTCTTGATCAACAGTATCCTGACGCGAAACATAGGTAATGAACCAACCCAGATCTTGCTGCGGATCAGCCAAGAGCTTAAGCACCTCACTAGCAATAAAGTTATTGGCAGCTCTTCCAGCAATGAAAGCTTCCTTTTTAACTTCGACCTTCAGTATTAAAGCGGCAACCGACCACAACAAAAGTATAGCGGAGGATAGCTGAGAAGCGACCTCAAAAAACTCTCTGTGCGCCTGCCCCGCCGGAATACTCAGCGCAAGAAGTATGAATATCGGGGTCAGGATCGACCCCAGCACGAGCGAGCTCGAGGATATAGCAATCCAGTAGAGGTTTCTTGAGTAGATAAACGCTGCAGTCAGCGCGTCCATTCTAATCTGTAGAAGCTTTTTTTCTCTACTCTCCCTGTCGTCCGATTGAAGGATGGGAAGCTTCAGGATTGATCTAGCCATAGACCTAACTGCAATCATCGCGACAAAAGCTCTCAACGTCCTCGACATCGTCTGAATCCCTCAGCAGCCCAGCGTGCTCTACCCAACCATTATTCCCTACGCGCATAACGCACAGGTGTAGCTACATATCGGCACCTAAGTCATGTTCTTTAGAAAAATTTTGATGAAACCTCGGAGGGTAGCGTTTAGTCATATAGCCGTTACCGATATGTCGCATGCATTGTTATCGGTAGAGGATACAATGCCGGACTATCTACGTCAGGACGACGTGATGGGACATGGTCACACCCACTTGCGCCAACTCGAAATCTATGCTAAGTTTCTCGCATACCAGCGACCAGGAGTAGCTCCGGTCAACCGTCTGGTCCCTAGGGCGTTTCATCAATTTACGCATGCCCGGTCGAAGGCTCACGCCCGACCGGGCATTTCGTATGTGCAGCCCGAACGTAATCGGCTACGCTTCGCTTCATCCCAAGAAGCGATAGGCCGAAACCAGTGATCCCGCAGCCGCTATCTAAGCTGTTCGACGCCATGTTTCACGGCAAATATCGGTTTGAAGAGTTTTTGACCCTTCATCCCCAAGACAACTACACTCCAGTTCCTTGGAAGCACCGCACAATCTACAAGCCTTCCAGCACGCTCAAGGACTTCCATGTCTTTCTGAGTCGGGTCGTCCTGGAGCACCTACCACTCGATACGTCGGTTTCTTTTGCTTACCGCAGAGGCGCGACCATCATCCAAGCGGTCGAACCGCACGCGAAGAGCCGGGCATTTTTCCAAACAGATCTGGAACGCTTTTTCGACAGCATCACCACCGCGCTGATTCGCAAGGTGTTGGCGGAAAACCAGACTCCAGTGACTGATTTACAGGATCACCTGGAGCACATCCTCAATCTCTTAACTGTCGAAGGGAAGCTGCCCATTGGCTTCTCCACCTCCCCCATTCTAAGCAACGCCTGCCTCCTGTCTTTCGACCAGAGCTTGGCACAGATCAGCAAGACGCGGGGATGGATTTACACCCGCTATGCAGACGACATAATGCTGTCGGCAGACGATCGAGCCAAGCTCTCAAACGCTGACACTGTCATAGAGGACTGCCTTTCTGCTGAGATCGGCGACGATTTCCGCCTCAATCCCGCCAAGAGCAAGCTGACAACTGTCGGCCGGAAGGTCAAGCACTTAGGGCTGGTCATTCTTCCGAGTGGAGATGTGTCTGTCGATCGTGAAGTTAGGAATCGAATAGAGTCTTGGATTCACTTCTACCTGCGAGACAGGGCTAAGTTGCTCAAGATATTTGAAGAGACCCCCAATCAAGGGATGGAGGAGGGGTTGGAGCGCCTTAGCGGCCTCGTCAGCTACGCTCATTCTGCGGACCCGGCTTATCTCGAAAAGCTGAGAAGCAAGTTCGGCACCACCGTCATTGACAGCCTTCTGCACAGGTCTGCGCAATGAGCCGCCTACAGGTGACGCTGGACGCTATCCAGCACGTCGCTCATCTTCACTTAGACGTGGATCTTTCCACGAGCGGACTGATGTGCCTGGTCGGCCGAAACGGGGCAGGAAAGACGACCTTGGTTAGGGCGCTTCGGAACCTCTCGAACTCAGACACGTTCGTGAGAACAGCAACGCCTTACGCGTTCTCGAAGGGGAGCCGCATTGTCTATGATTTGGACGGCGAACAGGTAACTTTTGCCTACAACGACGTTGTTCGCTCTCTCGACTGTCGTGAGAAGATCCCCAAGGAGCTACGCGAGCTAATTGCTGCCGAACTTCCGATGCCATACGGGGCTCGGTTCAACTACTTCAGAAGCGCCAGCGAGGCAGACCAAGACATTCGGACCGCTATTGCGCTTGGAACTTATGACCTCCCAGATGAGCTTATCTCGTTTTTGAACGCCGTCTACGAGACTCAGCGTTACTCAGCAATGGTCGAGGTTCGACTCAGGGGGAAAAGCTACTACGCTCTCGTCAGGGAAGACGGCACATATGTCCGAGAGGATTATCTAAGCTCTGGGGAGCACTTCCTAATCAATCTCTTCCGGACGATCAAGGGTCCCTCAAAGCTGCTGGTGATTGACGAGATTGACCTTTCGCTAGACGCAGCAGCCCAAGCGAATCTTCCAGGCTGGCTACGCGGGTTCTGCGAAAAATGCGACCGCAAGATAATCTTTACAACTCACTCCCTTGCGCTTATGCAGCAGCTAGAGATTGAAGAGCTATTTTATATGGAGGAGCAAAATGGTGGCGTCTCGATCACGCCCACCTCTTTCAGCCAAGCGATGCTGAAGCTGTTCGGCTTTATTGGATATGACCGATATATCGCAACGGAAGACAAGAAGCTCATAGCCCTGATCCACCATCTAGTCAAGAAGTATTGCCCAACCACCCTACTCAGCTACAAGGTAATATACATCGGAGGAGCATCTCAGGTCGCAGGCTTCATCGAGAGCAACGATACAGATCGTTTCTTAGCTGCGCCGGAAAGGGTAATCGCGATCCTCGACGGCGATCAATGCAAAGAGAAATACGCTCAGAACGACCGTATCCATATGATCCCCCTGAAGAGCGTCGAGAAAGCACTCTGGGCAGCTAGGCAAGAAGATGCAGCGTTTCCCTTCGTCACCGAGCGAGATAACTTTACAGGTGACAAAGATTTTGAGAACTATTTGAAAGACAAGAAGATTGCCACACAAGAGCAGATTTTCGATTACCTAATCGCAAGACAAGAGGCAGATTTTCAATCTATTGCTCGAGTCTTGACTGACCTGCTGCCACCGCCGCATGTCTGATGCTATTCGAGTCCCATAAGGGCGACACACTTCAAGGTGCTACCCCCGCACTACCCCTCACGCCCCCGCAAGCTGTTTCGGGCGAAGTCGCGCATCTGCCGCAGCAGCTCCTCCTGCGCCCCTTCCGGCAACTGTGACATCAACAAGATGGCCTCAGCCATCGGCTCACTCACCGCGTGGAAGTAAGCCACAGGCAGCTCCAACGCCTCTGCTAGCTTTGCCATGCTCTCGTTGTCTGGCATCCGGTCCCCTCGCTCGTATCGCGAAATCCTAGGAGCGGCAGTGTTCTCCTCCTCCAGGCCCAACACCGCTCCCAGCGCGGCCTGCGTGAGACCCTTTCTCAACCTAGCCTCTCGCAAGCGACGGCCGAAGGTGGATGCGGGAGGAAGCGCTGCGGGCATGAAGAAAACCAACGGATGCTGAATTGACCCGCTAGTCTGCCGCTTCCAATCTTGCCCTGCATTTGCCATATTTGCAAACGTCGCCAGACGGGCGGCTTTGCAGGGGTTTTCATGAAGAAGAATCGGACGTGGGCTGCCGCTGGACTGGCCACCGCGCTCTTGCTGACGGCATACGGAGTTGGTGCGCAGACCCATACGGAGCATGAAGAAGCACCCAACAGGCCGGGCTTCTTCCGGCAACTGGGGAAGAGCCTGAAAGATGCTGGCGGCCAGATGATTGGGGTGAAGCCCACTGGGGCCAGCGGAGCTCAGTCTGCCAGCTCCGGTGCCATCTACACCCCGGTCAGCGGGGCCGGAAAGATTCAAGGGCTCTTCATGGGTGACAACCACCAGTTGGCCCAGCAGGGACGGCTCGACTGGCCCCGGGTGTCGCTGACGTTCCAGGAATGGGGGGCGTCTCTGCCCTGCTGGACGATTGAAGCGCGTGTGTGGACCAGCCCCTCCGCGTCGACCACGGAAGTGTTCCGCACCTGCGCCAACGCGGCATTGACCGAGGTCGACGACTTGGGCGACATGGCCGAGCTCAACACCGCCGCCCTGTGGAAAGGCAGGGATACCTTGACTGGCGTTCGGGTGCCCTCCAACAAGGCCAATACTGGGGCCAGTCGGTCTACCGGCCCCAACCCGCCCAGCCAGCCGTTCGTCCTCAACGTGAGCCGACCAGGTGTGTCTGACAAGGCCGTCGACGTGGCGCTTCGCGTGGCCTGGGTCTCTGGGTTCATTCGGACCGCCGACCTGCACCCTGGGGCTTCCGGGATCCTGACGCCCTTCAAAGATTCGAGGATGTGGCTCGCTGGCTTCAAGCCGGAAGGCAACCGAGACCGCTAAGCCGTCTCTTTCTCCACCCGTCTGGGGCGGCCTACCGCCGCCCCATCATCACCCTCAAGGATTGAACCATGAACGCAAGGTCTCCCCTGGCCGGCTTGGCCGTTGCACTGACCCTCTCGGCCTGCGGCGGACCGCCCTCCAATAATGATGCAGAGCGGGCCTTTGCCACTCTGTTGGAGGAAAGCGGGGCCGGACGGGTTGGCGACATCCGCGACTTCGAACTGACCGGATGCGTCGAGGCCCAAGACATGGAGGGCTACCGCTGCGACACCAAGGGGAGAGTTTCCATCGATATCGGTGGCCGCCAGGTGCCCATTCCGGTCAGCAAGAACCTTAGGTATGCGAAGGAGTCAGGGAGCTGGAAGGCCTACGCCAAATGAGCGTCCCTCCCCCTCTTATTGACCAGTCGCCCCCTGCTCGGCGCAAGCTGATGACGCCACGAGACCGGTTTTTCTGGTGGTATTCCTTGAGCTTGCTCTTCCTGGGACCTTTTGGGTTCGTCGTTGGGCCAGTGGTGGCCCAACGACGCACACGGAAGGTAGGACGCCTCTACCCGGCCGAGGCCCGCGTGGCCCAGGCGCGGGACAAGGGCTTTGCGTGGTGGCAATGGTGGGTCATGACCGTCCTGACCCTGATGGGCGCTGCTGGAGCCTTCGCTGTCCTAAGCGGGCTGCCGATGTTCCTTTTCGTGCTTTACGCACAACTGATTCAGTAGTTCTTGCAAGTTGGAGCTCTCCGACTTTGCCAGAGAGCCGCCACACGATCGCCCCTAGTCAAAGCCGCCCGAGGGCGGCTTAATCATTTAGCTCGGATCCGGTCCATTGGCGAACCCTATCCCAATCGCTATCTAAGATTTCTGGACTGGGCACGCGGAGCAGACCTTGCAACTTGACATTAAAACAAATACGCATAAAAGGAGGACCTACAAGCCACGAGCCGAAAAATGAACATTGAATTGTTCTGGAATCAAGCCTTCTTAAACTGCCTCGCGCGACTTCCCGCAGAAGAAGCCAAGGTAGAAGCGGACAGGGCAACTGATATGTGCATCAGCCATTGGCAGAGCAAGGCCTCTGAATATTCACCGGACAATGCCACCCTGTGGCAGGACCAGTTAATAGGAAAGGTGCCTGTGCTCATTGCGGAGTATCATAATAGGCGCACTGGCAACGTTACGGCTTTACGCCCGGTGCCTTCGGAATCTGGCGGGGCGTCATCGCCCAGGTAGCTAACTCTTGCTCTGCGAGTGCATCTCCAACCGCTTCCGTGAGATTCGTGCGCGTGTAGAGGGCAAGACCTCCTTGCTTTCTACGAACAAGAAAGTTGACCGGAATAGGAGCCAGCGATCCGCCAACAAAGGCAAGGATCTCAACAACCTCAACATCCGCGCTGAGGCTAAAAAACCTCGATTCCGCGATCTCAAAGAATGTTTCTTTATTTATTTCCACCTGTCTCCGGACGCGCGGCAGGTCTGTGATCACACTAAAGCGCCGCGCAACAGCGCGCGCAGTTGCTTTGGGCCCCTCAAGCACTTCCGTCTCACCGTGTATAGGAATAGCCACCGCCAAGGAGCGAGCGGAACCAGCCTTTACCACAAGGGAAAACACAAACGCATCGAGCTTTGACGTATTCGACATCATGACTCCAAATTTAAGATTTTGACTAAACGCTCAGACTATGACGAGCGGCCACTTGTGGATCCGGATTGGTGAAAAAGCCCATACCCAACTGTGTCCAAACCGCGGGAACCGGGCCCCATACCCCTGAGCTTCTCCTTTGCCGTAAACTCTCGACTGTAAGTTGAGTGGTGCTCGTCATCGAGCTCATGCCCTACGATTTGCGCCCTCAGCTCAGAAACTACACCAGCTCCCTGCAGCTCCTGGATAAACGTCTTCCTGAGCGAGTGAAACCCGCGCTTTGCTGGCTCCCAACCTTTCCCCACCTCGGCCAGATGCCGACTGAAGGCCTTGGTGATCCAGTTGCCCTGCCCGTTCACGGCGGTGGCCTTCGCGGCTGGGAAGAGCCTGCTTTCACCAGCCTTCCGCTTATCGTCCACCCATTTCAGGAAGCCCATCTTGAGCAGCTCAGGATGGAGGGGCACCGTCCGAAGGCTCACTTCCGTTTTAACTTTCTGATGCTCGCCTTCGTCCGATACGCGGAGGCACGGGATGCCGTCCTCTTCGAACACGTCTTTGATCAGAAGCTGGCCAACTTCCGAGGCCCTGGCACCTGTGTAAAGACCAAGGAGCGAGGCCCAGCGGGCCGACTCTGACAGCTTGGCCAAGGCTTCTGGCGCGAACAGGGCATGGATCTGCGCCCTATCGTAGGCCTTGAAGCCCAGTTTCTTTCGGGCACGCTTCTCACGTTGGGAGTAGCTGACATGGCCGCTGGCCGGGTTGTCACCACGGGGATAGTGCCCCGAGGCCATGGCCCATTCGAAAAAGCCACCTTTGCCACCGATATAGCTCTGCTTGTTCGTGAGCGTTGGCGTGGAAGCGCCCTTCTCGCGCATGTCCTGATACCAGCGAGCGAGATCGGACCGGGTGATGGCATGGACCTTGGCCTTTGGACCCAGGAATGCCACCAGCGCCTCGATCGCGGTCTTCTTGATGGTGTAGGTCTTGGGCAGCGTTGAGCCCTTGAGGGTCGCCAGGAACGCGTCCCGAGCCCTGCCCAACGTCATCGTTTCAAGTGCAGGCACTGAGGCTTGCCGCACAGGGCTGGCCTGGTGCGATGCTCCGAATGAGTTGAAGGCGGCCACTGGGAGACGCGGCTGGGCGGTTGCCCCACCCCTTGCTTCCAGCTCCATCAGCTGCCGATAGAGCTTCAGGTCCTTCGGGCTGTCGATCTCCCACTGTTCGGTCACCGTCCCATCCGGTTGGCGGGTTCGGTTGAGCGTCAGTTCCTGAAGGTTCTCGGCGCTCGTCAGTCGAGCAATAAGCAGGTCAGCGTCCGATTTGCTGAGCTTGGCCACGCGTTGATCCTTCAACTGTGCGAAGAGCCGAGCATAGCCCGCCCCAAGCACGACTGCACGCACGTGTGCCTGGGCGAGGTCTTTGGTCTTAAGAGTCCGCTTGATGAGCCGGCAATCGAGCACGGCTTGAAGATCGACAGGGACACGCTGGACGAACGACCAGCGGCCGGTGGAAGACCGGCTCAAATGATGGGGGATGCGCATGCGAGTGTTTCCTCTGCATGCTTCCTGCTTTCCAATCCGCAAAAACCATCGATTTCAATTAAAAATCAATGGCTTAAGATCGATTGGCGGAGAGAGTGGGATTCGAACCCACGGAAGGTTTGACCCTTCGCCGGTTTTCAAGACCGGTGCCTTAAACCGCTCGGCCATCTCTCCAATC
>Ga0308172_1001355_pt1 | contig 17571 bp, 19 predicted proteins | sample PhyGR2_FD_202134 | JGI IMG/M metagenome (GOLD analysis project Ga0308172, IMG submission 202134) | Phyllosphere microbial communities from UC Gill Tract Community Farm, Albany, California, United States - DLSLSG.R2 | ecosystem: Host-associated > Plants > Phyllosphere > Unclassified | place: USA... | reverse complement strand
TAAGCAAAAACACCGTAACTTCCCATTATGGTTTGTACCCCGCAGCAAAGCGTTTTACACCGTTTTGGTCATACACAGCCATCCCATTAGAATCGAACACGGAGCGACCGCCGCCCGGTAACGCCGAATTCATTTCCAACACACCATTTTTATCGATGCGCCACCCAGCCTTACCCGCGACATAATTGTTTGATTGGATATAGCTGCCAATTTTGGCGTTCGTGATCGAGGCATCTTGGATGAGCGCGGAAACAATAAAGGTTTGTGAGCCTTGGATGAAGAATGGCAGCGTATACCCGTTAGTCGCAGGATTTAACACCGCGAACTGATCCGCGCTGGCGAGGATTTTCGTACTTACCACTCCGCCTCTCACTTCGGCACCAACGGACAATCCCGCAGCATGATATTGGCCGTTATAGGTCACTCCAGTCCCAATACTGTAAACCGCGCTACCTGTCCCATCTTGATTAAATATGGTCTGGCCACGAACCTGTATAGCTGCCGTATTCTCTCCAACGGTAGACGTTAGCCCTGTGACTTGCGTTGATATGGCTTCAATATCCGTCGCCACCGTTTCGCGTAGCGTGGTTAAATCAGCCTCAGTCTTATCCGTTTTACTGTTTAGCTTATCAACCGCCGTAGCTCGAGCTTCTGATTCCGTGGCAACGACCTGACGGGTTTCCGTTATTTCCGCTTTACGGTCGCCATTCTGCGCCATCCAGCGGCGTACATCGGCATCATTTGCCAGCGCATTCTGAATGGCAGCCTCTGCTGCATCCTGTAGCTTTGCGTTGGCATCCGTGAGATTTTTATCGATCTCTTTAAACGCTTCCGATTGCTCGAGCTCTTTTTTAACCTCATCGGCAATCCAATCAACATCCGTACTCGATTCGCCTAATACCCAATCAATCCAATCACCTTGATTGCCGGATTTATCCACCAATCGAGCACGATAGAAGAATGACTGACCCGCGCTTAGTCCCATCTGCTGATAGCTGCGCTGGGGATACGGAATATCAGATAGAAGCATGGCTCCGTCTTCAGCGTTTTTATCGTTGTACTGAATCTCAGTTTTAAGCGTATCTTCCGCCCCATCGGGGAAATTCCACGATAGCTGTATACCAAAAACCAGCGGATCAGCTTTGAACCCAATAGGAAGCGGCGGCTTTCCTTCTTTCCCGTTAAGCTGCGTCTCAAGTGACGTTGCCCACAACGAAGAAATATCGCTGGCGTTGATAGCACGAACGCGCACCAAATAGCGCCCCGCATAGATGTTAGGAACCTCAAAACCCAGCGCCGAGGTGCGAGGGACTGATACCCAGTTACCGTTATCTTTTCGCCACTCAGCCTCATAAGCGATCGCATTCTTCACCGCGTTCCATGTCGCACGCAGCGTAGTCACCGCAATCCCTTGGTTGACGCTTGAATAGCTGGTAATGAGAACATTTTCTGGCGCCACCTGAACACCCGGTGGAATAACAGAAATGGGACGATCGTCTATGCGTGCGCCGGTATCAATCCGCGCATATTTGTCTGGGTCATGGTAAGCCCCAACGATGGTGTAAGTGTTATCGTTATTGTCTGCCACACTCACAACGCGGTAGAGCTGCACAGCGAGTTCATCAGCATCAACTGCCCATACTGATTCGGCCTGCGGAGTTTCACTGTAGCTTGTTGTCACCGTGACAAGGCGACCATTTACCGATTGCACCGTTCTAGCCTGACTGATACCAGAAGGTAAATTAACGATCAGACGGTCACCGCTCTTAATGTCTGGCTCGCGGTCGAGGCGGACATTTCGCCCTTCAACGCTGCTAATGCGGCCTCCCATAACACGCCCGGAGAGCATCTGATCGGCAACGCCAATAATATGCCCCGGAAACGGGATTAAACCATCGAGCCCCACCGAAAACTCAACCGTTCGATCTTGGCTATTACTCAATAACGCCCAGCGTCCACGGCGATTAGCCTCGCTTTGACGCGTACAACCAATGGCCGTGATCTCGGTCTGATTTACCCCATAACGGCGTACTAATGCATTTTCGAACACCGACTCGACAGCATCGGCATAATGATTGGCTGGGTCTGACCATCCCACCATGGCGGTGGTGTACCGCGTGCGTTCGCTCGAGGCTGAGTAGGCAAACTTCCCATTGATAACGTTGGCGCGCGTGTATGTGTAATCCAAGTCTCGCGGCATATCTGCCAGTGTCACTATCTGGTTTTGCCCGTAACATGTCATACCGCGGAATATCGCGGCAAAGTCCGTTAGAACGGTCCACGCATCTTCACGCGACTGAATGTACACATCACACTTAAAGCGCGGTTCCATACCATCCCCGCCGCGTCCATCGGGTACCAGTTGATCACAATACTGCGCGATACGATAAAGCTCCGATTCATCCACCTGTGTGGAGTCAATGCGTTGGCCTAAACCGTAACGATCAGAGATCAAGATGTCATAGAACACCCATGCTGGGTTATCAGTCCATGCCCACTTGAACCCGCCCGTCCAGACACCAGAATATTGCCGCGTGACCGGATCATAATTATCCGGCACTCTGGCGATCATCATATTGGGTCGGCATGTCACTTTAGGGATGTTTTGAAATTGCTTGGCGTTAAATTCTACGTAGAGCAGCGCAGTGTTTGGATAGCGTAATTTAGCATCGATAACTTCAGTGTAAGCCTCAACGTTCATCGTATCGGCAATACGACCGCTATTAGCGTTGGCAGTTAGACGGCGAACACGCAACTGCCAGCCTGTTGTCGCTTTGGGTAAATCGATACGGTGGCTGCGCTCATAAAGCGTTGTCGTTTTGCCATCAACGGCAGATTTGAGCACCTCGCGATATGCGCCACCGTCCGTGGCCACATCGATAGCGTATTCAATTTTGTAGCCGTTCACATCGCCGTTATCTTTTTGCTGCTGCAATGCAGGCCAGCCGAACCGCAAACGCACTGCAGATAACTGAGTATTGTTAACCGCACGCACCCACGGCGCCGAGCTCTTAAGTTCGGTACCGATGGTAATTTCATTCTCAACAGCGGGGACACCTTTGATATATTCCTGCGATTGGGTACCGGGGCGAAACTCCCAGCTTACCCCCTCGAAATTCGAGCTTCCGTCCTCATTAGTGAGCGGCGTTCCATCTAGGTAGATATTGGTACCATCAAGGCCACCAGCCCATTCCCCCTCACCCAGTGCGAGCAATATTTTGGCAATGGCCATCGACTGGATGCTATCGGGTGATTCAACAGGCGTATGCCCACCACCACCGCCACCTTTATGGCCTTTAATTTCGTTTATCATATTTCACCCATAAAAAACCCGCCGTAGCGGGTCATGTGAATTGATATATTTATTTTTGGTCTTCGGTATATATCCCAGCGGAAATAACTGCCCCGCCGATCTCTCGCTCACCATAACCGATGGCAACAGGATTAGCCTGAGCGGTACTGTTAACGGGACCACCAAAGGCATAGCTGGGTTTGTTGTCTGGATCTTGTCGCATTCGAATACCAGTTTGTTGGGGCGATAGCATTTGAACGACACCGCCGAGCGCTAATGACGCACCCGTTAATGCCAAAGCGCCACCCCATACACCAGATGCCCCAAATGCACCTAATACCCCGACACCCGGTGCGGCAAAAGCCATAGCTGCACCGATTAACGCTACACCTAATATTGTTTGGAATAACCCTCCACGCTTGCTACCAATAATAACTGGAACTAAGTGAATATCCTCTTTCCCCTTAGTCATTTCTATTTCAGACTCAGGTATGTTGCGCTTTCGATCATTGCCAACAAAAACAGCAAATGTGAGACCTCGCTTGTGAGCCTCCAGCAAAAAAACTTCAAAACCGTCTAAAAGATTTTTAGCAGCTTTAATCATCTTTGGGACTGAATCTCCCCGATAAGAAAATTCACGTCCAAATCGACCAATTAACGATCCATGAAACACTATTTTTCTCAAAGGAACTTCGATAAAAGCCATTTTAAAACTCCATAAAAAAACCCGCCGCAGCGGGTTTACAGAAATCATTAATAACTATAAGCAAGAGTTTATATCTTCGATTACTTCATTCTTTCTTGTATCTGGCATTAAAGGCCTAACCGTCCCCTCACCATAATAAATAACTTTAACGCCTTGGCCTTCTCTGGTTATATCAATAAATTCAAAATTACCAGCTAATGGGGAAAGAGATACTCCATTATGAATTTGCTTAGTTACAGTATTAGATCTAACACCATTGAAGGTTCGTTCATCAAGATGAGAAACAAGACACTCCACTACCTGATCTTGAGTCTTACTACTAATAAATGATTGAGTTGGTTTTTCCCTTATTTCACTAGGCGTCATACCACATCCAACTAGGCCAAACAGTGTTAAGGATAAAAGAGTTTTCTTCATATCAGCATCCCTTTAGTTAATGCTCAAAGGGTACCATAAGCTTTATTGGTTAATCAGGCTCATATGTCTGACTATCTTCACAGTTCGATCTTTCCAATATCCCCCATAGGGAACACGCTGGCTCAACATGCCGTACATATGATGCAATAGCATTCCATCATCAAGCAAAATACCGGCATGATTCGCGACCGGCGCGGATACCTGCATTATCACCATATCGCCCGGTCTAGGTGGGCCACTAAACTCACGAAAACCGCATTCGTACCAATTATCCAGATAGAGGTTTTCACGGCCTGACTCCCACCACGGATAATCAACGCGGTAATCATTAAGCACAATGCCATGCGTTTGCCGGAAGTAACTCATAACCAGCCCCCAGCAATCGGTATGCCCCAGCACAAAAGCGCGCCCCACCAGCGGCAATTCCCCACGCGGCATCACGGTGCGCAAGTCCCCCTCCGGATAACTCACGATATGCCACGGTATTGCCATTGCATCACACTGCGCCTTATCCAGCTCACTTGGCTGCGTGGTGGCATCGGGGTGACTATGCACAATCCCCGTTACGGTTCCCCATTCTTCTGCTGCAATATAATCCTCTGGAGATAAATGAAACTGCTCTGTTGGGTTTTCCGCGATATTACGGCAGGGGAAGTAACGCTCCACGCGTGATTTCTGCGCCACAACGCCACAGCATTCAGCCGGATAAACCTCTGCAGCATGCGCCACGATAGCCTGTATCGTTTTCTCTCTCATACTATTGCCTTATCAGTGATGAACCGGGAAAACCACCAAACGGCACCGGATTATTTTCACCAAAGCGCTTTTGGCAATCGCTGAGTAACCCACCGCATTTATCCTGACTCGGATCATCAACCGGCTGCCCATTCTCATCAAAGTAGCGCGTCCCCGCGTAATCACACCCTTTGCCTGTTCGGTACCAGCCGCGTGAGCACCATGTACACAGCGAGTGGATTTGGCGCGTCGGTATTTGCAGGCCACGTAAATCGGCAGGGCTCGCCAGCTCAAACTCAACGGTTTCATCGTTTTCGAGCGACTTACGGTCGATATAGTAAACCTGCTTTTTTTCCTGCTCGGGATCGGCGGTAGGATTGCCTTCGGGGAAATTCTCAGCATCGAGGTAGTGAACCATCGTGTCATGGATTGTCACTTTAGCCTGTACCATATCATCAAAGCGCAGACACAACGCCGTGATAAGCCCGTCAATATTGGACACGCTCAGCGTTGGCTGCGCCGCTTGTCCATCCGTGGACATTTCCAGCCCCTCAACCTGCACCGCCCATGGGCCATACTCATTCCCCTGCCACCAGATAGATTTCGCGGGCAGCTTGTTTTCATCACCACCGGCTGCAATGAGCTCTTTTTCTGTGTAGGGAAGCGTACAACTGTGAAACCGCAACACATCAGCACCAAAGGCCGAGCCATCAACCTCAAAAAGCCGGACTTTATCGCCCGGCTCTAATTTTTGAATATCTGCGTTAATCATGGATGAAATGCCTGTATGAAAGTAGCGGAAAGCGAGTAGTTCCCCCCGCCCAGCGCGTTCGGCTTGTACTGCTCACAGCGGTAAAGCCCCAAGGGAGATAACGGCGGTTTCCATTGGAAAGAGGTTCTACCTGCATGCCGATCGAGGAACGCCGCGATCGCTGCGATATAAGCCTCACTTCCCACAAAATTGAGATCCCAATTCTGGACGCGAAAGTTAATCCCATCCCCTGCCACCTGCGCGTACCCATCCCCGAACTGCGCTTTACGTATTCGGAAAGTTGCATCCGCTGCCGCGTTGGTGCGTGGGCTCCACTGAAATGTTTCGATAGCCATCAGCGCCCCTTTATCGCTCGTTGAATGGTTCCACCTGGTCGCAGGTCCCGATCGCGCAATGTCTGGTAACGCTGATCGACATAGCGACCGATATCAGCACCGAACTGCTCATAGCCCACAGTGGATTGAGTCGTCGCATTGCCTGAGCCATCAATATGAATAGTGACCTGCGGCGCGGCGCTCACGGCTTGCTGATTTGCCCCAGCCATGCGTACACCGAGCGAACCATCAGCGCCACGCTTCAGCGGCATGATAGCTTCCGGCCCAGCCTCCCCCATAAGCCCCGCCCCTTTTGCGAAAGCAAACGTAGTGGGACGATCGACAATTTGCCCACTAAAGGCACTCAGCGACGGCGACGCATACACGCCCCCTTTGGCATTAGGAACATAGTTTTGCCAGCCAGTCCCCATGCCCATATCGCCAGTAGCACCACCAGAGCCGCTCGCCGCGCCACCGGCTGCTGCACCTGCAGCACTCATACCAATACCAAACAAGGATGAAAGCAGGCTGGACGCCGCCATGCGGGTCTGAATTTTGATAAGGTCCGCGATAACCGACGTGGCGAAGCTGCTGAAATTAAACTTCCCCGTCGTGGCAAAGGTCGCGACGCCATCAGCCATGGCATCAAAACTACTGACAGCCAAATCACGCATCTGCGCATACGCATTTTTGGAGGTTGTTACCCAATCGGATACCCCTTTGCGGAATCCCAACGAATAGTTGCCCTCCGCTTTAGCGCGTTCATCGGCACTGCTACGGATAATCTCGAGCTGCTTTTGCTGCTGGTTGGCTAAAAATGCTGTCTGCTGGGTGTAAAGGGCTGAGTTTTTATCTGTCACCTCCTGCTCTAGCTGCACGCGGCGCTGGGTAAAATTCTCGCGGATCTTTTGCTCCTCGAGCATTTGCTCATAGGCAGGCTGAGATAAGCTCATTTCTGCCAATTTGTTGGATTGCTCAAGCTGGAGCGAAGCCGTTTGCTTAACGGCGTCCCGAGTTTGTTCCTGCAACTTCACGGCAAGTTGGCGCTGCTGGTTGGCTTTTTCCAGCGAGACGTTTTCTTGCAGTTGTGCGCTGAGTTGATCTTTCATCACTAGCACACTTTTCTGGCCAGCAGTCAATTGCTTGCCTTGATAGCTTGCAATCTCTTGCTTAAAGGCCACCAGCTTGCGCTCAGAATCCGTGAGTTTGTCGGCTTCTGACTGCTGACTGCGTAATACAGCAGCTTGTTCTTGGAGTTGCTGGAGGCGTTTTGCGCCCTCGTTTTCCTGATAGGCTTTTGAAGACGTTGGCTTGTCCGCAAACTGCTTGTTTAGCCCCTTTAAGGTCTGCGTATATTCCTCTGTCGAAATTTTCCCAGCCTTGTATCTTTTCTCGAGCGCATCCGTCAGTGTGGCTCTTTCTTTCGCCGGATCTTTACCGGCAACATAGGCCGCATTAAGTTGGTTCTCCAGCCGAAGTGTCTCCAGCGCCTGCTGCTGTTTTTTCTTCTCTAACTTAAGCTGCTCATCAGCCTTTTTTTGCTGCTCTTTGACATTCTCCCCAACAACTTTCACCTGCTGGATCTGCGCGGCTGCAATACCCGCGTCGCCCATGGCCACACTCACCATGCGCCAACTTAACCCTAATTCACGCACAGATTTTGACTGTTCATCAGTGCGTTTTTTCTGCTCGTCTAGGTTACGTTGTGCCGCTGCCGCCGCTTCTTTTTGTGCCAGATCGCTCGCAGCGATATTCTGCCCACGACGCTCTAGGCTTGCTATCTGCTGGATAATGGTGTCGTTGAGCACAATGCCTTGATTCGTCAAAGACTCCATCGCTTTTAATGGATCATCACGTAAGCTACCCAGCTGCGACACTAACTGATCAGCACTTCCGCCCACATCTTCAATTTGCTGAGCGAGAGAGGAAACCTCAGAGAGCAAATCCCCGGTAAACCCTGCGGATGCCGCTGCTGTTACGGCTTTGACTGCGCTTTCTGTTCCCCCTAAACGCGTGGATAGAATTCTCAGATCATTGGCTGTCATACCCGCAGCGTTACCGCTTTTCATCAATGCCGCATTGAATCCCTTCATTTCAGCTTCATTGCGCTGATACGCGGTATACAGAGCGGTGGCCGCTGACACTGCGACCATAATCCCCAGCCCAACAGGACCACCGAGCAAGCTCATTGCGCTGCGCATTAATCCGGTACTGACCGCTGCCGCACGCGCTGAGAATGAGACTTTCTGGTTAGCTGTACTTATCTGATTGAGCGAACTCAGAAGCTGCGTTTTCCCCGCGGCCTCACTCACATCGGCTGCCAAGACCGCCTTGGACGCCGTAGCCATTTGTTGCTTGGCTTTGGCCTCAGCAAGATCGGCCTCTCTGACCTGCCGGTTGATTTTGACGTACTCATCCTGATAGCTAACAGCAAGGCCGTATTGCTGGTTGACCTGAGTCTGAGCGGCATAAAACCGCGCTAACTCCTGCGCCTGCTCGCGGGATGCCTGCGCACTTTCTCGACTCCGTTTTGCCGTGGCCATCTGCGCTTGCGCTTGCGTTCGCGCCGCTTGTGCGTTTTCAATCTGCTTGCTGGCGGCCTCGGCGCTGGCCTGCGCGGATACCCGCGCCAGCTCACGCTGAGAATCCCAGCTAACAGATAACTTATCGAACCCAGTGAGCGTGCGCTCAATGCTCGGGATCAACGCATTGGCGAGCGTACCTGCGGCAACATTGCTCCCCGATGCAAAACTGCTCACGATAGTACGGATCTGCTCAAATCCGCCGCCTGATTGACTGAGTGCATCAGATAACGAGCGAATTTGAACGCCGGTATTACGCGCCTGTGCGCCGGTTTGTGCCAATGCCACGCTGGTTTTAGCCGACTCTTGCTGCGCCTTGGCGGTGAAACTTTTCGACGCGGTTTCTGCACTGCGGTATGCATCCACAATCTGCGACTTAAATCCTGCCGAGTTGAGATGGAGTGCGACCGCTAAACTGGCAACATCACTCATAGGTTTAATTTCCTCATGACATCCGCACACTGCGCCTCAACATCACTTTTCAGTAACGCTGATAAAGGGGGCTCGGTATCGGTGTGTGGGGTTTTTGGCGGGGCAGGATCGTCAAGTGCAAAGAACGCACGCCAATGTTGCAAAATGCTGGCAGGCAACGCGGCAATTTTTCTCGGGTCTGGCTCCCCCCAACGATCGGCTAATGTGAATATCAGCCGCAGCAGAGGGGAGTCGGTTAGTTTTTTTGCGCTTCCTCCAGCGTGCCATAACTGTGGCGCTGGACTAATAGACTAGCATCGAGCAGCGCGGTATTCGCGTGAGCACGCAGTAGCTCATCGGCGGTCGGCAACTGTTCAGCAGGGATAGCGGCCCCCGTCTCATCAACAATGGCGCTTAACACTAACTCAGCACCGAGCAGGCTGGTTGCGTGCGCATCGTTTTTATCTTGTAGTGTCTTGAGCTTTGCCTCGTAGTCATAAAGCTCACCCAATGTTAGTTGGCGAATAGAGACGTTTGCACCAAACAGCTGGCAGGCAAGAATATTGGCTGAAGGGGTGAGCAACGCCGTTTTCAGGTTTTTCATAGTATGTCCTTGATATAAAAAACGGCCCGTAGGCCGCATAAGAGATTAAGAAATCGTAATAACCGCGTCCGAACTGGTGACCGCCGCTAATGCCGCAGAGGAAATCACAACGTGATAGGTTCCCGCATCGTTCGCCGTTACGGACGGTTTAGTCAGCGTATTCGTATTGGCACCCGGTATCGCTTTACCGTCTTTAAACCACTGATAAGACAGCGGCGCCCCGTTGCTTTCCGAGGCGGTAACTGATAAATCCAACGCATCGCCTACCGCCAGTGTTGCGCTAGTAGGTTGAACCGATACGTTGATCACGGCTTTGGGACAACACCCCACTTCAGGTTGTTTTGTTTACCTTGTACGGTGATCTGGATAACCTCACTTGCCGGAGCGGTGATTTCATTCATCTGCCAACCGGATAACGCCAGCAGCATTGTGGCCGTTCGGCGGTTCGGTAGCTCAATATAGAACTGCACCGTTTGGCGTGCTTCAGCGGCATTTAAGAAATCAGCAAAATCCTCGTTATCCGGATCGTCAACAAAGCCCAGCGATTTTTCAGGCCCCTCCGGTAAATCAGAAATAAACTGTTTGCTGGTATCAATCAGCGTGGTGCAATCCACAAAACTACCCGTCTGACCCGTTGCCCCCAACGCCTTACAGTTAATCAGCGGTTTTAACGCGGCAACCTCAGCGCCTACCGCGCCCCATTTCACCACGGTACCCGCAGGCAGCATGGCGTATTCTGGCGAAGTTTTTTTATCATCAGCCATCGTTTTCTCTCTTCATTTGGTTGGTATAGCGAGTGCTATTGGTTTTGTTCAATACCGGCGCGTAACTCGACGGCGAGAACGCGAAGAATGCGGGATTTGTTGTAATCCATGGCAGGACGGATAAACGGCGCTGCCACCTGTTTGATGGTGCCGAACTCTTGCGCCAGCGCCTTCATATGGTGCTTTTTGCTGGGGCCTACTCTCAGCGTAATCACCGTAAGGTACTTATCATCATTCATACGGCTGGTACTGCGGATTTTGATGGTATCGCGCATGTGCTCACCGGCGCTGGCGTCGTCGAATCCAGCGTGCGCTTTCATATCTTCCAGTACCGGAGCCAATGCTTCGCGCCCCGCGTTACGCATCACTTTTACGGCCTTATCCCCCATGGCCAATAATTGCCGCTCAAGCTCCTGCAGTCCTTTCACCTCGATAGTGATCATGGGGAAACCTCGACATACGTAATGAAATACTCCCGTAAGAGATCATAGAGTTGCTGGTTACTGGTTTGTGGGGTCGGTGTTTCTCGTAGGTTTCCGCGCTCGACATACTGAACGGGAAAATCGGCAATAAAGCCGTGGCGTATCGTCTGCCACTTGCCCCAAATCTGCCGATCTAACGTTTTCAATCGCGTGTAATCATTAAGAATAATGATGCGTATCTGAAAACGCGCACGCACTACCGAAGTCCGCACAAGCCCTGTTTCAAGTGGCGGATCGGACACACACTGATAAGTGATCCCCTCCACCACATCGGCTGGTAGTAATAAGGGATAAACCGGCAGACCGGTGAGCGCTTCCAGTTCTGTTTTAATGGCCTGTTCTATCATGACGAATGTCCGCCTCCGCCGTAATGATGAGCCGATCGGCATGGGTACGATCGGTTGAACGCACCGTGAAGAACTGTTGCCCAAAAACAACCTGCCAGTCCTGCGCAACATCCTCGCGCGGTCGCAGCGTAAATTGGTAGGTCTGGACAACCTGCTGCTGTTCGGAGGTGCGGATCTTGCGATCAGAAATCGGCTCAACCTTTGCCCATGGCTTTGCCACCTCTACCGGCTCCTCCGGCAGCGGCTCTCCAAGTGGGCCGCGCCGTTGCTCAATCCGTCTCAATGTAATGCGTTTATTCAGCTCGCCAGCCGAGAGTGGCTTCATAGACCATAAATCCGATAAGGTTGAAGCAGTGCTTGAACGGCAATCGGCATCTCAGAAACAGTTTCACCGACAACAACACCTTCACGATTGCTATACCACTGACTGATACACAGTAATATGGCGGCCTTTATTGCATCATTTAACAACATACCGTCAGGGTCATCGCTGTAGCCGGGAGAATCAGCAGATGGGTAGAGTTGCCGCCTTGTCCATGACTGAACGTAACTGACTGCTGCCTCTGTATATACCTTCAATAGTTGATCATCGCTGGTAAAGTCAGAGTCGATTCGGCAATGTGATTTGACCAATCCAAGATCAATCATGTTGCCCCCTTATTTTTTGCCCTTCTTGCCTTTGTCGCTATTTACGGCCTCTACAGGTTCCGCAGGTTCCGCAGGTTCCGCAGGTTCCGCAGGTTCCGCAGCATCCATTATTTCCACTTCCACTGCATACCCTTTACGCTCTAATTCCCGCCCATGTTGTTCATTGGTTTCGAACTCACGCCCCTCAACCACAACATCCCCGCCAATATAAATCGGCTTAATCGCTTTAAGCTTCATCTTGATACCTTTATGAAAAGCGGCCAGAAGGCCGCCTATTGATCATGACTTGAGTTATGCGCCACTGGTTGGTGGGGTTGGAACAGTAAAGGAGCCATACACAAAGGCTTCAGGACGCTTGACGGCTAACGCTAAGCGCTCTTCACAACGGATAGTGATCATGTTCTTCTCAAAGTCATCGGCGTTTTCGGTACTGATGACAACGTTAGTTTCTTCACGATCAAACAGTTGTGCCCCCGCATTAAATGCCCCCGTTAGGAATTTACCTTTGAAGGCGGCGGCCTCTGTCGCCACAACAGGTAATCCCCACAAGGTTGGCCCAGTGAGCGCCGCAGGGTTAGCTAAAATGTAGCGACCCAGCGTGTCCTTAGTCAGTTCGATCTTGGCCCAATCGATAAAGTGGAGAACGTGACCAGAGGCAGGGAAACGTGCGAGTTGTGCTTGCAGCATCGCAAGACGTAAATCATCAATGCCATTTTTCTGTTCAACCTCAAAGGCCGCCGCATAAGCCGAGGCTTGAGGAATAATGCCTTCGAGGTGCGCCCCAGTCCCATCACCGAACAGAATTTCTTGTTCTTCAACGTATTTCAGACCGTAACGCATTTCCGCATCGACAGAAGATTGCAATTGAGCAAAGTCATCAAGGATTTGTTTGGAGGCTTTGAACAAATGCGCAATGGTACGTACAGGCGTGATTTTCTCAGCAAATTGGATATCGCTGTAAGGTTTAGTGGTATTTTCAGCCACAACAGAAGCTTTGTTAGTAAAACCTGTCTGTTGAACCCAGTAGATGGTATTCGAAATCGTTTTACCCGGCGCAATCAGATCTCGAATAAATAAGCGCTGCTTAGGTGCGGTATCAATCCCCGGCAAACGCTGCGGCGCAACAATTTGCCCCGGAACATCTGTTGAGATCAATGCGGCGTTGACGGGGATACTGACACGCTTATTTCCCTCAACACTGGCAGCAAATGCTTTCATTGCCTCAGCGCTAATGACCTGCTGACCTACGGACTCAATCACATCACGCGCATTGGACAACGGCATTTGTGCGACATGCTGCTCCAGTTCACCCAGTGCTGCCTTTAATGTTTTTTCGGCTTCACGCATTGCGTTCAGCTCCGAGGCCATTTTATCCACAGACTCTTTCGTTTCTGCAGAGATCTGCCCTGACTTCTTCGCTTCTTTCAGCGCATCTTCCGCTTTGGCATTGAATTTGCTGGTTGCTTCTTCAATAGACGCGGTGACTTTTTTCAAGATTTCATTTACTTCAGACATAAAAACTCCGTTATTTGCATGCGTTCGCTAGGCCGTCAAGCGCGGCGCCTAGCTGAGCTAAAGTTTCAGGGGAGGGTTGTGTGGCAGCGCTCGGCATGCCATCGGGATTGGATGTAGCGCTCGGCGTACCTCCAGATAAGGCTTTAATCAGTTTTCGTCGTTCAGAGCGCGGTGTATTGGTTTTCGCTAGCAAGGCATCGAGTTTGCGCAATGCTGCTGCAGGAGAGTCATCACCATCGATGACGGAATCAGCGGAAAGTAGGCTATCAGCCAGACCTTTCTCAACGGCATCACTTCCACCAATATAGCTTTCTGCATCCATTAATTTATGGATGGTGGTTTCATCCATACCAGAACGAGCAGCGTAAATATCTGCCATGGCATTATCGAAGGGCTCGAGATATTCCGATAAGGAGGCAAAGTCGTGGCGGTTTCCCATTGAGACAACCCAGCAGTTATGGATCATCAAAAAAGCGCCACGCCCAATCTGTACCTCATCACCGGCCATGGCGATAATTGAAGCGGCACTAGCAGCAATACCCAATATTTTTACGGTCACTCGGCCTTGATATTCACGCAGCAGATTGTAGATAGCGAGACCTTCAAACATGTCTCCGCCCGGAGAGTTGATATTGACAGTGACATCAGCGCCATTCATCGTACGAAGCGCTCCAGCGATCCGTTTGGCGGTAACGCCCTCTCCCCAATAATCCTGCCCAATAACATCAAAAACAGAGATGCTATTGTCATCTGTGGATGCTGCTTTTATTCCACCATCCCACCGTTCCAACGCTGAGGGAACTGGCTCACATGAAACACCCGCGCAGGGATGCCCCACCGGAGCCACCGGAAGTCGTGTTTTTTTCATTGAGAATTTAGCTCCTAAGCAGCCTGTTTAAAGGGAGACTGTTCGAAAGGGATATCTGGGAATATTTCGCTATGTAGGCTTCTTATAGCCCTAGCTTGTGTAACAAGATTGCCATTGCGGAGATCTTCTAACGCTGTCAGGTTAAGTTGAACGGTATAAATATCGCCCCCCGGGATCGGCGGCATATTCTCAAGACGGCGAACATCATTACGACTCATCCAACCATTTTGTAACGCCGTGGTGTAATACGCAGCTCGCCCTGCACTATCAGCACGAAGTAATCCCTCAACCGAGAATTCGGCAAAGTAATCCTCATCACCATCAAGTAAACAACGCGCAATCTCTTGCTCTATGTTCACCAATAACGGGCGTAGCGTATTGGTTAAAAAAAGCAGGTTCATCCCTTCAACGCTTGATGCCCAACTGCTTTGCTTAGTGGTATGACCGACCATAAACGGCGGAACACGAAACCATCTACACACTTCTTCAATACTGAATGAGCGGCTCTCTAGAAGTTGTGCAGCCTCGGGATTCATTGTTACGTTCTGGTAAGAAAGCTCATTTTCTAACACCATCAATTTTCCGGCATTTTTAGAGCCGGCAAACTCTTGAAGGTTTTTACGCAACCGATCACGCTGCTCTTTACTTAAAGCCACTTTAGATGAAAGGAAGCCTGTACTCTGTAATCCATTTTCGAAAATCTTAGCCGCCGCCTCATCAACAGCCATTGCAGCGCCAATCACATCTTTCCCTGCTTGCAGCGGCATCATTCCGCATACCCCATCAAGCCCAAAGCCTCGGATATGCATCATTCTATCGGGCGGTATATCCCGCTTAGCGCCGTTTTCGGTATAGGTGTATTGCAGTAATCCATTATCGCTACGCTTTACCACCATGTTTTGTGGTAAAAGCGGGAGCAGCGCCACCAGTTTTTTGCCAATTATCTTTTTTTCGACAAAAGCGTTACCACGCAAACAAATGCTGGCTACCACTATTAACATGAAACGTGATGGCGTCATTTCTAGGTTCGGACGACGGCATAAAACCTGATAGGCCGCATGCTGCTGAGCAAGCTTTCTAGAACCATCAGCCTCACGCTGATAGACCTTAAGTGGCAGTGTAGAAATTGACTCGCTTAACAATCTGACACAAGCCCACACCGCTGAAAGTTGTATGGCTTTATCTGCCGTAACCACTTTTCCGCTGCTGCTCGCACCAAACCATTCCTGCCAGAACGTGCCATCAGTCAAGCTAATGGGGACGCCGAGCCAATTTAAAAGGGCGCTTTTAACGCGCCCCGGTTCTTTGTTTTTTTTCATCACAGCCCCACCATTATTGGATCATCAAAGAAACCATCGATATCCCCCTCATCCTCATCGTCATCATCCGCAGCACCAATTGCCATTGCCGCCGAAACAATGCCATCAATACGCCCAGTGCTTTTTTTCTTGGCAAAGATACGGTTCTTTTTCTGATCTTCCTCAACAACAGCTGATGCCGCATTCCATCGTAAGCAAGGGTTAAACTTAACCTCTAGCTCAGTTTCATCGAGCAGCCCTTCAAAAAGCTCCAAAGAATGAGGCATCCAAAGACCTGAATCAGCTGCCTTGAAATATCCTTGCCCATGAGGGACAAGAGGAACCATTACGCCAGCCTCTTCAAGCTCAGGCTCGAGGTATTTGATCCGATATTGGTCGAACGCAATTTTTTTAATGTTGAATTTTAGCGCCAACTCAGCAATGCGCTCAGCGACAAAAGCATACTTAATCGCTTTCCCCGGAGGAGCATGAATGAAGCCTTTCCTTAACCATGCATCGTAGGGAACACGGTCAGTTTTCGCCCTCTCCAGTAATGTGTCTTTTGGCGTCCAAAACTCCACAAGCAATTTTTTTCTTTTTGGGAAATAGAGCGCTAACGCGGTGAGATCTCGCGTACCCGATAAATCCAGCCCGCCTGTACACTCCTCACCGTCGAGGTCATCAACATCAAAATCATTTTCATGTGCCATCCATACATCACTTCCGATCCATGGGTTCGCCGCATCTACCCATTCACAGAAGTTTAAGCGCCTGACAATGCTTTCCTTGGCTGGCATGCCGCGAGCTTGAGTGACCTGCTCACGCAAATATTTATCGGTAAACGTGTATCCAAGAGAAGGGTTTGCCTTTCCCCAACACGACTCATCTTTGAACGGGTCATCCCCCTCATCCAATGAGCAGATGAAACAGAAAAAACTGTCATCTTCAATATCGCCTGCAGCAACCTTTTTCCCGTACTCATGGTAGTCATAACAAACGCTGGTTTTATCATGCCCGCTGTTAGTAATAAGAAACATCAACGCCTGACGGCGGCCTTTTGTCCCGGCTCGCATCATTTCTACAACGGTATTGGTTTTATGCTCGTGAACTTCGTCAATCAGTGCACAGTGTGGACGTGGACCAGATTGACCATCATCCGAACTGATGGGTTTAAAGAATGAGCCCGTTTGCAGAAATGCCAAATTCCAGACGTTCAGACCGGTACCCGATTTAACGATCCGTTGTGATAGCGCTGGCGACTGATCAACCATTGAGACAGCATCACGAAACAAAATCATGGCTTGGTCTTTTTTCGTGGCCGCAGCATAAACCTCAGCACGCGGCTCTTTATCTGCAACAAGGCAATAAAGGCCCACGCCACCCGCCAACGGAGACTTTCCCGATCCCTTACCGGATTCGATATAACTCATACGAAAACGGCGAGTACCGTCTTCGGATTTCCATCCAAATAACGAGCCAACGATAAAACATTGCCATGGCAGTAAAATAAAAGGTTTCCCTTCATGTTCTCCACCATTGAGTTTGAGAACTTTGGCAAAGAAATCGATCGCCCGTTGTGCGGATTCAATATTCCAAACGATGCCGCGAGAGGTTCCCATTTCAAGATCGCGTAAATGACGCTTGCAAGCGTTACGTATATCTGGTCCGGCAAGGATTTTCCCATCGGTGACATCAGTGGCATATTGCGTGGCGGGATCAAGTACCGAAGAACTCTTCGAGCGGGTCTTTTTCTTTTTCTCCACCATTAACCTGTACCTTTGAACGCGCAGCTGGGGTTAACCCAAATTCAACCAAA
>Ga0308172_1001351_pt1 | contig 17598 bp, 10 predicted proteins | sample PhyGR2_FD_202134 | JGI IMG/M metagenome (GOLD analysis project Ga0308172, IMG submission 202134) | Phyllosphere microbial communities from UC Gill Tract Community Farm, Albany, California, United States - DLSLSG.R2 | ecosystem: Host-associated > Plants > Phyllosphere > Unclassified | place: USA... | reverse complement strand
CCGCGATCATGATGACCTACCCGTCCACGCACGGCGTGTTCGAGGAAGAGGTGGTGGAGATCTGCGAGATCATCCACAAGCACGGCGGCCAGGTGTACACCGACGGTGCCAACATGAACGCCCTGGTGGGCGTGGCCAAGCCCGGCAAGTGGGGCTCGGACGTCTCGCACCTGAACCTGCACAAGACCTTCTGCATTCCGCATGGCGGCGGCGGCCCGGGCGTGGGCCCGTGCGCGGTCAAGTCGCACCTGGCGCCGTTCCTGCCGGGCAAGCTGGGCGACAACGGCCCGGTGGGCATGGTCAGCGCAGCCAGCTTCGGCAGCGCCTCGATCCTGCCGATCAGCTGGATGTACATCACGCTGATGGGCACCGCCGGCCTGCGCAAGGCCACCCAGGTGGCCCTGCTCAACGCGAACTACATCGCCACCCGCCTGGCCCCGCACTTCAAGACCCTGTACACCGGCCGCAACGGGCTGGTGGCACACGAGTGCATCCTGGACGTGCGCCCGCTGGAGAAGACCTCCGGCATCGCCGCAGAGGACGTGGCCAAGCGCCTGATCGACTTCGGCTTCCATGCCCCGACCCTGAGCTTCCCGGTGGCCGGCACGCTGATGGTGGAACCGACCGAAAGCGAATCGCTGCACGAGCTGGACCGCTTCATCAACGCGATGATCCAGATCCGCGAGGAAATCGCCGCGATCGAAGACGGCCGCCTGGACCGCGAGGACAACCCGCTCAAGCATGCCCCGCACACCGCCACCGCGGTGTCGGCCAGCGAGTGGGCGCACGCCTACCCGCGTGAGCTGGCGGCCTTCCCGCTGGCCAGCCTGCGCCAGCAGAAGTACTGGCCGCCGGTGGCGCGCGTGGACAACGTGTACGGCGACAAGAACGTGATGTGTGCGTGCATCCCGGTGGATGCGTACAAGGAAGACGAGGGCGTGGAGGTGTAAACCTCCCTGCCCTGCTGCAACAGGAAATGGCCCGCGCAAGCGGGCCGTTTCTGTTTGCGGGATGCCCCGTCGCACGTGATGCCGGTAACGCCGGCCCTTGGCCGGCTACCATTTACCCCGGTAGTGCCGGCCGCTGGCCTGCTCCCACGGATGCCGATCGGCATGGTGCAGAGCCGGCCAGCGGCCGGCACTACCGGGTTTCGATCGGTGAGGTGATGAGCCGGCCAGCGGCCGGCAGTAGCGTCAATCCGCCTGGCGGCTGGCGCGCATGCGGCGGGTGACTTCGCTGCTGATGGCGATCACCGCGGTCAGCGCGGCCATCGACAGGAACTGCAGGCGGGTGTGCGATTCGGACAGCAACAGGCCGAAGATCAGCGCCAGCACGCCCAGGCCGATCACGGTGAGGTACGGGTAGCCGGCCATGCGGAACGGCAGGCGGGTGCCGTCACGGTTGGCGCGGTGGCGCAGGATCAGCTGCGACAGCAGCGAGATCGTCCACACCAGCAGGCAGGTCGAGCCGACGATGTTGAGCAGCACCGGCAGCACCTTGTCCGGGAACAGCAGTTCCATCACCGTGGCCGCAAAGCCGAACAGCACGCTGGCCAGCACCGCGATGATCGGCACCTGGCGCGGGTCGGTCCAGCCCAGCACGGCCGGGGCCTCCTGGCGCTGGGCCAGCGAGTACATCATGCGCGAGGCGCCGTAGAGGTTGGCATTGAGCGCCGACAGCAGCGCGATCACCGCGATCAGGGTGATCGCCGTGGCCGCGCCGGGGATGTTGGCCACCTGCAGCACCGCCGCGAAGGGCGACTTCAGCGCTTCGCTGGTCCACGGCACCACGGCGATGATCACGCTGAGCGAGCCGATGTAGAACACCAGGATGCGCCAGGCCACGGTGCGGATGGCGCGCGCGATGCTGCGCTCGGGGTCTTCGGTTTCGGCCGCGGCCACCGCCACGATCTCGGTGCCGCCAAAGGCGAACACCACCACCAGCAGCGCCGCGCCCACACCGGCCAGGCCCTTGGGCGCGAAGCCGCCGTGCGCGGTGAAGTTGGACAGGCCCGGCGAGGCCACGTCCGGCAGCCAGCCCATCAACAGCGCCACGCCGATCAGGATGAAGGCGATGATCGCCACCACCTTGAGAATGGCGAACCAGAATTCGAACTCGCCGAAGTTCTTCACCCCGAGCAGGTTGATCGCGGTGAAGAACAGCATGAAGGCCAGTGCGGCCATCGGCACCTGCACCGCCGGCCACACCGTGGCCAGCAGCCCGGCCGCGCCCACCGCTTCGGCGGCGATCACGATCACCAGCTGCACCCACCACAGCCAGCCCACGGTGGCCCCGGCGGTGGCACCCATGGCGTCGGCCGCGTACACCGAGAACGCGCCACTGGTCGGCTTGGCGGCCGCCATCTCGCCCAGGGCGTTCATCACGATGATCACCAGCGCACCGGCGGCCAGGTAGGACAGCAGCACCGCCGGCCCGGCCGCCTGCACGCCCACGCCCGAGCCCAGGAACAGGCCCGCGCCGATCGCGCTGCCCAGCCCCATCATGATCAGCTGGCGGGGCTTGAGCGCGTGGCCCAGGCGGGGAGCGGCTGGCGTCGGAGTCGGGGATGCGGGCATCGGAATCGCTTGGCGGGCAACAGGTGCAACACGATACCTGTTCGGCCGGGCTGCGGCATAGGCCACAGGGCCCAGTCCGGCCTAGCGGTCGCGCTCGCCGATCTGCGCGCGGTAGCCGCGCGGGGACACCCCCACCTCGGCTTTGAACTTGCGGGTGAACGCGCTCTGGTCGGTGAAGCCGCAGGCCTGGCCGATGCTGGCGATGCTGTCGCCGCCGTGCAGCAGGTGCACCGCCATCTGGATGCGCAGGCGGGTCAGCACCTGCTGCGGGGTCATCTGGAACACCTTGCGGAAGGTGCGCTCCAGCTTGGACAGCGAAAACCCGGTGATGTCCAACAGGGTCTGCATGCGCACGTTCTCGGCGTAATGCGCGTTCAGGTGCGCCAGCGCCAGCCGCAGCTGCTCGTACTGGGTGCCCAGGCTGTCCTTCTGGCCGAGGTCGCGCGAAATGCCGATCAGTCCCTTGACCTGCCCGTCCACCAGCAGCGGCCGCTTGCAGGTCAGGCACCAGCCCGGCTCGCGGTTGGCGAACAGGTGCAGCTCCATCAGGTTCTCGATCACCCGGCCAGCCAGCACCTGTTCGTCCTGGCTGGCGTAATCGGCCCCCAGCCCGGTCGGATAGATCTCCGCCGCGGTGCGCCCGATCACCTCCTTGCGCGACTTCAGGCCCAGCCGGCGCAGCATGGTCTGGTTGATGTGCGTATAGCGCCCGTCGCGGTCCTTCATGAAGAACAGCACGTCGGGAATGGCATCAAACAGGGCTTCGATGTCGGCAGGTTCTACGCGCATGCGGCACAGGGGGCGGAAGAGACGGGCCAAGGATACCCGCCCCGCCGCGCGCCACCCAGCGTCCGGGACGCGGCATGTGAAGCGCGGGTGGATACGCGCCGGGCTTTTCGCACCCGCGATTAACGCCGGCCACGCCAGTGTGGGGGTTGCCTTCCCGCCAGCCCGGAGCCGCCACATGGCCGCCAGCAAGCCCCGCACCAAATCCGCCCCTCCCGCCGACAGCCGTGGCCAAGGGGACGAACTGCACCAGCATGCCGGTGGCACCCACCCGCCGCTGACCACCAACCAGGGCATTGCGGTTGCCGACAACCAGAACTCGCTGCGCGATACCCCGCGCGGGCCGACGTTGCTGGAAGACTTCATCCTGCGCGAGAAGATCACCCACTTCGACCATGAGCGCATCCCCGAGCGCATCGTGCATGCCCGCGGCAGCGCGGCGCACGGCTATTTCGAGCTGACCCGTTCGCTGGAAGAATTCACCCGCGCGCGCGTGCTGACCGAGGTGGGCGTGCGTACCCCGGTGTTCACCCGCTTCTCCACCGTGGCCGGCGGCGCCGGTTCTGTGGACACCCCGCGCGACGTCCGCGGCTTCGCGGTGAAGTTCTACACCCGCGAAGGCAACTGGGACCTGGTCGGCAACAACATCCCGGTCTTCTTCATCCAGGACGCGATCAAGTTCCCCGACCTGATCCACGCGGTGAAGATGGAACCGGACCGCGCCTTCCCGCAGGCAGCCAGTGCGCACGACACCTTCTGGGACTTCGTGTCGCTGATGCCCGAATCGATGCACATGATCATGTGGGCGATGAGCGACCGCACGATCCCGCGCTCGCTGCGCACCATCGAAGGCTTCGGCATCCACAGCTTCCGCCTGCTCAACGAGGCCGGCGAGTCGACCTTCGTCAAATTCCACTGGCGCCCCAAGCTGGGCATCCAGTCCACGGTGTGGGACGAGGCGGTGAAACTGCAGAGCGCCGACAACGACTTCCACCGCCGCGACCTGTTCGAGGCGATCACCGCCGGCGACTTCCCCGAATGGGAACTGGCCGTGCAGCTGTTTACCGAAGAAGAAGCCGAGGCGTTCCCGTTCGATCATCTGGACTCGACCAAGATCATCCCCGAATCGCTGGTGCCGCTGACCGTGGTCGGGCGCATGGTGCTGGACCGCTGGCCGGACAACTTCTTTGCCGAGACCGAACAGGTGGCTTACTGCCCGGCCAATGTGCCGCCGGGCATCGACTTCAGCAACGACCCGCTGCTGCAGGGCCGCTTGTTCTCCTACCTGGATACCCAGCTCAGCCGCCTGGGCGGGCCGAACTTCCATCAGATTCCGGTCAATGCACCCAAGTGCCCGTTCGCCAATCATCAGCGCGACGGCCACATGCAGATGCAGGTGCCCAAGGGGCGCGTTGCCTACGACCCCAGTTCGCTGCAGGACGACACTCCGCGCGAAACTCCCGAGGGCTTCCCGAGCCATGCCACGGCGCCCGATGACGGGGTCAAGGGCCGCGTGCGCGCGGCCAGCTTCGCCGACCACTACAGCCAGGCGCGGATGTTCTTCCGCAGCCTGGAAGCGCCCGAACAGGCCCACCTGGCCTCGGCACTGGTGTTCGAGCTGTCGAAGGTGGAAACGGCCAAGGTGCGCGAGCGCACGGTGAGCCACCTGCGCAACATCGATGACGCGCTGGCCAAACGCGTAGCGGCGGGCCTGGCGATGCCCGCCCTGCCCGATCCCGCGCCGACCGCCACCCCTGCGCAGGATTTCCCGAAGGCGCCGGAAGTGCGCGTGATCGGCCGCACCAAAGACCTGCTCAAAGGCCGCTGCATCGGCATCCTGTTCGACGAAGGCTCCGACGCCGGATTGATCAACAACCTGCGCAAGGCCGCTGACAAGGGCGGTGCCAGCGTGAAGCTGGTTGCGCCGAAGCTGGGCGGCGGCAAGCTGAGCGACGGTAAGACACTGGCGGCCGATGGCCAGCTGGCCGGTACGCCGTCGGTGGTGTTCGACGCGGTTGCCGTGGTGCTCAGCAACGAAGCGGCCAAGCGCCTGCTCAAGGAATCGGCGGCCATCGATTTCGTCGCCAACGCGTGGGTCCACCTGAAGGCGATCGCGGCCGACGAGGGTGCGCAGGCGCTGCTCAAGGCGGCCCGCGTAGGCAACGACCCGGGCGTGGTGGAAGCCGAAGATGCCAAGGCGTTCCTCACTGCTGCGGCAACCCGCCAGTGGGCGCGTGAACCCAAGCTCCGCATGCTGGCCTGATGCATCGCAGACCCGACAGGAGACATCCCATGCCCCGTGGTGACAAATCCAGCTACACCGACAAGCAGAAGCGTCAGGCCGAACATATCGAAGAAAGCGAGAAGGATGAGGGCCGCAGCGAAGCGGCGGCCGAAAGGATCGCCTGGGCCACCGTCAACAAGCAGGATGGCGGTGGCAAGAAGGGAGGGGGAACCAGGAAGGCAACGAAGAAGACGGCGAAAAAGGCAACGACCAAGAAGGCCGTGAAGAAGGCTGCAACGAAGAAGACGGCGAAAAAGGCAACGACCAAGAAGGCCGTGAAGAAGTCTGCAACGAAGAAGGCGGCGAAGAAGACAGCGGCCAAGAAGGCCACGAAGAAGGCTGCAACGAAGAAGGCGGCGAAAAAGGCGACGACCAAGAAGGCCGTGAGAAAGTCTGCAACGAAGAAGGTTGCGAAGAAGCCAACGGTCGAGAAGGCCACGAAGAAGGCTGCAACGAAGAAGGCCGCGAAGAAGACAACGGCCAGGAAGGCCGCGAAGAAGACACCAGCCCAGTAGGCCGCAATACGCGTGCTGCGCCCGCTGCCCCCTCATGGGGCAGCGTTGGCGTTGCGGACAGGTGATCGGCGATACTCCGCCATTGCCGCAGGAAGCGGCCATCGAAGGGGGTACGTCATGATGAAACCTGCACGCGCATGGGCCACGCTGGTCGTCCTGATGCCGCTGATCGCACTTGCACAGGACGTCCCTACGGCGCCCCCGACCCCGACGCCGTTGAGCGCCGCCGATACCGCGGCCGCGCTGTCGCGTGCCGAACGGCTGGGCAAGGCGATCTTCCTGCAGGATCTCGCCGCCGAGCGCGCGACCGATGCGATACGGGCCAAGTACCGTGCCTTTGGCAAGGACACGCGGGTACGCGGCTGGATCACCGAGGAACATGATGGGCAGTACCGGGTCAGCTATATCGACGCGACCCCCGCCGTGCTGTACCGCATCGAGATGGCGGCCGACGGCACGCCCGCAGGCGAGGTCCAGGTACTGTCCGAGCCGGCGCCGCTGAGCGCCTATGAAACCGCCGCCGCAACGGCGCGCAGCCTGGCGATGACCGCACAGGTGGCGCCATGCGCCAAGACCTACAACAGCGTCGCGCTGCCCGAAGGCGATGGACGCTGGGCGGTCTATCTGCTGCCGGCAACCACCTTGCCGAACGTGGTGCCACTGGGCGGCAGCCACCGGCTGGACATCGCCGACGGGCGGATCACGGCAAGCCGTGGCTTCACCCGCACCTGCATCCAGCTGGGCCGGACGCCGTCAAAGCGGGGCGTCACGGTGGTTGGCATGATGGTGACGCATCTGCTGGACCCGACCCCCACCGAGGTGCATGTGTACTGGAGCCTGTGGGCACGCACGCCGATGTACGTCGCGACGACCGACGGCCAGCTCTGGGAGATCCGCGAGGGCCGCATCCACAAGCGCGATGACGTGGCCCAGGCGCCCGAATCCGGGAGCTGAGCTGCCGCCTCATGAGGGGCGGAGGCACGCCTTGTGCGGCGACCGCCCCCCTGCCTGGCTCATCGCGCTGTCTGCGCCGGTGGTGGTATCGGTGCGGCGGCAGGCCGGGCGGGCAGCACCACCGACTGCATGTGTTTGATCGCCGAGATCGGCACCGCTTCGGCACGCTGCTGCTGCGGCCACCACAGGAACACGAACCCGGTGCTGCTGCCGAGCAGGCGCGCGGTAGCGGGCAACGCGGCGGTATCGCCTGCCAGATGCACGGTGACCGCGCTGCCCTGCCCGCTTTGGCGGATGTTCTCGGCCTTGTCCAGGGAGTAGATGGCCGCTCCCAGCGCCATGAAGAACGCCACCGCCATGCACACACCCGTGAGTGGACGCATGCCCGACATGTCCCAACTGGTCAGCGCCGAACGCGAAAACAGCACCCGCCAGCCCCAGTGCCGCGCCCGCAGTGCATCCACCCGGGCCGGGTTGCGTCGGCGCAGCGTGTCCGGCCAACCGACCAGGATCGCCAGCAGGGCGCCGCCAGCCAGGATCGCCGCGTACGCCGGATCGCGCAGGCCGGCGACCAGGAAGTCGCTGACCTGCAGGTAGTCCAGGATCGACAGCTGGAAACCGCGGTAGAAAAAGTAGCTGGACCACAGCCCCAGCAGCGACAGCAGCACGTACCCGGCGCTGACGATCAACGCCGGCTCCTGCCGCAGCAGTCGCCACACCACCATCACCACCGAATCCTCGTTGCCCTGCACCACCGGCAGCACCGACCAGTCGGTGGGCGGCGCGCTGCCCGCAGCAGGCGCCGGGTCGGTGGTGAGATGTGCGATGGCCGGCACATCGCCGTGGATGTCGCCTGATTCGGTGGTGTGCATGCAGCCCCCCTGTACGTGGCCAAAGCATCACCGAAATCGGCGGTGCACGGAAGACCCCACGCCGCTCGACAGGGCGGTGGCACATGGCTTGCATCGCCTCTCAAGCCGCCCAGACCACGCCCCTTTCCAGGGCGCGCCGGTCGGGCATCAGATTCGGCGCTGCCGGCCGATATCCGCTGGGTGGTGAAAAGGGGAAGCCGGGGGCGCGCCCATGCGCGTGCTGCCCAGCGTTGATCGTGGATTGATTCAGGGGATTGCATGTCCGTTTCTAATTTGGCCCATCCGCTGCTGCGGGTGCTGGCATGGCTTGTCCTGTTGGCAGGCGCGGCGGGAGCGGCGCAGGCCGCACCGGTGGAGGTGGTGTTCAGCAGCAACACCGGCGTCGGCACCACCTACGCGCAGGATGGCCAGGGCGGTTCGGCCGATGTGCCCGGCCTGACCCTGCAGGTGTACAACAGCAGCGATGCGGCAGGCACGCCTGTCGCGGGCATAACCTGGAAGGACAACACCTGGCTGTCCAGCGATGACGGCACCTGGTCAGGCCTGACCCACACCGAGCAGGACGGTCGTATCGGGATGGTGATCCGCTCGGCCAACGGCAGCAACTTCTCGATCATCTCGTTCCGCTATTACAACTGGGGCGAGAACACCAGCGTCAATTACATGGTGGAGGGCTACCGCGACGGCGCCCTGGTGGGTACGCGCGGGTTCTCGATCCCGGCGCCGCTCCGCGTTCCGCTCACGGTGAGCCTGTTCCCGGCGGCCTTCCGCAACGTCGATGAAATCCGCATCCGTCTCATCAGCGGCGGTGCCGATCCGGGCCTGCGCACCTGGCATTCGATCAACAACATCATCGTGGAAGCGATCAACACCGCGCCCACCGACCTTGCTCTGACCGCCACCGCGCTCAACCAGAGCGCCGGTACGAACGCCGTGGTCGGCACCCTGAGCACCACCGACGCCGATGTGGGCGATGCATTCACCTACACCCTGGTCAGCGGCGCCGGCGACACCGCCAATGCACAGTTCAACATCGCCGGCGACGCGCTGCGCGCCACCAACGCGGCCAGCCTCGCCGCGGGTAACCACAGCGTGCGCGTGCGCAGCACCGACAGCGGCGGTGCCACTACCGAGAAGGCATTCACCCTCGCCGTGGTCGACGACCTGGCGCCCAGCGTGAGCAGCATCGCAGTGCTGGGGACGCCTGCGGCCACCGCCACCAGCTTGACCTGGCAGGTGAGCTTCAGCGAACCGGTGTTCAACGTGGCCACCAGCGACTTCAGCCTGACCGGCACCGGTTCGGCCGCCGCGGTCGTCCGTTCGGTCAGCGGCGCGGGCAGCGACACCCTCAACGTGGTGGTCGACAGCATCGGCGGCAACGGCACGCTGCGGCTGGATCTGAACGCGGCCTCGGGCATCCGCGACGGCGCCGGCAACACCGGCGTGGCCGCCTACAGCGCGGGCGCCTCGCATATCGTGGCCATTCCCACCGCGCCGGGCGCACCCGCGATGGGCGCAGCCACACCGGGCAATGGCCAGGTATCGGTGGTCTTCACCGCACCGGCCAGCGACGGCGGTTCGGCGATCACCACTTACACCCTGACGTCTTCCCCGGGCGGTTTCACCGCCAGCGGCGCGGCCTCGCCGCTGGTCGTCACCGGACTGGCCAACGGCACCGCCTACGCCTTCACCGTCACCGCCACCAATGCCACCGGCACCAGCGTCGCCTCGGCCGCCTCGTCGGCGGTAACGCCGAAGGGCACCCAGACCATTGCCTTTGGCAATCCGGGTACGCAGACCTTCGGTACCGCGCCCACCGTGACGGCGACCAGCAGCGCCGGCCTGCCGGTCAGCTTTACGTCCGCCACCACCGGCGTGTGCACCATCACCAGCGGCGGCACCTTGACCTTCGCCAGCAGCGGCAGCTGCAGCATCCACGCCGACCAGAGCGGCGATGGCACTGTCCAGGCGGCGTCGCAGGTTACCCAGACCTTCACCGTGGCACCCGTAGTGCCCGGTGCACCCAGCATCGGCACCGCCACCGCAGGCGATACCCAGGCCACGGTGCGCTTCACCGCACCGGTCACCACCGGCGGTGCGGCGATCAGCGGCTACACCGTGACCGCCCAGCCGGGCGGCATCATCGCCACCGGGGCCGGCACACCGATCACGCTGACCGGCCTGACCAACGGCATCACCTACACCTTCACCGTGACGGCGACCAACAGTGCCGGTACCGGCGGAGCCTCGGGCGCCTCCAACGCGATCACCCCGGCCGCCGCCCAGGCCATCACCTTCAACAACCCGGGCGCGCAGAATTTCGGCACCACGCCCACGCTGACGGCGGCGTCCGACGCCGGGCTGACCCCGACGTTCACTTCCACCACCACCGGTGTCTGCACGATCACCAGCAGCGGTGCGCTGACCTTCCTCACTGCAGGCACCTGCAGCATCGCGGCCAACCAGCCCGGCAACAGCAGCTTCCTGCCGGCGCCGACCGTGTCGCAGACGTTCCAGGTCAGTGCGGTCGCCCCCGGTACACCGCTGATCGGCACGGCCACGCCCTCGGGCACCGGCGAGATCGAGGTGCGCTTCACCGCGCCGGCCTTCACTGGCGGCAGCGCGATCTCCGGCTACACGGTGACCGCCGTTCCCGGCGGTATCACCGCCACCGGTGCGGGCAGCCCGATCAAGGTGACCGGCCTTACCGTCGGCCTGTCCTACACCTTCACCGTCACCGCCACCAACGGCGCGGGCACCGGCAGCGCATCGGCGGCGTCCAATGCCGCCGTCGCCGCCGAAGCGATCGTCGCCCATCCGTCCACTGCGGTGGTGGCGTACGGCACGGCCACGTCGATTCCGTTGGACATCGGCGGCATCGCCAGCAGCGTGAGCGTGACCACCGCCGCTACCCACGGCGTCGCGGCCATCAATGGCACCCAGGTCACCTACACGCCCCATGCCGGCTATGCCGGCCCGGATGCCTTCACCTATCGCGCCACCGACGGCCACACCACCTCCGCGGCAGCCGTGGTGAGCATCACCGTGTCGCCGCCCACGCTCAGCCTGGCAGCCACCCCGCTGGCCGCCGGCACGGCCGGCAGCAGCTACCAGCAAACGCTGACCACTACCGGTGGCGCCGCGCCCTACCATTATCAAGCGCTTGCCGCGCTGCCGGCCGGCATCACCCTGGCGAGCACCGGTGAATTCAGCGGCACGCCGACCACCGCCGACAGTTACAGCATTCCCGTGCAGGTGACCGACAGCAGCACCGGCACCGGGCCGTTCACGAGCACCCGCAGCTATACGCTGGTGATCGCCGCCCCGCAGATCGCCTTCACCCTGCCCAGCCTGCCGCAACCGTTCACCGCGGCGTCCTACAACCAGCGCCTGCAGGTATCCGGTGGTGTGGCGCCGTATACGTTCGCCGTTACCGGCGGCGTGCTGCCGGCTGGCCTGTCCCTGGCCAGCGACGGCCTGCTGTCGGGCATGGCTACGGCCGCTGGCAGCCATGCCTTCGACGTGACCGTGACCGACGCCAATGGCTTCACCGCCCGCCAGTCCTACACGCTGGTGGTGATCGAAGCGCTGCAGCAGATCGATACGTTCGTGGCCAACCCGACCGCGCCCACCTTCAGCGTGGACGGCCGCTTCTCGGTCTCGGCCAGAGGGGGTGCGTCCGGCAATCCGGTGGTGTTCGCCACCACCACGCCCGCGGTGTGCGGCGTGGACGGCAGCAGCGTACTGATGCTGGCCGCCGGGCGCTGCAGCCTGACCGCCAACCAGGCCGGCAACGCCCAGTACCAAGCCGCCACCCAGGCCGTGCTTGAAGTGGACATCACCGCCGCCGTGCCGGTGCTGCAGTGGCCGCAGGAGCTGCAGAAGCTGTACGGGCAGGCCGACTTCGACCTGGTCGATCCGGCCAGCCCGAGCCGTGGCACCTTCAGCTACAGCAGCAGTGCACCGAACGTGGCCAGCGTGCAGGGGCGGACCGTCACGCTGCACGGTGAAGGCGTGGCGATCATCACCGTCACCCAGGCCGCCGCCGGTGGCTTCGGCATCGGCACCGCGCAGCTGCGCCTGACCGTCACCCAGCGCCCCGATCCAACCCGCGACCCGGGCGTGGTCGCCGGCGTGCAGGCGCAGGTGGACGCCAGCGTGCGCTTCGCCAGTGCGCAGCAGTCCAATATCCGCGATCGCCTGCGCCAGGTGCGCAGTGGCGACAACGGCTCGCGCAACCAGCTGACGCTGGGCTATGCCGGCGGCCGCGACCGCCCGGGCCTGGCCCTGCCGCTGGCCCCGATGCAGGCCGCGCCGTGGCCGTCCCTGCCTACCGGCTGGGGCCTGTGGGCCTCGGGCAGTGCCACCTTCGGCGATGGCGACCGCAGCAGCAGTTACGCGTTCCACTCCGACGGTCTCACCCTCGGCCTGGACCGCGCCGTCGGTGAGCGTCTGCTGCTGGGCGTGGCGGCCAGCCTGGCGCGCAACGACAGCGAGATGGACGGCAGCGATTCGCGCGTGCAAGGCAAGCAGCATTCGCTGGCCGCCTACGGCCTGTGGCGCAACGGCGAACACCTGTTCGTCGACGGCGTCATCGCCAGCGGCGCGCTGGACTTCGCTACCCGCCGCTGGAGCAACGACGTGGACGCCTTCGCACGCGGCAACCGCGATGGTGACCAGTGGTTCGGTTCGCTGGCCTTCGGCTACGAGCATCGCAACGCCGGCATGACCCTCACCGGCTACGGCCGCGTGGAAGCCAGCCGCACCACGCTCGACGCCTACCGTGAGACCGGGCTGGATCTGTACGACCTCGACTACCGCCGCCAGGTGGTGCGCAACAGCGCGGTCGCACTGGGTCTTGAAGGTGCCTACCTGGCAGGCGATGGCGAAGGACGCGTGCGTCCGTTCTGGAACATCGAGTACCGCCAGGCAATGGACGACAAGGGCGCGGCGTACCTCAACTACGTGGTGGGTCCGCGCGCGCAGGACTATCGCCTGGACATGCACAGCTACAACGACAATGCCCTGTCGATTGCCGCCGGCATGGACGTGCGCCTGCAGCGTGGCTGGTTGCTGTCGCTGCTGCTGGGCCATGAGCAGACGCGCGGCTCCAGCCGTGCCAGCAGCGTGGGACTGCGTGTGAGTTATGGCGGTGCCGGTACGGGCGCTGCGGCCGACGCAGTGGATGGCAGCGATGCGCACCGCACGTCTGGCACCGCGCAGCGCTGCCCGCCGCGTCGCTGCGGGACCGGTAACGCCGCCGCAAAGTAGATCGCGGCGGTTGCAGACCGGTCGATCCTGCATGGGATCGGTCGGTCGATGGGTCAGCGATGGGATCAGCGAACCGGTCGGTTTGCGCAAGTCCCCCCATGCCGGACCCGTTCCAACGCGATACCCCCGACCTGGGCGCGGCCCCTGTAACAGCGGGTCTGTGCGCGCAGGAGAATCACACGCGCGTAGCGCCGACCGTTGGTCGGCTTCCATCAACGTCCGGCGATCACGCGTAGAGCCGACCGTTGGTCGGCTTCCGGCAGCGCCCGGCGATCACGCGTAGCGCCGACCGTTGGTCGGCTTCCATCAACGTCCGGCGATCGCGCGTAGAGCCGACCGTTGGTCGGCTTCCAGCAACGCCCGGCGATCACGCGTAGAGCCGACCGTTGGTCGGCTTCCAGCAACGCCCGGCGATCGCGCGTAGAGCCGACCGTTGGTCGGCTTCCGGCAACGCCCGGCGATCACGCGTAGAGCCGACCGTTGGTCGGCTTCCAGCAACGCCCGGCGATTGCGCGTAGAGCCGACCGTTGGTCGGCTTCCAGCAACGCCCGGCGATACCAACGTAGGTCATCCCAAGATTGCGCTAGGCGGGCGTGTACGCCAACGGCGTCACCACCAACGGTGGTGACCTACCGTGTTGGGGCGGAGCGCCAAAAAAGAAGGCCCTGCGCAAGCAGGGCCTTTTCATTGCCACCCCGGGGCCACGCTGCCGGGGCAGCGCGACGTGCGGGGGCGCGGGGCACTAGGCCGCGCGGCGGGCAGCCACGGTCCGGGTGCCCTGCTCCAGCTTGAACACCGCCACCGATTCACTCAGCGCGTGCGCCTGTTCTTCCAGCGCGCGGCTGGCCGCGGTGGCTTCTTCCACCAGCGCCGCGTTCTGCTGGGTCACCTGGTCCATCTGCACCACCACCTGGTTGACCTGCTCGATGCCGGCGGCCTGTTCCTTGGTGGCCGCGGCGATGTCGCTCATCAGCTGGTTGGTACGCGAGCTGGCCTGGGTCAACCGGGCAATCGCTGCTTCGGATTCCACGGTCACGCTCAACCCGGTCTTGACCTTGTCGCTGGCCTCACCGATCAGGTCCTTGATCTCCTTGGCCGCCGTACCGGCGCGCTGTGCGAGCGTACGCACTTCACTGGCGACCACCGCAAAACCGCGCCCGTTTTCACCGGCACGCGCAGCCTCCACGGCGGCGTTGAGTGCCAGGATGTTGGTCTGGAAGGCGATGCCGTCGATCACCGAGGAAATCTCGGAGATGCGCGCGGAGGATTTGTCGATCTCGCTCATCACCGTGGCCATCTGCGCGATCGCCTGCTCGGTGGCGCGCACGGCCACGCCGGACGCATGCGCTTCCTGGTCGGCCTGGCTGGCCAGCTCGGCGTTCTGGCGCACGGTGGAGGTCAGCTCTTCCATCGAGGCGGCGGCCTCTTCCAGGTTGGCGGCCTGCTGCTCGGTGCGACGCGACAGGTCGTTGTGGCCGGCCGCCAGTTCCTGCGCGGCGTCGTTGATGCTGCCGGCGGCGCCCTGGATCTGCTGCACGATACCGGTCAGCTGCGCCGCCGTGACGTTGGCATCGTCGCGCATCTGCGCGAACACACCTTCGTAATGGCCTTCCATGCGCGAGGTGAGGTCACCGGTGGAAATGGCGCGCAGCACCTGCGACAGATCGGCGATGCTCGACTGCGAGCTGGCCATCATGCCGTTGAGGTTGGCCACCATGGCGCGGAACTGGAACTGGAACGCAGCTTCATCGCCACGCACCGAGAAGTCACCGGCGCGCGCGGCACTGGCCAGCGTGTCGATCTGCTGGTTGATCGCCATCAGGCTGCTCTTGACCGTGGCCATGGTGCGGGTCAGGAGTGCCTTCTCGCCCGGGTAGCTGTCCAGGTCGCGGCTGAGGTCGCCGATGGCGTAGTCCTGCATCACATCGACCATGTGCGACTGCACGGCCACGTGCGAGCCGACCAGTTCATTGGTGGCACGCAGCATGTGCCCGTAATCGCCCGGCAACGCCGCAGCGTCCATCCGGTAGCTGATCGCACCGGCTTCGTGCTGCTGCGCCATCTGCAACTGCGCGGTGATGGCGGCCTGCACGTTCTGGCGCACGCTGCCCATGGCGTTGCCCAGCAAGGTGAGCTCGTCGCGGCCGCCCAGGCGGAAGTCCTGGTCCAGCTCGCCACGGGCCATGCGGTCGGCCAGGCCCACCGCGCGGGCCAGCGGCCCGGTCAGGCTGCGCCCGATCAGGATCGAGGCGGCAATGCCGACCAGCAGCGCGATGCCACCGAGCACCAGCAACTGCAGCAAGGTGCGCTCGCCCAGGCGGATCGCCTCGGCCGCGGCCTCGCGGCTTTCCTTCTCTTCATAGGCCACGCCATTGGCCAGCGCCTTGTTCCAGCCGTTGGCCGCTTCCTGCACCGGGCCCAGGGTCAGGGCCACCGCGCCGGGGAAATCGCCTTGCTCCATCAGCTCGCTGGTCTGCTTGTTGAGCGGCCGCGCGGTGGCGCGCCTGGCCGCGATCTGCTCGCCGATCGCCTTGCCCTCGGCATCGGTGGGCAGCGCCTGGTAGGCGGTCCAGCTGGCCTCGTAGCGCTTGACCAGCGCGGCGATGCGCGCCTCGTCGGCCTCGCGCTCCTGGCCCTGGCGGATCAGCATTTCACGACGCACCACCATCATCTGGTTGTTCGCATCGAGCATCTCCGACAGCAGCCGCACTTTGGCGACGCCAACCTCGACCACCTGCTGCATCGCGTGCTTCTGCACCGCGCTGCCGGTGGCGCCGGTGGCCACCACGGCCGCCACCAGCAACAACAACAGGCCAAAGCCCATACCAAGACGCCAGACGACTCTGACGTTACGCAAAAAATCCATGGGGACATCCAAGAACGTGGGGGGTGAGGGGGTATCGGCCCACGCCCGAGCGATCTTGATCACGCTTTCTTAACGGAATGGCTCCCATTCACCTTGGAGCGGACGCGCCGGGGTTATCCAAGTGCTCCCACGCGATTCTCACGGCGTCGCACGCCTGGATCAGGTCCAGCACCAACCGTTCGCTTACATCCAGTTCGCCTTCGTACTCGGCAATGTTGCGTTGCTGGTGGCACTTGTCCAGCACCCGCCACACCTCGGGCCCCGCGCCCAGGGTATGCGGCAGTGTCTGAAAAACGATATAGCGGTGCGACGGACGAAAACCCTGCCGCCGCAGCGCAGCCAGGCAGAGCGCGTGGGCCGCGTTGTACGCCAGGTCGAAGCGGCCCTCCAGGGACAGCGTTGTGTTGCGCGCATCCTGCAGGCGAGCCACGCCTGACCGTCGCAACCCCTCGATTTCGCGTGTATCCGGGAGCTCGACGCTCAGCGGTTTACCCGGTCCGGCCAGATTCTGCAGCGCTGAGTTCATCATCTCCTCCAATGATCCAGATCTTGGGCTGTGCCAAGACCCGCATCAAGAAGGAATTTTCATCGTGAATACGCTTGGATAATTCAGCGGTTGAATAGAGCGTCGGATTCACCGGACGGCCGAGCTGCGCGTCGACGCCGTCCAGGGCCTGCATGACATCGGCATAGCCCAGCGTGTCGGACACGATAAGCAGATCGATATCGCTACGCGCCGTATCGCTACGTTTGGCGACCGAGCCATATACAAAGGCTGCCTTGACCTGTGCACGAACGGGAGCCAGCGCCTCTTGCAGCGGGCCGGCGAGGCCCACCGTCTTCTGCACGATCGCCACCAGCTCGTCGTGGAGCGGTGAATCCACATTGGCCTGATAGCGCTTCTGATTGCCCGAGCGCCTGAGCGTGACCAAACCTGCGGCGGCCAACTTGGCCAGTTCGCGCTGCACTGCACCGGACCCGGCGCCGATCGCCGAGATCAATTCGGCAACGCCGAACTCGCGCCGCGGTTGACCAAATATCAGGCCGAGTACGCGCTGCTGTGTCTGCGTAAACAGCGCATCGGCCAGACCCATCGGGCGGTCGGCTACGCGGGCGGCTGGATTGGATTTCATACCCATATTGGGTACGTTAATACCCAGATTGGGTATATGCAAGCAGGACCGCGCCTGTGGCAGTGACAGAACCGAAAAAGCCCCGCTTTCGCGGGGCTCCTTCGTGCTTCTGACTGGTGCGGTGGCAGTGCCGAGCAGCGCTCGGCACTACCGGGTTGCTCAGGCGAACGGGTCCTGCAGCACCATGGTGTGGTCGCGATCCGGGCCGGTGGAGACGATGCTGACCGGGCAGCCGGCCAGCTCTTCCAGCGCGCGCAGGTAGGCGCGGGCGGCCGGCGGCAGGTCGTCCCAGTTGGTGATGCCGTGGGTGTTCTCGGTCCAGCCCGGGAACTCCAGGTACA
>Ga0308172_1001350_pt1 | contig 17614 bp, 20 predicted proteins | sample PhyGR2_FD_202134 | JGI IMG/M metagenome (GOLD analysis project Ga0308172, IMG submission 202134) | Phyllosphere microbial communities from UC Gill Tract Community Farm, Albany, California, United States - DLSLSG.R2 | ecosystem: Host-associated > Plants > Phyllosphere > Unclassified | place: USA... | reverse complement strand
GCTTCAGTTGAAACGCTTGGCCGCTGACACCGGGCTAACCCTGTTCCGGCGGACCTCGACAGGTTTGGAGTTGACACAGGAAGGTGCACTGTTGGCGGCAAAGGCCGAGCAAGTGCTGGCGGCGCTGGCGGACTTCGGCCAGACAGCCGGACGTTTATCGACCGGCGTCCGGGGAAAATTGCGGATCGGTACGATCATCGATCCGGAGTTCACACGATTAGGGGCGTTTCTGAAAGCACTTATCGAAAACGGGCCAGGTATCGAGACAACGCTGCGTCATGGCATGAGCGGCGATGTGCCGGAGAGGCTGAAGCGAAACGAACTCGACGCCGGTTTTTATCTTGGTGATCCAAGGGACTATGACCCGCCGACCGATATTACTGGAGGGAGTACCCCGTCGCTTTTCCACTCTCGCGCACTTGCGCAGTTGACCTATTGCGTTGTCGCTCCGCCATCGCTCGCCAGCTTTGTTCGAGGGGCCAACTGGTTACAGCTTGCCTCCCTCCCCTGGATCGGCACGCCACCCGCATCCGTCCATAACCGGATGCTGGCACGGCTGTTCACCAATCTTGGCGTTCGCCAACAGATTGTCGCCCAGGTCGATCAGGAAGCGTCAATGATTGCCATGACGCGTACAGGGATAGGGCTGAGCCTTTGCCGGGAATCGATTGCCCTTTATGAACAGCAGTCTCATGGACTGGTCATCGCTGATAATGTTAAGCTCTCGACGACCTTAAGTTTCCTCTGCCTGGAAGCGCGTATGAGCGATCCTTCTATCGTCGCTGCATTTGACGCAATCAAACGAGTTTGGGTTCAGTAAACCGACTTAGCGGTGAAGCTCTTGATGAGATTCGAACCGTTGAACAGTAATTTTGGCAGAGTGAAATTTCGATAAAACTTCATTTAGGTTAAATTGTCGGTATTGTATGATTTTCTAGATTCGACATGTGGCGTCGTCATCCAACCTTTGTCCATGGGTAGCAATCACCCTAGCGAAGTCGATGAGTTGGTGTGTCACATCGAGCTTTTTGCCACAGACCATTAATTCTAGGCGCGGTGTCCACATATTGACAGGACGTACTGCTTCGGGCTAACTGTCCTCAGTCCTAGGACAGAGGACAGTGTTTATGAAGAGCCAAGATATCGTCGTCCTGCTAAAGCTGGTAAGCCTGCAAGACCAGGAACTCACCAAGGGCATCGATCAGTTGCGATCGGAATCCGTGGGGGGAGACCCTTATTCTGTTCGGAACCTAGAGGCGCTACTCGGGATCAGCAAGACCGAAATAGCGCAGTCGATCAAGCGCAGTGTCGCATCAGGCATCGCGCGAAAAGACAACAGTAAGAACGAGCCTCGGCCAAGCCGAAGGAACCTGTTCGGCTTCATTACCACCGGGCTAAAGTTCGTCTTCCCCGCCAAAGTTGGGCCGATACAGCGCGGCATACCGACCGCCTTCGCCGCACCTATGCTCACGGAACTCCTGATCAGCGGCGGGACGTACAACTACGTTTGGCCCTATGCCAACGGAAGGGAGATGGGGCAGGCGGTGGAGCCGCTCTTTAAGACCGTGCCTGACGCAGTCCTGAAGGACGACGCACTCTATGAATACCTCGCGTTGGTCGATGCGATCCGGATTGGGAACCAGCGGGAAGTCGGTCTCGCGACCGACCACCTCAAGTCAAGGATCATGAGCAAATGACAGCGATCCGCGCTCAACTGCTGGAAATGATGAAAGCCGTTGCCTCGGCCCTTGGCGAAGACCTTCGCTCGCGCCTGGTCTTCGTTGGCGGATGCACGACCGCGCTCTTCATCACCGATCTGGTCACGCTCGAGGATGTGCGTGCCACAGATGACATCGACCTTATCGTTGACCTGGCGGGCCTTCCTGCCTGGGCACAGCTCCAAGAAGAGCTTCGACACCGGGGTTTCATGGAGGCCGCTGACGAGGCGGTGATCTGCCGCATGCGTCTCGGCAAGCTCAAGGTCGACTTCATGCCGGATGATCCGACTATCCTCGGATTCGGAAATCGATGGTATGCGAGTGGCATCGAGACGGCACAGCACTACCAACTCTCGGAAGACCTCACGATCCGGATCCTGACGCCGCCAATGTTTCTTGCAACGAAGCTCGAAGCCTATGCCGGAAGGGGAAACGGCGACTTGATCACGAGCCGTGACGCTGAAGACATCCTCCTTATTGTCGACGGCAGGGAGGAACTTCTTGCCGACATCACGGCTTCCGACATCAACGTTCGAAATTTCATCGCCGGACAGTTTCGGGAGCTCCTCGATCAAGCTGACTTCGACGATTTCCTCGACGGCAATATCCGCGGGCCCGCCGGTCGTGTAGAAATCGTCCGGGACAGGTTTGTCTCGATAAGCCATTGTGCGGATGGCCCAACACAATGAAAATCGAGGCCCGATGGTTGAGCCAAAAAGGAACGCGTACCGACGACAATCGCGACCATGCGGGGATCGCTGGGAGAAATGGCGAATTTCTTGCTATTGTGGCTGATGGCGCCACGAACGGCTCGAACAACGGGGGATATGCACGGGCAATCGTCGAAGCTGTCGTCGACTGGTTTGCCGGAGCCGACGATGCATGGGGCCGCGAGGTCATGCAAACCAAGCTGCGGGAGATTCATCAGGCCCTTCGCAAATCGTTTCCAACAGGTTCAGCCAGCATCATCGTCTTTCACGTAACGGACAAAGGCTCCTTGACGGTCCTCCACTCAGGAGATTGCCTTCTTGGCAGGCATGACGGCCAGGTACACTGGCAAGTCAAGCCACATACCCTGACAAACGCCCTGGCGGACATGCCTCTTGATGCGATCGCACGATCCCCCACGAGGCACCTTCTCACCCAGAGTTTTCGTTCCAGGGAGTTCATGGCCCCAGACGTACTAGCGGAAAAGATTGCCAGTGGCACGCTTCTTCTTGCCACCGATGGCTTCTGGGCGGAATTGTCGGAAAGCGAGCAGGAAGTCTTCCTTGGCGGCGGCCAGTCAGCTGCTTCAGAAAGAGATGATCGCAGCGTGCTACGATTATGGCTTTCTACTGAGGAGCCAACCGAAATCTCGCTGGACGATGGTGGATCGACCAATTTTTATGTGCGGACTCCAGCGCCCCAGAAATAACACAGGAGCAGTAAGTCGTGGAAGACGAGACATTTGTGGGCGACACGCTGCCGAATTTTTCAGACCTCTTCATTGGCTACGAAGCAAGGATCCAAGCGATCTTCGATAGAATTGTCGCAGCGTCGAGCGTTCATCCTACTGCTAAGCTGCAGTTCACCGAGGAGCATTCATCGATGCTTTTCAAGTGCAAGCCAAGCGCGGCCTCGGTAACGGCGGACTGGTACGGAATTGCGAGCCTCTGGGCCATGTCGCAGGGCGTCGGCCGCTTGTGTGCAGCGATGTTCAATGCCCGTCGCTCCGGCCAGGCTCGCTTGGATTTCGAGGAAAGTTCGGAGGCGGAGCTCGGTTACCATTTCATCCAAGAGGCGAAGGCGCTGGCCAGGCCGCGGGGCCACCGATGGAACACCTATTTCCCGAAACCCAACCTCCAGTCTGATAGGTCGGTCGCTGGCGACGTATTCTTCTTCCGGGCGATCGAATGGATACTTGCACATGAAGTCGGTCATATCGCTTCTGGCCACGATGATCGGGCCTGGACGGCGCAACAAAGCCGCGACGAGGAGAGGGAAGCGGACCGCTTTGCAACGTGCTACGTGATCGGCGGACTCGCCGCCGACCCTGGGCGCCAACTAAGTGAAAAGCCTTCGCAAGACGAGATCGAGCTTGAGCGCCGGGCAATTGCCGCGGGACTGGGCTTGGTCTGGGTGGCAATTTACGAGGACACGCGAACCCAGGATACCGACATGTATCCCGCGGTGGCCGCGCGAATAGACGACGCCATGACGGGGTTCGGCTTGGCCGACGATAGCGCGGCATTGGAAATCCTCTCCGACTTCATCAAGGCCTGGATAGACCCAGAGGGGCAATGGCCAGTCGCGCCGCCATCGGACGCATCCGCAAGGTCTGCAATGGATGAGGCTTGCACGCGGTTGTACGACCATGCAAGCGAGGCATGGCAATGATCGCCAGCCTGATGCAAAGCGGGCCTGGCGTCCGAGGAACTATCTTGCTCTCGACAAAATAGGCCCCAAAGATCATGTTTTGGGACCCAGATGCGGTCCTGAATCCGGCATGTTTCGCCGACTATCAACGCCGACGTTAGGTCCAGCGCTCTTGAGGGGATATGAACTGACGACCCCAATATTTTAATCAAACTAGCTCTCTAACTGCGCCAATATCATTCTCCTGACGACTTGTCGAAACCTCGGTATCCAGCTATATTACTGGAAATATCTGGAGGATCAGATGGCTAGCTCTCAGACACGCGCAATTCAGAATTATAGAAGCCGCCTGGGCGAGCGCGGTCTCGCTCGTTTTGAGGTGCTCGGGCGCGATAGTGATCGCAGCCTGATTAGATCACTTGCGCGCCGATTGGCCGAAGATGGCCCGGAAGCAGCCAATCTACGAGCCTTTGTAAGCGAAACTCTCGCTGGAGAGCCGCCGAAAAAGGGAGGGATTCTCGCGGCACTTCGCCGATCACCCTTGGTTGGAGCAGATCTCGACACACCCCGTTCACGCGAAGAAGGTCGCGAGATCGATTTGTAATGCGCTATTTGCTCGACACCAACATTCTCAGCAATATCACGAAACCAGAGCCTTCAGCGTCATTGTTGACATGGATGGCTGAACAATTTGACGATGATTTGTTCATCGCGTCGCTCACTATCGCCGAGATACACCGAGGGATACTCGAGAAGCCGGCGGGTAAAAAGCGAACCGATCTCGAAAGTTGGTTTGGAGGCAAGGAGGGGCCGCTGTCACTCTTCGCAGGTCGCATCCTTTCGTTTGACGAGAAGGCAGCCCTCGTTTGGGGAGAGCTGATGGCACAAGGAAGGGCAACCGGTCGCCCGCGTAGTGCGCTGGACATGATTGTGGCTGCCATCGCCCAATCCAATAGCTGCGTTGTTGTCACCGATAATGAGCGAGATTTTCACGGGATCGAAATCATCAATCCTGTCCGAGGGAACGCAATCTAAAACAATTGCTAGATTTAGCTCTTGAAAGGATAGGAACCAAGGACGCCTTTGTTTTTATCTTCTCATCGCCACAAAATTTCTAGGCACGTGAACGAAACATCAAATGTAACTCGCGTTATCGGTCAATATGATTGTGCGGTAGCGATGCGGAGATTACGCTTGCTAATCTCTGCATCTGAGCCCGATTATGAGCCATGACCGATATCTGGCAGTCGCCCCTGACCATTTCTAAGGCGGCACGTCAGGCTACGTTACCTGCAATAGATCGATCACGACAGCGTGGTTGGCTGGCTTTCGAACGACCAATTCATAACCGAATTGCGAAGGAGAGCGATTCTGGCGTAGCCATTCGAGCGAAGGCGCCTCGTTAGTTACCACTATGAGCGGTTCGCGTTGATCAGCCTTTGCGACATCAACGATCACCGCCAGGACCTCTTGGTCCGGATTCCCATGTTTGCCGTTCGCCGAGAGCAGATAGATGTCAGCAGGCAGGCGTTCGAAGTAGTTTTTCGTGACGTTTCTATCGCTGCCGTGGTGCTAGACCTTGAGAAGGCGAAGGTGGTGGGCGGCACCTGTCGCGACAGCACCGGTCTGTTCGAGGCCGTTGAGAATGTGATCGCCCCGCGCATCTCCGGTGAGAAGGATATTACCGGCTGGCGTCCTTCCGAAAAACCTGATGAGAGCGGAATCGAACAATCGGTTACCTAGATAATGACTTTGGTTGAGTTCACTGGACTAGCGGCAATTTATTTCTGCAATGACAGCGAGTACCGGGTATGCCTACGTTCACCCGTACGCGTCAGTGCGCCAATCTCCACGAGCTGCTGAAGGTCGCGTGTTGCTGTAGCGCGGGAGGTGTCTGTGATCGAAATGTAGTTTTCGGCACTTAGCCCCCCCTTGAAGCCTGCCGTGCCTTCCTTGAAGATGCGCGCGACTACTTTTTCCCGCCGATCGTTTAGCTGGCCCCGAAAACGATCATAGAACTTTGCTTTCTGAATGAAGAAGTCTATGCGCTCAAGCGTCGCCCGTTGAGCATCCAGGATAGTTTCTGAAAAGAAAATGACCCAGTCGGTGATATCGAGCGTGCGCTGATGCCGCTCAAGCTCTGAGTAATAGGCCTTCCGGTGTTTCTCGATTGTGAAGGCGAGTGAAATGTGCTTGGCTGCCCTATGTTTTGCGCCAGGGATTTCTAGGCGAGCGCGCGTCCAATTCGGCCGTTGCCATCCTCAAACGGATGTATGCTTTCAAAGTAAGATGGCCTACTGCGGCACGCGTCAAAGCTTGAAGCGAGCATTGGCCATCTGGCCCTGATTGATTGAACCATGTGATGAAGGTCTCCATCTCAGCGGCAACCCGGAGCGACGGGGGAGCCTCGAAGTGGATGGTGGGCTTGTCCAATCGACCTGACACGATCTGCATGGCGTCTTCATGCGTGCGGTAAGCCCCAACCGTTTCAATATATTGGTTTCCCGCCATCAGCATTGAATGCCAGTGGAACAGTCCCTCATGACGCAGCGGCCCATGCCAACTTCGATAGACATCCGCCATCATCTCGGCGATCCCCCGCTCTTGGAGGCGGATCTGTCTATCATCAGTGTTTAGCCCGAACTGTCGGCGGAGTGACGACTGGACACTCACGCGGTCCAGAAATTCGCCCTCGATCTCTGAGGCCTTGACCGCTTCGTCGCTCAGCAACTCAATGCGAAGTTGGTTGCTGTCGTCCTCGTTGAAATGCTGGACAGCACCGATAACCTCCCCGGCTGAATGCAGGAATTTCTGCTCCAGCGGTACCAGACTTGCGGTGCCGCACCTGAAGTTTGGCCAATCAGTGTTTTGCCACTTCCATTCCATGAGTTATAGAATCCCTCGCTATAGCTCATAATCATTGCCATAAATGAGCTATTGCAGGCCCGTCTATCGCTCAGCACCACAATCTGCAGCTCTCCAATCAAGAGGCAGCGATCGACAGCTAACCACTTGCCCTGAACATATTTTGTTAACGGGCGCTCAAGCGAAGAGCTGCAAAAACGATCCGTTCGTCGACCATGACGGCAGCTGACGGATTATCCGATTCAATAAGTGCGAAGATGGCGTCTCGATCTTATCGCGCAAACGCTGAGCGAGTAAGCTTCACGACTTGCGTGCCACTGTTTTAAGCCGCGCTTACCCGCTACGTTCCTCAAACTGTGCCTCGACTTTACCGTCCGAGACGCCCGGTCGAGAGAAATTAGTTCGGCCCCACCTTGTTACGGCGGGGCTGGTCAAATAAATGCATGGATAATGGCTTGCGGATAATCTATTGGGCCAGGTGCGTGAGGCGAGGTCTATGCTCGATCTCCTGCTACGCAAATCGCCCCCTACGTTTCGTCGAGGCGGGTTTGAAGAAGGTCCATTCTGCTTCCAAACCAATGTGGATTGAAGCAAGTTGACACCTGTCGGCGCTCAGTTTCCTTTGGCCTCGTTATCTTTCTTAGCCTGATCGTGATGCCACTTGATGGCGTAGTACATGCCAATGCCCAGTACGATAATTTTGAACGGCAAGAAAACTATTGGGAAAAAGTCTACCCATTCCAGGTCAGCCATTTCGAGTACTTCCAGTCTGTTGCTTGGAATTGTCTATGCTTTTGCATAGGACACACCCGAAATGCGCCTTTAAGAACTCAATTACAAGATCGACAGGCATGGTCTTTTTGACGCAGCCTCGCCTCCTTTGTGCCGGCCGCCGGCGTGATACAGGGTTCCTCAATCAGGAGCGATACGCCGCCGCGCGCAGGTGCATGCTGGCTATCAGGCTGGATGGAAAGACTGTTGACACCGATACGGTCGGACGGGTCTCGGCCTCGAATGCGAGTTGGCAGGCGTTTGGATCGGATGGCCGCATCGCTCTCACATTCCAATCGGTTCACGCCCGGAGGCACAAGTTCGTTGACGACGTGCCCGGAAGCTCGCATGTCTACAAATGTTTCGAAAACCTGGCCGCCAGTGCTTCTGATCCGCGCGCCAGCAATGCGACATCGACACCGACGGCAGTGAACAGCGTTCCCAATTCCATGCAACGTGCCGCGAACTTCTCGTCAGGCGTGAGTATTCCTGCCGGCTTTCCGAGCCGTTTGAGTAATGCGATCGTATTTTCAATCGCCTCGACCACTTCCGGATTGCCTGGTTGTCCCGGATAGCCGAAACTGGCTGCGAGATCGGCCGGGCCGATAAATATCCCGTCCACCCCTTCGACCGATGCCATGGCCTCGATATGAGCAATAGCCTCCCGCGTTTCGACTTGAACGAGAACACAAATCTCCCTCTCCGCCTGCTGGGCATAATTCTTTACCCTGCCGAAACGTGTGGCACGCGTAAGGGCCGAAACGCCTCGAATTCCTTTCGGTGGATAGCGGGTTGCTTCCACCGCGGCTTTCGCTTCGTCTGCATTTTGAACAAAGGGTATTAGAAGAGATTGTACACCAATATCCAGGAATCGCTTGATCAGCACAGGATCGTTGACAGCTGGGCGCACCACCGGCGCGACATCGTATGCGGCGATCGCCTGCAATTGTGGCAGCACGGTCAGCACGTCGCTGGGGGAATGTTCGGTATCAAACAACAGCCAATCGAACCCGGCTGGCGCCACGATTTCGGCAGCGTAGCTCCCTGGAAGCCCGCACCAAAGTCCTATCTGGCTTTGCCCGGCCTGCAGTTTTGCTTTAAATTTATTGACTGGAAGATCCATCTCTACCTCACGTAAAAGAGACGCCGATCGAGCCAACTAGCCCATAATCAGCCTGAATGACATCGCCCTTTATGATGTCGACCGGTCTCGTAAATGAGCCCGCAAGGACGATCTGACCTTTTTTCAAGCCGCCGCCGACGGCATGAAGTTTGTTGACCAGCCATGCAACGCCGGCGGCCGGATGACCCATGATCGCGGCTGAAACCCCGGACTCTTCGATAATGCCGTTTTTCGACAGAGTTGCTCCGACCCAGCGTATGTCGATATCAAACGGGCGGATCACCCGCCCACCCACGACGATTGCTCCGAAGGCTGCATTGTCGGCGATTGTGTCGGTAATCGCACGCGGAACTTCGGTTCTGTAATCGATGATCTCGAGCGCAGGCACAATGAACTCCGTCGCGCGCATGACGTCATAGATACGGGTGCCCGCTCCTTCCAGGTCTTCACCCATTACGAACGCCAACTCGACTTCCACGCGCGGCTTGATGAACAAATCCGCATTAATTTGCGCGCCATCATTGTAGAGCGCATCATCCAGGATCACCCCATAATCCGGCTCGGTCATCTTGGATGCCATTTGCATGGCGCGAGACGTCAGACCTATTTTGTGACCGACAATCCGCGCGCCGCGCGACACACGCAACTCGGACCAAAGCGCCTGAATGCGATACGCATCCTCAATTTCGAGCTCGGGATAAGTTTTGCTGGGTTGGACAATGGGAGTCCGCGTGGTTTCGGCCTCCAGGATGGCCCTGGCTGCTGACAGGCGTTGTTCCTCGGTAATCATTATCCGGCTCCAAATAACGTTATTTTATTGGCGGGCGCGGCAAGAGAGCCTCGCCTGCTTCCATGACATAAGTGTAGTCGAGCGAGAACCACGGCGCCTGAATGTCTCGGTTGGTTGGATGCGGTTCGTCGTGGCGAATGAAATCGCCGGTGAGTGCCGCAGTCACGCCAAACTGAACGTCGGATTCGATATTCGGATCGCTCGGATCGAAAACCTGCGAAATCAGCGTCTTGTAGCCCCGCTTGAAGATCAGCGCGTGCAAATGTGCTGGTCGATAAGGATGACGGCCCTGAGCCTTGAGCATGCGTCCGACAACGCCATCGACGGGGATGGGATAACCAACCATCTTGACTGTCTGGAACCAGAAACGTCCCTCCCCGTCCGTCGTGAATTTGCCGCGCAAGTTCATCTCCGCCTGATCTGGGTCCTGGTTCTCATAAAGACCGACAGGGGATGCGTGCCAGACGTCGACTTCGGCACCAGATATCGGATTGCCTTCGCGATCGATTACACGAGCATGGACGAAAAGCGGGCTACCAGGCGTGTAGGACCGGATGATCGTGCCGCCGTTTTCAACTCTTGGAGAATTCAGGCGCCAAAATGGTCCAAGAAGCGACTGTGAAGTCTCTGTTTGCCCCTTGTCACCATTATTGAGCAGGCAGACAAGTGACGAAACGCCAAGTGAGCCGGACATGAGGACAAATTCGTTATGACTGTCGGTTTGCATTTGGCCGATCTCGTTGAGAATAGCAGTCGCTTCCCGGAATTCCACCTCGGTCAGCCCCACTTCGCGAACGAAAGCATGGAGATGTTTCACCAGCGCCATCAGGATGTCCCGCATCCTTGGATCAGAGGTCTGGCCCATGGCCGCAATCACGGCGGGCGTTAAGTCTCTTTCAGATTTAATCACCATCGTTACCTCCCAACGCTCGAGTGATACGTAAATAATCGATTATCTGTCAAGCGCTCATCAACGCCCCCAGCGTCAGGATTTTGCGAAATTACAAAGTTGTGAGATAAATAGCCGATATTGGCGTATTTTTCTCGATATTCTGAATTGTCCTGTCAAACGATGATGGAAAACTCCAAATTCGTTGACAAGAATAATCGTTTATAATATCGCCCATCAACCAAGCGCGACATTCGCGTGGGAGGTTTTATGAAGCGACAGAGTGCCTCACCCGACGCACCCAGCGAGCAAGCTGGAAATGGTGACTTTGCCGATGACGGCAAGAATACGATTGGAAGCCAACTGGCGTTCCGGCTGCGCGAAGCAATTATTTCCGGAGGGCTGGAGGCTGGCAGCAAGATCAATCTCGACAAGGCGCGACAGTCATTCAATGTGAGCCTCAGCCCCTTGCGCGAAGGGCTTGCGCGCTTGATTTCCGACGGGCTGGTAGAGTTTGAAGACAATCGCGGCTACCGGGTCGCGCCAGTATCACTGGCAAATCTGGAAGAGATCACGAGTCTTCGCGAGGAGTTGGAGGTTTTCGCGTTGAAAGAGTCGATTAGGCTCGGTGACGCGGAGTGGGAGAGCAATGTCATGCGCGCTCTTCACAAGCTCAACCGTGCCGACCGCGATGCGAACAAGCCGGAAACTCTCGAATATTGGGAGATGGCGCATCGCGACTTCCATCTCACTCTTATTTCGGGCTGCGGAAAGCCGCTTCTCCTGCATTTCTGCAGGACCCTACTCAATCTAAATGATCGATATCGCAGAAAATTCCTGACCCAGACTTCAGGCGATCGAAATGTCAGCCAGGAGCATAGTGAAATCGCTCAGGGCGCTGTGGCGAGAGACAGCGATTACGCGACTGACAAGCTTCGTCAGCACATCCATCGCACCGGCGCTAACCTGCTTGATCATTTGGCTCGTACCGGAGTTGTGCGATGACCGATGCGGTGAAAGAGTCGCCCGTCGGCATCGCCCATTTCTCTGCGATCCAACTGACGCCCCAGCAGTTCGTCAGGCATGCTGCAGTCGCAGGCTTCAATTCCGTAGGACTTCGGCTGCATCCCGCTTTCCCTGGGGCACCCTATTACGAGCTGCCGCAGGGCAGCAGGGATGCAATGGAGTTTCGAACTCTACTCGACAGCGAAGGCATCAACGTTTTTGATATCGAGTTTTTCATTATCGGCCCGGATTTCAACGCTGCCCTCATCGAACACATCGTTGCCGCCGCCGCCGATATTGGAGCCAAGCGCCTGTCCGCATGCGGCGACGATGGCGACTTGCAACGGCTAATCGGCAATTTGACGGAGTTCTGCCAGCTTGCCGCACGATATGGGCTGGCTGTCGACGTTGAGAACATGGGTTGGCGCACTATCAACACCTACAGCAAGGCTGGTGCGCTGGTCACGGAGTCCGGCCAAGACAATGCAGGTGTCTTGGTCGACGCCATTCACTTTTTTCGAAATGGCGGAAACATTGACGAGATCAAAACTGATATCGTACGGCACGTGCAACTCTGTGACGTAGTGGGGCCGGCACCCAAGCGTCCAGAAGACATGATGACCGAGGCCCGGGCAGGACGGTTGGCGCCAGGTGATGGCATACTGGGGTTGAGCCAATTGCTAAACAAAGTTGCTGGCCATGCCACGATATCGGTAGAGGTTCCATTGGTTGGCGACATCGATCCGCTGGTTCATCTGACAACGCTCAATATGAAGTCCCGGAAATTTCTTCAGCGGGTAGCCGTACAGTTTTAACGAAGCCTTCGTCGGGCTCCCCCTGCCCCGCTCAGCGGCGCCCTATGGCTCGCCGTCCGATCGCCACGACAGTTCACCAGTCCTTGTTTTGGTTCAGGGTTTGGGCAATCGAACTTGGCGGCCATTAGGCGGGAGGCTAAACGAATTACGGAATCAGGTTAGTGGCCTAGAAGAATATGGTGGTCGCAGCCTGTTCGTCCCCTCGCCCTCTCGCCCCCTCCCCGTACTCATGTCCATTTTACCTCGGCGGTCAGATTTCATAGTTTCCGTTCCTACGCGCGCTGTTGGTGACCTTGGGTCGAGGGATCGAGCAGCAGAGGTTATCCTCACACTGAAGTGCACATTCTGTCACAGTGCAATCAGATCCGTCTGTTGCGGCAGCTTACGGGCTCGGATGTAAATGCACCAGGAATGCCGGTTGTCCACGTCCCTGCCCTGCTCAAGTGGATATTGTCGCTTGGTGTAGGTCGTCAGGGTGCGGTGAGGGTTTTGCATGAGCTCAACCTCCCCCTGCCCCCTGCCCCCTGCCCCCAGCCTTGGCCTTGGTATGACTGTTGACCGTTGAAGTTGATGGGGGACAGCAAACCTTGTCAGCTGACAAGGTTGTCGGTAGCGAGCGTCGTAAATCGCTGACACTGGTAGCTGCGCGAACTTTAGCGTTCACGGCAACAGATGATCTGGTATCTCGACTTCCCCAATAGAAGAGCCGATCAGTATCCAGAGTCGCGTCTTCAAAACCTTGTCAGCTGACAAGGTTTTCCGATTGGTCCTGGGACGTCAACCATCGCAAAACCATCGATGATGCGCTCACGCCTTCCCCGCTTGTACCGTCCGGATCAATTCTGTCGGTTCACAGCTATCAGCGGATAAAAAGTCGCCTCTTGTCGGGTCAGTGCCTCGGGTTGCGGCCTCAAGCCGGCTGTGCGGTTCAGCGCGCATGAAACCTTTGTCGCCCGTCACGGCTCCAGGGACAAGCGCCGGGCAAAACTGTTAAAGGCCGGGCTCGGGCGACTAGCCGAGAAAAACGTCCGACGAAGTCTAGCTTTTTCCGGGGCCGTCTACACCGCGTTGATTGCCTCCTGGCGCTTCTTCTCAGGTTGATGCGGCTTTTGCCGCCATGAAAGCGACTTGCGTTCGCTCAATAATCAGCTTTGGCGCCAACTATACGACGGCGCAAAAGAACGGTCGAAAAAACACATTTGTTTAGCGAACGTATCGATCGGATCGCCGATCGGCTGAAAATGGACGCCGCCCTTCGACGATCTGTGCTGTTTAAAAGACTTATCGGCCAGCCAAGGGAGCTCATCAGAATATCCCAAGCACATGGCAAGTGAGGAATTTGACCACCAGAACCACCAGAACGATCGAATCCTCGCTGCGCCCGTCACGTACTCTCGAAATATTCCCTTGGTGGCGGGGCATCTGCAGCGGAAATACCTACAAAAATTGGAAGGGCGAGAGCTTCGGAAAGCCTCCTTATCCGGAGGGACAACAGAGAGAGCTCTGCCTGCCAGCGGAGGGATCTCTGCCTGCCAGCGGAGGGATCTCTGCCTGCCAGCAGAGGAGGGCGGTCACGAGGGTAGAGACCGTTTGTAGGATCCCGCTCCTGATTTTTCCCAGGCAGCGAATTTTCGTGGAGACATCAGGTTCCTTTCGCAGTTCTTAAATGGAACTGGGTAGAAGCGGTCACAGATCTGATCGAAACTCGAAATGAGCAGCGCAATGTCGGCCTTTCGTTGGGGTTTCGTCCATGAACAAATATCCCCTTGGGCGGTCGATCATCTCAAATACTGCAGGCTGAGCTGGACTAAGGTGCTGTCGGAGATCGATAATGTACCTGCCTGCGTACCAAGATCCTCGCGCAACGCATCATCGATGACGGCATCCAACGCATCAGTGATAGTTTGGCTCTTAGCTCTATCGTCGAGAAACGCGAGAGATCGCTTCAACATCCTATGCTGCAGTCAAAGGACAGGCCAGAGGATCCGAACGTCATATCGGACGCCGATTTCTTCAAAATGTTTAGGCGGCTGAATAATTTGACGCTGCCGCTCATATGCTCGGCGCACATCGTGGGCCAACCCAAGGAACGAGCCTTGCCTGCCTTTCACAATTCGCGAGTGCTCATTCACGTGATGGATGACTTCATGCAGCCAGATCAAGGGCGTGCAGTGAGCAATAAGAAGATTACGGCGTGATTCCTGAGCATTTTGTAGGAGAGCATTCAGTCCAGCCCTTTCAATCGAAAAGCAACGGCCAGATCAGTCCACCCACTGATCACTGTTTTTTATTCCGAAGCCTTCTAAATCCTTGATGTTGCGCGTCGCGACGGTCAATGGGTGAGCCACGGCTGTAGCAACCATCGAGGCGAGCCGGCGACCATTTCGTTTGGCAAGCGCCATCAGATAGGCCCAGGCGACGGCGGCATGACCTGCCACCGGAATAATCCTGTTTTCGTAAGCTTTGAGGCAGATCATGCGTGAGCCGTTCCTCTAAGGCGCCAGCCGCTATCCATCAGCGCGACACCGCGGCGAATTTCAGCAATAGAGAAGATGCTGATTAGGGTTCGATCCACGTCCAGCCCGTCAAGGCACATCAGACACCCTTCATCAGGGCGAGGCTTTCTAACTTCCGACAGAACATTCGTATCGAGCAGAAGTCTCACAAGGACAAGTAACGGGGCTCGTCGTGTTGTCTCTCGCTATCCAAGTCGGCGCCGCATAGGGGTGATGCCGACAGAAATTCCTCAAGCGATCCCCTGTGAGTAGTTTTCGTCAACCGCTCTTCTGCAGAAACAACAATCACGCTCGGTTTTCCATTGCGGGTAATCGTCTGAGGGGCCAACTGGGCGCACTCTCTTTGATCGTCTCTGGTGAAGCCTGCCTTGCTTCTGCACGTATCGATCATCGACTTAGGCAGAGGGGGCATGCCAGCCTGTGGAGAACGTCAGAGAAGCAGGCTTTCCGACCTTGCCTAGGTCGTCAGGGAGACCGATTGACTGTGCAACCAGTTCCAACAAGCCGGGGCGTCTGATGCTACGCATGAGCGCCATTACAGAATGCGTGCCGCACGCCCGCTTCGCCGTGTAGCGTTGTTATAATAGCTGGAAGCCTGCTGCATCGACCGGTGTCTGGACTGCTCCATCGCCTCGAGAAGGGGAATTCCGCGATTGGCGGCCTCCGTCAAATATCCCGATCGTAGCCCGTGCGCCGAAAATTCCCCACTGTCCAACCCTGCCATCTGTGCGCGCTGCTTGAGGATCGCATTGACCGACTGCGGATCGAGCGCACGCCGCGAGACGGTGCCCCATCGCCCAATTCCCCGAAACACGCTGCCCTTTTCGATCTTTGCGGCCGCCAGCCAGGCGTTCAGCGCCTCGACAGGTCGGCCTGTGAGATAGACGACATCGTCCTGCTCGCCGGTCGTCGTTTTGGTTCGACCAAGATGGATGGCAAGTGAGGGGAGGGGAGGACCGTCGTTCACCTCGATCGGTGGCTCGACTGTCAGCTGCTCGACGCGTAGCCTGGCGATTTCGCTGCGTCGACGGCCGCCGGAAGCAAAGGCGACCATCAGGATTGCCTTGTCGCGTAGATCGCGCAGGCTGTCTGACTCGCACGTCGCCAGCAGCTTTGCCAGAACGTCGCCAGTGACGGCCTTTGCGCTCTTGCGCGCACGGGTTCGCGGAACGGCGCGCACGGCCAGACGAATGGCTGACTTAAGAGCAGGGGAGGCGAAGGCACCCGAAAGGCCGCGCCACTTACTCAATGTCGACCAGCTGGCCAGCCGGCGCCGCACCGTGTCAGGCGCGTGCGGGCCAACGGACTTCAGGAAACCCTGACGCCTTAGATTTTTGTCGACATCATCGGGCATGCCGTGGTTGGGGTCACTTGCGCGCTTTTCCGGATCCCACAGATGATGGGCTACGAATTTGAGCAGCAACGCCTCGGGCGCCGGCCAGGGCAGGGACTGTCCGGTGGCAGCGAGACCCCAGGCCTCCAGGTAGGCAAGATCAGACGTCAGGGCCCTTAGCGTATTGTCGCCCATGCCCTGATTAACGAGATGCCGCAGCGTTTCGATGTCATCATCGGTCAACAGCTCGGCAAGCTCGTCGCGGCGTTCGAGCGGCAACACGGACGCGATGGTATCGAGCTCCTCGGCGCGCCGCTCGACGGACGTGTGTGATGTCTTAGGTTTAGGCACGATAGGCTCCAGAATCGCGGGTTTCGGCGGCCGCTGGCACCGTGATTTGCCCCGATTTTCCTCGATTTGCGCCGCGAAATCAACTACCATCGATAAGGGGTACTTATCGATGGTTAGAAGTTCAACTACCAATCATACCATGTGAGGAACCGCAATATTTTGATAGAGTTCGTTTAAGAACTCATTTACCATGATTTCAATGGCTTACGATCTCGCAAAAATCAGCATGAGCGCCCTGATGCGGCCGGCTTTCGACGCCGGTATCGCGCTTACGCGTCTGGACGAGCGTATCGCCCGTTCACCGGTCGGGCAGGGCTTCGTCGAACGCACCCAGTTCACCGATGCCTGCGCCTCGCTGTGGATCGACGGCGAACTCGTCCATCTCGAAGACCTCGTCCTCCACGACCATGTCAGAGATATTCGCACACCCACCCACGAGCTGACCATCGCCCGCGACGTCCTGCGCACGCGTCGGCGCATTGCTGGCCAGTTGCCTGGCTGGGCGCTATCGGCCGACGGACTTCGGACACTGCGAAAAACCTCGGAGATCACGTCGGTCAACGCTGACGAGGCGACGCCCGCCGATGCCATCCGGCGCGCGGTCGCGAACGATCCGGAAGGCGAGGGGGAAGACGCCGACGACATCGAACATCTCCTTGGCATCGATTATGCCGCTATCGATGCGGTGCTGGCCCGATCGGAAGCGGCGATCGAGAATGCAACACGGCCTGGCCGTGGCGGCGGCCAAGAGAAAGATCCGATGATCTACGATCTGGACTGGGACGAGGACGCCCGGCTGGAAGAATGGCGAAGCGTGTTGCGACAAACGCAAGACTTGCCGGCGGTGCTGCAGGCCATCATTGCCCTCGATGCCTGGAACGAACTGTCCGTCCTTCAGCATGCGCCCTGGCTTGGCCGGCCGCTGGCCGCGTCGATATTGCGCCAGACCGGCGTTACCACCGGTGCCCATCTCGCCGCCATCAATACCGGCCTGAAATCCATTCCAGTCGATCGTCGTCGGCATCGCGACCGGGAAACCCGGATGCTGGCCATCGCCCACGGACTGATCGCGGCCGCCGA
>Ga0308172_1001349_pt1 | contig 17623 bp, 17 predicted proteins | sample PhyGR2_FD_202134 | JGI IMG/M metagenome (GOLD analysis project Ga0308172, IMG submission 202134) | Phyllosphere microbial communities from UC Gill Tract Community Farm, Albany, California, United States - DLSLSG.R2 | ecosystem: Host-associated > Plants > Phyllosphere > Unclassified | place: USA... | reverse complement strand
CGGTCGGCAACGCCTGATCACCGCCGCGACGTCACGGATGAGCACTACCGCTGACAAGATCGCCGTGCTGGGCGCTGGTTCCTGGGGAACCGCGTTGGCCACGCTGCTTGCCCGGCACGGTCACCCGACCGTGCTGTGGGGGCGCGATGCCGCCGTGGTCGAAGCCATCGACCAGCGCCACGAGAACCCGCGTTACCTGCCGGGCATCCCGTTGCCGGACAGCCTGCGTGCGACCACCGACATGGCGGCCGCCCTGCAGGATGCTGCCTGGGTGCTGGTGGTGACGCCGTCGCACGCGTTCAACGAAACCGTGCGTGCGCTGGCACCGCTGCGTCCGGCCGGTGCCGGCGTGGCGTGGGCCACCAAGGGCTTTGAACCCGGTTCGGGCCGCTTCCTGCATGAAGTGGCGCGCGAGATCCTGGGTGACGACGTGCCGCTGGCCGTGGTCACCGGGCCCTCGTTCGCCAAGGAAGTGACCCTGGGCCTGCCCACCGCCATCACCGTGCACGGCGACGTGCCGGAATTCGCGCAGACCGTGGCCGAAGCCATGCATGGCCCGGCGTTCCGCGCCTACACGGGCGATGACATGGTCGGTGCCGAGCTCGGCGGCGCGATGAAGAACGTGCTGGCCGTGGCCACCGGCGTGGCCGATGGCATGCAGCTGGGCCTGAACGCCCGCGCCGGCCTCATCACCCGTGGCCTGAACGAGATGCTGCGGCTTGCCGCGGCGATCGGTGCCAAGCCGGAAACCCTGATGGGCCTGGCTGGCCTGGGCGACCTGGTGCTGACCTGCACCGGCGACTTGTCGCGCAACCGTCGCCTGGGCCTGGCCCTGGGCCGCGGGCAGACGCTGCAGGATGCCGTGCGCGAAATCGGCCAGGTGGTGGAATCGGTACAGACCGCCGACGAAGTGATGCGACAGGCACGCCGCCATGGCATCGACCTGCCGATCTCCGACCGCGTGCGTGCCGTGCTGCACGGCGAACAGACGCCTGCAGAAGGCCTGCGCGCCCTGCTGGCGCGGGAACAGAAGCCGGAATACCCGGACACGCTGTTCAAGTGAATCGAAAAGCCCCGGCCACGCGCCGGGGTTTTTTTTTGCGGGTTCAACCCGGCGGAATGCCGGCGCCGCGTAGAATCCCTCCGTCGCAGCCCACACCCAAGGACAGGGAATGCAATCCCGCAACATTGGCCTCTCATGGATGATCGCGCTGCTCGCCGCGTGTTCGCAGGCGCCGGCACCGCAGGCCGGTGGCGAGCCCACGCCCGCCGCTGAAGCCGCAACCGATGCAGCCGCCGCCACCGCCACGGCGGTCGAACCCGAACCCTCCGTTGAAGACGGCGTCGACCCGTCGGTGTGGGACAACGAGGGCGAGCCGGAACAGGAAAGTCCCGGCGCGGAACTCACCTGCAAGGACAATCCGCTGGCCACCCAGTTCTTCACCCTGCTGGGCGGCAACACCGTGGATGACTGTGGGCGCAAGGACCCGAAGGTGCTGGCCGCATTCAACGCGCTGATGCAGAACACGGCAGCCGCCGAGGCCAGCAACAAGGAGATTCCCTCGCTGCGCGAACGCCTGCTGAGCGGCCCCAGCGGCCCCGGTGAGCTGGAGACGCTGCAGGGTGAGCCGTGGTGGTTCTACAGCGCCTGCCAGGCCCACGATTGCCCGGGGACCGCGCTGGCGATGCTGTACTCGCCCGGGCAGTCGAAGATGGTCGGCCGCCTGACCGCGCGCTGCCGCGTGTGGTGGCTGGGCGAGCCCACCGCCGCACAGCGTGAGCTGATCGAGCAGCGGCGGCCGCTGGACGATGCTGCGTTGACGGAAGACAGCGCGCTCTGCGAGTGACGCAGCGTTGGCGCCGGGTCATGCCCGGCGCAACGCGGGTAGATCAGTCGTGCGGTTCCGTGCGCCACGCCATGCCGGGTGCAGGCCGCAGGGCGGTCATGCCCGGCAGCAGGCCCGAGATCCCGGAAAGTTCAGGATGCTGGTGCACGACCCTTTGCATGGAAACGACGCGCGCCTGGGATGGATCGGCTTCGGTGCCATCGAGGAACGCCCAGGAGTGATCATCGGCATAGTGCGTCACGACCAGGACGGGACTGCCGTCCAGCACGGCCTGGCAGGTGATGCACGCTACGTTCGGGGCCTGATCGAATGTCCATTCCATCGTCGCGTTTTCCACGTGTATATCGCTCAACCGTCAAGCTGCTCAGCAAGCATTTCAGCCTGCTGCGCGTAGAAGCGGGCTGACACGTCGTTCTTCTGCGCTCTGAACACCGCACTCGCTGCGCGAGCGGCGCTGGCAGCGGTGGTGAAGGCATCGGCGCGATCCTGCCAGGGGTTGTCATCGTTGGATACCAGATCGCCGTCTTTCCAGCGGCCCAGCACAAAGCCGCCCTGATCGCCCCGGCGGGTATCGATGACGCCGATGACCGGCACCCCGTCTTTCAGTTCGCCGTAGAACGCCTCGCCCGCGACCGTTCCATCGCGACGGCGCAATACGCCCAGGCCGGTCGCTTTGCCGCCGGTACAGTCGCCGATCCAATAGGTCGGCCCCGAGGGCAGGGAACGTGGCGCCTTGAAGCTGCATCCGCTCCCGGGGTCCTTTGCCCAGCCCGCGTCCGGCATTTCCTGGCTGGCGACCGTAGAGGTAAAGGCCAGCGCAAACAGGGCGCTGAGGAGGGCAGGTTTCATGTCAGATCTCCTTTCGACATTCAGCGGCAGGGGTCTTCATCGGGCGAAGCGTTGGGGTAAGGGCAGGGAAGGAAGCCGATGTTGCCCAGCTCGGCAAGATTGGTCTGCATGGCGCCGCCGGGCACCTGCCATCGGCCATCTTCCTTGACCGCGCCAAGCTCGGCGTGCTGTTCGTGGTCGATCAGCCGGGCAAGGAAGGGAAACACCGCGCGCATGTCACTGCGCAGGGCCCACGCGGGAGGATCCACGATGCGATAGCGGTAGCGCACCACGCCGTCTTCGCCGCGGCTGATGTGGGTGATCTGCTTCCGGCCAAAACAGAGGTAGGGCGACGGCGGGCTGCCAGGGCCGATCGCTTCCAGCTGCAGATAGGGCTTGCCGGTTCCGGTAATGGAAATGCGTGCCTGCGGCGTCACGTTGGCACGGTTCACCACCGGTTCGCGTCGAATGAGGTCGGCGGCGATCAGGGCCTCAATGCCGGGGCTGGCGAGATGTTCCGCGCTTTGCTCGATCGGCCACTCGGGTGCCACCAGCACCGCGCATACCTTCGAGCCGTCCATCTGGGCGCGCAGGTCAGCGGTGATGGATGCCGCGTCATTGCGGGTACCGCACGCAGCCAGTACGAGTGGCAACATCGCAGCGCACGCAGTGCGCATCATGGTGCGGCGAACAGGGTGCCTCATGGCGCAGTCTCTCCTTGCGAACTTCCATTTTCCCGCCGCAGGCGACCAGGGATTTGTGAGCTTCGTCGCAGATGCTTTGGCTGTTTTATTGAATCTAGCATGTCAGGCTCGCGGGCACGGCAAGACCGGCTTCCACCGTGAGGTCTGCCCGCTGTGCAGCGCACCGCTCCGTCTGGAGTCCGGCATACTCGGCGAATGCTGCGCCCAACTGTCGGCATCTCATTCAAGCCGGTGCCGCTTTGCGGCGCAGCTTGATTCCAGCGTTTCGGACGACCGCAAAGAAGGAGCGCAACGATGTACCAGTGGAGCCCTGCCGTTGTCTCCCATTGGGATGGGCTGTTCGACGCCGGAATCCGCGTGCCGACTGCAGGCGACTTCAGTCTGGTGATCAACCCGCATCTCACCGCCGAGCGCCGCGCAATGGTGATGGTGAATCCCCATGGCAGCACGCGTGCGGCACTGTCTCCCTCCATTGCTTCGGCCCTGGGAATCGCGCCGGACAGTCTGCCGGTCTCACTGCAAGGGCTGCGCGAGGCCCTCGGTGCTGCCGGCGTCGAGATGCACGCGCCCGATGTCATCTACTACGTGGCAGCGGCGGGCGCATCCGCGACGCAAGCCGGCACGTTGCCCGAGGTGCGCGTGCTGAGGCCTGACGATGCAGCGCTGTTTGATGGCTTCATGGCACAGGTGCCTGCAGACGACCAGGACGATGCGTCTGTGGAACTGGGGCACTGGGCGACCTTTGGCGCGTTCGTCGAATCGGAGTTGCTGGCGGTCTCCAGCCTCTACCCCTGGGGCGGCGTGGCAATCGCCGATATGGGCGTGCTGACCACGCCGAGCGCGCGCGGAAAGGGCCTGGCAAGGTCGTTGGTGCGCGCGATGATTGAGTACGCCAGCGAGCGCGGACATGAAGCGCAGTACCGCTGCCAGTTCGACAACGTGGCTTCGAATGGCCTTGCAGAATCGCTGGGACTGACGGCGTATGGGATGTGGGAAGTCGCCCGCTCGCCATAGGGTTGCCGCGATCACAGCGCGGCCAACTGTCCGTTCGTCGCGGGAACGGCGCACTGCAGGCGCGAGCGAACTGCCCGGCTTCAACCAGGCCCCGGCAGGTCAATGCTGGCCGCGCGGAACATCTTCGAAACGCGCGCCGCGTAAGCACGTGCACTGGGCATTCGAATCTTCCTCAGGTAGGCGGTGATGTCAGACGATTCGTCACGCAGGACCAGGTATTCGACCAGGTGGCCAATGGGCATATGCAGGTTGGCCGCTTCATTGACGATATTGTCCGCACCGCCATCTGCTTCAGAGAAGGCAACGAGCTTCTGCGCGATGTAGTTGAACGTCTGGAGGCGTTCGGTTGTGATCAGCTCACGCAATGCGATGGGCGTGATACCGGCGTGCTCCAGCCAGCCTTCATGCAGGGCTACGATCACCGGCTCCACTGCAGCGTCGTGGTCGAAGCGCTGGTGCTCGAGATGCGCGTCCAGCGCGAGCACGTAGTCGCGATAGACAGCAGAGGCGAGAAGATCCTTCAGCGTCATGGGACATGGCCTTGGAAAAGTCCGGTTATAGCGAAACGGGTCGCCATGGGCAAAGCCCCCGCACTGTGGTTCGTGGATAATCCGTGCACCCGGGGCCCATGGGTCCGTCTGACAGGGAGTCGGATGTCATGCTCGATTGGCTCAAGCGAATCTGGGAATGTCCCGTTGTCGCAACAGCGGAACATCCACTCTTTGGCCCCATGGAACTCACCAGGATTCGTGGCGAGGAGACATGGGAGGCGGAGTCCGTTCCCGTTGGAGACCGGACAGTCGCCGTGTACTTCAGAACCTCCGGTTCGCAGCTGCCATCGGAGGCCCAGATCCGGTTCCTGCAGGACATGACACGCGACGTGGAGGCGGCGTTTCAAAAGGCTGCCACCGTCCTGGCACCTGCGTACGAGGAAATCCATGGGCCGCTGACGACGTCCCTGCGCGAGACGTTCCAGCTGTCTGGCATCGAGGTTCCGTCGGATGGCAACCCAGCCCGTCCATGGATGCTCCAGTTCGAAACCGTCAGCGGTCGCTATGCGTTGTTCACTGTCTACTTCCAGGATGGGGTGGCGGTGGACGTTCAACATGACAGCTGACGATATGACACGCCAGGATCAGGCCGGTCCCGAGCCCCGTCCTACCAGTCCGGCGACCGGCCCGGCATTCCGGCAAACGCCGGAAACAGCGGAAGCACCTCTTCGGCAATCTCCTGGATGACCTCGGCGGCAGGCCGGCGTGAGTACTGGATGCCGAGCGCGGCGTGATTCACGCCTGCCGTGCGCCAGGCCTCCAGCAGGGCAATCAAGCCCTTCCGGCCGGTACGCAACGTGTGGCCGCCCTGCAGCGGAACACGCGGGTGGTCGGCATCGTCCACCAGATCCAGCCATTCGTTGGTGATGTGCGGCCGGAAGCCACCGTCGGGAATCAGCGATCGCCACGCCCGGATCTTCGCCGCCAACCGTGCGGGCCCGTGCGCGTCATGCGTGCTATCCGGGTATGTCAGCCATCCATCGGCGTGCTCGGCAATCCACGGCAATGGCTGGCGAGCGCCGCCGGTCACGATCAGGGGAATGCGCGCGGTGGGCGGGGGCAGCAGCTGCAGGCCCTGGTCCGTCCACGCATGGCCGGCGCGGCTGCCGTCGGCGGGTTGCCACCATCGGCGCATCGCCGGCAACGCCTCGGCAAAGCGCTCACCGCGGGTGGCGTGCTCGATGCCGTACGCGGGGAACTCCACCGCGCGGTCGCCTGACGCCGTGCCCAGCACCAGCCGCCCGCCCGACAGCACGTCCAGCGATGCCGCCGCTTTGGCCAGGTCAACAGGGTTGCGCAGCGGCAGCACGACACTGCCGGTGGCCAGTGCCACCCGCTGTGTACGCGCGGCGAGCCACGCCAGATAGGTGAAGGGATCGAAGACCTGGCCGGCATCGCCGAACATCGGATCGAACAGGGGCACGTCTCGCACCCACACGGCAGCAAAGCCGTGGCGGTCGATGGCCTCGACCAGGCGGCCTTGCCCTTCCAGGGCGCGCATGTCGCCTTCGTAGAAGCGCAGTGGCAGGAACATGCCCAGGGTCAGTTCACCCGCGCGGAACATGCGCTGGTAGCCAGCGTGGTTGGTGAACGCAGGCGCGGATGCGCCCGTGGTAGAGAGCGTCGATGTCATGGCGTGTCCTTCAGGGGCCGGTTGCAGGTTCGGGAATGCGCACGCCGCGTTGCACGGCCGGCCGCTCGCCTACCTGCTGGTACCAGCGCCACAGGTTGCGATGGCGACGGAAGTCGATGTCGATGAGCTCGGCGATATGCAGCCAGGCGAAGTGGGCGATATCGGCGATCGAGTACTCCGCGCCGGCAAGATAGGCGTGGTCGGCAAGGCGAGCGTCCAGCACGCTGAACGCATCCTCGCAAAGCCGCTGGTAGCGTTGCACGGCGGGCAGGTAGCGTTCTTCGGCGAAGTGCTCGAAGTGCACGCGCTGGCCCAGGATGGGCCCGACGCTGGCGGCATGGAACATCAGCCAGGTGATGGCATCCCAGCGTGCGGTGGGTGCTCGCGGCAGCAGACCCTGCCCGTGTTCGGCCAGGTACAGCAGGATGGCTGCCGACTCGAACACCACCTGGCCGCGTGCGTGATCCACCAGGACCGGAATGCGGCCGTGCGGGTTGAGGGCAAGGAACCCGGGGCTGCGATGCTCGCCCTGGTCGATGCGGACATGGCTCACCTGGTAGGGCAGGCCAAGTTCTTCAAGCGCGATGCTGGCCTTGAAGCCATTCGGCGAGCTGTCGGTGTACAGATGCAGGGAAGGTGCGGACACGTTGGTTTCCGGTGATGGGCGCAGGCACGATGCAGGTGCGCCACCGTTGCTGAGGTGGCGCGTGGGAACGGTGCTGCAGCAACCGGACCAACAGTCTAGGAAGCATGCGCGGGCTACGGAAACGAGTTGTACTGCGCGTGGAAGTGAGCTGCGCTGAACACTGCGGGCGCGCCACGACAACTCGCGCTGCGCTCGCTATGCTGCCGGCGCGTGGCCCATGCATGGCCAGATCGAGGAGAATGTTCGTGGGTGCAGTCCTGCCCTTGCTGGCCCTGCGGGCCTTCGTGGAAACCGGCAGGCATGGCAGCTTGACCGCGGCCGCCAAAGCCATGGGCGTAACCCCGGGGGCAGTGAGCCTGCAGCTTAAGCAACTGCAGGATCGACTGGGCGTCTCCTTGTTCGATCGCACGCGCCATGGCGTGGTGTTGAGCGCCGCAGGCGCGCGCGTGCATCCACAGCTGCTGCAGGCCTTCGACCAGATCAGCAGCAGCCTGCAGGTGCTGGAAAGCAGCCGCGCACGCACGACGCTGCGCATCAGCGCGGCACCCAGTTTTGCCGCGCAGTGGCTGGCGCCGCGCCTGGCCGGTTTCAGTGCCGCCCATCCTTCCATCGATGTACGGCTGGATGCCAGCCCGCGGCTGATGGATCTGCGCGCCGATGGCGTGGACGTCGCCATCCGGCACGGGCTGGGCGCCTACCCCGGGCTGCAGAGCGAGCAGCTGCTGGCACCGGTGCTGCTGCCGGTGGCCAGCCCTGCGCTGCTGGCGACGGTGTCACCGGCCGTCACGCCGCAGGACTGCCTGCGCCTGCCCCTGCTGCAGGACAGCGAGCGCAGTGACTGGCGGCTGTGGTTCCAGGCGCTGGGCCTGTCGTCCAACGATCAGCTGGAACGCGGCCCTGCCTTCGACGATGATCTGCTGCTGGTACGCGCCGCCGTGGCAGGCCAGGGCGTTGCCCTGGTGCGTGACATCCACGCGGCGGATGAGCTGGCGGACGGGCGCCTGCAGGTGGTCGTACAGGCGCCGTGGCCGCAGGCGTTTGCCTACTACGCGGTGACCCGCGAGGACGTGCCTGCGGAGCGGGTGGAAGGGGTAACGGCGTTCATGGACTGGATGCGCGGCGAACTGCGGACGGCAGGCACCGGTCCTGCGCCAGCTTGTTAGCCGGGCCGGGCCACCCTAAGATCACGCCGTATCAAGGGGAAGCCCGCAAAGCGGTGCTTCGTGGGCACGTCGCATCGCCGGCGCCAAGGGCCGGATACCAGGTAGCCGAATGCCATGAGAAGAATGTCCGTGATGCTGCTCGCTCTGGCGCTTGTGGCGCCGGTGGCTGCCGCTGCTGGAGGCCCTTCGGCACCGGTGCTTCTCAAGCGCATCGCCAGCGAAGGCGGGCGCAAGGTGCTGTGGGATCTCTGGGACCATCCGCGGCAATTCGACCAGGTCATGTCCGGCATCGAGTCAGGTGATCCTTCGTGGCTCAAGGTTGCGGCTGCGCTCAGGCCATACTCGGATGCCGGCGCCTCGCTGTCCCTCACCTACGCGGTGGCGCGCGCGCTGCCTAAAGCGCCGGAGAACGTGTTGGCCTTGACCCAGCAGGGCTTCAAGATCGATGACATCTGCACATCGCCGTTCATCGAGCCGGAACCGGGCGTTGCCGAAGCGTATGAGCGGGAAACGCTCAAAGCGCTCGCCACGGTGAAGGGCGCTTCGCTTGCACCTGTTGCAGCAGAGTGCTCCAGGCAGGTCCGGCTTGGCATGGACGCCAGGTAGGGCATGGGCATTTTTCGCCGTCGGCTGATCTACGTTCAAGTACACCAGGACCACTTCCTGCTTCGCGTTGTGGGTGAAGGCAGAACCATTCGCCGGCAGTGCCATGCACTGGCTGATCGCGCGGGTGCGCCAAGAGACTTTTCCGCCATCCGACGTCAGCTCAAGGCAGCGTTTTCGGAGATGAAGTCCGGATTCTCACTTCTCAAGCCGTGGGCGCTGCTGCACTTTGACCCCATCGCGTACCCGGTGACCAAGCAGGAACTTGCAGCGTTCCAGCTTGCTGCCGTGCGCAGCGGGGTGGGCTTCTGCTGGCTCTCCACGTGGGAAGCGCCGCATGAAGACAAGGATCTGTTGTCCATTTTCAAGCGGTGATCCACGCAACCGGGCGCGCGCTCACCCACATTCACCCCGCAGCGGCGAGAATGCATCACCGGGCACGCGTTGATGCGTGCCATTCACTGCCCGCAGGATCGCGAAGATGTCCAACACTCCCTTTGGCGAATCGTCATGCGCTGCCGCCGCCAGTGGCTGCGTCGAAGTTCGCGGTGCGCGCGAGCACAACCTCAAGAACATTGATGTCTCCATTCCGCGAAACGCGCTGGTGGTGTTCTCCGGCGTCTCGGGCTCCGGCAAGTCATCGCTGGCCTTCGGAACCGTGTATGCGGAAGCGCAGCGACGCTATTTCGAGTCCGTCGCACCTTATGCGCGGCGCCTGATCGACCAGGCGGGCGTGCCCGACGTGGATGCCATCGACGGCCTGCCGCCGGCGGTGGCGCTGCAGCAGCAGCGCGGTGCCAGCAATGCGCGCTCATCGGTGGGCAGCGTGACCACGCTGTCCAGCCTGGTGCGCATGATGTATTCACGCGCCGGGTCCTACCCGGCCAACCAGCCCATGCTGTACGCCGAGGACTTTTCACCCAATACGCCGCAGGGCGCCTGCAGCACCTGCCACGGCCTTGGCCACGTGTATGAGGTGACCGAGGCGCTGATGGTGCCGGATCCTTCCCTCAGCATCCGTGAGCGCGCCATCGCCTCCTGGCCACCAGCCTGGCATGGCCAGAACCTGCGCGACATCCTGGTCACGCTGGGCTACGACATCGACGTGCCGTGGAAGACACTGCCGAAGAAGGCCCGCGACTGGATCCTGTTCACCGAGGAGGCGCCGAGCGTGCCGGTCTATGCGGGCTTCACCCCCGCCGAGACCCGTGCCGCGCTCAAGCGCAAGCAGGAGCCCAGCTACATGGGCACCTACACCGGCGCGCGCCGCTACGTGCTGCACACGTTTGCCAATACCCAGAGCGCACTGATGCGCAAGCGCGTGTCCCGCTACATGGAGGGCAGGCTGTGCCCGGCCTGCGAGGGCAAGCGGCTGAAGCCCGAAGCCCTCTCGGTCACCTTCGCAGGCGTGGATATCGGCGAGTTCATGCGGCTGCCATTGGACCAACTGGCGGACCTGCTGCAGCCGGTTGCCGAAGGTGATTTCAGTGCATACGGCACGCGTGCCCGCGCGGGCCGGAAGGCAGCGCTGTCGGAAGAGAAACAGCTTGCGGCGCAGCGCCTCGCAGGCGGGGTGATGGCGCGCGTGCGCCAGCTGCGTGGCCTGGGCCTGGGCTACCTGTCACTGGATCGCGCGACGCCGACGCTGTCTGCCGGCGAACTGCAGCGCCTGCGGCTGGCCACGCAGTTGAGCTCGCTGCTGTTCGGTGTGCTGTACGTGCTCGATGAGCCATCGGCGGGCCTGCACCCGGCCGACAGCCAGGCGCTGTACGACGCGCTGGAGCGGCTGCGTGACGGTGGCAACTCGGTGTTCGTGGTCGAACACGATCTGGAGCTGATGCGCCGCGCGCAATGGCTGGTGGATGTGGGGCCGGAGGCGGGCGAGCACGGCGGGCGCGTCCTCTACAGCGGTGAGCCGGAAGGGTTGCGCCAGATCGAGGATTCCCGGACGGCGCTGTATCTGTTCGACCGGGTGGCGGCGCCTGCCAGCCGGCAGCGCAGTGCCTCGAGCTGGCTGGAGCTGAAGGACATCCACCGGCACAACCTGAAGGGCGTGGACGCGCAGGTGCCGCTGGGCGTGCTGACCGCAGTGACCGGGATCTCCGGTTCGGGCAAGTCGAGCCTGATGGCGCAGGCGTTGCCTGAGCTGGTGCTGCTGCACCTGGGCCACGAGCCTGCGGAAGACACTGCAGATGCGCCGCCGACCGATGGCCCCACGGTGATCGAAGCAACACGCGGCCGGCTGGCCGGTGATGTGGATGCCCTGCAACGCGTCGTGCAGGTGGACCAGAAACCCATCGGCCGCACGCCGCGATCCAACCTGGCGACCTACACCGGGCTGTTCGACCACGTGCGCAAGCTGTTCGCCGCGACGCCCACCGCGCGCCGCCGCCGCTTCGACGCCGGGCGCTTCTCGTTCAACGTGGCCAAGGGCCGGTGCGCAACCTGCGAAGGCGAGGGTTTCGTCAGCGTCGAACTGCTGTTCATGCCCAGCGTCTATGCGCCGTGCCCCACCTGCCATGGGGCGCGCTACAACGAGGCCACGCTGAAGGTGCTGTGGAAGGACCGCAACATCGCCGAGGTGCTGCAGATGACGGTGGACGAGGCGCATGCGTTCTTCAGCGAGGAAGAGGCCATTGCACGCCCGCTGCACCTGCTGCGGGACATCGGCCTGGGCTACCTGCGGCTGGGCCAGCCCGCCACCGAGCTCTCGGGTGGCGAGGCGCAACGCATCAAGCTGGCCACCGAACTGCAGCGCAGCCAGCGCGGCCGCAGCCTGTACGTGCTGGATGAACCCACCACGGGCCTGCACGCATCGGACGCGGACCGGCTGATGGTCCAGCTGCAGCGCCTGGTGGATGCGGGAAACACGGTGGTGATGATCGAGCACGACATGCGCGCGGTCGCGCAGGCGGACTGGGTGATCGACGTCGGCCCGGGTGCGGGCGGGGCGGGCGGCACCCTCGTGGCGAAAGGCACGCCGCACCAGGTCGCTCGGGCCAAGGGCAGCAGGACGGCACCTTTCCTTGCGAGCGAGCTGAAGCGAAGCGGCTGAGGCGAGGTCCGCGCGCTGGACGGCGCACATCTCCACAGCGGTATGGCCATCGGCCAACAGTACATAACCACTGGGCATTTCTGCATTGGGGCGCGAGCGGGGTTAATGAATGTGCAATGTCTGGCGCGCCCGTCGTGGCGCGCAGGCAGCGCTTCCCCCACTACCCGTACGCCCCACGATGACGACAGCTCGTTCCTCACTGCGCCCGCGATTGCTGGCGTTGGCGGTGTTGCTTGCCACCGCGTCCCCCGCACTTCATGCGCAGTCCACCACCGGTGCGATCGCCGGCCTGGCCCCTCCCTCCGCACAGCGCATCTTCGTCCGCAGCGATACCGGCCTCACCCGTGAGGTGACGGTGGATGCGCGCGGCCGCTACACCATCAGCCAGCTGCCGCTGGGCCGCTATTCCGTGGAGGCGCGCGACGCCGACGGCAAGGTGCTGCAGACCCGCGAGGGCGTTGCGCTGACGGTGGGCACCAGCACTGAAGTGTCGTTCGGCGAGGTGACCCGCCTGGATGGCGTGCAGGTCAGCGCCGATCGCGCGGCCGCCGCAATCGACGTCAGCAGCGTGGATTCGCGCACGGTGATCACCGCCGAGCAGCTGCAGCGCCTGCCGCTGGGCCGCTCGGCCGAGGCCATCGCCCAGCTTGCGCCGGGCGTGGTCGGCAACGGTGGCAACGGCAGTTACGCCGGCCCGACTGGCGCGCAGCTGGTCAGCTTCGGCGGTTCATCGGCGGCCGAGAACGCGTACTACATCAACGGCTTCAACAGCACCGATCCGCTGCGTGGCCTGGGCGGCCTGACGCTGCCCTATGGCAGCATCGACCAGCAGGAAATCTACACCGGCGGCTACAGCGCCAAGTACGGCCGCTCCGATGGCGGCGTCATCAATGCCGTGGGCAAGCGCGGCACGAACGACTGGCACTTCGGCGGGCAGTTCACCTGGGAGCCGGCGTCCACGCGCTCGGACAAGGATGATGTGCGCTACCCGGGCGACGGCGCGCTGTACTCGCCGGAGAGCAAGGACCGCGAGTGGGTGACCACCCAGAGCATCTACGCCGGCGGCCCGCTGATCGAAGACAAGCTGTTCTTCTTCGGCTCCTACGAGCTGGAGCGCCGCGAAGGCACCGACGTCAAGAACGTCGAGGCGACCAATTCCTACTCGAAGTATGAGTACAACCGTCCACGCTGGTACGCCAAGCTGGACTGGAACATCACCGACAACCACCTGCTGGAACTGACCGGTGCGTCCAGCCGCAATGTCTTCCGTGGCGACATCTTCGCCTACGACTACGACACGCTCACCCGTGGCGCGCAGCGCGGCAAGGAAGACACCACCAAGACCGGCGGCGACCTGTGGACGGCCAAGTACACCGGCTACCTGACCGACCGGCTGACGGTGAGTGCGCAGTACGGCGAGATGAAGACCGATGACTACATCGGCAACCCGGCCTACGACGGCGGCCTGACCTACATCAACAGCGCCAACCTGCAGAATCCGGCACTCAACGGTGGCACGCCCATCACCAACGCGCAGACCACCTCGCTGCTGGTCGATCCCGCGCGTGGCAACCGCAGCAACAACCTGCGCCTGGATGCGAACTATGTGCTGGGTGATCACAGCATCACGGTGGGCATCGACAACCAGAACGCCCGCGCGCTCAACCGTGGCTCGGTGGCCTCGGCCGATGGCTACTACTGGATCTACGGCCAGTCCAACCCGAACGTGCCGATCAACACCGGCCTGGGTGTGCCGGCCACCGGTGGCATCCGCAATGGTGCAGACGGCTACTACGTGCGCCAGTACATCTACAGTGCGCTGGCCTCGGTACGTGCTTCGCAGCGGGCGCAGTACATCGAGGACAACTGGCAGGTGAGCGACCGCCTGCTGCTGAACCTGGGCCTGCGCCTGGACCAGTTCACCAACTACAACCGCGACGGCGATGCGTACATCAAGCAGACCAGCGGGCAGTGGGCGCCGCGGCTGGGCTTCAGCTGGGATGTCGGCGGCGACGGCCGCTTCAAGGTGTTCGGCAACGTGGGCCGCTACTACCTCGCATTGCCGCTGAACCCTGCGTTCAACGCAGCCGGCGCAACGCTGGCGACGTCCACCTACTACACCTACGGCGGCATCGACAGCAACGGCTACCCGACCGACCTCACCGCGTTCTCCGATGCGGTGTCGTCCAACAACAACTACGGCCTGCTGCCGGACGCGAAGACGGTGGCCACCTCCGGCATCAAGCCTTCCTTCCAGGATGAGTTCATCCTCGGCTTCACGAAGGCACTGGGGCAGGACTGGGTGTACGGCGCGAAGGCGACGTACCGTGTGCTGCGCAGTGGCGTGGACGACTACTGCGATATCGATGCGGTACTCGGCAAGGCCAGCAGCCTTGGTTACAACGTCACCAAGGACAGCAATCCGGTCAGCTGCTGGCTGATCAACCCGGGCCGCGCCAACACCTTCAACCTGGTCGACACCAGCGGCAATTACGTGAGCGTGCCGCTGACCAATGCCGAGATGGGCTTCCCGAAGTTCAAGCGCAACTACTACGCGGTGAACCTGTCGCTGGAACACCCGTTCGATGGCCGCTGGTATGGCCGCGCCGACTACACCTGGTCGCGCAGCTACGGCACCACCGAAGGCCAGCTGCTGTCGGGCATCGGCCAGACCGCGGTGTCGACCACGCAGGCCTGGGATTATGCCCAGCTGATGGAGCACACCAACGGACCGCAGAGCAACGACCACACCCACCAGTTCAAGCTGCATGGCTACTACCAGCTGACGCCGGAATGGCTGCTCTCGGCCAACGTGCGGGTGATTTCGGGTGCGCCGTTCAGCGCGCTGGGTTCCTATGGCCCGGACTTCGAAGATCCCTCCGGCTACGGCATCGCCTACCACTTCTACAACGGCCAGCCGGCGCCTCCGGGCAGCCAGGGGCGGCTGCCGTGGCTGAAGCAGCTGGACCTGGGCGTGTCCTATCGCCCGGCCGCGGCCGATGGCCGGCTGGGCTTCAACCTGGATGTATTCAACGTGTTCAACAGCCAGGTGGCGCTGTGGAAGTCGCCGTACTCCGAGCTGGACCCGGGGCAGCCTGACCCGCTGTACGGGGCGGCGACGGTGCGGCAGGCGCCGCGGTCGCTGCGGGTGAGCGTGAGCTACGACTACTGAGGGAGAAATGCGTGCAGGTAGGGGAGGGAGCCCCTGCCCGAACGCGAACGCGAACGGAGAGATCGGGTGCAGGCCCTGTGCGGACGTGGCACCATCCGACGAACGGCAGGCACGATCCTGGTGCGTGGTGAACGCAGCCATCTGCCCATCTTCGAGTGGAAGGAACCCCGGTGCGCGCGAGAGTCATCCGCTTCAATGAAGCCCAGGCACAGCGATTCTGTACCCGGTTGTGGCTTGAGCTGACCGTGGCAGGTCGAAGTCTCTGGTCGGACCCAGGCCTCTCCCCGGCAACGCAGCTCAACGGCCTGAAATGGGTGAATGAGATCCAGCACCGCGTCTGGGGTGCCTATTCCTGCCCTGGCGAGGGAAAGCTGGCTGTCCTGCTTGAGCAGATCGTCGCAGCCTGTGAGCAGGCTCCCGAACTGGGAGCGGCGCTGCGGAGTGCCCTGGATCGGGCGGTGGACGCTTCGGATGACGTCGCCGATGCCCAGCATCCGTAAATCGACCGTACTCCGCCTGAGCGTTGCAGGCGCCATCCTTCTGGCCGGCGTGGTCGCGTATCCGTTCGCCCGGGACAGCTGGCAGGACCTGCAGTCCCGACGTGCCCAGGAGCGCGAATTCGTCGCTGCAGATGACCTCGACCAGCAGGCCATCGTGAGGGCGCTGCTGATCCGGGAGCTTGCCATGGTGGTGCCCTGTGCACCGTCAGTGGCCTGTCCTGCGCCGGTCATCCACTTCGACCGGAATACGGCAACGCTTCGCCCGCTCAGCGGCACCGGGCCATGGACGGCGTACGAGGTGCGATCTGCGCTACCGATGAGGGCCCTGGTCGATGCCGGGGATGCATCACTGCCGCCACCCCTGCGGCAACTGCTGCAGCAGCTGGTGCAGCGCTCAGCAGTGAACGCAGACCCGGCATTGCCGGGCATCGTATATGTCAGCGACCCCGCACTCCTGCCGCCGCTGGGCTCGCCCCATGCCTGCGACGGGCCGAGGGGTCCGATGCTGGTGAGGATCAGCAGGGCGGCCGTGCAGGCCTCACAGGGGGTGGCATTGGCGCTTGTGGTGCCGACCTACTGTGATCGAAGTGGGAACACGTGGGTGGCGAGGCTGCAGCGAAATGGCACGCAGTGGCAGGTTGTCGAGTAGCCCAGCGGTGATGCTGCCGCCGGGCGTGGCCCGGCGCTACCGTGGTTGGAAGCGATGCATCACCGCCCGGCCAGCTCCTCGCGCACGATCTGTGCGCCGGCACTGAGCGCACGCAGCTTGCCGCGTGCCACCTCACGCGACAGCGGCGCCATGCCGCAGTTGGTGCAGGGGTAGAGCTTGTCGGCATCGACGAACTGCAGCGCCTTGCGCAGGGTGTTGGCCACTTCTTCCGGCGTCTCCACCGTGCTGGACGCCACGTCGATGGCGCCCACCATTACCTTCTTGCCGCGCACCAGCTCGATCAGGTCGATGGGCACGTGCGAGTTGTGGCATTCCAGCGAGATGAGGTCGATGCTGGACTGCTGCAGCTTGGGGAAGGACTCTTCGTACTGGCGCCACTCCGAGCCCAGCGTCTGCTTCCAGTCGGTGTTGGCCTTGATGCCATAGCCGTAGCAGATGTGCACGGCGGTTTCGCACTTCAGCCCTTCGATCGCGCGCTCCAGGGTCGCCACGCCCCAGTCGTTCACCTCGTCGAAGAACACGTTGAAGGCGGGTTCGTCGAACTGGATGATGTCCACGCCTGCGGCTTCCAGCTCCTTCGCTTCCTCGTTGAGGATCTTCGCGAACTCCCAGGCCAGCTTTTCGCGGCTCTTGTAGTGCGCGTCGTACAGCGTGTCGATCATGGTCATCGGGCCGGGCAGCGCCCACTTGATCGGCTGTGCGGTCTGCCGGCGCAGGAACTTCGCATCCTCGACGAATACGGATTTCGGACGGCTGACCGCACCGACCACGGTCGGCACGCTGGCGTCGTAGCGGTTGCGGATGCGCACGGTCTCGCGCTTGTCGAAGTCGACGCCGTCGAGGTGTTCGATGAAGGTGGTGACGAAATGCTGCCGTGTCTGCTCGCCGTCGCTGACGATGTCGATGCCGGCGTGCTGCTGTTCCTGCAGGGACAGGCGCAGCGCGTCGTGCTTGCCTTCGGTCAGTGCTTCATCCTGCAGCTTCCAGGGCGACCAGAGCTTTTCGGGCTCGGCGAGCCAGGAGGGCTTGGGCAGGCTGCCGGCGGTGGAGGTGGGCAGTAGTTTCTTCATCGTGTGTGGGGTCTTTGTCCTGGGGAGGGAGAAGCGATGGATCAGCGGGCAGCCCACTGCTCGAGCACGGCGCGGTAGGGCTTGATGAAGTGCTCTTCGGTGAACCTGCCCTGCTTGACCGCCAGCTGGCTGCGCTCTTCGCGGTCGTAGACGATGCGGGTGGACGA
>Ga0308172_1001332_pt1 | contig 17862 bp, 14 predicted proteins | sample PhyGR2_FD_202134 | JGI IMG/M metagenome (GOLD analysis project Ga0308172, IMG submission 202134) | Phyllosphere microbial communities from UC Gill Tract Community Farm, Albany, California, United States - DLSLSG.R2 | ecosystem: Host-associated > Plants > Phyllosphere > Unclassified | place: USA... | reverse complement strand
TCCCTGGATGCTTGGCAGTAGCTGCACCAGCGCGGGACACGCGTACAGGCCATGCGCGTCCGCGTGCAGACGATGCTGCACCCGCAGGAAACAAGCGTACGCAGCGCGGCTGCGGAAGATGTCCAGGTCCAGAATGCGTTGGTCCAGGCGCCGATGCGCGTGGTCGGTGCCCGCCTTCAGGCGCTGCGCGCGTGACAGGCCTGGCAAGGGGCGAGGTGCGGGAAACGGGTCGGGTACGGGCACGGGCACGGGGGAGTGACGCGGGTGGATGCAGCCGTCATCTTAGCAACGCGCCGGCGACGGGCCTCAGCCCTGCAACTGGCTGGAATCGACATGACGGCGGCCTTCCTGGGTCAGGTCGATATCGCCGTCCTCGGCCTGCGCGGCGTAGCCCGCGGCAACTGCCCAGTTCGCCTCGGCGTCCGACACCGGGCGGGTGGCGTTGATGTCATCCAGGATGCGGCGTTGCTCGGCTGTCAGGCTCACGTGGTCGGCCCGCTCGATCCGATCGCGGCACCGCCCTGCCGGGCACGGATGGCGCGGCGGTGGTTCACCCACCACACCAGCCCGGGCAGCCCATACAACAAGGCGCCGACCAACAGAAATATCTTGAATGCGGTGTTCATGGGGTGCCTTCGATAGCAGCCTGCCGGGCGTCCGGCGGAGGGAAACCGGAATGAATTTCCCAGGCGACAGCTGCAGTTCAGCAGATGGGACGTGAAGCCGCTGTCCATCCTGGGCGGCACCGCCGTGACGCTGGCCAAAAGAGGCACGCACTTCATGCCCAGCCCACACACGCTTTGTACCCTCGTTGCCTGCGCCCCATTGGAGCAACGATGCGCCCGGATACACCGATGTCTTCTTCTGCCGCTACGCCCTCACCGGCACGTCGGCTGCGCCGCTGGCTGGTCCGCCTGCTGCTGTTGGCCACCTGCGTGGTCGCGGTGGGTGCCCTGTGGAACAGCCGCTGGGCAGAGGTGCCGCGGGCGATGTGGACACTGGCGCGGATGCCGCCGCCCACCGCACTGCCGGTGCCTGTGGACGGGGTGACGGCCCGGCGCATCGCCGATACGTTCGGCGCGCCCCGTGGCCGCGACCGCACCCATGCCGGCATCGACATCTTCGCCAAGCGCGGCACGCCGGTACGCAGCGTGGGCGACGGGATCGTGGCCGATGTGCGCGAGGGCGGGCTGGGTGGGCGGCAGGTGTGGGTGCTGGGCCCGGCCCGCGAGCGCTACTACTACGCCCACCTGGAAGGCTGGCGCGACGGATTGGTGCGCGGCGAGGTGGTGGCGGCCGGCACCGTGCTGGGTTACGTGGGTGACAGTGGCAATGCCAAGGGCACGCCACCGCACCTGCATTGGGGCATCTACGGGAGCGAAGGCGCGTACGACCCGCTGCCGTTGCTGCGCGCGTGGACGCCGGCCCCGGGCGCAACGCCGGCAGCGCAGCGATGACGGCGGGCGCGCGCTAGCGGGTAGCGGGCGTGCTCGATACCGGTGCCAGCGCTTGGCCAAAAAGCTGCAGCGCCTGCGCGATGGCCGCTGCGTGGGCCGCGGCTTGTGGCGCCTCCGGCGGGCACAACGCGGCCAGGCGTTGGCTGCCGAGCGGGGTGCAGGCCGCCAGGAATTCGTAGTGGCCTACGCCGGGCAACGCGCGCAGCGTCGCCTGCGGTGCGAGGGCTGCAAGCACCTCGCCATTGGTGGATGGCGGCGCTACCGCATCGGCCTCGCCAAGCAGGACCGACACCGGCTGCGGCAGTGCGCGCAGCTGCGCCGGCGTAAATGCCTGCACGATGGCCGGTGCCATCAGGAAGGCGGCACGCACACCGGGCACGCCATGGTCATCGCCTGCCTGCGCCATGTAGGGCGCCAACGCGGGCGTCGCTGCTGCATCGATGCGGGCCTGCAGGGTGGACGCGGGCATTTCCAGCTGCGGCTGGCACACCCCGTCATCCGGGGTAGCGCGGCAGAACGCCAACAGATGGGCCATGTCCACGCGCGCACCGGCGGCGGCCAGCGCGGTGAAGCCGCCGGCGGAGAAACCGGCCACCCCCAGGCGTGCGGCATCCACGTGCGCCCCAAGCTGCGGGTCGGCCTGCACCGCGGCGAGGGCGGCCTTGAGGTCCTCGGCCCGTTCCCAGATCAGGATGCTGCCGGCCAGTGTCATCGGCTCCACGCCGTTGTTGCCTGGGTGGTCCACCGCGATCACCAGGTAGCCGGCCCGCGCCATGGCAATGCCGAACCAGCCCATCATCCGCGCGCTGCCGCCATTGCCGTGCGACAGCAGCAGGGTGGGCAGGGCACCCGGCGCAATGGGCGCGTCGACGGCGGCGCTGCCCACGTTGAACAACGGGGCGTCCGGTGGCCCGATGGTGATGGGCCGCTCGCGCGCACCGGGCGCAGCCGGGTACCACACGGTGTAGCGCAGGCCGTCGTGCTGTGCCGCATCGCGCACCGCGGCGCTGGCGCTGCGGGTCTGGCCATGGCGCTCGCCGACAACGGCCGGCGCGGGGGCCGCAAGCGCGTGGGCGCTGGCCAGGCAGAGCAGCAGGGTCAGGCAACGGGCAGGCACTCGCATCGGCGTTCTCTCAGGTAGGGTTGGTGTCGGTCAGTGGCAGCCAGATTTCCACGCCGCCGTGGCCGCTGTGGGCGTCAAACCGTGCGTCGTAGCGTTCCAGCTCCGGCGCATCGGCCAGGCTCAGCCCGGATGCGGGCAGGTAATGGTTCAACAACCAGTACCAGGTGGAGCGGATCGCCGAGATGTGGCCGGCGTGCCACGCCACCACGTAACGGTGGGCGGGAATGCGCACGGTCTGCCAGCCGTCCGGCAGCGCCGCGAAGCCGGCCACGCCGATGCCGGCGATGTAGTCGAAGCTGCCGTCATTGTCGCTGTTGCAGCACACGCCATAGCTCACCTCCGGCGCGGTGGGGCAGTGCAGGGCCAGCCGTTGCCATTGCGAGGGAATGGCGGCCACCGATGCGCCGTGGTGGCGCGCGCCGATCCCGGCTACCAGCAAGGTGTCGGCGTTGACGATGCGCGGTGGCTGCGCGCAGGGCAGGGCATCGTCGTGCAGCTTGATCGCCTCCACCAGCGCGATGCTGTCCAACCCTTGCGCGCGCACCTGTTCCGGCGGGCGACCGAACTGCTCGGAGAACGCACGGGTGAAGGTGGGATGTGAGGCATAGCCTGCGTCCAGCGCGACCTGCAGGATGTCGCGCGCGCCGCCGGCCAGTTGCCGCGCCGCTTCGCTCAGGCGTCGCCCGCGCAGGTAGCGCACCAGCGAGGTGCCGGTGCTGGCCTGGAACACGCGGGACAGATGGAATGGCGACACCCCCACCACGCGCGCCACATCGGCCAGTGCGATCGGCGCGGCGTGGTGGCTTTCGATGTACCACAGGGCCCTGCGTGCCGCGCTCATGCCGCCTTCCGGATCGGGACAGGCACGCAGCGTAGCCCAGCATCGCCAGGGCCGCTTGGCCGTTCTTGCTACAGCGTGAGGTTCAACGACACGAACAGGCTGCGTCCGGGCGCCGGCGAGAACATCGGCTGGTCATTGCCGCCCCAGAAGAAATTGTCGTACCACGCGTAGGCGTAGGTGCGGCCGGTGAGGTTCTTCACCTGCAGGTCCACGCTGAGCCGGTCCGACACCGCATAGCCGGCGCTGGCGTCCAGCACCGCAAAGCCGCCATAGCGACCGTGCTGGTTGCGCTCTTCGATGTAGTAGTCGCCTTGCCGGCGGCCCTGCACGCCGAAGCGCCAGCGCGCATCGGGGCGGTAGTCGGCCCCGATGTTGGTGATGTGGCGCGGCGTGGCCAGCACCTCGTTGCCGGCCAGCGAGCGGCCATCGGCGGTGAACGCGCTGATCACCTTGGCCTGCTGGATGGCGTGGGATGCCCAGAGCGTCCAGTGCGCGTTCACGCGTGCATTGAACTGCAGGTCCACCCCGCGTCGCCGGGTCTGGCCCAGGCCGACGGTGGTGCCGGTGGCGGGCATGTTGGCCACTTCATCGGTGGCATCCTGCTGCCATACGGCGACGCGGGCCTGGGTGCCGTCGGCCGGGCTGAAGCTGATGCCCAGTTCCTTGCCGGTGTTGATCGACGGGCGGAACGCGGCCTGCCCGCTGGTCAGGTAGGCCGGGGCGGTGGACCCGGTCAGCACCTGGAAGGTGCGGCCCCAGTTGGCATACACGTTGAGCGAGGGGGTGACCGCGTACGCCACGCTGAGCTTGGGTTGGTCTATCCAGCCGGAGCGCTGCAACGGCGCGCGGACGCCGCCGGGCAGGTGGGTGTCGCCCGAGAACCGATCCACCCGCCACGCCGGGACGATCTTCAGCGCGGGTGTCGGCTGGATCACGGCCTGCAGGTAGCCGCCGATGTTGTCCAGCGAATAGCGGTCATCGTTCTGGATGCGCGCCGGTACGGCATCGAAGTCGGTCGGAATGCCGTAGGCGTAGCGCAGTCGCCGGTACGCGTTGTCCTGCTGTTCGGCGTTGATGCCACCGGCCACGGTGAGCCGCTCGCTGGCGCGCCAGGTCAGGGTGCTCAGCAGCCCTGTCTGCCGTTCGTCCCACTGCCGGCGCTGGCGCGGCGCGTTGCCGGGCTGGTAGTCGGTGAAGGTCACCTGGCGGTCGTCCTCGTACCGGTTGTAGTACAGCCGGTTGCTGAGCTGCAGGGTATCGGTGAGGCGCAGGTCGAGGTGCGCGCCGAGGGTGTGCATGTCGCGCACATCGCCATCGTTGGCGTTCTTGCGCGGCGATGCGCGGCGCGCGTTGGCCAGTTCGGTGGCGGTGAGGAAGCCGGGTTCGTCGGCAACGTGGTGGTACACGCGTGCGACCAGGCCGGCCTTGAGCACGTCCTCGTCGCTGCCGATGAACCATTTGCCGCCCAGCGAGTACTTGCGCGACCGGTCGTGGTCGCGATAGCCGTCCGAGGCCTGGGTGCCGATGAAGTAGTTCTGTGCCACGCCGTTGGCCTCGCGACCGAGCGCGACCTGCACTTCGCGGCTGGCGAAACTGCCGACGCTGAGCCGGGCATCGGTGTAGGTGCCGCCCTGGCGGGTGCCGATGTTGATGTTGCCGCCAATGTTGTGCAGGCCGTAGCGCGGGTCGTTGGTGCCGCGCACCACTTCGATGTAGTCGATGTCCAGCGGGAAGATCATGTCCACGAAGCGCTGGTTGCCGCTGTTGACGTTGCTGGGAATGCCGTCGATCAGGATCTTGATGCCGTTGATGTAGCCCTCGCCATTGAATGCACGGAAGCTGGCCTTGCCGGACTCGGCGCCCTGGCGGGTTTCGGTGAGCTGGATGCCCGGCATCTGGCCCAGCAGTTCCCAGCTGTTGCCGACGTTCTTGGTCGCGATCTGGTCGGCGCCCATCACATCCACCGAGGTCAGCACCTGGCGCGACGCCAGGGGGCCGGTGCTGCCTTTGCGGGCTTCAACGCTGCCGAGGGTGACGGTTGGATCTGGCGCGGGGCCGGCGCTGACATCAAGGGGAAACAGGGCCGCCAGCAGGGCTGAGGCAAGAGCAGGGATCTTCATGTGGAAAGGGGGACGCGGCCACGACGTAATAGGCGATGATATAACATAACTAAGCGAGAAAGGTGCGTGGCCATGCCTTGGCTCTCGCTCATCGCGTGTCAGCGGAAGCCGGCCACCAGGTGCTGCAGCGCATCGGGTGCGCCCTCGAAGATCGCCGGGTTGAGGAGGTTCCGGGCGCGCAGCAGGTTGCGGTCCACCTCGGCCAGGCCTGCTTCCTGGCATACCGCATCGAGGTGCTGCTGGATGCTGGTGATCTGTCTTGCGATGAGCGCGGTTGCCGCTGCGTCATCAAGCAGGAAATGCGGCGCCGCCTGCAGGCAGGTGGCCAGCCTGCTGCTGCGCTGCTGGCCAACGATCAACATCGCCTGGCTGGCTTCGTTGCCCGCGCGCGCCTGGGGGCAGATGTCGTAGGCAGGGGTGAGTGCAAGCGACCTGCCATTCCAGAACGCGGCATGGTTGCGTGCGTGATCGTCGGTGTTGCCGCACAGCACATTGAACACCAGTCGACCGAACAACTCATGCAGGGTCGGCACGGGTGCATCGAAACGATGACGGACAATCTCGGCCAGCGTTTCATAACTGGCGTAGCGCGCCATCAATTCGTCCAACTCCAGAATCGTCAACGCCGACACCATTGCCCGCCGCTGGTAGCCATCGGCGGTGTGCTGGCGGTCGAAGCGCTGGATCAGCAGCACGTCCCTTCCCGCTGCTGCCGTCAGCTGGACCACGGCAACATCCAGCCCCGCCAAGGCAGCCAGCCGCATGGCCACGAACTCGCTCTTGACCACGTTGAACGTATCGCTGGACGAGGAGAACTTCGCGATCCACTTGTGCGCCGGCGTTTCGATCATCGCCTTGGGCCGGGCCCCGCCCAGTGAGGTGCCGTGGTACAGCGCCTGCTCAAGCGCCGGCGTCAGTGGCAGACCTAGATCCACTCTTGCCGCTGCCTGCTGCAGTTCCTCCAGCGGTGCCCCTTGCGAGGCTCGCGCTTGGTAACGGGTGGCCGACGCTTGGAAATCGAGACAACCAATACGGTCCGAGCCGGACTCCAGCAGGTATGCAAGCTCGCCCAGGGCGGCCGGGTCCATGTCGTTGGCAGCCCGCCCGTAGCGATGGTTGAGGATGACGCGTCGGCCCCATGCATCCGGCGCTCCGTCACGCAGGCAGCCGGCCATGGCCAGGCCGGGGTGCGGTTCGATGGCCCCGGTGACCAAGGGCAGTTCGGGCAGGTAGAGCGCAATCCGGTCTTCGCGTGCCAGATAGCTGCGGCCGTAATTGAACACGTAACGGTCCTGTTCCTGCACCACGCGCCCGGCTACCACCGGTTCGGTTGCGCCCGGTAGCCAGGTCCACACAAACACCTCGTGGGCGCTGGCTGGCTCAGAAGTCATCATTCACCGCGCGGGTTCGGGGCCGTGCGCTGCGCGGGAGCAACTGCAGCGACTTCTCTACCGAGGCAGCGGCGAGCCGGGTGACCATCGGATCCGGAGAAAACAAGGGAACCCCCACGATCGCCGCCAGCTCGAAGACCGAGCCGATGGCACAGCCCCCATCGCCCGCTTCCACGCGCTGTACCAGACTCCGCGATACGCCTGCACGCTGGGCCAGCGCGTCCAGCGTCATTCGCCGCTCCAGGCGCGCTTCACGGATAAGACGTCCCAGCAGCACCACCGCCTCCTGGCTGTAGCGGGACAAGGAATGGCGGACTTTGGGCATGTAAAGCTCGTATATGAGGCGGAGAGGTGCTTCCCGGGTCGTTTATGAATCATGCGCCCGCGAAAACCCCCTGTCAAAGCAGCGGGTTTGCTCATATATAAACCATTAAGCGCCTTCGCGGCTCATTTTTGAGTCACGCCGCCCCGCGCAACCACGCCGTGATCGCCTCGCGCAGCCGTGGATGCGCGGGCACGGTGATGCCGAACGCCTCGTGCAGCACGGTCAGCACATCGTCGGCGTCGTGGAGCATGCGGCGCTCGCTGGGCTGCCCGCGGCGGTGGACTGTGTAGGCCCCGGCGCCGATCGTGCGGCGCCCGTCCGGCCCGGCCAGGGCGACTCGTAGCTGCCCGGGAAAGGAAGAATGCGGGTGCGTGCATACGTACCAGTTGCCCACCTCATGGTCGATGGGCGCCTGCATCTGCAGGTCGAAGTGGTAGAGCGGCCGCCACTCGCCGGCGACGTCCACCCGCAGCAGGAACTGGTCGTGCTGCTGGTCCAGCCGGTAGTGCTCGTGCGGCGTGGCCTGGGCGAACCGATGGTCCAGCCGCAACGGACCGGTCGGCGTGTTGCCGCCAAAGCCGACGTCGGCGATGTAGTCCACCGCGTCGATCCGCACCAGCACCAGCATGTGGGTGCGCGCGGTGGGGGCGTCATCGGTGCGTCCCATGACCACGCGCGCGGCAAGGGCACGGGCGTCGAACCCAAGGTGCTGCAAGAGCGCCAGGAACAGTCCGTTGAGCTCGTAGCAGTACCCGCCGCGTCCTTCGCGCAGCAGCTTGTGCGCCACGCTGGGCAGGTCGATGGCCACCGCATCGCGCAGCAGCGTGGTGAGCGTCTCGAACGGGAACGTGGCGTTGTGACGTTCCTGCAGCAGCGCCAGCGTGGCCAGGGTAGGGGGCGGAGGCGCCGCCACGCCGAGGCGGGCCAGGTAGTCGCGACAGGTGTGCGGGTCCATGGGCAGGGGCCATGCGGGAAGGTGGCGCCACTGTGGCGGCTCAACCGTGGTTGAGGTCAAGCACGGGCGATCGAACGCTGAATCGCGCCCGCGGAATGCCGGCCACCGTCATCTTGCCGTCGCTTGCCCCCGCTACAAGGGGCGGGGGTGGCAGCGCGCTGCGGCCGTCGTGAAAATGCAGCCTAAAGACCGCCTGTTTCCGGCCGATACCGATGCGTCAATCCGCCTGGAGCATCTGATGTCGGTCGTCCCCCGCCGCCCGTTGTCCCGGTTCGCCCGCTTGGGTGAACACCTTCCACGTCCCGGTTTCAGCCGCGCCATCGGCGCGCTGCGCCGGCTCAGTGTGGCACGCAAGCTCAAGGCCGCGCTGCTGGTCTGTGGCAGCGGCCTGCTGGTCGTGGCGTTGGTCTACGCCGGTACCCGCTACAGCAGCGAGCGTGCCGCCGCCACGTTCGCCGCCCACCAGCAGAACGCCGCGCTGGCCAGTGCACTGGCCACCCAGGTGGCCGAAGCTCGCCGCCTGCAGACCCGCTATGCCATCCACTTCGACGCTGCCGACCGCAGCGCCCTGCAGCAGGCCCAGCAGCACCTGCAGCAGTCGCTGAAGGCGTTGCAGCGCGCCCCGCACGACCGCGGCACCGCAGCCGCGTTGACGGCACTGGCGGCGCGCGCCCAGGAATTCAGCGCGGGCATTGCGGCGCTGAATGATCGCGCCGACGAGATGGGGCGCGGCGACGCCGGACTGCGCGCGCAGCTGGACGCCAGTGCCGCAGCCCTTGATACCCTGCTCACCGACGCCGCCTACCTGCCGTTGGCGCTGCAGTGGCAGCGCATGCGGCGGCAGGAAGCGCTGCTGTTGCTTACCGGCGATGCGGCGCATACCGACCAGGCCAGCGAGGCCAAGCTGCCGTTCGACCTGGCGGTGTCCGCCTCCGGCCTGGCCGGTCCCACCCAGGACGCGCTGCGTGCCGCGATGGACGATTACCAGGGCGCGTTGTTGGCCTATACCGCAGCACGGGTGGGGTTGGACGTGGAGGCGATGGCGCTCACCGATACCGCCGCGCAGGTCGCGCCCGCCCTGCAGCACCTGCAGCAGGCGCAGGCGGCCGCGCTTGCTGCAGCACGCGCACGCCAGCAGGCCCAGGCACGGGCGATGACCGTGCTGTTCGCCGCGACGCTGGCGCTGGTGGCACTGGTGCTGATCGCCAGCCTGGTGCTGGTCATGCGGGCCGTCCGCCAGCCCATCGCCGACACCCTGCGGTTTGCCGAGGACATCGCCGAGGACCGGCTCGACAGCGTGCTTGCGGTGCACAACCCGCACGACGAGATCGGCCAGTTGGCGCAGCGGCTGATCCACATGCAGCAGCGGCTGCGCGAGCGCATCCAGGCCGAGCGCGCCAGCGCGCAGGACAACACCCGCGCCCGCCAGGCATTGGACAGCGCCCAGGCCTGCGTGATGGTGCTCGACCCGGACGGGCGCATCGGCCTGCTCAACCGCGCGCTGCTGGCCGAACTGGCCACGCAGGAATCCCAATGGCGCGGCCAGCCCGCCGCCGCGCTGCACCCGGTGTTCGAACGCATCGTGGCGCAGCTGCACGGCAACGCGACGTCCAGCCACGAGATCCTGCATGCCGGCATCGGCTACCAGCTGGTGGTCAATCCCATCCTCGACCACGACCAGCTGCTCGGTGCGGCCGTGGAGTGGCGCAGCCGCGCGCTGGAAACCACGGTGGAAACCGAAGTGGCCGCGCTGGTCGATGCCGCCGCGCAGGGCCAGCTGCACGGTCGCATCGACACCACCGGCAAGCAGGGCTTCGTGCACACGCTGGCGGTCAGCATCAACCGCCTGCTGGATACCTTCCAGGGCAATCTGTCCGGCGTGCAGGCGGTGCTGTCCGGGTTGGCCCAGGGCGACCTGCGCGTGCGCATGCAGGGCCAGTTCCAGGGCGTGTTTGCCCACCTGCGCGATGATGCCAACGCCACCGTGCAGCAGTTGACCGACATCGTGGCGCGCATCCAGCACGCGTCATCGGCCATCGACCACGCCGCCGGCGAAATCGTGGCCGGCAACCAGGAGCTGGCCGGGCGTACCGAGCGCCAGGCCGCGCACCTGGAAGAAACCGCCTCGTCGATGGAAGAACTCACCGCCACCGTGCGCCAGAACGCCGACGCCGCCCAGCAGGCCAACCAGCTGGCGCTGCAGGCCACCGGCGTTGCCCAGCAGGGCGGCGCGTCGGTGGCGCAGGTGGTGGCCAGCATGCGCGACATCGCCGACGCGTCGCGGCGCATCGGCGACATCACCGGAGTCATCGACGGCATCGCCTTCCAGACCAACATCCTGGCCTTGAACGCGGCGGTGGAGGCGGCGCGGGCCGGCGAGCAGGGCCGCAGCTTCGCCGTGGTGGCCAGCGAAGTGCGCCTGCTGGCCCAGCGCAGTGCCGACGCCGCACGCCAGATCAAGGGCCTGATCGAGGCCTCGGTGGACACCGTGGCCGCCGGCAGCCGCCAGGTGGACCAGGCCGGTGCAACGATGGGTCAGATCGTCGGCAGCGTGCAGCAGGTCAGCGCCATCATGGCCAGCATCTCGGCCGCCTCGCAGCAGCAGAGCGCCGGTATCGAGCAGGTGGGGCATACGCTGCTGCAGATGGATGGCAGCACCCAGCAGAACGCCGCGCTGGTGGAGGAAGCGTCGGCGTCGGCGCAGGCGATGGAGCGCCAGGCCGCGCTGCTGTCCGACGCGGTGGCCGCCTTCGTGCTGGAGGTGCCGGCGGTGCGGCCGGTGGCGGCGCGCGCGGTGGGCTGACCGCGCGACCGATACGCAGCCCTCACGCGTCTTCACTGGCTGCTTCGACGGGCGCTCATTATCCTGCACGCATGAGCACCCGTCGCACGCCTCCCGCAGCTTCCGCACGCAACGCCTTTGTCCGCGTCCGCGGCGCCCGCGAACACAACCTGAAAAACGTCGACGTGGAGATCCCACGCGACGCCCTGGTGGTGTTCTCCGGCATCTCCGGTTCGGGCAAGTCCTCGCTGGCCTTCGGCACCTTGTACGCCGAAGCGCAGCGGCGTTACCTGGAGTCGCTGTCGCCTTACGCGCGCCGGCTGATCGACCAGGTGGGCGTGCCCGACGTGGACGCCATCGAAGGGCTGCCGCCAGCCGTGGCGCTGCAACAGCAGCGCGGCACCGCCAGCGTGCGCTCCAGCGTGGGCAGCGTCACCACGCTGTCGAGCCTGCTGCGCATGCTGTACTCGCGTGCGGGCAGCTACCCGCCCAAGCAGCCGATGCTGTTTGCCGAGGACTTCTCGCCCAACACCCCGCAAGGCGCCTGCCCGAACTGCCATGGGCTGGGCCACGTCTTCGAGGTCACCGAGCAGTCGATGGTCCCCGACCCGTCGTTGAGCATCCGCGAGCGCGCCATTGCGGCGTGGCCGCCGGCCTGGCACGGGCAGAACCAGCGCGACATCCTGGTCACCCTCGGCTACGACGTGGATGTTCCTTGGCGCGACCTGCCCAAGAAGCAGCGCGACTGGATCCTGTTCACCGAAGAACAACCCGTGGCGCCGGTGTATGCCGGCTTCACCCCGGCCGAAACCCGCGCCGCGCTGCGCCGCAAGGAAGAGCCCAGCTACATGGGCACCTTCAGCGGCGCGCGCCGCTACGTGCTGCATACCTTCGCCACCACGCAGAGCGCGATGATGAAAAAGCGCGTGGCGCGCTACATGGTGGGCACCGTGTGCCCGGTCTGCGACGGCAAGCGGCTCAAGCGCGAAGCGCTGTCGGTCACCTTCGCCGGGCTGGATATCGGCGCGCTGTCGCAGCTGTCGCTCAGTGCCATGGCCGATGCGTTGCGCCCGGCCGCTGAAGGACGCTTCCAGGCCCCCGCCGCGTCCGGCACGCGCAGCCGTGCGGCCGGTCGCAAGGCGCAACAGGCGCGTGCGGCCGCCGGCGGGCCATCCCACGTGGGCAGCAGCGACGTGCGCCGCACGCCGGACCTGTCCGAAGAAAAACGCATTGCCGCGCAGCGGATCGCGCAGGACCTGGTAGAGCGCATCGGCACGCTGGAAGCACTGGGCCTGGGCTATCTGTCGATGGACCGCGCCACCCCGACGCTGTCGCCCGGCGAACTGCAGCGGCTGCGGCTGGCCACGCAGATCCGCTCCAGTCTGTTCGGCGTGGTGTACGTGCTCGACGAGCCAACCGCCGGCCTGCACCCGGCCGACGGGCAGGCGCTGTACCACGCGCTGGACCAGCTCAAGGCCAGCGGCAACACGTTGTTCGTGGTCGAGCACGACCTGGAGATGCTGCGCCGTGCCGACTGGCTGGTCGATGTGGGCCCGGGCGCCGGCGAGCATGGCGGGCAGGTGCTGTACAGCGGGCCGCCGAAGGGCCTGCGCACGGTCAAGGCATCGGTGACCGCGCCGTATCTGTTCGATACCGGCCGCGGCACACGTCGCACCCCGCGTACGCCCGCGGCCTGGCTGGAACTGCGCGGCATCCACCGCAACAATCTGCACGGGCTGGACGCGCGCTTTCCCATCGGTGCGTTCACCGCGGTCACCGGGGTGTCCGGTTCGGGCAAGTCCAGCCTGGTCAGCCAGGCGCTGGTGGAACTGGTCAGCGAGCATCTCGGCCACGAGCCGGTGCGCGAGGAGCCCGACAGCGAGCTGCCGGTACCCAGCAGCATCGAACGCACCCGTGGCCGCCTGCATGCCGGCGCCAGGCACATCACGCGGCTGGTCAACGTGGACCAGAAGCCAATCGGACGCACCCCGCGTTCCAACCTGGCCACCTATACCGGCCTGTTCGATCACGTGCGCCGGCTGTTCGCCGCCACCCGCACCGCCAAGGCACGCCGCTACAGCACCGGGCGTTTTTCCTTCAACGTGGCGCAGGGCCGCTGCGACACCTGCGAAGGCGAAGGCTTCGTGCACGTGGAACTGCTGTTCATGCCCAGCGTGTACGCGCCGTGCCCCACCTGCCATGGCCAGCGCTACAACGCCAAGACGCTGGAAGTGGAATGGAAAGGGCGCAATATCGCCCAGGTACTTGGCATGACCGTGGAGGAAGCCCTGGCCTTCTTCGCCGACGAGGCCCCGGTGCAGCGCCCGCTGCAGCTGCTGCGCGACATCGGCCTGGGCTACCTGCGGCTGGGCCAGCCGGCCACCGAGTTGTCCGGGGGCGAGGCGCAGCGGATCAAGCTGGCCACCGAGCTGCAGCGCAGCCAGCACGGCAGCAGCCTGTACGTGCTGGATGAGCCGACCACCGGCCTGCACCCGGCCGACGTCGACAAACTGATAGCGCAGCTGCAGGGGCTGGTGGACGCGGGCAACACCGTGGTGGTGGTGGAACACGACCTGCGCGTGGTGGCCGATGCGGACTGGGTGATCGACGTCGGCCCGGGAGCTGGCGAGCAGGGCGGCGTGATCGTCGCTGAGGGCACGCCAGCGCAGGTCAGCCGCGCCACGGCAGGCGCAACCGCGCCCTACCTGCGCCGCTGGTTCCCCTGAACCGTGGACGGTAGAGCGACGCCATGCGTCGCTACCTCAGCCAACCACCCGGGTCACGGCGTGGCCCACGCCTCAATCTCGCCCGCCTGAAACGGCCCCAGCTTCTGCTTCACGATGCGCCCGCGCGCATCCACCAGCACCGAGTAAGGCAACAGCCCCTGCGCGTTGCCCAGCCGCACGCTGGCATCGGCCGGCCCGGGCATGTCCAGCACGATCGGATAGCCCACCGGCACCTGGGTCAGGAAATCGCGCACGCCTTCGGGCGTATCCAGCGCCAGCCCCAGCACCTGCACGCCGTCGGCCGGCTGGGCGGCGGCAAAGGCGGCCAACGCCGGCATTTCCTCCACGCATGGGCCGCACCAGCTGGCCCATACGTTGATCAGCAGCGGGCGCCCGCCGAAGCGGGCCAGGTCCACGGGCGTGCCCGACACATCGGGCAGGGTAATGGCGGGCATCGCATCGCCGATCCCGGCGCCCGGGGTGACCGCGCGCGGTGGCGGGGGCGGTGTTGCTGCACCGGGGCGGTTGAAGAACCACGCCCCGGCGGCCACGCCCAGAACGGCCGCCAGAACGGCCACCACCGCAAGTTGGCGGGGTGGCCGCAGGCTCATCGCGCGGTCCGCAGCAGCGCTTCTTCGACGATGGCCTGGGTGAGCACCGTGGGCAGCACGGTCGGCGGTGCGCCCGGGCCATACACCACGTACAGCGGCACGCCCACGGCCTTGTGCTCATCCAGGAACGCGGTGATTTCCGGGTCGACGTTGGTGTAGTCGCCGCGCATGTACACCGCGTTGGTACGCCGCAGGGTGTCGTGGAAGGCGTTGGTGCCCAGCACGGTGCGTTCGTTGGCCTTGCAGGTCACGCACCAGTCGGCGGTCATGTTGACGAACACCACGCGGTTGTCCTGACGCAGGCGGTCGAGCATCTGCGGGGAGTAGGCCACCACGTTGTCGGCTGCGGCTGCGGCCGCCTTGGCCGGCGGCACCAGCCGGGTCACGCCCCACACCGGCACCAGCGCGGCCAGCAGCAGCAGGAGGGCCAACAGCCCGCCCACGCGCTGGCTGCGCCAGCGGCTGCGTTCGTACCACCACAGCGCCAGTGCCAGCACCACCAGGCCACCCAGCACCAGCGTCATGGCATCCACGCCACGCTGTTTGCCCAGCACCCACAGCAGCCAGATCGCGGTGCCGTACATCGGGAAGGCCAGCACGTGCTTGAGCGTTTCCATCCAGGCGCCCGGGCGCGGCAGGCGCTTGGCCAGCGACGGAATGAAGCCGATCAACAGGAACGGCAGCGCCAGGCCCAGGCCCAGTGCCATGAACACCAGAATCGCCGGCACGGTGCTGGCGGTGAACGCATACGCCAGCGGCAGGCCCATGAAGGGCGCCACGCACGGGCTGGCCACCACGCAGGCCAGCACGCCGGTGAAGAAGTCTCCCACCGGGCCGCTGCGCGCGGCCAGCGACTGGCCCACACCGCCCAGGCTGCCGCCCAGCGTGAACACGCCCGACAGGCTCAGGCCGACGGTGAACATCAGGTACACCAGCGCGGCGATGAACCACGGGTGCTGCAGCTGGAAACCCCAGCCCGCGGCCTGGCCGGCGGCACGCAGGGCCAGCACGAGTGCGCCGATCGCGGCGAAGGCCACCAGCACGCCAGCGGCGTACCAGAGCGCATGGCTGCGGGCGCGCTGGCGGCTTTCGCCGCTCTGCGCCACGCCCAGCACCTTCAGCGACAGGATCGGCAGCACGCACGGCATCAGGTTGAGGATCAGGCCACCCAGCAGGGCCAGCAGCAGCGCGCCGATCAGGGTGGTGGGCGCGGCATCGTCGCCCGGCGGGGGGGTGCGCTGCGCGTTGTCGGCACTGGCATCGGGCACGCCCGACGCGTCGGTCGCGGTGGCGGCGGTCTCGTTGGGGCGGATCAGCATCGGCTGGGTGGCCATGCCGGCGGTGTCGCGCTCGCGTGCCTGCGCGCGCTTGTCCTTGCCGGGCAGCGGCGCAATCACGTCGTTCTGGTGCGCGGCTTCATCGGCACGCGCGTTGACCTTGCCGGCCGGCAGCGCCAGCTTCACCCGCCGCGTCATCGGCGGGTAGCAGATGCCATCGGTCTGGCAGCCCTGGAAGGTGATCACCAGGGTGGCTTCGTCGGCGTCGGCACGGCTGCGGCGCAGCGGCAGCTTGACGTCGACCTGGTCGAAATACACGGCCACATCGCCGAAATGTTCATCGCGGTGCGACTTGGCCGCCGGCCATGCCGGCTTGTCGGCGCGGATTCCGGCGGCACCTTCCAGCTTCAGCGAGGTGCGGTCGCGGTAGAGGTAGTAGCCCGGTGCCGGGCTGAAACGCAGCAGCACGGTATTGCCGTCATCGACAATGGCGTCGAAGCCGAACGCGCGTTCGGACGGCAGCGGCAGGGCCTGGGTGTTGGCGGCGCCCGGCAGGCGCAGGCCGCCGCCGTTGCCGGCCAGCGGATTGTTGAACGGCGAGGCGCCAACGGCCGCAGGCGCGGCGGTGGCCGGGGCCACGCCCGCAGCGGCGCCGCTGCCGGCGGGCAGCTTCACTTTGATGCTGCGCTTCTGCGGCGGGTAGCACACCCCGGCATCGGCGCAGCCCTGGTAACGCACTTCCAGGGTCACCGTGTCGGTGCCGTCGTCGGCCTTGCCCGGCAACACGGCGGTGAGCCGTTCGCGGTAGGTTTCCACCTCGCCGAAGAAGTCGTCGTGGTGCTTCTTGCCGGCCGGCATCTGCAACGCCTCGGCGGCAAAGCCGGCATCGGCCTTGACCGTGGTGCGGTGGCGGTACAGGTAGTAGCCCGGCGCGATCTTCCAGCTGATCTCGACGCGGTCGCGATCACGCGCCTGCGCGGTCAGCCCGAATGCCTCGTCCACCGGCAGCAGATCTTTCTCGCTGACGGCCCACGCCGGCAGGGACACCACGAACAACGCGCACAGCGCGGCAACACGACGAAACAGCGTCATCAATCACTTTCCTCACGGGTCTGCGCCCGAATCCAGTCCAGGTACGCCGGCAGGCCGGCGCGGGTTTCGACCGCGATGCACTCCGGGAGTTCATACGGATGCAGCGCATGCACCCGTGCGATGGCCGCGTCCAGGCGGCTGCCGGTGGTCTTGATCAGCAGCTGGACCTCGTGGTCCTCGCTGATCTCCCCGTGCCAGCGGTAAGTGGAGTGCGCCCCGTCCAGGCGGGTAACACACGCCGCCAGGCGTTCTTCCACCAATGCACGTGCCAGCCGCGTGGCGCAGGCCGCGTCGGGGCAGGTGGTGAACAGCATGAATACGGGATCGACGGTCGACATGACCGCCGAGTATAGGACCGCCAGACCCGAATGGTCCGGCCGGCGCCGTTGCGGCGCCGGCCGGCGGGGCTCAGTTGAGCAGCTGGCAGCTGGTCGGCTTGGCCGAGGTGAACAGGGCCGGGGTGGCCCATTCGGGGTGGTCGATGAACGGGTTGCGGTTGCCCTGGAAGCTGTAGATCACTTCATTGCGGGCGCGTTCGGCGGCATTCGGCGGATCGGAGAGGTGCCACTCGATCAGGGTCGAGAGCAGGCCCATGTACGCCGGCGAGGCCGAGGTCTTGACGATTTTGGCCCGGTCGTCGGTCAGCTCCAGGTCGGGTTCGGACTGGCCGGTCTTGGCGTCTTTGCCCCCTTCATAGCGGATGGCCATGTACATGACGGCCCGCGCCATGTCGCCCTTGCGGTGGCCCCACACTTCGAAGGTGCCGGTATTGCCGTCCGGCGCGCGCACCCAGTTGGAGTTGCCGGGATAGCCGCCGCTGCCGCCGCCGAAGCCGTTGTTGGACTCGGTGGCACGCTCGCCGCAGTTGCTGTCGCACTTGCCGAACGGCTTGTTGCCGCGGTCGGCGTTCCACTGTGCGTCGGTCAGGTACAGCATGTGGGTGTCGGTGTAGGGCGCATACGGCAGGCCCTTGTCGCCGGTGGTGTTGGCAAAGCCCAGCGAGTTGGGCCAGGTGTGCTCGCGGTTGTAGGTCAGGCCGCTGCCGGTGCCCGCGCGGCCGCTGACCTTGGTGTAGCTGCGGTTGCGGTAGGCGTCCAGGATCTTGCCGCTGTTGTTGGGATCTTCGTCGGCGATTTCCAGGATGGTCCAGGTGCTGGTGCCC
>Ga0308172_1001322_pt1 | contig 18061 bp, 19 predicted proteins | sample PhyGR2_FD_202134 | JGI IMG/M metagenome (GOLD analysis project Ga0308172, IMG submission 202134) | Phyllosphere microbial communities from UC Gill Tract Community Farm, Albany, California, United States - DLSLSG.R2 | ecosystem: Host-associated > Plants > Phyllosphere > Unclassified | place: USA... | reverse complement strand
GTGGGAACGGTTGTTACCGGTCACCGGACGCTTTCCAGTTACCTGGCAGACTCGTGACATGTCTATTCTCCAAAAATCAAATCAGCTCGAGCTTTAAAAATTAGGTTTTGGCCGCCTCGTCAGGCTTGCAGCCCGCCAGGCGAGTTCCATGGAACCCGCTAAGCTGGCCTAACCGCCAAACCCGAGATTCTCAAAGGTGGCGTAGTATACGCCGCTCAGCCCAAGTGCTCAAGTCCCGAACAGATAAAGATCCCGAATGATCGGGCAAAAAGCCGCCACCTGGCGCGAATTTTCCTGCTATCAGAGCCATCCCCGCTCAGCAAAGGAGACATATTCGCCATGACCTATCACCAGATGATCGAGCAGGCGGATGTCGAGAAGCTGGCAGGCTTCGCTGACTTTATGGGTCACCTGGCGGTCAGCCCGGCTCGGTTCCGCCATGCCCGACGGATGATTATGCGCCAGAATCAGCGCGGCGGCGTTGAGCTTCAGCGCCTCCCGGACGATCTCGCGTGGGTGCACTTCCACACTGTTAATCGACCCCGAGAACATAGTCTGTGCCCGCAGCACCCGGTGCTGATTATCCAGAAAGAGCGCCATAAAGATTTCGCGCTCCTGATGGGCTAATAAACTTTGCAGATACTGGCGGGTGATCTGCGGATTTTCCATGACGCTTTCGCGCGCCAGCTTGCTGGCGAAGAAACGCTTCGCCAGTTCGGCAATCGCGTGCAGCTGGGCCAGTTTGGCATCACCAACGCCTTTTATGTTACTGAATGCCGCCTTGCCCGACGTCATTAGCTGATAAAGCGAGCCAAACTCCTGCAGCATCTGTCCGGCCAGTTCAATGACGTTCTGCCCCGGCGAGCCGGTACGGAGAAAAATGGCCAGCAGTTCGGTATCGCTGAGGGCATGCGCGCCCAGCTTCTGCAGTTTTTCCCGTGGTCCACTGTTTTTCATGTCGGCTCTCCCTGAGATCAACCCCAGCATGACCCAGCCATGCCCAGGGTGCCATCAGCGCAGCCACAATCTACGAGGCGGCTCGCAAACGCAGTCCGTAAAAAGGCGCATCCGCACTTTTGTGATAAAGTCCGTGCATTCGCCGTTCCGTGCGGCAGAGAGATTAGTGAGGCCAACATCATGATGGGATTAGCCGGCAAAAAAATTCTTCTTGGCGTAAGCGGCGGCATTGCTGCTTATAAAACTCCGGAGCTGGTGCGCCGCCTGCGCGATCGCGGTGCCGATGTCCGCGTCATGATGACGCAGGGCGCGAAGGCGTTTATTACGCCGCTCAGCTTACAGGCCGTCTCCGGCTATCCGGTGTCTGAAGATTTGCTCGATCCGGCGGCGGAAGCCGCGATGGGTCACATTGAGCTGGCAAAGTGGGCTGACCTGATTGTACTGGCACCGGCGACGGCTGATCTGATAGCCCGTATTACCGCCGGTATGGCGAACGATCTGGTGACCACCGCCGTGTTAGCGACCGCCTCGCCCGTGGCCGTGGTACCCGCCATGAATCAGCAGATGTATCGCGCGGCGGTGACGCAGCACAACCTGGAGCAGTTACAGGCGCGTGGCGTGCTGATCTGGGGGCCGGACAGCGGCAGCCAGGCCTGCGGCGATGTCGGCCCCGGCCGGATGCTCGATCCGCTGGCGATTGTTGACCATGCGGTCACGTGGGCCACCCCCGTCAACGATCTGCAACATCTCAACATTATGATTACCGCCGGCCCGACCCGTGAGGCGCTGGACCCGGTGCGCTACATCACCAACCACAGCTCAGGAAAAATGGGGTTTGCGATTGCCGCCGCCGCCGCCCGACGCGGCGCAACGGTCACGCTGGTCAGCGGCCCGGTCACCTTGTCTGCTCCTGCCGGCGTGCGGCGCATTGATGTCACCAGCGCGCTGGAGATGCAGGCCGCCGTGATGGGGGAGATAGATAAACAACATATTTTCATTGCAAGCGCAGCCGTGGCAGACTACCGGGCAGCCGATATTGCGGCCGATAAAATCAAGAAACAGGGCGGCGATGATTCCGTCACGCTGAACCTGATAAAGAATCCCGACATTGTTGCCGGCGTCGCCGCACTTCAGGAAAACCGGCCATTCGTCGTTGGATTTGCTGCTGAAACACAGAATGTGGAAGAATACGCCCGGCAAAAACGGGTGCGCAAGAATCTGGATCTGATCTGCGCTAACAACGTCGCTCAAGCCGGACAGGGGTTTAATAGCGACACCAATGCTCTTCACCTTTTTTGGCAGGATGGAGAAAAGCGCTTACCGCTCAGCGATAAGTCTCTCCTTGGCCAACAATTAATAGACGAGATTGTCAGCCGTTATGATGAAAAAAATAGACGTTAAAATCCTCGATGCGCGCGTCGGCAAAGAATTTCCTCTGCCGACCTACGCCACGTCAGGTTCCGCTGGGTTAGATTTACGCGCCTGTATTGATGATGTTCTCGACATCGCACCGGGCACCACGACGCTGGTTCCGACCGGTCTGGCGATTCATATTGCCGATCCCGATCTGGCTGCAGTCATCCTGCCGCGCTCCGGCCTTGGCCATAAACATGGCATCGTGCTGGGCAACCTGGTCGGTCTGATTGACTCCGACTATCAGGGACAGCTGATGGTTTCCGTCTGGAACCGCGGTCAGGAAAGCTTCTCACTGCAGCCTGGCGACCGCATGGCGCAACTGGTCTTCGTTCCGGTCGTGCAGGCGGAATTTAATCTGGTAGAAGAGTTTGACGCCAGCCTGCGCGGCGAAGGCGGCTTCGGCCACTCAGGCCGCCAGTAACCCGTATTACCGACTTTCACTTACGCCCGTTATTTTTCCTCATCGCCATGAGACGCGTTCTTGTGGCAGATGCGTAGGTGTTGCCTGTTTCAGGTGAATTTCAGGGGTTTTTAAGGTCATGGCAGAAAAAAAAGTCGTGAAGCGAAATCGTCGTGAAGAGATTTTGCAGGCGCTGGCGCAGATGCTGCAGTCCGGTGATGGCAGTCAGCGTATTACCACCGCCAAACTGGCAGCCAGCGTGGGCGTATCCGAAGCGGCGCTCTATCGTCACTTTCCCAGCAAAACACGGATGTTCGACAGTCTGATCGAGTTTATCGAAGACAGTCTCATTACCCGCATCAATCTGATCCTCAAAGATGAAAAAGAGACCATGACGCGCCTGCGTCTGATCGTGCAATTGATTCTGGGTTTTGGTGAGCGTAATCCGGGACTGACGCGCATTCTGACCGGTCATGCGCTGATGTTTGAGCAGGACCGGCTGCAGGGACGCATCAATCAGCTGTTTGAGCGGATTGAAGTACAGCTACGACAGGTCATGCGTGAGCGTAAAATGCGTGAAGGTGAAGCCTTTCAGGCTGATGAAGCGCTGCTGGCGAGTCAGCTGCTGGCATTCTGTGAAGGCTTACTGTCGCGCTATGTCCGCTCAGAGTTTCGCTTCAGTCCTACCGCAGACTTCGATAGCCGCTGGCCACTTATCGCGGCCCAGCTGGTCTGAGCAAAGGCGGGCATCGCGCCCGCCCATATTAAATCCCGTACGCCTGCTGATAGGCGCGCACCTGAGCCAGGTGATCGGCCATCTCCGGCTTCTCTTCCAGCCACGTAATCAGATCTGCCAGCGTGATAATCGCCGTCACCTTACAGCCATAATCACGTTCCACTTCCTGAATGGCTGACATATCACCGCGGCCACGCTCCTGACGATCGAGCGAGACCAGCACGCCCGCCAGCGTAGCGTTATGCGCGCCAATGATGTCCATCGATTCGCGAATCGCCGTACCTGCGGTGATCACGTCGTCAACCAGCATCACTTTACCCTGCAGCGGACTGCCCACCAGCAGGCCGCCTTCGCCGTGATCTTTGGCTTCTTTGCGGTTGAAGCAGTAAGGTACGTCGCGGTCATGATGATCGGCCAGCGCCACCGCAGTGGTGGTTGCAATCGGAATGCCTTTGTAGGCAGGGCCAAAGAGCAGATCGAAATCGACAGCGCCATCCACCAGCGCCTGCGCGTAGAAGCGTCCCAGCAGCGCTAAATCCCGTCCGCTGTTAAACAGACCGGCGTTAAAGAAATAGGGACTTTTACGTCCGGACTTCAAAGTGAACTCACCGAACTTCAGCACCTGCTTGTTCAGGGCGAATTCAATAAACTGACGCTGCCAGGCTTTCATTTCTCACTCCTCAAATAAAGAAAAGGCGACTCTGTGGTCGCCTGTTACATCAACTGTTCAGTGCCGCTTTCTGCGCCTGAATTAATTCCTCAATTCCGCCGCGTGCCAGCGCCAGTAGTGCCAGCAGCTCTTCATGGCTGAACGGCTCGCCTTCGGCAGTGCCCTGAACCTCAATCATGCGGCCATCTTCCATCATCACGACGTTCATGTCGGTTTCTGCGGCTGAATCTTCCACATACTCCAGATCGCACAGCGCTTCGCCCGCCACAATCCCTACGGAAATAGCGGCGACCATGCCTTTCATCGGATTGGCTTTCAGCTTGCCGCTGGCGACCAGTTTGTTCAGCGCGTCGGCCAGCGCCACACAGGCGCCAGTGATGGACGCGGTGCGGGTGCCGCCATCGGCCTGAATCACGTCACAGTCGAGCGTAATCGTGAATTCCCCCAGCGCTTTCAGATCGACGGCGGCGCGCAGTGAGCGGGCAATGAGACGCTGAATTTCCAGCGTGCGGCCACCCTGCTTGCCTTTTGCGGCCTCACGCGCCATGCGGCTGTGGGTCGAACGCGGCAGCATGCCATATTCAGCTGTTATCCAGCCCTGGCCCTGCCCTTTAAGGAAACGCGGAACCCCTTCGTCTACGGAGGCAGTGCAAAGCACTTTCGTTTCGCCGAACTCCACCAGAACGGAACCCTCTGCGTGTTTGGTGTAATTGCGGGTCAATGTGACTGGACGCACCTGCTGTGCGCGACGGCCTGCTGGACGCATGGGATATCTCCGGCTTGCTAATGATTGGCTGCGCATTATACGGACTTCCATGCCCGCTGTCTCTTGCGCTGGTCGGGCGCAGGCTCCAGATGAAATTCCGCGCCAGCTGTGGCTAAATGCGCGTTCCTTTCACTCTGATTAAAAAGACATATGGCCGCCATTCTTCATTTCCTGCTGGCGCTGGTGGTGATTTTCGCCCTTGCGCTGCTGGTCAGTCATGACCGTAAACAGATTCGCCTGCGCTTTATTATTCAACTGATTGTGGTGGAAGCCGCGCTGGGCTGGTTCTTCCTTCACTCCGCCGGAGGGCTGGCGCTGGTTAGTTCGTTCGCCGGCTTCTTTGAGACATTGCTGGGCTTCGCTGCACAGGGCACGGAGTTCGTGTTTGGCGGCATGAGTAAACAGGGGCTGGCCTTTATTTTCCTCGGCGTGCTCTGCCCGATTGTCTTTATTTCCGCGCTGATCGGCATATTGCAGCACTGGCGTATCCTGCCGCTGCTGATCCGTATTTTCGGGACGCTGCTGTCGAAAATTAACGGCATGGGCAAGCTGGAGTCGTTCAACGCCGTCAGCACGCTGATTCTCGGTCAGTCGGAAAACTTTATCGCCTACAAAGGGATCCTCGGTGATATCCCGCCGCGCCGGATGTACACCATGGCGGCGACCGCGATGTCTACCGTGTCGCTGTCGATTGTCGGCGCCTACATGTCGATGATCGAAGCAAAGTATGTGGTTGCCGCACTGCTGCTTAACATGTTCAGCACCTTTATCATCCTGTCGATCATTAACCCGATGAAACAGCAGGATGAGCAGCCTATCGCCCTGGAAAAACTGCACGAAGAGCAAAGCTTCTTTGAGATGCTCGGCGAGTACATCCTGGCGGGTTTCAAAGTGGCCATGATCATCCTGGCTATGCTGATTGGCTTTATCGCCCTGATTGCCGCCGTTAATGCGCTGTTCGCGGCGCTGTTCGGGTACAGCTTCCAGCAGCTGCTCGGCTATCTGTTCTATCCGCTGGCCTGGCTGATTGGCATTCCCAAAGCCGATGCCCTGCAGGCGGCCACTATTATGGCGACCAAGCTGGTGGCAAATGAGTTTGTGGCGATGATCGAGCTGCAGAAGGTAGCGGCAGGTATGAGCGCACGCGGACTGGGGATTCTGTCGGTCTTCCTGGTCTCCTTCGCCAACTTCGCCTCAATTGGCATTGTGGCGGGGGCGATAAAAGGTCTGAACGAGACGCAGGGTAATGTGGTGTCCCGTTTTGGCTGGAAGCTGGTCTACGGCTCTACGCTGGTCAGCCTGCTTTCTGCGGCCTTTGCCGGCCTGTTTATCTGATGATGCAGGGGCGGTGGCTCTGCCGCCCCTTCCCCCTAGAACCCAACACAGACGGGCGCATCCACCCGCATGACCGACTCCTGATGAAAGCGTTTTTTATAGAGGCTGCGTAGCGCCTCAATATCATGGTTGATGGCGGGATCGATGCCGTGGATCAGCAGCAGCGCTTTACTGTTCTCTCTTGCCAGCTTCCCGTTTTCCCCCAGCCACTGACCTTTAGCGTCATAGACCGACAGGCCCGCTTTGAAGCGTGGCGTGACCTCATTGTCCACGAAGTTCATCCAGTCGAGTGAGCTGACCGTACCGCCATCGGGCTTGCTCAGTCCAAACCACAAGGTGGTCTGCATCATCACGTCACCACCCGCGCAGATCGGTTGCGGTTTAGTGGGTGCCGGATGGCGAGTCTGGCAGCCTGACAGCAGCAGCGCCAGCATAACGGGAAGAGCAATCACACGAGACATCGATCAGTAATCCTCACACAGGGGGTCAGTGGTCATCATAAGTGGCTGTCACTGAAGGCGTAAAGCGTTCGTTATTGCCCTGTGAGACGCTTATGCCTGTTATGCCGTGGCTCGCCTCGCTATACTTCACCCATCTTTCCGTAAAAGAGTGCCACTTATGATCCGCAGTATGACCGCTTATGCCCGTAGCGAAGCCAAAGGCGAATGGGGCAGCGCCGCCTGGGAGCTGCGTTCCGTGAACCAGCGTTATCTGGAAACCTACATCCGCCTGCCGGAACAGTTTCGCGGGCTGGAGCCGGTTATCCGCGAGCGCATTCGCCAGCGTCTGACGCGCGGGAAAATCGAGTGCAATCTGCGTTATGACGCCGATCCCAGCGCACAGGGCGAGCTGATGCTGAACGAAACGCTGGCAAAACAGCTGGTTCAGGCCGCTAACTGGGTCAAAATGCAGAGCGATGAAGGCGCGATTAATCCGCTGGATATTCTCCGCTGGCCTGGCGTGATGTCTGCCCAGGAGCAGGATCTGGATGCCATCAACACGCAATTATTGCAGGCGCTGGACAGTGCGCTGGATAACTTCGTTGCGGCTCGCGAAAGCGAAGGCACTGCGCTGAAAGCGATGATTGAACAGCGTCTGGAAGGCGTTTCACAGGAAGTCAGTAAGGTTCGCGCACAGATGCCTGAAGTGATCAAATGGCAGCGCGAGCGCCTCATCGCTAAGCTGGAAGATGCGGAAGTCCAGCTGGAAAATAATCGCCTTGAGCAGGAGCTGGTGATGATGGCGCAGCGTGTTGACGTCGCTGAAGAGCTGGATCGTCTGGATGCGCACGTTAAAGAGACCTACAACATCCTGAAAAAGAAAGAGGCCGTGGGCCGTCGTCTCGATTTCATGATGCAGGAGTTTAATCGGGAATCAAACACGCTGGCGTCAAAATCGATTAACGCCGATATCACCGCTTCAGCCATTGAGCTGAAAGTGCTGATCGAGCAGATGCGCGAGCAGATTCAGAATATCGAGTAATATTTATATCTATCCACCGATGTCCATAAGCCCATGTTAAATGGGCTTTTAAAAACGGTCCTGAGTTGCGGTTAATTCAGCAGGGAAAACTAACTCAAAATGAAAAGTGAGACACATACCACTTCACTTTCTCAATTATGCCGTTTAGCATTACAGGGATCGGTTCTATCTCCAGAGTGGTAGCTTTATGAGCTGTACTGTAATAAGCAAGGGTTCAGTTTTTACAGATGTAGCGATTCTGAAAGATTTAATCATATTAAAATTGAGTACGAAATATTGATATCACAAGGAGGTTATCATGTCAGTATTAACGTTGCCTGCTACGATTTATCAAACAAAGCATAAGTTTAACGATTTTAGTACTGATGATATGAAGTGTGGCGATCTTACTGAGAAGCAACTCAGAAGCGATTTGGGTTTGGATGATGTTTCTGATGTGGTTGATCCCTGGACTGGAAAAGAAATATCTATCTTCAACTCATTACGGGATACCCGTCAAAAATCCAGAGCAGAAATGGCTGAACTTCTTTTCAATGAGTTCCTTCGTGTTTCTATGCCTGCTTATTATCTTGGACAGCACCAAATATTCAATAATCTCGTAAAGCATCTTTATCACGGCAATGGAAAAAGCTATTCCAGCCCCTTTCTGGATAGGGCATATGAGAGTTTAATATTGAATGGTAAATCCTCTTCATCTTCACCTGTTTCAATTATCCAGGCAATCCTGGATAAGTTTGCCAATGATTCAAAAAATGGCTTATCTGATGATGCTAAAAATGCATTAACTGTGGGAGTAAGTAAATCAAGACTTCCCAGATTCAACAGATGGGCTGATAGTTTTAATGGCTTAGGCATGTCAATACATGATATATATGCTACGAATATACAACTCACACAACTTGATATAACTGACAGTGGTTATGTAGCTAAAATAACTTTTACAGGACAAGATCATTTTGGTCTCGACAAAACAGATATCACAAATATGAAGTTTCATTATATAAGAGCATTTCGTATCTGGTTTGTACTTCAACGATGGGAAAAGTTCGCCTACAAACCCTTTTTTACAAATATGAAAGCAGTATTAGAAATCAGTGGCCGGAGGAGTCGATGAGAATCAGAAAGATTTTAATCTTCATATTTTTATTAATCTTAGTTTCTTTTTTTTACTTAATATTTTTTAACTCTCCTAAAGTTATCGCTATTCACGGTTCGGGTGTTAACAGAGAACTGTTAGCTAAAAACATCCCTTTCACTGATAGTAATAAAATAAAATGGTGGGATAATAATGGTGTTAAAACCATCTCTTCGCCTGAAACTTACAATGTTTCAATCTGGAAGTTTAATGGTAAGTATCAAAAGCTTGCCCCTAAGAACTCTGGCTTATTTCCAGATCATGATATTGATTACTTGTTATGCTTCGACGACATGAAGACAAAAGAAAATTGTATAGACAAGTCAAGCTGGCTTATGGACATTACTAAAACTAAGGATGGCTACACTTACTATCGTCTTGATGGTGAATCTTACTATCGAAAACCTTCTGGTGAACTCATCAAGGGTGAACGATTTACGACCACCATTAAAGCTGTAAGATGACCAGATAGTCACTACAAAAATGGGGGGTTAATTGGGGAGTGAAAATTCAATTATCCATATAAAATGATTGAAAATTTAAGATATTTTAATATTAATCACCATTCAGATTCAGAATATCATGTAAGCCCCTACTCGATAAAAAGTGAGTAAGCCTCAGCGATGGCAGCTTACTCACTTTTTGTACTGGGCGGGCTAAGGTGTAGCGGCATACAGAAGGATCGTGCTGCTTAACTGCCACGGGATTTCGTAAAGATAGATAAATAATCATTTCCGGACTGTTCCTGAACGGTCGTTTGTCACGTTTTCCCTTTCAGAAGAACGCCTCCTAATACGCTGAATTAAAAATACTTTTTCACAAACACCCCTTCTGAACACCCTCAATGCGCTCGCTCCATGAAACTGGTCAATCCTGTGGAGTCAGTAGTTTCCCTTTCTTTAAAGGCACTTTTTGATAAAGTGCTGGTCGAAATCAGTACAGTTGTAGCGCCTGGAGACTTTATGGAAGTGTTCTTTATGCGATGCATCCATTTATCTCATGAAGGTTTTAATGAAAAACACCGGAAAATTTAGCAGCTCGCTGTTGCATCCGCGTTATTGGTTTACCTGGTTTGGTCTTAGTGTGCTGTGGCTCATCGTCCAGCTTCCCTATCCTCTTCTTATGCGTCTGGGTGCCGGTGCAGGCAAGATCTCCCGTCATTTCCTGCAGCGCCGCGAGCGCATCACCCGCCGGAATATTGAACTCTGCTTTCCGGGCATCAGTGAAGAAAAAACAGAGGCGATGATCGCCGGCAATTTTGCCTCACTGGGCATGGCGCTGGCAGAAACCGGCATCGCCTGGTTCTGGTCTGATCGTGCCGTAAGGCGTCTGTTTAATGTCACCGGGATGGCAAATCTTCATGCGGCGCAGAACGAAAAGCGTGGCGTGATGCTGATTGGCGTGCATTTTATGTCGCTGGAACTGGGCGGTCGCATCAGCGGTCTCTGCCAGCCGATGATGGCGATGTATCGCCCGCACAACAATCAGGCGATGGAGTATGTACAGACCCGGGGGCGGATGCGTTCAAACAAAGCGATGATCGACCGTCGCGACCTGCGCGGTATGGTGCATGCGCTGAAACAGGGTGAATCGGTCTGGTTTGCACCGGACCAGGATTACGGCCCTAAAGGCAGCACCTTTGCGCCACTGTTTGCGGTAGAAAAAGCCGCCACCACTAACGGGACGTTTGTCCTGTCGCGTCTGGCCAAGCCAGCGATGGTGCCGATTATGCTGATTCGCAATCCTGATAACCATGGCTACCACCTGATCATTGAACCGATGCTGGAAAATTACCCGCATACGGATGAGGCAGCAGCGGCGGCTTATATGAATAAAGTTATTGAGAATCAGATCCTGCGTGCGCCTGAGCAGTATCTCTGGCTGCATCGTCGCTTCAAAACCCGGCCACCGGGTGAAGCATCGCTTTACGTATGAGTTAACGGATAGAGCAGGCCACGCGCCTGCTTTATTGTTTCAGCGTCACCTTCCTGCAGTCTGGCGTTTGCGCCCTCTTCCGGTTGCCTGCCGGGGTTTGCTTAACACGTTCCTGTTATTCCTGCTGTACGACCTCACGCGCCTGGCGGGCAGACTGGTATCAGAGCGTTAATTCAGCAATCATAAATACCCTTATTACCTCAAGGCCGGACTTTCATATGGATATCAACGATAAACAGCAGTGGCAGCGTCCGCTGATTGATGACCGCCTCACCCCCTATATTGAAGTGGATGTAGCGCGACTGGAGCAGAACTTGCAGCAGATGCAGCAAAAAGCACGCGCGGCAGGCGTTGCGCTTCGCCCTCATATCAAAACGCATAAAAGCGTCTGGATTGCTCAGCAGCAGCTTGCGCTCGGTGCACAGGGCGTCACCGTTTCTAAACCCAGCGAGTGCATCACCTTCATTCAGGGTGGCATCAGGGATCTGCTGTTAGCTTACCCGGTGGTGCAACCGCAGAGCGTGGCAGAATTACTGCGTCTCGCCGTGCAGCATCAGGCAAAAGTCACGCTGATTGCGGACAGACTGCAGGGGGTGGAAGCGATAGCAGCGGCCTGGCAGCAGCAACCGCAATGCGATCTCGCGGTGGCGATTAAAGTTGATGTCGGTTTACACCGGATTGGCGTCAATCCTGAGACCAATGAAGCGCTGGAGATAGCGCAGGCGCTGCAGGATAAAGGGTTATGTTTTGCAGGACTGGTGTCGCATGCCGGCCACGCTTATGGTGCCGGCCATGCCGCGGCCATTGCTGAGATTGCCCGACAGGAAATGACCCTGATGCAGCGACTGCAGACAAAATTGCAGGCTGCCGGTTTTAGAGACTGCCCTGTTTCTGTCGGCTCAACCCCGACTGCGCTGGCGGCAGACATTGCGCCCGGCGTCAGGGAAATCCGGCCCGGCAATTATGCCCTGCTGGATCTGACCGCCTGCCGTCTCGGTTTAAGCCGCGTCGATCAGCTGGCAATGAGCGTGATTACCCGTGTGGTCGCGGTGAACGATCACTTTGTGATTGTGGATGCAGGATCAAAAATGCTGAGTTCGGATAAAGGGCCGCACGGCACCAATGCCAGCGGCTTTGGCATTGCCGTGGATGAAGCAGGTCAGACCTATGAGGTTACAAAACTCTCGGAAGAACATGGGTTCCTGCTTTATCAGCATCCTCGCCCTGAAGTCGGCACGCTGCTGCGCATTTTCCCCAATCACAGTTGTGCCGTGATGGCCCAGTCAGATGGTTTTGTTCTGCGTCATGCTACCGGCCAGAGTGAAGAACAGGCGGTGTCTGCGCGTGGTAACTTCATCTGAATCCGTTGCAGACAGCTCCTTACGCTGTCTGCGCCCTGTACGAAACCCTGCCTGCACCACACTTCTGTCGTTACAACGTTTTAACATACCGGTGGGCGTGCTTTAATGCTTTTTTGTTTCTCCATCGGAGGTTATATGCTCTCCTCGCGCACGCTGAGCCTGACGATTCCGCGCCACTGGTTAGATCTCTATGAAACCATCTGGAAGCCCGAATTTTTTCCAAAATGGGCTTACGGTCTGATGCACAGCGCGTTAGAACCGGATGGCAATCGCTGGCGTGCTAAAGGCCCGCAGGGAAATGTGAAGCTCCGTTTCTCGCCCCATAATCCTTTTGGTGTGATGGATCACTGGATTGATAGCGGCTCTGGCAGAGAGATCTACGTGCCTATGCGCGTGATAGCGAATGAACAGGGTGCCGAAGTGATGGTGACGATCTATCGCCAGCCTTTCACCTCTGATGAGAAATTTAATCAGGATATTGAATGGGTTAGCAACAATCTGGAAAAACTCAATCATCTGCTGACTCAGTAAATCAACAACTTAGCGCGATTTCTTTCTGTAGTTATGGCTGGCCGGTAATGAAAAAAAACAGAAAAATTTGCGCGGATAAAGCATAAAGCACTTATGTGATTGATGAACGTTCCTCCACCTTTAGTAACAATCCTGCTTAAGCTTCTCTTCCAGGAAAATTCCTGGCAAAAGCAGGGATTCTCCAGGATCTCAGGGCTTTTAATGCCTCCTGCATGTCCTGACTGTTTTCTGCACACATTAATCCTTAATCGGCGTTTATTTTGCCGCCGCTGAGGATTTAATAGTTATCATGCACAAAGTGAAACCATTTATTTCTGGGGCCGCGTTATCAGACTTTTCTTATGGTGTTAAATTAAATAAAACAATGTATAAATCATTCCACACACAGCAATACCCATAATGATAAAGCAGTAAAAAGTCATGGATCGCTCAGCGTATCGTTAAAAGAAAGCGTTGAGTTTGCCGCAAGGATGCTGGCAGGAGAATATAAAACAACAACAGGATTTATTCGTGCTCTGGCGGAGTCCTTTGCGACAGCAGGGAATTCCGCCATGACACGAAACAGGGATTTTACCAGGGATACTTTTCGGGATTATTTAAAGCTGTACATTATAACAGGGCAGGTCTGATAACTTTTTTCAGAACTCCGCTCAGAAAGAATTGCACTCATTAACGGTGTCACAGCAATTATCTCTTGCCGTTACACAATGACAACATTCTCACAGAGTCGCGGGACTCTAACGAGTATATTATGGCAATACGCGAAAGCAGTCTTAATAGCGCAAAATGGTCTCTGCTCTCTTCCATTAAGATAATTGGCATCGGTGTTCTGCAACTTTCATTGCTGGCGCAGATTCTGCAGGCAAATGAACTGAACCTGCTGGCGATCGCCGTGATTGCTCTGCTGGCTATCGATACGCTGGCCGATCGGGGCTTCTCAAACTCACTGATCCGCCGCTGCATGCTCTCGATCAATGACCTGTCTACCCTTTACTGGGGGAATATCCTGGTGGGCGCGGTGATATTTGGCCTGCTCTTTTCTGGCAGCCATCTGCTCAGTAATCTGTTTGATCAGCCTGAGCTGGCATTAATGCTGCAGATGGTCTCCGTGGTGTTTATTATCATTCCACAGGGCCAGCATTATCGTGCGATATTACAGCGCGAAAAACAGTACACCCGTATCGCCTTTGCGGAAACATCGTCAGTACTGGCCGGACTGGGCGTAACCTTATTTACCGTCTGGCTGACACCTTCCGTATTATGTGCAATCTGGGGTTATCTGGCGATGGCGTCCATTCGCATGCTGATTTACTGCTACTACGGTCGTTCATGGTTCCAGCCAGAATATCGTTTTAGTCTGCATGCCTTTGCTAAAATTCGTGCAAGAAACAAATAATATAATAAGTCTGTAAGGTGGGCTCTGAGCATCCGAAACGATGCGTTGGCGTGCTGTTAACCAGCACGCCTTTCTTTTTTATTGCGCCTTTCTCTCTGACCGGTTATTTCCTTTATACTCATTCCTGCTTATTTCTTCCTGTCCGGATGAATCTCCGCCGGGTGGTTATAAAGCCTTTGTGGTCACAGCTTCCCCCCTTTCTTCGTAAGTGCAACCCGGACAGTAATGAACCCCGGATCTCTGCGCCTTCATCTCAGTTTTTCTCATGCGTTCAGCACACGCCGTTCGTCGGAAAGCCTTTATATTCTGACACCGTGGCTGGCTGGTATAAACTGCGCTAATCCCGGACGCCGCTCGCCAGAAAATCTCAGTCGCTGGCGCTCAGGCAATGGCGTAGCCTTGTCGCCGTCTTACTGGAGCCTGCTATGTTACTGACTGTTCTCTACATCATTGGTATTACCGCCGAAGCCATGACCGGCGCGCTGGCGGCCGGTCGCCGCAAAATGGATCTGTTCGGCGTCATTATTATCGCCTCGGTGACCGCCATTGGCGGCGGGTCGGTGCGCGATATTTTGCTCGGTCACTATCCGCTGGGCTGGGTGAAGCACCCTGAATACATCATGATCGTTGCGGCAGCAGCGGTAGTGACGACATTCGTAGCTCCCCTGATGACGCACCTGCGCAAAGTGTTTCTGGTGCTGGATGCGCTGGGCCTGGTGGTCTTCTCCATTATTGGCGCACAGGTTGCACTGGATTCCGGACATGCCATGATTATTGCCGCCATCAGCGCGGTGATTACCGGTGTCTTTGGCGGCGTATTGCGCGACATGTTCTGCAATCGCATTCCGCTGGTGTTTCAGAAAGAGCTCTACGCCGGTATCGCCTTCGCCTCTGGCTGGATGTATATCCTGCTGCTCAAAACAACCCTGGCGCATGAGGCCGTAATTATCATTACTCTGCTGTTCGGATTCTTTGCGCGCTTACTGGCGCTGCGCTTCCGTCTCGGTTTGCCCATTTTCAACTATCCCCATCCCGAGCATTGAGGAAGCGGGGATGTTCTGCTGCTGCAGGAATGCAATCATCTCCTGCAGCCGGGCATCATGAAACTGCGCAACGAGGCGCCTGGCCAGTGCTGCGCCCACACCCGGCAGGGTCTGCCAGGCCATCACATCCCGCTGCGTTAAGCTTTCCCACTGCCTGTCGGGTAACGTGTTCAGCGCCTTGCGTGGCAGTGAAACGCCTGACGCCGCCACCCAGCGGCGAAGCGGCTGCTGGCGGGTGAGATTAAAGCGGTGCCAGATCGCCTTTGCCCGTGCCGGAGAGAAGCCTGTCGCGGCGGCGATCTGTTCCGGTGTTAACGTCAGCCAGCCAAAGAGGTGCGTCATTGCGCCGCTTTCCAGTAAGCGCAGCCAGGTGCTGCGCTCTACGCCCGGAATATTCAGCACCGCTTTCTGGCTGAGCCAGCGTAATTTTGCCAGCAGCTGTTTCTGACATGCGGCACTAAAGGTGAAACAGCTCAGCGGCGTGTAGCGTGCCGCGTCGGGAGGCTGAGGGTAGTGCCTTTCTGCCACGCGCCAGATCACCCGCTCCAGCCGGGGAATACCCTGGCCTGCCAGGCTCAGCGTAATCAGATCGCCTGCCACGATGTCCATCTCCTGCCAGCGATGCAGCGATCCGAGGCTGACCCGTCTGACGGTCTTATCATCCAGCTGAACCGGCTGCAGATTGAGAACCGCCGCGATTTTCCCGGTCCGGCCGATGGGGAAATCGACCGAGAGCACTGCCGCGCTGACTTCAGGAGGATCATATTTCCAGGCAACGGCCCAGCTCCCCTCGCCCGGCAGCCAGTTTTTACCCGCGGGCCGCTGAGTCTGATGTACCACCACACCGTCAGTGACAAAAGGCAGCGCAGCATGAAACCAGCGCGTTCGCCAGGCGGCGACATCCTCTTCATCCTTTACCCTGCGACTCCATTTTTCCGCCACACCCAGTCCCCATCGGCTGAGTTGCTGCAGGCGTTCCGTCATTGTGGCGGGACCATCGGGCCAGGCCCAGATAAAGATATCGAGCGACTGGCGCAGCGGGGCCCGCGTTTTGCTCATCATGGCACCCGCCACCTGAGCGCGCGCATTCCTGCCGCCATCCGTCGCCTGCTGATGACCGGTCATCGACAGGAAGAGTTCGCCCTGCAGCACCACCTCTTCAAGGCGGGTGTCGATATGCTGTGGGATAGCCGGAATCTCAGCGGCTTTACTCAGCCACTCTTCACCGCGTAAGCCATCGCCGCGACTCAACAGGGAAACCAGCCGGCCCTGGCGATAAACCAGCGAAACAGCAATGCCATCGACTTTCGGCTGTACCCAGAGATCGTGCCGTCCCTGCATCCAGTAGGCCAGAGCCAGCTTGTCCCGCAGCTTTTTCACGCCGGTATGCGCAACCGGATGCAGATGTTCTCCCTTGTTCGGCAGTTGTGGTGTGTACGCAGGCTGCGAAGGACTGAAGCAATGCTGCCAGTGATTCAGGCGCTGCTGCAGCGCATCGTAATCGCTGTCCGCCACCGGGCTCTGCCCCTGCTGATAGTAGGCCTCGTCCCAGTGTTGCAGCTGCTGCTGCAGGCGAGCGATCTCTTTCTCCGCCCGGATGGGGGTCCAGACCGGACACAGGGCGCTGTGCGCCGGACAGAGGACGAACCCCAGCGCCACCCCAAACAGCCTCCAGCCAACTCCTTTCATCTTCTCTCTCCTGAGGTTTTGTGGCATTCAACCTCAGGCCGTCAGCACCAGCCAGCGGCAATGTACAATGATGGAAGAGAGGCTGTCGTCATCTGCCCGCTATTGCTGCGGCACGACAGGTCATTGCGTCAGGATGCGCAAAAACTGGCTATTGCCGCTGCGCAAACGCTGCGTGGCAACCGGAAGCTGTGTATACTGTGCAGGAAATCGACTCCGCTTTTAATCAATTCAAGAAAACCATGGCTCAAGGCACGCTCTATATTGTTTCTGCTCCCAGCGGCGCAGGTAAATCCAGCCTGATTCAGGCACTGTTAAAGACCCAGCCGTTGTATGACACGCAGGTCTCTGTTTCGCACACGACGCGCGGTATGCGTCCGGGTGAAACCCATGGCGAACACTACTTCTTTGTTGAAAAACATGAATTTGAGCAGATGATCGAGGAAGAGGCTTTTCTCGAACACGCCAAAGTTTTCGACAATTACTACGGCACCTCACGTCAGGCGATTGAGCAGGTGCTGGCGACCGGTGTGGATGTTTTTCTCGATATCGACTGGCAGGGCGCGCAGCAGATTCGCGCGAAAATGCCCGGCGCACGCAGTATCTTCGTTTTGCCGCCGTCAAAAGAAGAGCTCGATCGCCGTCTGCGCGGTCGTGGCCAGGACAGCGAAGAGGTCATCACGCGCCGCATGGCGCAGGCCGTCGCGGAAATGAGCCACTACGCCGAATATGACTATTTAATTGTGAATGATGATTTCGATCTGGCGCTGTCTGATCTGAAAACCATCATTCGCGCAGAACGTCTGCGCATGGCACGTCAGAAGGCGCGTCACGATGCTTTAATCAGCAAACTGTTGGCAGTCTGAATACAGTTTCAGTATGATGCGCAGTCATTTCTTCATCTGTGGAGTAGCACACCTATGGCACGCGTAACCGTTCAGGACGCAGTAGAAAAAGTTGGTAATCGTTTTGACCTGGTGTTGGTCGCTGCACGTCGTGCACGTCAGATGCAGGTTGGCGGTAAAGATCCGCTGGTTCCGGAAGAGAACGACAAACCTACCGTTATCGCTCTGCGCGAAATCGAGGAAGGTCTGGTCACCAATCAGATTTTAGATGTGCGTGATCGTCAGGAACAGCAAGAGCAGGAAGCCGCTGAGTTACAGGCCGTTACCGCTATCGCTGAAGGTCGTCGTTAACAGCCACCTGCAGGTC
>Ga0308172_1001320_pt1 | contig 18079 bp, 17 predicted proteins | sample PhyGR2_FD_202134 | JGI IMG/M metagenome (GOLD analysis project Ga0308172, IMG submission 202134) | Phyllosphere microbial communities from UC Gill Tract Community Farm, Albany, California, United States - DLSLSG.R2 | ecosystem: Host-associated > Plants > Phyllosphere > Unclassified | place: USA... | reverse complement strand
CTCTTAAGTTGCTCGACCCGAGTAATTAGCAGCTCGAGTCTGGCCATCAGCGCTTGCAGGTCGGTGTCTTCCATTGGGTTCCACTGGATTTGTCTGATGAATGGCAACTGCAGGATAAACGATCTGACGCCCTTGATAGTCGGGTGCGTCTGCCGGTGCTAGGATACAGCGCTTCATTCTAGACATCGCGCCGCCTGGCGCCTAGCTCATCATGCCCATTAAGAATTCCCCATACGACGCTTTCTCCGCTCTGCTGAACGCCAGCGGCCACCCTTGCTCCCCGGCCGAACTGCACGGCGTGCTGTTGGGCCGCAGTTGCACCGGTGTCGGCTTCGACCCCGACAACTGGTTGGCCGATGTGGCCGAACTGTTGGAAAAAGAGCCCGAAGATAACGTGCGCAATGCGCTGGTCGGCCTGCAGGAAATGGTCAAGGGCGAACTGACCGGTGATGACATCACCGTGGTCCTGCTGCTGCCGACTGACGACGCACCGCTGGCCGACCGCGCCGCAGCGCTGGGCCAATGGTGCCAGGGCTTCCTCCACGGTTTCGGCGTGAACGCCGGCGGCCTGGAGCTGAGCACCGACGCCAAGGAAGTCTTGCAGGACCTGGCCGCCATCTCTCAGGTGCAAGACGCCCTGGAAGAGTCCGAGGACGGCGAAAGCGATTACATGGAAGTCATGGAATACTTGCGCGTCGCGCCGCTGCTGCTGTTCACCGAGACCAAGAAATCCGCTGAACCTGCCGCGCCCAAGCCGTCGCTGCACTGAGAAAGGAAGCCCATCTGCCCATGATCCATATCCCCAAAGCGGAATACACCCGACGCCGCAAGGCGCTCATGGCGCAGATGGAACCCAACAGCATCGCGATCCTGCCAGCCGCCGCCGTAGCTATCCGCAATCGCGATGTGGAGCATGTTTACCGCCAGGACAGCGACTTCCAATACCTGAGCGGTTTCCCGGAACCAGAAGCAGTCATTGTGCTGATGCCCGGTCGTCAACATGGCGAGTACGTGCTGTTCTGCCGCGAGCGCAATGCCGAACGCGAGCTGTGGGACGGCCTGCGCGCCGGCACTGAAGGCGCGGTCCGTGACTTTGGCGCCGACGACGCCTTCCCCATTACCGATATCGACGACATCCTGCCGGGCCTCATTGAGGGCCGCGACCGCGTGTACTCAGCCATGGGCAGCAATGCCGAATTCGACCGGCATTTGATGGAATGGATCAACGTGATCCGCTCCAAGGCCCACCTGGGTGCCCAGCCCCCGAACGAATTCGTTGCCCTGGATCATTTGCTCCACGACATGCGCCTGTATAAATCGGCGGCGGAACTGAAGGTGATGCGCGAAGCTGCACGGATTTCCTGTGCCGCCCATGTGCGAGCGATGCAGGCCAGCCGCGCCGGTTTGTACGAGTTCAGCCTGGAAGCCGAGCTGGACTACGAGTTCCGCAAGGGCGGCGCAAAGATGCCGGCCTATGGGTCTATCGTCGCTGCTGGTCGCAACAGCTGCATCCTGCACTACCAGCAAAATGACGCACTGCTCAAGGACGGCGATCTGGTGTTGATCGACGCCGGTTGTGAAATCGACTGCTACGCCAGCGATATCACCCGCACCTGGCCGGTCAATGGCCGGTTTTCGCCGGAGCAGAAGGCGATCTATGAAATCGTGCTGGCCTCCCAGGAGGCCGCGTTTGCGCAGATCGCCCCCAACAAGCATTGGAACCAAGCCCATGAGGCCACCGTGCAGGTGATCACCGCCGGGCTGGTGAAACTGGGGTTGTTGCAAGGCGATGTCGACGAATTGATCGCCAGCGAAGCGTACAAAGCTTTCTATATGCACCGCGCCGGCCATTGGCTGGGCATGGATGTGCACGATGTGGGCGAGTACAAAGTGGGCGGTGAGTGGCGCGTGCTGGAAGTCGGCATGGCGCTGACGGTGGAACCGGGGATTTATATTTCGCCGGACAACCAGAACGTAGCAAAGAAATGGCGTGGCATTGGCGTGCGCATCGAGGACGACGTGGTGGTGACCAAGCAAGGCTGTGAAATCCTGACCGGCGGCGTGCCCAAGACCGTCGCCGATATCGAAGCATTGATGGCGGCCGCCCGATGAGCCGGGTCAACCTGGCGATTATCGGCGGCGGCTTGGTGGGCGCCAGCCTGGCGCTGGCGTTGCAGGCCGGTGCCAAGGCGCGCGGTTGGAAGATCGTGCTGATCGAACCGTTCGCCCCCGGCGACAGTTACCAGCCCAGCTACGACGCGCGCTCCTCGGCGCTGTCGTTTGGCGCTCGGCAGATCTATCAGCGCCTGGGCCTGTGGCAGGCCATTGCCCGCCGCGCCGAGCCGATCAAGCAGATTCATGTGTCGGACCGTGGGCGTTTTTCCACTGCGCGCCTGTCCGCCATGGAAGAGGGCGTGCCGGCCTTGGGCTATGTGGTGGAAAACGCCTGGCTGGGCCAGTGCCTGTGGCAAGGCCTGGACAGCGACGTGGTGAGCTGGCGCTGCCCCGCGCAAGTTACCCGCATGGTGCCGCTGCCCGATGGCTATCGCCTGACCCTCGACGATGAAACCGAGCTGGAGTGCGACTTGGCCGTGCTGGCCGATGGCGGCCGTTCCGGTTTGCGCGAGCAACTGGGCGTCGGCGTGAAAACCCGGCCCTACAACCAGAGTGCGCTGATCGCCAATATCACCCCTAGCGAAGCCCATAACGGCGAAGCCTTCGAGCGCTTCACCGATGATGGTCCGATGGCTTTGCTGCCGTTGCCGGACAACCGCTGCGCGCTGGTGTGGACGCGTGTCGGCATGGACGCCCAGCGCCTGGCCGACCTTGACGAGCGCAGTTTTCTCAGCGAGTTGCAGGGCGTGTTCGGCTATCGCCTCGGCACGCTCAAGCAGGTTGGCGCGCGTCATCTGTATCCGCTGACGTTGGTGGAAGCCGAAGAACAAGTGCGCTCGCACCTGGCCATCATCGGCAACGCCGCCCACAGCCTGCACCCGATTGCCGGGCAGGGTTTCAACCTGTCCCTGCGTGACGCCCATGCTTTAGCCGAAGCGCTGCTGGCTGGGCCGGCCGTGCCAGGCGATCTGGCGACCCTGCAAGCCTATCGTGACCGCCAACGTATGGACCAGAAGCTTACCGTGGGCTTCTCCGACCAGGTCACGCGCTTGTTCGGCAGCGCGCAACCCTTGGTGGCGCTGGGCCGCAATGTGGGCCTGCTGGGCCTGGATCTTCTACCGCCGGCCAAGCGCTGGTTCGCCCGTCAGGCCATGGGCCTGGGTACGCGCCCCGATGCGTAAATGGCTGATCGAGCGCCTGGGCAAGGCGCGCCTGTTGCGTTGGGTCATGACCCTGTACCCGCCGTACTTGGGCGCGGGCATCAGCGTACAGCACATGAGTGCCGACTTTCGGCACGTCAAAGTGCGCATGGGCCTGGGGTGGTACAACCGCAATTATGTGGGAACGCAATTCGGCGGCAGCCTGTATTCGATGGTCGACCCGTTCTACATGCTGATGCTCATGGAGAACCTGGGGCGCGATTACATCGTCTGGGACAAAGCGGCCAGCATCGATTTCATCTCGCCGGGTAAAGGCCCGGTGTATGCCGAGTTTTTTATCGACGACACCTTGCTCGACGAGGTGCGTCGCCAGACCGAAGGGGGCGAGAAATACTTGCCCCACCTCAAGGTCCAGATTCATGACGGCTCCGGCACCCTGGTGGCGCGAGTCGACAAAACCCTTTACGTGCGGCGCAAGCCGCCAGCGAGACAGGCCTAAAGCATGGACATGCGCGCAGATGTGCTGATTGTAGGGGCCGGAATGGTCGGAAGCGCTCTGGCGCTGGCGTTGCAAGGCAGCGGCCTACAGGTGCTGCTGCTCGATGGCAGCCCGCTGAGTGTCAAGCCGTTCGACCGCGACGCGGCGTTCGAACCCCGTGTGAGCGCGTTGTCGGCCGCCAGCCAGCGCATCCTCGAACGACTGGGCGCCTGGGACGGCATCGCCTCGCGCCGCGCCAGCCCCTATGGCCAGATGCAGGTGTGGGACGGCAGCGGCACGGGGCAGATCCACTTTTCGGCAGCCAGCGTGCACGCCGAGGTGCTCGGGCATATCGTCGAGAACCGTGTGGTTCAGGACGCTTTGCTCGACCGCCTGCACGACTGCGACCTCGGGCTTTTGGCCAATGCGCGACTTGAGCAGATGCGGCGCTCCGGCGATGAATGGCTGCTGACCCTGGCCGATGGCCGCACGCTGCGGGCGCCGCTGGTGGTGGCTGCCGACGGAGCAAACTCCGCCGTGCGCCGCCTCACCGGCACCGCGACCCGTGAGTGGGATTACCTGCATCACGCCATCGTCACCAGCGTGCGCAGCAGTCAGCCGCACCAGCGCACGGCCTGGCAGCGCTTTACCGATACCGGCCCCCTGGCGTTTTTGCCGCTGGAGCGTGACGGCCAGCAGGATTGGTGCTCGATTGTCTGGTCGACCACGCCGACTGAAGCCGAACGCTTGATGGCATTGGATGAAGACAGCTTCTGCCGTGAACTGGAGCGCGCCTTCGAAGGCCGCCTGGGCAGCGTGGTGAGCGCCGACCCGCGGGTGTGCGTGCCATTGCGCCAGCGCCATGCCAAACGCTACGTGGCTGAAGGCCTGGCGCTGATCGGCGATGCCGCCCACGTCATCCATCCGCTGGCGGGGCAGGGCGTGAACCTGGGGTTTCTCGACGCGGCGGTGCTGGCCGAAGTGCTGCTGGCGGCCACTGAGCGCGGTGAGCGCCTGGCGGATGTGAAAGTGCTGAGCCGCTACGAGCGGCGCCGCATGCCGCATAACCTGGCGCTGATGGCCTCGATGGAGGGATTCGAGCGGTTGTTCCAGGCCGACCAACTGCCGCTGCGCTGGTTGCGCAATGCGGGCTTGAAAATGGTCGACCAAATGCCGGAAGCCAAAGCGCTGTTCGTGCGTCAGGCCCTGGGCTTGAGCGGGGACTTGCCGGAGTTGGCCAGGCCCTGAACGGGTCGTGCAACATCTGGTAACGCCTCCGCCGAGCGATTGATTGAGGTACCAAATGTGAGTCCTTATCATTTGCCCTCTATTTGCAAATGAGAGACCGCCCCCATGCTGGTACCCAAGCGCCTCCTGACTGCCCTGGCACTTACGCTCGTCGGCACCTGCGCCGCGCAGGCCGCTGATGAGGTGGTGGTCTACTCCTCGCGCATCGACGAACTGATCAAGCCGGTGTTCGACGCCTATACCCAAAAGACCGGCGTGAAGGTGAAGTTCATTACCGATAAGGAAGCCCCGCTGATGCAGCGCATCAAGGCCGAGGGGGAAAACGCCACCGCCGATCTGTTGCTCACCGTCGACGCCGGCAACCTCTGGCAAGCCGAGCAAATGGGCATCCTGCAACCGTTCACCTCCCCGGTGATCGACAAGAACATTCCCCTTCAATACCGCTCATCGGCTCATGCCTGGACCGGCTTGAGCCTGCGCGCGCGGACCATCGCGTATTCCACCGACCGGGTTAAACCCAGCGATCTGACCACCTACGAAGCCCTGGCAGACAAGCAGTGGGAGGGTCGCCTGTGCCTGCGCACGGCGAAAAAGGTCTACAACCAGTCCCTGACCGCGACCCTTATCGAGACCCACGGTGCGGCCAAGACCGAAGAAATCATCAAGGGCTGGGTCAATAACCTGTCTACCGACGTGTTCTCCGATGACATCGCCGTGTTGGAGGCCATCAATGCGGGCCAGTGCGATGTAGGCATCGTCAACACCTACTACTACGGCCGTCTGCACAAACAGAAGCCTGACCTGCCGGTAAAACTGTTCTGGCCCAACCAGGGCGACCGAGGCGTGCATGTGAACCTGTCTGGCATCGGCCTGACCAAATACGCGCCACATCCGGACGCCGCCAAGGCTCTGGTGGAATGGATGACCACTCCTGAAGCACAGAAGATCTTCGCCGACGTGAACCAGGAGTTCCCGGCCAACCCGGCAGTGCCGCCGTCGGCCGAAGTGGCGACCTGGGGTAAGTTCGTTGCGGATACCCTGCCGGTGGAAGTCGCAGGTAAACGTCAGGCAGAAGCCATTCGGTTGATGGATCGCGCCGGCTGGAACTAAGTAGAATTTGTAGGACGCCGCAGATCTAACTGTGGGAGGGGGCTTGCCCCCGATGGTGGTGGATCAGTCACTGATCAGTAGACTGACACTCCGCCATCGGGGGCAAGCCCCCTCCCACATTGGGTTGCGGTGATTTCAAGATATTCATTACCGAGAGCCCCCCTTTGGCCCACCCCGCCCAACGCCGCTGGTACCTGCCGGTCTTTACCGTCGCCGCCCTGGTGCTGCTGCCGCTGAGCGTGCTGGTGTTGTCCTGGCAAAGCATCGACGCGCAAATCTGGTCTCACCTCTGGGATACCCAGATGCCACGCCTGCTGGGCAATACCCTCACGTTGGTGCTGGGTGTGGGCGTAGGCGTGACGCTGCTGGGGGTTAGCCTGGCCTGGCTGACCAGTCTCTGCGAATTTCCCGGACGGCGCTGGCTCGACTGGGCATTGATGTTGCCTTTCGCCATTCCGGCTTATGTGCTGGCTTTTGTCTTTGTCGGCTTGCTGGACTTTTCGGGTCCGGTGCAGACGCTGCTGCGTGAGTGGTTCGGTACGGGCCTGCGCCTGCCCCGGGTGCGTTCCACCAGTGGCGTGATCATCGTGTTGGTGCTGGTGTTCTATCCCTATGTCTACCTATTGGCACGCACCGCGTTCCTGGCCCAGGGCAAGGGCTTGATGGAAGCCGCGCGGGTGCTGGGGCAATCGCCCTGGCAGGCGTTCTGGCGTGTGGCGCTGCCCATGGCGCGACCGGCAATCGGTGCGGGTGTGGCCCTGGCCCTGATGGAGACCCTGGCGGATTTTGGCGCCGTCTCGGTGTTCAACTTCGATACGTTCACCACCGCCATCTACAAGACGTGGTACGGATTTTTCAGCCTGTCCAGCGCAGCCCAGCTGGCCAGCTTGCTGCTGCTGTTGGTCATGCTGGTGCTCTACGGCGAACGTCGCGCGCGAGGCGCCAGCCGCCCCAGCAATGAACGGCCGCGGAGCAAGGCGCTGTATCACCTGCGAGGGTTTAAAGCGGCGGCGGCGAGTACCTGGTGCGGGCTGGTATTTGCGTGCGCCTTTGTGATTCCGCTGCTGCAGCTGGTGGCTTGGTTCTGGCAACGCGGTCGCTTCGACCTGGATGAGCGCTACGCCGGCTTGATCGTCCACACCCTGTATCTCGGCGGTATCGCGGCGCTGATTACTGTGAGCGTGGCCTTGGTGCTGGCCTTCGCCAATCGTCTGTCGCCGACTCGGGCGATTCGTTCCGGGATCAGCCTGGCCAATGTGGGCTATGCCTTGCCGGGGTCGGTGCTGGCGGTGTCGATCATGTTGGCCTTCAGCTATCTGGACCGCGAACTGGTGGTGCCGCTGTCTGTCTGGCTGGGCGGTGCGGGCAGACCGTTGCTGCTCGGTAGCCTCGCCGCGTTGGTGCTTGCGTATCTGGTGCGCTTCCTGGCGGTTGCGTTCGGGCCACTGGAAAACAGCCTGGCGCGAATCCGTCCGTCGTTGCCGGAGGCTGCGCGCAGCCTGGGTGTGAGTGGTCCGCGACTGTTTTGCAAAGTGTATCTGCCGCTGTTGCTTCCCGGCGCCTTGAGCGCGGCGTTGTTGGTGTTTGTCGATGTGCTCAAGGAAATGCCCGCGACCCTGCTGATGCGCCCGTTCGGCTGGGACACGCTGGCGGTACGCGTGTTTGAAATGACCAGTGAGGGCGAGTGGGCGCGGGCCTCTCTGCCGGCATTGACGCTGGTGTTGGTGGGGCTGCTGCCGGTCATCGGGCTGATCCGTCGTTCAGCTCGGCAAATCGGTTAGGTGCCAGTCCTACGGCTTGCGGCTACAATGCGCGGCATTCGGTGCGGTCCATCCTTCGGATCGGCGCGCTGAGCGTGACTGCAGACCTTGTCGTTCAAGGCCTCCAGCACGCTTGGTAACGCTGCGCACCTTCGCCAAGCCCGGAAGGAGAAACCCATGGGACAGCGTACGCCTCTGTATGACCTGCATCTCGCCCTCGGCGCGAAAATGGTCGATTTTGGCGGTTGGGATATGCCTTTGCACTACGGCTCGCAAGTTGAAGAGCACCATCAGGTGCGACGCGACTGCGGGGTGTTCGATGTATCTCATATGACCGTGATCGATGTCACAGGCCCCCAGGCCAAGGAATGGCTCCAGCACCTGCTGGCCAATGATGTCGGTCGTTTGCATGGCTGCGGCCATGCGTTGTACAGCGCCATGCTCAACGAGCGGGGCGGTGTGGTGGACGACATGATCGTGTACCGCACCGAAACCGGTTACCGGCTGGTGGTCAACGCCGCCACCCGTGACCAGGACATGGCCTGGATGCAGGCGCAACTGGGCGAGTACCAAGCGCAACTGCGTGAACGGCCGGAACTGGCGATGCTGGCCATCCAAGGCCCCCAGGCCCGGCATAAAATTGCCGAGCTGGTCACTCAGTCGCGTGGCGCCTTGATTCATCAACTCAAGCCTTTCGAAGGCCAGGCCGATGGCGATTGGTTTATCGCCCGCACGGGTTACACCGGCGAAGACGGCCTGGAAATTGTGCTGCCTGCCGATCAGGCGCCGGGTTTTTTCAACGACCTTGTTGGCGCCGGCATCTCGCCCATCGGCCTGGGCGCTCGTGACACGTTGCGCCTTGAGGCCGGTATGAACCTCTATGGCCAGGACATCCACCAAGACGTCTCGCCCCTGGCAGCCAATATGGCTTGGAGCATCGCCTGGGAGCCGGCCGAGCGCAATTTCATCGGTCGCGCCGCGCTGGAAGCAGAGCAGGCGGCGGGTGTGCAGTTCAAATTGGTGGGGCTGGTGCTGGAAGAACGTGGGGTTTTACGCGCTCATCAGGTGGTTCGTATCGCCAATGTTGGCGAAGGGGAGATCACCAGTGGTAGTTTCTCTCCTACGCTGAGCAAATCCATTGCCCTGGCGCGTGTACCGAAGGCAACCGCCGACCGGGCCGAAGTGGAAATCCGCGGCAAGTGGTACCCGGTTCGAGTGGTCAAACCGACCTTTGTACGTCATGGCAAAACCTTGATCTAACTATTCCGGCGGGCCAATGGCCGCTGACATTTCTTCTTGAGGACACAGACAATGAGCAATATCCCAGCCGACCTGCGTTTTGCCGAGAGTCATGAATGGGCCCGTTTGGAAGCTGACGGCACGGTGACCGTCGGTATTTCCGATCACGCCCAGGAAGCGTTGGGGGATGTGGTGTTTGTTGAGTTGGCTGAGGTGGGCGCCACGTTCGCGGCCGGCGGCCAGGCTGGGGTGGTTGAGTCGGTGAAAGCGGCTTCGGATATCTACGCCCCGATCGCAGGTGAAGTGACTGCCGTCAATGAGGAATTGAGCGGTAGCCCTGAACTGCTGAACTCCGACCCGTACGCGGCATGGATCTTCAAGCTCAAGCCAAGCAATCCGGCTGAGTTGGACCAGCTGCTGGATGCCGCCGGCTACAAAGCTTCCATCGGCGAATAACGCACGTCTCATGTGGGAGGGCGACAATTCCTTCCCACATTGAGCCGTGAGTGTTCAGCTCGCCGTCAAGACGGCCTTTACCGCCGCCACCGAGCGCTCCACATCCGCCTCCGTCATCGCCGTGAACATCGGCAACGACACGATCAAACGCCCGACCTTTTCCGCCACCGGGAACATGCCTTCCTTGAACCCCTGCGCCCGATACAGGCTCAGCAGGTGGATCGGCGGGTAGTGATAGCCAATGCCAACACCGTGGGCCTGCATCCGCTCCATAAATGTGGCGCGGGCGGGCAAACCGTCCTGGCGTTCCGGCAGCACGAGTTGGAACAGGTGCCAGTTGCTGTTTTCGAAGTCGGCCAGCGGCAGTTGCGCCCCGTACTTTTCTTCGAAGTCACTGCCAAAACAGTTGAAGTAGTGACGCGCAAGATTCTGGCGATGGGCAGTGATCTGCTCGATATGAGCGAATTGTCCCAGCCCAATGGCGGCAGCGATGTCGGTCATATTGAACTTGCCGCCTAGTACATCCACATCCAGACCGTCGAAGCCGGTACGGGTCACGCCCTGCAGGCGGTACTTTTCGGCCAGCCGCGCCTCATCGGCATTGTTCAGCACCAGGCAGCCGCCCTCGGAGCAGGTAATGTTCTTGTTTGCCTGGAAACTGAACGACACGAAATCCCCAGTGGCGCCGATGCGCTCGCCGTCCCAGGTGGAGCCCAGCGCCTGGGCGGCATCTTCGACGATACGCAAGTTGTACTTATTGGCCAGTGCATAAAGCATCGGCATGTCCAGCGGCAAACCGGCCAGATAGACAGGAATGATTGCCTTGGTGCGTGGCGTGATCGCGGCTTCCACTTGGGCCAGGTCGATATTACGGGTAACAGGGTCGATATCGGCGAATACCGGTGTGGCGCCGACTTCCAGAATGACGTTGGCGGTGGCTACCCAAGAGATCGGTGTAGTGATGACTTCATCGCCCGGCCCGATGCCCGCGATGCGCAAGGCAATCTCCATGGTGCAGGTGCCGGAGTTGAACGTGCGCACCGGACGGCCGCCAAAATATTCCGACAGTTGCGCCTCGAACGCCTGCACCTTCGGCCCACTGGTGATCCAGCCGGAGCGCAATACGTCGCCTACCGCCGAAATGGTGGCTTCATCGATGGTGGGTTTGGAAAACGGCAGGAAAGGCTGTTGGCTCATGACGATGACGGCATCCGTTCTGATTGGCGATGGTGGTGAGGCGTGTGCGCACCGGCATGGTTGCACGGTTCGACTGAATATAGCCTGTCGCCTGTGAATGAATCGTCACCTTACGGGCAAAAAAATGCCGCTTCAAAAGCGGCATTTTTCAGCGAGAAGCTATCACTCGGTGACAGCGTTTTTCGCGAGGATGGCGTTGGCCAACTCCATGTCCGTGGCTTGCAAGCCTGGGTTGTCGGCGCGGACTTTCTGCATTGCGGCCTCCAGGTAAGGGCCACGGATACCACCGTCGCTGGCTACGAAGCTGCCGGCGTCATCTTGAGCGGCGACCACCAGTTTGTGGTCTTTGAATGTCAGGTAGGTCGAGCCGGTGGTGGCACCGGAGGAGATGACATTGCGCCAGAAACTGTCGGCCATGGCTGAACCGACAGGAAGGGAAAGCACAGCGAGGGTTGCGACAGCATATTTGAGACGCATGATGGGTGACTCCGGGTGGGTGATCTGTACGTTTGGATCGTGGTTAGCCCAATCGAGTTCCGTCATTGACTAAACAGTTTCAACCTTCAACACCACGCCTTCCTGGGCAATCACGCGTACTTGAGCGCCTACCGGGCAGTCGGGGCCGCTGACCATCCACACACCATCGCCGACCTTCACCTTACCTCGTCCATCCACAATCGCCTGGTGCACCACGAATGTGCGGCCGATCAACTCTGAGCCGCGTTCATTCAGCCCCGGTTGGTCACTGACCTTGGCGCTACTGCGCTGGCGTTTCCACCAGTACACCGCCGTCAATATCGACAGCACGGCAAACAACAGCAGTTGCCATTCCAGCGCGAGGGGCGGAACCAGAAACTTGATCACGCCCACGGCTGCCGCTGCGATACCCATCCATAGCAGGTAACCACCGGCGCCGAAGACCTCAAGAATCAACAGCACCGTGCCCAAGGCCAGCCAATCCCAAAACGACAGGTGCAGCAGGAAATCCCACATGGCGATGGCCTCAGCCCTTCTTGTTATCGAACGTTGCCTTGACGATCTCGCCGATGCCACCGACCGCACCGATCACCTGGCTGGCTTCAAGCGGCATCAGGATGACCTTGCTGTTGTTGGCCGAGGCCAGCTTGCCCAGGGCGTCGATATACTTTTGCGCGACGAAGTAGTTGACCGCCTGCACGTTGCCCGAGGCGATGGCTTCCGACACCACTTGGGTTGCCCGTGCTTCGGCCTCGGCCTGGCGTTCGCGGGCTTCGGATTCGAGGAACGCCGCTTGCCGGCTACCTTCGGCCTCCAGAATCTGGGCCTGCTTTTTACCCTCTGCGGTGAGGATCGCCGATGCCCGCAGCCCTTCAGCTTCGAGGATTTGCGCACGCTTGATCCGCTCGGCTTTCATCTGACCGGACATGGCTGCCATCAGGTCGGCCGGGGGGCTGATGTCTTTGATTTCGATACGTGTGATCTTGATGCCCCAGGGCGCGGTGGCTTCGTCCACGGTCTTCAGCAGTTTTTCATTGATGCCATCGCGCTGGCTCAGCATGGCATCCAGTTCCATCGAGCCGAGTACGGTTCGGATATTGGTTTGCAGCAGATTCCGAATGGCGTGTTCGAGGTTGTTGACCTCGTAGGCAGCCTGAGCGGTATTGACCACCTGGAAGAAACACACGGCATCGATCTGCACGGTGGCGTTATCGGCAGTGATGACTTCCTGCGGCGGGATATCCAGCACGCTTTCCATTACGTTGATCTTGCGACCGATACGGTCCATGACCGGGATGATGATGTTCAGGCCTGGCTTGAGGGTGTTGGTATAGCGACCAAAGCGCTCGACCGTCCATTGGTAACCCTGGGGTACGACTTTGAAGCCCATGAACAGAATGGCGATGGCCAATCCTACAAAGAGCAGCAGTACGGTTCCGATTTGCATGACGATTCCCTATCTGATGATGTCAGTGACGCAACGTTTGCTGATTGTAATGGTGTTGTCTGCGATAAGAACGATCTGTCCGCGCCGTAATCTAGGGATTTGTTACTGAATCTGAGGGGGTGACCCGCAGCACTTCAGCCAAGGAGGTCTGCCCCGTCCTGACCTTCTGCATGCCCGCCATGCGCAAGCTGCACATCCCGTGCGCCATCGCCGCCTGACGCAGGGCTTGAACATCGGCGCCCGGGGTAATCAGCGCTTTGAGCGACTCGTCCAATATCATGATTTCGTAAACACCGGCTCGTCCCCGGTAACCGCTGTGACGGCACTCCGCACATCCCACCGCTTCATGGCCGTCATCGCCCATACGCTTGCAATAAGGACAAAGCACCCTTACCAAGCGCTGCGCCATCACCCCCAACAAGGTAGCCTTGATCAAATAATGAGCAATACCCAGCTCCTGTAGCCGACTGATGGCGCTGGGCGCGTCGTTGGTGTGCAGGGTGGACAGCACGAGATGCCCGGTCAGCGCGGCCTGGATAGCCATTTCTGCGGTTTCCTGGTCGCGGATCTCGCCGATCATGATGATGTCCGGGTCCTGGCGCAGCAGGGCGCGGATGCCGCTGGCAAAGGTCAGGTCGATATTGTGTTGCACCTGCATCTGATTGAACGCCGGCTCGACCATCTCGATCGGGTCCTCCACGGTGCACAGGTTGACCTCACGGGTCGCGAGCTGTTTGAGCGTGGTGTAGAGCGTGCTGGTTTTGCCTGAGCCGGTAGGCCCGGTGACCAGGATGATGCCGTTGGTCTGGCGCGTCATGGCATTCCAGCGGTGCCGGTCGTCATCCGACAAACCCAACTGGTCAAAACTCTTGAGCAGGACCTGAGGGTCGAAAATCCGCATCACCAGTTTTTCGCCGAAGGCCGTGGGAAGGGTCGACAGGCGTAACTCGATTTCCATACCCGCCGGACTTTTGGTCTTCACCCGACCGTCCTGGGGTTTACGTTTCTCCGCCACGTTCATGCGGCCCAGGCTCTTGAGGCGGCTGACCACAGCCACCGCAACCTGGGGTGGGAATTGATAGACATCGTGCAGCAGCCCGTCAATGCGCAAGCGCACGCGACCTTGATCCCGGCAGGGTTCGATATGGATATCGCTGGCCCGCTGGGCAAAGGCGTACTGCAGCAGCCAATCGACGATATGGACAATGTGCGCATCGTTAGCGTCCGGCTCCTGATCGCTGCCCCCAAGGTTGAGCAGGTCCGGATGGCCTGGCGCGGTGACCTTCTGCTCAGCACCGTTGACCGATTTTGCCAGCCGATAGAATTCGCCGATGCAGCGCTGAATATCCTGCGGGTTGGCCACCACGCGCGTGATCGAACGCTTGAGCACCTGCGCCAGGCCGGCCTCCCAGCAGGTCACATAGGGTTGCGCGCTGGCAACGGTGACGGTTTGCGCGTCCACGGCCACCGCCAGGATGCCGTGGCGTTGGGCGAACGCATGGGACATTAGCGGCACCACCGTCGCGACGTCGATCTTCAGCGGGTCGATGCGTAGATAGATTTGCCCGGCCTGCTCGGCAAGCCACTGAGTGAGGCGTTCCAGGCATGGCCCCAGCTCCGCGATGCGCTCCAGTGGGTGGCGGGTCGTATCGGCTGGCAACGCCGATAAGCGGTGCGCGATGTCGGGCGTAATCAGCCCATATTCCACCAAGGGAGGCAGCAACGGGTGCAGTTCCAAACGACGATCAGCAGGCATGAAGAGGTTTCCGGATGGCCTTGGATGTTCTCCCAGGCTAGTCAGCCTCCGACGTTCTCCCCGTCAACCTGTGTTGCAGGTTTTTACCTGGCCATCGCCATCTGGACGCCGGCCCCTAGTGCATCGGGCGTCCACACGTCCAGAGAACATACGCTGATCAGGTTTCGAATCTTTTCGCCGATCACCTGGGCCCGATGCCAGCTCAGACCATCGAGCACAATTTGGATATTCAGTACGTCTACGTCTCGACTCACCGAGACCTGCCGAGGCGTAAGAAATTGCAGGGCGAAATAGTTGAGCACGCGGCACAGCACATCGGGCTCGGCTTCGGCGACGATCTGGTAGTGGGCCTGACAGTGGGCGGTGTTGACGGCCCATGCATCGACGCGGGTGACAGGCGGAGTGGTTTCGACGGCGTGCATGCTGACTCTCCAAATTGAGTGGAGGAATTTTTACATCCAACCTCGGAGATTTCTTATCTAATATTGGCGTAAATACGGACATAAAAACGTATTCAATCCAATAGACGGTCCAAAGAAGGTATTTTTATGCACAGTGAATTGGACGCCTACGATCGCCGCATCCTGGCCTTGCTGCAAGAAGATGCGTCGCTGTCCAGCGCGCAGATCGCTGAGCAGGTCGGTCTGTCCCAGTCGCCTTGTTGGCGCAGGATTCAACGGCTCAAGGAGGAAGGGGTGATACGCGGTCAGGTGACGTTGCTGGATCGCAAGAAAATCGGCCTTAACACGCAGATATTCGCCGAGGTCAAACTCAACGCCCACGGCCGTTCCAACTTCACCGAGTTCACCGAGGCGATTCGCGGGTTTCCGGAAGTGTTGGAGTGTTACGTGCTGATGGGCGCGGTGGATTTCCTGCTGCGCATCGTGACGTCGGACATCGAGGCGTACGAACGGTTTTTCTTCGAGAAGCTGTCGATGGTGCCTGGGATTCAGGAGGTCAATTCGATTGTGGCGCTGTCTGAAATCAAGTCGACCACCAGCCTGCCAGTATTGCGCTGATCGGTTGGATCTTATCGGGGGCGAGCCCCCTCCCACACTTGGAGTGCATTTCATATGTGGGAGGAGGGCTGGCGGCCGATTGCAATGTTACAAACGCAGCAGGGTCTTCCACGCACGGTTCTGATACACCGCAATCGCCTGGTGCATCCGCGCATCCAGCGACTCATCAGTGATCGGCTGGTTGGCCAATAGCGCCAACTTGTTCAGCTCGCCGTAGAGACGATCCAGTTCCGGAATGTCCAGCACATGGCGGGCGTGGTGCAGCCAGGCCTGGATGCGTTCGATACGTGGCAGTTGCTCGGCCAAGTCTTCCGGCTGCTGTTGGTAGCGTGGCAGTTGCAAGGCGACGGCGTCGTCGGCCAGCAGGCGCGGCAACCAGTTGGCGATTTGCGCGGCGCCCTGGCGGTTGCCACGTACGTTGCGGTCGGCGGTCCAGGTGCGGGCCATCAGCCAGCGCGACGTGTTGAGTGAGAACAGGCCCCAGCGCACGTCTTCCAATTCTTCGGCGAATTGTTCCGGTGCGGCTTTACGGATGTCTTCATCATCGTCACCGGCCTGCACCAGTGGGCGCCAGTCTTCCAGCAGCGCGTCCAGCGCAGTGCGCAGTTCGCTGGTGGACTGGCGGGGCGCGGCCTGGCCGAGGCTGCCGACCAGAGCGCGCAGTTCGCCGAGGTTATCGACCCAGTCCTGCAGCAGGCGCCAGTGGCCGTTGAAACGGTATTGTTCAGCCAGGCGCTGGCTGCTGCCGAGCAGGTGCCACATCAGGGCGGCGAAAGCATCGTCCAGCGGCATTTCGGCGTGTAGCTGTGGCGCCGGCAGGCTCAGGGAGTAACTGCTGGCGTCATACAGGCGGTAGCCGCGCTCGGCCTTGCTGATATCGCATGGCATCAGCGCCAGGGTGGCGGCCAGTTCGGCGGCCAGTTCCAGCAGGGCGGCCGGCTCGCCTTCGCGCAGTTCCAGTTCCAGCTCGCAGATTTCTTCTTTCTGTTTGCCGGCCACTACATGGCCCAGGTCCAGAGCCGCTTCGATCACCACCTTGGCCTTGCCGCGGCCCCAGGCGATTTCGGCGCGTTCACGCACGAAGTCGGTGGTAAAAATCGGCTTGAGGGTTTTTTTGTCCAGTTCGGCCAGTTGCTCGGGCCAGCACTCGCCGTCGAGTTTCTTCACGTCGAGCTTGGCTTTGGGCAAGTCCCAGTTGTACTCGTTGCGTTCCGACAAGCCGGCGACGCTCTGGCCACGGGTCTTGAGGGTTTGAATGATGTCGTCACCGTCCTTGCGCAGGCGCAGGGCAACCTTGGCCTGGGCCAGGTCGCGCTCGGGGGTGTCGAAATACTGGTTCATCAACTCACGGCGTTCCCAGCCACTTTTGTTGCGTTTTTTCAGGAGCGGGTGCTCACGCAGCGCCGCGAGGGTCTCGCGGCTGACGCGGAGTTTGATTTCAGTTTCTTTTTGCATGGCCGGTACATCCAGGATCGGGAGCGCAGCCGGGGAAAAGAGTGGCTGCCAAGGTCGTGCAGTGTACAGGAGTGAGCCCGGCAACGTGCCGCAACGGTTTATTGTGTCGTGCAGATGGCTCTATAGTGAGGTTCATCCGGGAAGCTGAGAGACCGCGCATGCCGTTACCGTCCATGAAAGAGCAGTTCGCCGCATTGATTGCAGCGCCTTCTGTGAGTTGCACCCAGGCATCTCTCGACCAGACCAACCGCCCGGTGATCGATTTGCTTGCCAGTTGGCTGGGGGACCTGGGGTTCGCCATCGACATCCAGCAAGTCAGCCCTGGCAAGTTCAACCTGCTGGCCAGCTTCGGCAGTGGTCCCGGTGGCCTGGTGCTGGCGGGGCATAGCGACACGGTCCCCTATGACGCCGCACTGTGGAAGACCGATCCGCTCAAGCTGACGGAAGTCGACGGCCGCTGGGTGGGACTGGGCAGTTGCGACATGAAAGGCTTTTTCGCCCTGGCCATCGAAGCAGTGCTGCCCCTGCTGGACCAGACGTTCAAGCAGCCGCTGCTGATCCTCGCCACCTGCGATGAAGAAAGCTCCATGTCCGGTGCCCGTGCATTGGCCGAGGCAGGGCGTCCGCTGGGCCGTGCAGCGGTGATTGGCGAGCCGACCGGGCTCAAGCCGATCCGCTTGCACAAAGGCGTGATGATGGAACGCATCGACATTCTCGGTCAAAGCGGCCATTCGTCGGATCCCAGCCTGGGCCACAGCGCCCTCGAAGCCATGCACGACGCCATCGGCGAACTGCGTGGCCTACGCCTGGGCTGGCAGCGCGAGTATCGCAACCCACAGTTCAGCGTGCCGCAGCCGACCATGAACTTCGGCTGCATCCACGGCGGCGATAACCCCAACCGCATCTGCGGCCAGTGTTCCCTGGAGTTTGATCTGCGACCTTTGCCGGGCATGGATCCCGAGGTGCTACGCGCCGCGATCCGGCAGAAGCTTGAACCGCTCGCCGAGCGCCATCAGGTCAAGATCGACTACGCGCCACTGTTCCCCGCGGTCCCTCCCTTCGAGCAACCGGAAGACACCGAACTGGTGCGGGTGGCGGAACGATTGACCGGCCATCGTGCCGAAGCAGTAGCGTTCGGCACCGAAGCGCCTTATCTTCAGCG
>Ga0308172_1001318_pt1 | contig 18089 bp, 17 predicted proteins | sample PhyGR2_FD_202134 | JGI IMG/M metagenome (GOLD analysis project Ga0308172, IMG submission 202134) | Phyllosphere microbial communities from UC Gill Tract Community Farm, Albany, California, United States - DLSLSG.R2 | ecosystem: Host-associated > Plants > Phyllosphere > Unclassified | place: USA... | reverse complement strand
CCGCGCGCCAGGGCTTCTACTGGTGGGAGATCGATGTGACCTGGTACGGCCTGCGGCTGATGGCGGCGCTGGGCCTGGTGCGCGACCTCAAACCCGTGCCGGCCTGGGTGCTGGCCAAGGCGGAGCACTGACATGCGTATCGCCGTGATCGGATCGGGCATCGCCGGCCTGGCCAGTGCCTGGTGGCTGAGCCAGCAGCACGAGGTGACGCTGTTCGAGGCCAACGACTACCTGGGCGGCCACACCCACACCCATCAGGTGCAGGTGGACGGCGCCAGCCACGCGGTGGACACCGGCTTCATCGTGTTCAACCCGCTGCACTACCCACTGCTCACCGCGCTGTTCGACGAGCTCAACGTGGCCTCCCAGCCCACCACCATGAGCTTCTCGGTACACAGCGAGCGCAGCGGGCTGGAGTACAACGCCACCTCGCTGGACGGGCTGTTCTGCCAGCGCCGCAACCTGGTTTCGCCCCGGTTCTGGGGCATGCTCGGCGACCTGCGCCGCTTCTACCGCGAGGCGCCGGCGTTGCTGCACGGCGACGATGCCGGGCCTTCACTGGGGGACTACCTGCGCGCCGGCCACTATGGGCGCACCTTTATCGACGAGCACCTGCTGCCCATGGCCTCGGCGTTGTGGTCCTCGCCCACCGCCAGCCTGGAAGCCTTCCCGGCGCGCTACCTGGCGCAGTTCATGGCCAACCACCAGATGCTGCAGGTGAGTGGTCGCGCACCGTGGCGGGTGGTGCAGGGCGGCTCGGCGCGCTACATCGACGCGATGCGGCGGCGGTGGCAGGTACGCGAGCGGCTGGACTGCCGCGTGTTCGGCGTGGAGCGCCACGAACATGGGGTGCGCGTGCACAGCGCAGCCGGCCTGGAAGGCTTCGACCAGATGGTGCTGGCCTGTCACAGCGACCAGGCCCTGGCGCTGCTGTCCGATGCCGACCGCACCGAACGCAGCGTGCTCGGTGCGATCCGCTACCAGCCCAACGAAGTGGTGCTGCATACCGACGCGCGCCTGCTGCCGCGCAACCGCAAGGCCTGGGCCGCGTGGAACGCGCATGTACCGGCCAACCCGCTGGCGCCCTGCACGGTCAGCTATCTGATGAACCAGCTGCAGGGCATCGATACGCCCACGCCGCTGGTGGTCACCTTGAACCGCACAGCCGCCATCGACCCGGCCAAGGTGCTGCGCACGCTGCACTACGCGCACCCGGTACATGACCATGCGATGGTGGCGGCGCAGCAGCGCTGGGCCGAGATCCAGGGCCAGCGCCGCACCTGGTTTGCCGGCGCGTACTGGGGCTGGGGCTTCCACGAAGACGGTATCCGCAGTGCACGGCGCGTGGTCGATGCGCTGCAGGCGCTGGACGCCGAGTCGTACTGGCCGCTGGCCGAGGCGCAACCGGCATGAGTGCCAGCGCCCTTTACCGTGGCCGCATGCGCCACCGCCGCCACGCCCCGCACCCGCATGCGTTCGGCTACCCGGTCGCGCAGCTGCTGCTGGACCTGGACGAGATCGACACGCTGTTCGCGCGGCGCTGGTTGTGGTCGGTGGGACGCCGCAACCTGGCCGAATTCCGCCGCAGCGACTACCTCGGCGACCCCGAGCAACCGCTGGCCGACGCGGTACGCGCGCGCATCACTGCGGCATTGGGCCGCGCACCCCACGGCCCGATCCGCCTGCTTACCCACCTGCGTTACGCCGGCCACGTGTTCAACCCGGTCAGCTTCTACTACTGCTACGCCGACGATGGCCGCACGCTGGACTGCATCGTGGCCGAGATCACCAACACCCCGTGGAAGGAGCGGCACGCCTACGTGCTGCCGGTGGCCGCCGCCGATGCCAACGGCCGCGCGCTGGCCTGGGAATTCGACAAGCAGTTCCATGTATCGCCCTTCATGGCCATGGACTGCCACTACCGCTGGCGCTTCACCGCGCCCGGTGACGACCTGCAGGTGCACATGCAGGTGTGGCGCGCCGGCGTACGCCAGTTCGACGCCGACCTGGTGCTGCACCGCCACCCGATCACCGCGCGCAGCCTGGCCGGCGTGCTGCTGCGCTTCCCGCTGATGACCGTCCAGGTGGTGGCCGCCATCCACTGGCAGGCACTGCGCCTGTGGCTCAAGCGCACCCCCGTCCATGACCACCCTTCGCTTGCAGGAAAACGCCCATGAACGACATGACCCGCCCGGTTGCGCTGCTGACGCCCACGGCGCTGGAGCGCTTCCTGCGCGATCGCCTGCTGGCCCAGCTGGCGCCCCTGAGCGGTGGCTGCCTGCAGCTGCGCGATGCCGCCGGCGATGTGCTGCTGGGCGATCCGGCGGCCACCCTGCGCGTCAGCGTGTGGGTGGATGACCCCGCTTTCTACCGGGCCGTGGCGGCGCAGGGCAGCGTGGGCGCGGGCGAGTCTTACATCCGTGGCGACTGGCACTGCAGCGACCTGGTGGCGCTGGTGCAGCTGCTGGTGCGCAACCGCGACCTGCTTGACGGCATGGAGCGCGGCGTGGCGCGCGTCGGCGGCTGGCTGCTGAAGGGCTGGAACCGGCTGCGCCGCAATACCCGCGAAGGCAGCCGCCGCAACATCGCCGCGCATTACGACCTGGGCAATCCGTTCTTCTCGCTGTTCCTGTCGCCGGACCTGATGTACTCCTCGGCGCTGTACGCCAGCCCGGCCGACGCGCTGGAAGACGCCTCGCGGCGCAAGCTGGCACGCATCTGCGCGCAGCTGCAGCTGCAGCCGGGCGACCACGTGGTGGAGATCGGCACCGGTTGGGGTGGGTTCGCGTTGTACGCAGCCGGCGAGATCGGCTGCCACGTCACCACCACCACCATCTCGGTGGAGCAGTACACCCTGGCCAAGGCGCGCGTGGAAGCGGCCGGCCTGCAGGACAAGGTCACGCTGCTGCTGAAGGACTACCGCGACCTGGACGGCCAGTACGACAAGCTGGTCTCCATCGAGATGATCGAGGCCATCGGTGCGCAGTACCTGGACACCTATTTCGACACGCTCACCCGCCTGCTCAAGCCCGAGGGCCTGGCGCTGCTGCAGGCCATCACCATCGAAGACCAGCGCTACGAACAGGCGCGGCGCAGCGTGGACTACATCAAGCGCTTCGTGTTTCCCGGCAGCTTCATTCCGTCGATCAACGCGATCATGGCGGCCAAGACCCGCAGCAGCGACCTGCAGCTGATCGGCCAGCATGATTTCGGCACGTCCTACGCGCTCACCCTGCGCGCCTGGCGGCAGCGCTTCCTGGCGCAGTTGCCGGCGGTGCGCGCGCAGGGCTTCGACGAACGTTTCATCCGCCTGTGGGAGTTCTACCTGGCTTACTGCGAAGGCGGCTTCCTGGAACGCTCCATCGGCGTGTCGCACCTGCTGATGGCGCGCCCGGGCTACCGGCCTGCCGCGCACGGCGAAGGCGGCTGAGATGGTGCGCTTCTGGGCCAACGTGATCGGCAACCAGCTGGTGTGGCTGTGCGCGGTGGTCGGCGCCGGGCACGGCCTGCGCTGGCCCGCGCTGCTGGCCGCCGGTGTGTACGTGGGCAGCCAGCTGGCGCTGTCGCCGCAGCCCGGCGTGGAACTGCGCCTGCTGGGCGTGGCGCTGCTGTGCGGCCTGCTGGTGGACGGCGTGGCCGGTGGCTCGGGCTGGGTGCAGTACGCGGCCGGCAATGGGCCGGCGTGGGTGGCCCCGGTGTGGATCCTGGCCTTGTGGGCGGCGTTCGCGATGACCCTGCCGGTGTCGTTTGCGGTGCTGCAGAAGCACCTTCGCATTGCCGCCCTGGTCGGGCTGCTGCTGGCGCCGCTGGCCTATCTGTCGGCGGCGCGTGGCTGGTCGGCGGTGAGTTTCGCTACGCCACGCTGGCAGGGCGTGCTGCTGCTTGGCCTTGGCTGGTCGCTGGCACTGCCGGTGCTGGCCGCGTGCGCGCGTCATTGGCAGCGCACGTCGCACGCCCTTTCTGATAGAGCGGGAGAACACGCATGAAGTTGCTGTGGTGGGTATGGCTGTACGCCGCGTTGATCATGAGCTGGGGCTGGTGGTGGCAGCGCCGTCACCAGAACATTGGCGTGGTCGATGTGCTGTGGGCCAAGGGCGTGGGCGCGTCGGCCCTGCTGCTGGCCATGCTGGGCAGCGGCGCACCGGCACCGCGCATCGCCCTGGCGGTGCTCGGCGGATTTTGGGGATCGCGGCTGGCGCTGCATCTGTGGCACCGCGTGCGCAGCGAACCCGAGGACGGCCGCTACCAGCACCTGCGCGCCCACTGGAACGGGCACCAAGGCAAGATCTTCGGCTTCTTCCAGTTTCAGGCGGGGCTGATCGTGCTGTTCGCGTTGCCGTTCGTTGCGGTCGCGCACAACCCCCAGCCCGATGACCTGCACTGGATCCTGGCCGCCATCGCGGTCTGGCTGCTCAGCGTGGGCGGCGAAGCGCTGGCCGACCGCCAGCTGGCGCGTTTCCGCGCCGACCCCGGCAACAAGGGCAAGACCTGCCGCGACGGGCTGTGGCGTTACTCGCGGCACCCCAACTACTTCTTCGAATGGCTGCACTGGTTCACCTACGTGCTGCTGGCCGTGCACTCGCCGCTGTGGTGGCTGGCCTGGTCCGGCCCGGTGGTGATGTACGTGTTCCTGCGCTGGGTCAGCGGCATTCCCTTCACCGAGGCCCAGGCACTGCGCAGCCGTGGCGAGGACTACCGCGACTACCAGCGCACCACGCCGATGCTGTTCCCGTGGTTTCCCTCCCGCTCATCGAATACCCGCAAGGAGCCGTCCCCGTGAATGTCGCCAGTGACTACCTGCCCGCGCCCGACCACGCGCCGGGCCTGACCGGCCTGGCCGAGCGCGGCCTGCTGCCCGACGCGTTGCTGCGCCTGGGCATCCGCCGCCAATGCGAGGCACGCCTGCGCGAGGAACTGGCCGGGGGCCAGCAGGCGCAGTCGCAGCGCTTTGCCGCGCGCATCGCCGAACTGTCGCAGAGCGCGGTGGCCCTGCACGTGGAGGCAGCCAACCGCCAGCACTACGAAGTGCCGGCCGGTTTCTTCGAACTGTGCCTGGGCAAACGGCTGAAATACAGCAGCTGCTACTACCCCACCGGCAGCGAAACGCTGGACCAGGCCGAAGAGGCCATGCTGGCCCTGTACGGCCAGCGCGCCCAGCTGGCCGATGGCCAGGACATCCTGGAACTGGGCTGCGGCTGGGGCTCGCTGACGTTGTGGATGGCCGAGCATTACCCCAACGCACGCATCACCGCGGTGTCCAATTCCAACAGTCAGCGCGAACACATCCAGGCGCAGTGCCGCCTGCGCGGGCTGGACAACGTCACCGTGCTGACCCGCGATGCCAATACCCTGGTGCTCGATGCGGCGGCATTCGACCGCTGCGTGTCGATCGAGATGTTCGAGCACATGCGCAACTACCGGCAACTGCTGCAGCGCATCCATGGCTGGTTGCGCCCGCAGGGCAAGCTGTTCGTGCACATCTTCGTCCACCGCACGCTCATGTACCCCTTCGAGACCGAGGGCGACGACAACTGGATGGGCCGGCACTTCTTCACCGGCGGCCTGATGCCTGCGGCCGACACCCTGCTGTGCTTCCAGCAGCACCTGCAGCTGCAGCAGCGTTGGCTGCTGGACGGCACCCACTACGAGCGCACTGCCAACCATTGGCTGGCCAACCAGGACCAGAACCGCGACGCGGTGCTGGAGATCATGCGCCAGTGCTACGGCGCGCCCTCGGCTGCGTTGTGGGCACAGCGCTGGCGCATGTTTTGGATGGCCTGCGCCGAGCTGTTCGGCTACCAGAACGGCCAGCAATGGCAGGTGGCCCACTACCTGTTCGACCGCCCGTGACCCCGCCTGCCATGAGGATCCTGCCATGTCTTACCGCGCCCTCGCTCCCCTGTTGCTGGCCAGCCTGATGCTGGGCTGCAGCGGCAATACCCGTCCCATCCCGCCCGTGGCACACGTGGATGTGCCGCGCTTCATGGGCGACTGGTATGTGATCGCCCATATCCCCAGCCGTCCCGAGCGCGAGGCGTTCGATGCGGTGGAGTCCTACGCGCTGCGCCCGGATGGACGCATCCAGACCACCTTCCGCTACCGCAAGGGCAGCTTCGATGCGCCGGTGAAGACCATGCACCCGATCGGCAAGGTCAAGCCCGGCACCAACGGTGCCGAGTGGGGCATGCAGTTCATCTGGCCGATCCAGGCCGAGTACGTGATCGTGTATCTGGACGACGGCTACCAGCAGACCATCGTGGGGCGCAGCAAGCGCGACTACATGTGGTTGATGGCGCGCACCCCGACCATTCCGGAGGCCGATTACACGGCGGCCATGACCCGGCTGGCCGCGCTGGGCTACGACCTGTCGCAGGTGCGCCGCGTGCCGCAGTCGGGTACCAAACCCGAGTAAGGCGTTCCGTGCCGTGCTTCTCAGGCCGTGAGAAGGCCCCGGGCGATACTGTCGTTATCAGCCCGTTGGGTGCCGGCCCCTGGCCGGGATGCCTGCGGGGCCTGCGCGGATTGGCCGCGCATGGGCAGGCGGACGCGAGGAGTCGGGCGTGGCGGACAAGTACTGCGATCTGGTCATGAAGGGCGGGATCACCAGCGGCATCGTGTATCCCAACGCGGTGCTGTCGCTGGCGCGCGAATACCGCTTCAAGAACATCGGCGGCACCTCGGCCGGGGCGATTGCCGCGGCCGTGGCTGCGGCGGCGGCACTGGGGGATCGCCGCCGCCACGCCGGCGAGGCGGTGGACGCACAGGTCGGCTTCCCCGGCCTGTCGGCGGTGTCGGCACAACTGTCCACGCGCGGCTTCATCTACAGCCTGTTCCAGCCCGCGCACGGCGCGCGCACCTCCTACCGCCTGCTGGTGATGCTCACCGGCAAATCCAGCCTGTCCCGCAAGATCGCCTGCCTGCTGGCCGCCGTATTCGCCATCGCGCCGCTGGAACTGCTGGCGGCGCTGATCGGCCTGCTGGGCATCGGCTGGCTGGCCGGCGGCGTGGCGGGGGTGTGGGCGACGCTGCTGCCCTCGTTGCTGTGCGCCTACGGCGCCGGCGTGCTGGCGTCGGCGCTGCGGGTGGCGCGGGTGGCGCGGCGCAACCTGCTCGGGCTGTGCAATGGCAGCACCCAGGCCGACGCCGCCACCCCGGCCTTGACCGACTGGCTGCATGACCGCCTGCAGGCGCTGTCGGGCAAACCGCCGGGCCAGCCGCTCACCTTCGGCGACCTGCACCAGGCCCCGCGGTACCCCGGCGAGCCGGCCGGCGCGCAGGCCATCAGCCTGCAGATGATCACCACCTGCGTGTCGCATACCGAGCCGCGCACGTTGCCGTTCAATGCGGCGCATTTCTGGTTCCTGCGCGACGAGTTCGCGCAGTTGTTCCCGGCCAGCGTGGTGGAGTGGCTGGTGGCCCAGGCCGGCGCGCCCGAACAGGTCGATGGTCGCGCGTATTACCGCCTGGTCGATGGCGATCAGCTGCCGGTACTGGTGGCCACGCGCATGAGCCTGAGTTTCCCGCTGTTGATCAGCGCGGTGCCGCTGCACGAGCCGGCGCGTCGCGAGCGGCGCTGTGAACCGCAGCCGGAAACGTCCGCGCCGCACGACAACAGCAACGTCGCCGACAGCATGGAAGGCCTGACCAGCGGCGGCCAGAGCTGTGGCCCGGTGATCACCGCCTTCCGCGTGTGCTGGTTCTCCGATGGCGGCATCAGCAGCAACTTCCCCATCCATCTGTTCGACGCGGCGTTGCCGCGCTGGCCCACGTTCGGCATCAATCTGGTGTATCCGCGCCATGTCGATGCGGTAAGCGTGCTGGACGCCGGCAGGCATGGCGCGCAGGCGCAGTTAGAACAGGCGGTGTTCCTGCCCACCGAGAACCGCCAGGGCTGGCAGCGCAGCTACCACGCCATTGCGCGGCCGCTGGCGGCCGCGGAGATGTCCGGCTTCCTGTTCTCGATCGTATCGACCATGCAGAACTGGCGCGACGTGCTGCAGGCCCGCGCACCGGGGTATCGCGACCGCATCGTGCACGTGTCGCTGCAAGGCGACGAAGGTGGCATGAACCTGGACATGCCGCAGGACGTGCTGAGCCGCATCGCCGCCAAGGGCAGCGTGGCGGGCGAACGCTTCTGCGGCTTCTCCTTCCAGAACCACTACTGGATCCGCTGGCGCAACCTGGCCTCGGCCTACCAGCGTTACACGCTGGAAATCGCCCGCACCGAAGATCCCGCGCAGCGCGTGGCCGCCTGGCGTGATGCCTACCAGAGCGTGGCCACCGGCGCACCGCCGCCGCCGTCGTACCGGCTGGGCTCGGAAGACAAGCGGCGCGCATCCCAGCAGCTGTGGCGGCTGATGGTCGAGCAGGGCCAGGCCTGGGAAGACCTCGGCCCCGACCTCACCGACGGCGCACCGCGCCCGCTGCCGCAGATGAAGGTCACGCCGATGTATTGAGCCGGGAGGGACGCAGGCCGGGCAACGCACAAAACGTCGCCTTCCGGTATTACCGACCGCTCAGCCACCGGTAGAGCCGACCGTTGGTCGGCTGCGCATCAACCACAACCATCGCGATGGCCCCCAACGGCCGGCACCCCTTCGTCTATGCTCTTTGACGCACCGCTCTCACAGGATGGAACCGCATGACCCCACGCACGGCCTTGCTGCAGACACTCGAACACCTCGACGCACTCGACCCCGACCACCTGCCGGTGGTCCCGCTGGATGCCTATTTCACGGGCAATGACCAGGAGGAATCGATCGCACCGAACCAATGGGAGTTCGGGCGCCCGCCCATCCGCGAGCTGCACGCACGCTTCCAGGCCGTCGCCGCGCGCCCGGACGTACAGGGTGTGTATGTCGGCCTGCACCAGGACTGGGGCATGGCACTGGAAGACGACACCGAGTGGCCGGCAGCGGAGAACATCCACATCCTCACCTCCGCTGACGAGCCCACCGTGCTGTCATGGCTGGACGGTCTGGAATCGGACGGCGCCAGCGTAGGCTGGCCGTACGGCCAGCATGCCGCGGCACCTGTGCCGGCCGAGGGTTTCCAGGTCTTTTCGGTGTTCTGGGATTAGGGCGGAAGTCGACCAACGGTCGACTCTACGCGGCTGGATTGCATGCATCCCCACCCCGACCGATCGCAGGCCCCGCATCCCGATCGATTGCATACACCGCATCCCGATCGATTGCATACACCGCATCTCGATCAACTGCATACACCCGGTAGAGCCGACCGTTGGTCGGCTGCCTTTCGCGTCGGGGTCAAACATTCCTGGTGTCGGACGCAAGTCGACCAACGGTCGACTCTACCCGCTCCGGAATCAAACATTGTCGGCACCGGAGGTAGAGCCGACCGTTGGTCGGCTGCCCTTCGCATCGGAGTCGAACATTCCCGGCGCCCGAGGTAGAGCCGACCGTTGGTCGGCTGCCGTTCGCATCGGAGTCGAACATTCCCGGCGTCGGATGCACGTCGACCAAAGGTCGACCTTACCCGCGGCCTGGTAGCTGCGCGAATGCGCGTTGCATGCAATCTTCGCGCGGGCACACGCGGCAACCCGGGCCGATGGAGACCGAGTTGCCCGGGCTCTGGATGTCCAGGCCGCGCGAGTAGATCAACCGTTCGGCATGCTGCAGGTCGCAGCCCAGCGCCACTGCGAAGGTTTTGCGCGGTTGCCCGTGCCCGATCGGGCCGCTGCTCACCTGCCGCGCCAACCAGAAATGGCGGCGCCCGTCGGGCATGCGCGCGGTCTGGGTCAGTACCCGGCCCGGCTGGTTGAACGCCTCGTACACGATCCATAGCGGGCACGACCCGCCCACCTGCGAGAAGTGGAAGTCGGTAGCCGAGTGGCGCTTGGACACATTGCCGGCGCGGTCCACGCGGATGAAGAAGAACGGCAACCCCGGCGCACTGCGCCGCGCGAGCGTGCTCAGCCGGTGGCACACCGCTTCGAAGCCCACCCCGAAGCGGTGCGCCAGCGCATCGATGTCATAACTGCTGTGCTCGGCCGCACGCAGGAACTGCGCATACGGCATCACCAGCGCGCCGGCGAAGTAGTTGGACATGCCGATCCGCGCCTGCGCGATCTGCTCCGGTTCGCGGAAGCCGGCGCGCGCGATCACCGCATCGATCTGCGCCGCATAGCCCAGCAGCGCCAGCTCGGCGGCCATCTGGAACGCCTGCTGGCCCGGCTCCAGGTAGTCGGGCAACCACAGCGTGCGGCTGCCCCCGTCGTAGACCCGCTTCTCGCGCCCGGCCTGCAGCGGCGCCACCTCCACCAGCACCCCGTGGCGGTCGGCCAGCAGCTGGCGCAGCCGGGGGGCCACGTGCCCGGCCACCAGCCCCCACTCGCCGAACAGCTGCTCGGCCAGGTCGTCCAGCTCGGGGATGTGGTTGTGCATGCGGTTGAAGAAGTCGCGCACCTGGTCGCCGGCCGGCAGCGCCTGCCCGGCATGCACGTCGCCCAGCTGGAACTCCAGGGCGGCCGCGTGCTCGCGCAGCGCCAAGTGGCGGCGGTGCAGGTCCAGCAGGGCCTGGCTCACCTGCGGCAGGTTGCCGGCCATGGTGCGCAGCTCGGTGCTGCTCACGTCGTCCAGGCCCAGATCGCGCAGGGTGTCGCTCAGCGCTTCCTGCAACGCGCCGGGCTCATCCACGTCGAACAGCCCGGAAACGTCGCCCAACACCTCGCGCAGCTTGCCCTGCACCGCCGGGGTCAGCGGCCGCTTGTTGCGCTCGATCTGGTTCAGGTAGCTGGCCGACAGCCCCAGCGCCCGGGCCAGCGCCACCTGGCTATAGCCGCGCTGCTCCCGCAGCTTCAGCAGGCGCAGGCCAATTTGGCGATGGGTGGGCTGGCTATTCACAGAATTCACAAGAATCGTAGCGGGCATTGGCCAGATTAAGCGTATACAGCCCGGAAATCGAGGATGGCTCTGTGAATAATGCCAACAACTTTCGACCCCCCGGGATTGTCCATGACTGTTGCAGCGCCCCGTATCCGCATGTTGATCGATGGCCAGTTCATCGAATCGGCCAGCTCGCACTGGCAGAACGTGGTCAACCCGGCCACCCAGGACGTCCTGGCCCAGGTCCCGTTCGCCACCGTAGGCGAGGTCGACGCCGCCGTCGCCTCGGCCAAGGAAGCGTTCAAGACCTGGCGCAAGACCCCGATCGGCACCCGCGCGCGCATCTTCCTGAAGTACCAGCAGCTGATCCGCGAGCACATGAGCGAGCTGGCCCACATCCTCAGCGCCGAGCAGGGCAAGACCGTACCCGACGCCGAAGGCGATGTGTTCCGCGGCCTGGAAGTGGTCGAGCACGCTGCCGCGATCGGCAACCTGCAGCTCGGTGAGCTGGCCAACAACGTGGCCAACGGCGTGGACACCTACACCCTGCTGCAGCCGCTCGGCGTCTGCGCGGGCATCACCCCGTTCAACTTCCCGGCGATGATTCCGCTGTGGATGTTCCCGATGGCCATCGCCACCGGCAACACCTTCATCCTCAAGCCGTCCGAGCAGGACCCGATGGTCACCATGCGCCTGGTCGAACTGGCGCTGGAAGCGGGTATCCCCAAGGGCGTGCTGAATGTCGTGCACGGCGGCGAAGAAGTGGTTAATGCCATCTGCGATCACCCGGATATCAAGGCTGTTTCGTTCGTCGGTTCCACCCGCGTCGGCACCCACGTGTACAACCGCGCCTCGCTGGCCGGCAAGCGCGTGCAGTGCATGATGGGCGCCAAGAACCACGCCGTGGTACTGCCGGACGCCAACAAGGAACAGAGCCTCAACGCGATGGTCGGTGCCGCCTTCGGCGCGGCCGGCCAGCGCTGCATGGCCGCCTCCACCCTGGTGCTGGTCGGCGAAGCACGCGAGTGGGTGCCGGACCTGGTGGCCAAGGCCAAGACGCTGAAGGTCAGCGGCGGCAGCGTCGCCGGTACCGACGTCGGCCCGGTGATCTCCTGCGCCGCGCGCGAGCGTGTTGAAGCGCTGATCGCCTCGGGCGTGGAGCAGGGCGCCAAGCTGGTGCTCGATGGCCGCAACCCGCAGGTCGATGGCTTCGAGAAGGGCAACTTCGTTGGCCCGACCATCTTCGACGGCGTCAAGCCGGGCATGCGCGTGTACGACGAGGAAATCTTCGGGCCGGTGCTGGTGATCCTGGAAGCGGACACCCTGGAAGATGCCATCGCACTGATCAACGCCAATCCGAACGGCAACGGCACCGCGCTGTTCACCCAGTCCGGTGCGGCCGCCCGCAAGTTCCAGGAAGACATCGACGTCGGCCAGGTCGGCATCAACGTGCCGATCCCGGTGCCGGTGCCGCTGTTCTCCTTCACCGGCTCGCGTGCCTCCAAGCTCGGCGACCTGGGCCCGTACGGCAAGCAGGTGGTGATGTTCTACACCCAGACCAAGACCATCACCTCGCGCTGGTTCGATGACGAGACGCTGGGTCACGGCGTCAACACCACCATCAGCCTGAAGTAAGCAACAACGGAGTTCGACCATGAGCCACTCGATGACGACGGAACTCGACGAAGCGCAGCACGCCTATAGAGAGGCTGCGCGTGACTTCGCCCAGGCCGAACTGGCGCCGCACGCCGCGCGATGGGATGCGGAGGGCATCTTTCCGCGCGAGGCGATCGCCAAGGCAGGGGAACTCGGGTTCTGTGGTTTGTACATGGATCCCGAGGTCGGTGGCAGCGGCTTGAGCCGTCTGGACGCCGCCGTCGTCATCGAGGAGCTCGCCAATGTGGATCCGTCCACGGCGGCCTATGTCAGCATCCACAACATGGCGTCGTGGATGGTGGACAGGTGGGGCCAGGAGAGCCTGCGTGCCGCGTGGGGCCCAGACCTGTCGTCCGGCACCAAGCTGGCCTCGTACTGCCTGACCGAACCGGGTGCCGGTTCGGATGCCGCCTCGCTGAAGACCAGTGCGGTGCGTGACGGTGACGATTACGTACTCAACGGCTCCAAGGCTTTCATCTCCGGCGCCGGTGCCACCGAACTGCTGGTGGTGATGGCGCGTACGGGCGGTCCGGGCGCGGGCGGCATCAGCGCGATCGCCGTGCCGGCCGACCTGCCGGGCATCAGCTACGGCCGCAAGGAAGAGAAGATGGGCTGGAACAGCCAGCCGACCCGCGGCATCACGTTCGAGAACGTGCGCGTGCCGGTCAGCCATCTGCTGGGCGAGGAAGGCAGCGGCTTCAAGCTGGCCATGAAAGGCCTGGACGGCGGTCGCATCAACATCGCCGCCTGTTCGCTGGGCGCTGCCCAGGGCGCACTGGATGCCGCCCGCCGCTACATGGGCGAGCGCCGCCAGTTCGGCAAGGCGCTGTCGGAATTCCAGGCGCTGCAGTTCAAGCTGGCCGACATGGCCACCCAGCTGGTCGCCGCCCGGCAGATGGTGCACACCGCGGCGCGCAAGCTCGACGCCGGTGCCAGCGATGCGAATGTATGGTGTGCGATGGCCAAGCGCTTCGCCACCGACGCCGGCTTCAACATCTGCAACGACGCGCTGCAGATCCACGGCGGCTACGGCTATATCCGCGAATACCCCATTGAACGGTTGCTGCGCGACTCGCGCGTGCACCAGATCCTGGAGGGCACCAACGAGATCATGCGTGTGATCGTGGCCCGCCACCTGCTCAATACCGACGAGGAACTGCGATGATCGACTGGCGCACGCATGATCACACCGGCCTGAAGGTCGAGGCCGATGGCCACGTTGCCGTGGTGACGCTGGACAACCCGCCGGCCCACACCTGGACCGTGCACAGCCTGTCGGCGCTGCGCGACCTGGTGGGCGCACTCAATGCCGACAATGGCATCTATGCGCTGGTGATCACCGGCGGCGGCGAGAAGTTCTTCTCGGCCGGTGCCGACCTCAAGCAGTTCGCCTCCGGCGACAAGGCTGCGGCGCGCGAAGCGGCGCGCCGTTTCGGCGAAGCGTTCGAAGCGCTGTCCGGCTTCCGTGGCGTGTCCATCGCCGCCATCAACGGCTACGCGATGGGCGGTGGCCTGGAATGCGCGTTGGCCTGCGACCTGCGCATCATCGAAGAACACGCCCAGGTGGCGCTGCCGGAGGCCACCGTCGGCCTGCTGCCGTGCGCCGGTGGCACCCAGAACCTGCCGCGTCTGGTCGGCGAGGGTTGGGCCAAGCGGATGATCCTGCTGGGCGAGCGCATCGATGCCGATACCGCCGTGCGCATCGGTCTGGCCGAAGAAAAGGTCGGCAAGGGCGAAGCCAAGGCCTTGGCGCTCGAATGGGCGCACAAGGCCGGCAAGCAGAGCCCGACCAGCATCGCGGCCTGCAAGACCTTGGTGCAGGCCACCCGCAGCGGCACCCACGCCTCGGCACTGGTGGCCGAGCGTGAGGCCTTCGTGGACCTGTTCGACCGGGCCGACCAGGCCGAGGGCGTCAATGCCTTCCTGGAAAAGCGCGCCCCGCAGTGGAAGAACGCATGAGCACGCCGGCCGCCAGCGACGAGGCCCCGGTGCTGTTCGAAGAGCGCGCGGCCGCCAACGGCACGCGCATCGGCATTGCCACGCTCAACGCACCGCGCACCCTCAATGGGTTCTCACTGCCGATGGCGCACCTGCTGCGCGAACGGCTCGATGCCTGGGCCCGCGATGACGGTATTGCGCTGGTGGTGTTGCAGGGCGCGGGCGAGAAGGCATTCTGCGCCGGCGGCGACCTGCACAGCCTGTACCGCAGCATGGTCGACTACCGCGACGCCGGAAAGACCGACATCCGCGACAACGCCTACGCCGCCGAATTCTTCGACGTCGAATACCGCGTCGACTACGCGATCCATACCTATCCCAAGCCGATCCTGTGCTGGGGCCACGGCATCGTGATGGGCGGCGGCATCGGGCTGATGTCCGGCGCCAGCCACCGCGTGGTCAGCGAGCGCTCCAAGCTGGCGTTCCCGGAGATCACCGTGGGTCTGTTCCCGGACGTGGGCGGCAGCTGGCTGCTGCCGCGCGTACCGGGCAAGGGCGGCTTGTTCCTGGCGTTGACCGGCGCAGCGCTCAACGCCGGCGATGCGATCTATGCCGGCCTGGCCGACATCCACATCGCCGAAGCGCAGCGGGGGGCTGTCTTCAACGCGCTCACGCAGGTGCACTGGAGCGACGACGCCAAGCGCAACCACGACCAGCTCGATGCACTGCTGCAGCAGCACGCCAGCGACGCGGCCACCGGCCCGCTGCTGCGCAACGCGGCGGCCATCGACGCGCTGTGCACCGGCGACGACGTGCCGGCCATCGTGGCGGCCATCACCGCGCTGCAGACCGATGACCCGTGGCTGCAGACCGCGAAGGCCACGCTGGCCGCCGGTGCACCCGGCTCGGCGCGGCTGGCGTTTGAGCTGCAGCGCCTGGCCGAGGGCGCAACGCTGGCCGAGGTCTATCGCATCGAATACATCGCCGCGCTGCATGCGGCTGCCCATGGCGATTTCGCCGAAGGCATCCGCGCGCTGCTGATCGACAAGGACCGCACCCCGCAGTGGCAGCCGCGTACGTTGGCCGAGGCCACCGCGACCTGGGCCCAGACCTTCTTCGTTTCGCCGTGGTCGGACGCCGCGCATCCGCTGGCCGACCTCGGCACCTCCGTCCCTGAAAGGAGCCATGCATGAGCCGTATTGCATTCATCGGGTTGGGCAACATGGGTGGCCCGATGGCCGCCAACCTGGCCAAGGCCGGCCACGCCGTGCGCGTGTTCGACCTGGTGCCTGCCGCCGTGCAGGCCGCCGTTGATGCCGGTGCCACCGCCGCACATTCCGCGCTGGACACCCTGACCGACGCCGAGATCGTGATCTCGATGCTGCCGGCCAGCCGCCACGTCGAAGGCGTGTACCTGGGCGATGACGGCCTGCTCGGCGACATCCCGGGCGGCGCGCTGGTCATCGACTGCAGCACGATCGCGCCGGCCACTGCGCGCAAGGTGGCCGAAGCGGCCGCGGCGCGTGGCCTGCAGATGCTGGACGCGCCGGTCTCCGGCGGTACGGCCGGTGCGCAGGCCGGCACGCTGACCTTCATCGTCGGCGGCGAGGAAGAGGCGCTCGAACGTGCGCGCCCGATCCTGCAGGCGATGGGCAAGAACATCTTCCACGTAGGCGCCAGCGGTGCAGGCCAGGTGGCCAAGCTGTGCAACAACATGGCGTTGGGCGTGATCATGGCCGTCACCGGCGAATCGATCGCCCTCGGTGTCGCGCACGGGCTGGACCCGAAGGTGCTGTCGCAGATGATGGCGGTCAGCACCGGCCGCAGCTGGGCCACCGAAGTATGCAACCCGTGGCCGGGCGTGCTGGACAATGCGCCGGCGTCGCGCGGCTACAGCGGCGGCTTCGGCAGCGACCTGATGCTCAAGGACATGGGGCTGGCGGTGGAAGCGGCGATGAGCGTCGGCGCGTCGATCCCGCTCGGCGAACTGGCCCGCAACCTGTACTCGATGAACCACCAGGCCGGCCGCGGCAAACTGGATTTCTCCAGCGTCGTGCAGCTGATCGCCAACGAAAAGTAACGGCGTAGTGCCGGGCTCTGCCCGGCAACCTCATGAAAAGGGACGCCACCGGGCACTGCCGGGCTCTGCCCGGCAACCTCATGAACCCGGACGCCACCGGGCACTGCCGGCCGCTGGCCGACAACTTCACTATCGAAACCGGCGACATCCGGCTTCACCGGTAGGCAACGACCGTTGGTCGTTGCCCGCCACACCAGACGCATCCCGTGGGCGCACCCACAGGATCCACCGCGGTGGGATGGGCGGTTGCCAAGCTATCCAGCCAGGCAGCCGCCCATTTTTTTACCCGTGCGTCAGGTGCCGCCCGTGATCCGGTACGGCACCTGCGGCATCAGGCAACGGTCAGCGTCACGTCGATGTTGCCGCGGGTCGCGTTGGAGTACGGGCACACGATGTGCGCCTTCTGCACCAGCTCTTCCACCTGCTCGCGCGGCAGGCCCGGCACGCTGATCTCCAACGCCACTTCGATGCCGAAGCCGGTCGGGATCTGGCCGATGCCCACCTTGCCGGTGATCGCCGTCTCGGCCGGCAGCGCAACCTTGGCCTGGCCGGCCACGAACTTCAGCGCGCCCAGGAAGCAGGCCGAGTAGCCGGCGGCGAACAGCTGTTCCGGGTTGGTGCCCGGGCCGCCCGCGCCGCCCAGCTCGCGCGGGGTCGACAGCTGCACGTCCAGCACGTTGTCGGACGAGGTGGCATGGCCTTCACGGCCGCCGGTAGCGGTGGCGGTGGCGGTGTACAGAACCTTTTCGATGGACATGGGAATCTCCTGTGGCGTGGAATGGGGTGGGCCAGATGGCAGGTGTACTTTGACCGGTCCAGGGGTACGTTGGGTTACATTTCGTCTCTCAAACTTGACCAGGAGTCCAGAATGGTCGATCGCCTCCAGTCCCTGCTGAGCCGTTTTGCGGTCAGCGCCGAAGTCTTCCACGCCGGTCCGCTGTGCGGCATCAACGACCTGCCCGCCGATGGCGAACGCGGCCAGCTGCACCTCATCCGCGAGGGCCAGGTGCGCGTGGAGCACGCCGACGGCAGCGTGCTGCAGATCGACCAGCCCAGCGTGCTGCTGTATCCGCGCCCGATGGCGCATCGCTTTGTCACCGATCCCCAGCGCGGCGCCGACTTCGCCTGCGCCCACCTGCAGTTCGAAGGCGTCGGCAACAACCCGGTCGCCGCCGCGCTGCCGCCGGTCATCTGCCTGCCGTTGGACCAGCTCTACGGCGGCCAGCCCATCCTGTCGGTGTTGTTTGAAGAAGCCTTCGCCCAGCGCTGCGGCCGCCAGGCGCTGCTCGACCGTCTGTTTGAAGTGGTGTTGATCCAGATCCTGCGCGCGCTGATGGAAAGCGGCCAGTTGCGCGTGGGGCTGCTGGCCGGCATGGCCCATCCGCGCCTGCGCCATGCGCTGGTGGCCATGCACGAAGCACCGGCCGACGAATGGACGCTCGAATCGCTGGCCCAGCGTGCCGGCATGTCACGCAGCGCGTTCGCCGACAGCTTCCGCGACACCATCGGCAGCACCCCCGGCCACTACCTGCAGGGCTGGCGCACGCGGCTGGTGCAGCAGGCCTTGCGCA
>Ga0308172_1001317_pt1 | contig 18119 bp, 23 predicted proteins | sample PhyGR2_FD_202134 | JGI IMG/M metagenome (GOLD analysis project Ga0308172, IMG submission 202134) | Phyllosphere microbial communities from UC Gill Tract Community Farm, Albany, California, United States - DLSLSG.R2 | ecosystem: Host-associated > Plants > Phyllosphere > Unclassified | place: USA... | reverse complement strand
GCGAACCCCCGAACCTACTTGTGCCCGTGCTCGTAGATGTAGGGTCATTATCACGGAACCGGTTGTGATGGCTGCCTGTCAGTCACGACTTAACTAAAGCAGGCTGGTCCTGGGGTGCGCTTTGCACGCCGTGCTGCCACAGGGCGAGATTCAACGGCGAGCTAAGCATGTAGTACCGGGGATGGAGTGCCTTCGGACGGCGGTTCAATTCCGCCCACCTCCACCAACTGTAAGCGGAATCTATCGCTAAGCGACTGATTTCGCAAGTGTTAGGCCCGGAGTTTGATAGACGCGTTTGAGCCGAGCGAGGTATCAAACGAGGTATCAAACTCCGGTGCCGAAGCCTTATCTCCTACGCCGCAGTAGCGGCGTCTACGCTCGGTTCTTTGTTCCCACGCCGCTGCAGCCCTTGGTTGGGTCGCGCTACCTACTGCGCCCCCTGTATTTGCCAATGGGCGATGCCGCACGGCTGGTCGCCGCCCAGATGGCAATGGCACTATCCCGAGCATTCGACACAATGCGAGGGGGCGTGAACGTGGATTTGGAAGAAGTCCTGCGGAGCATCCGCGAAAACGGACACCGCGACTTGACGATCAAGGGAGTGACGCTGCCCAACGGAGTTTCCATCGCCGAGGCAGAGATCAACACCCCGCAAGACGAAGCCATGCTGTTGCGGGTCTTGGAGGACCTTGCGAAGAAGGATCCACTCCAAGCTGCCGTGCTCGGGATATCCCCAACCTCTATTGCCAGACCGGGACCCCTGCTGTCCGAACGCATCACCGTCTATCTGGGCGACATGCAGAGGGCCGAGCGCAGCGCCAAGAACGTGCTGGACACCGAACACAGCCTTGGCCTCTTCCTGGCGCTGGGCCAGGACAAACCGATCGAGCAGGTCACGGCCACAGACGTGCGCTCTTTCCTTGATGCCCTCGAGGTCTACCCAAGCAATGCCAGCAAGAAGAAGGAGTTTGCGGGCTTGGCCCCAGTCGACATTCTGGCAAGGGCCAAAAACGGTGGCTACGCGGGCTTGAGCATGCGAACGAAAGAGAAGCATCGGGATCGCATCGCCGCATTCTTCAACGCTCAAGCCGCAGAAGACCTCATCCCCAAAGCGCCTCACAAGGCGATCCTCAACCGCGCCAAAACGAAGACGGACGCACCCAGCCGCGAGCCCTTCTCAGCCGAAGAATTGGCGTTGCTGTTCGACCACGATGCGTTCACTGCATGGGCAATCAAATACCCTCACCGCTGGTGGGGAACTGTCCTCGGCTTCGCCACAGGAGCTAGAGTGGGCGAAATCGGCCAGTTGTATACAGACGATGTGGCGCAAGAGAGCGGTCAATGGAGTGTCCATATCTGAGCCCGTCGCACTGATCAGCGACTGAAGAACGCCCATAGTTCGCGTTTCGTACCGTTGCCTACCTCAGTGCTTGCTGCCGGCTTTCTGGCCTTCATCGACGATGTGAAACGCGCGGGCCATGACCGCGTGTTCCCTCACCTACCCTATTCCGATACGAACGGTTACGGTGACAACCTGGGCGATCAGTTCCGGAGATACGCTATCCAGCGCGGACTGACTGGCCGACTGAAGTCGTTCCATTGCTTCCGGCACAACGTCGCCAATGCCTTGGTCAACGAACATCACGTAGCCATTCAAGTGGTCCAGGAAATCACAGGACATGATCTGACACTGCCACCCGGACTGAAGCATTACGTCAACCCTGGCACTATCCCGAGCCGTTTGGCTGCACTTGAAGCCTACGGCCCACCAATGCCATTGCCCGCATACACGCCGGGGCAGTTCGACCGAGCGTTTAAACAGGTCCGCCACATGGAGCGTCGGCGGGTCAGGCTGCCGACAAACGTAAAATTTCCGCCAACAAGAATTGAGGTAAGCACATGGAAGAACCCACAAAATCATTGAAAGCTGCATCCATCAATGAGATCGAAGCCGTCATTGCAGAAGCCCTTTCCCGCTTTACAAAGTTTGCTCCTGAGGTTGATGTTAGAGCCTTTGAAACAGTCAAGGTGGACGGCCCCGATGCCATCGGGTTCGACACCTATCGGTTTGAGCTGAAGGTCAAGGTCCCGCGGTATCAGCACTCAGGCCGTGATTTGAACGATACAGACATAGTTTTCTAAACCGGCGGCGCGTCCGATCTGCTTTTCGGGAAGGGGAAAGGCCATAACAGCCTGTCCCTCTCCCCCAAGAGCTTTGCTAAAGCCCCCTGCTCCGCTCGCCGGCTGAATGGAAATCACCGACGCCCAAGAAGACCGAGCGTGACGTCAACCCATCGAACGGCGGGCCAGGCTTCCGCGTATTTTTCCTGTCTTTTTCCCTTGCTTGGCGGCATTGGCGGCTTTGCGCCTTTTCTTCATGGTTCGGCGCAGGCTCTTGCCGCACGTGTCGTAGCCAGCGGCTTTCAATAGTTTGTTCGCTGCGCGTTCGGCAGCACGTTGAGTGGCGTTGTCCATCCCCAGTTGTTACCACCCCACACGCGCGTGGCAAGCCCCCGCGGTGCCGGGAGGCACCGCCATGGGTGTTGCCCCCCGGAGGGAAGGCGAGCGGGAGCGAGCCAGAAGGCGGGCGGCGAAGCCGACCGTGCCGACGGCAGGGCTTTGGCCGTTGCTCTTGGTCCGGTTTTCCGGGGACGGGAGCACACGGCGAGCGATGCTTGGGGGAACCCCAGGCACAGCCCTCCCAGCGGCGAGGTCCGCGCGCTTGTCCCGACCTGCCAGCCCGGTTGGCCTTTGCGGAGCGGCCTGTTTGGCCGTCCCTTGCCGCCTTGGCCGCCCTCCCTTCCGGGCAGCCCTGAACCAAGCGGGGGGGGGCGCCACGGCGCGCCCCCCGAGCCCCCTCGCCGCCGAGTGCGTCCCGCCTGTCGGCGGGCCCGCCCTCGGGCTTCTTGCTCACCGTCTCGCTTTTCCCTGTTAGGAAAAACCGGTCCGGTTTTCCGGGGACGCGGGCACACGGGCCCCCACCCTCGGCTGGGTGTCGAAAAGGAGATTGGCGGCCCCCGCTTGTGGTGCCCTCACGGGCTGGGGGTGTGCCGGTGGGAATGCGACCCCAACGGCCCAGCGTGGTTCTCATGGGTCGCCCCATCTGCCCCCGGTCCACGCCGCCCAACGATTGGTTGCTGGGCGTCTCTATCGGGCTGCGGCTGAGCCAGCGTTCGCACACGTCTCCACGTGTGCCCAGGTTGCGGGGGTGTCCTACACAGTTAAGCCCCCAGTCCCCAGTTGCCGCGCGTTTTCCCAGTGAAGGGCTGACCGTGAGAACCGTTTGCCGGTGATGAGCCGGCCCCGCCTAGCACGGTCGCGCAAGCCATCCGGGTGGGAAGCGAAGCGAGGACGAGAGGGAGGGCTTGCCAGATGGCCGGGGCTTGTTACGCTGGCCTTACGGGGCCATTGCCTGGGCATGTGTAGCTGCTTGCTACCTTGCTCGCCATCGGGTATCGCACACCCGGTGGCCTTGAATTCAAGGTAAAACGCCCCCGGCCTTTGTCAAGCCGGGGGCGTTCTCTTTTAGTCTTGCAGCTTGCAGTGCGCACGCGCCAGGGCTTTTCTAGGTAGGCGCACAGCACCCTAGAGACTTCAACCCGCAGCAGTAGGATCGGGCGAGTCTTTTACGATAGCGTATATCGCTGCCACCGATGCAATAATCATTGTGACGCGGCTAGCTGACGCCAACTGACTCGCAAGCGTCGAGGCGAAGAATGCCCCGAACATAATCAGCAGCGGGAAAAGCGAAAATCCGTTAGCCAAGCCGACCAGCACACTGTCGCGGTCAGATAAATTAATCTTACTGCGGCAACACTGCACAATTAAGAAAATTACCGCGGTAACGAAGCTTCCACAATCGACCCATGATGCGTCGATCCATTCCGTCAACCCGCCGGCAGTCATTTGTGCCTGCGCCACAGGAGGTAAGCGCAACCGGCGATGGCTGCACCCACTATCCGCAGGATCTCATGATTAGGAGCCCGTCCAAAGACAAGCCCGAAAACCACGGCCCCGCCGAGGCACGCGCCCAATAGCGCCTGAAAGCGAAAGAGCACTTGCTCTTTTGCTTGGGTCACTTGCCGGACAACATGCGCCATGTCCCCTTCGATCCGATATGTCTGGCCAAGCATCAGCTCATTAATGTGTGCTCGGATGATTATTTTGTCGTATCCCATCAGGAACGCATCAATATACTTCAACGTCCCGTCGGAGAACAGATCAACCGTAGGCTGCTGAGAAACAATCTTGGACTTGGCAAGATTGGGCTCTGTGCGCAAAAAGGTGTTGGCCATGGCGACCATATCAGCCCTCCTCAGCTGCTTTACCGCCCACGCTGGTTACAGCAATGGCTGGCGAACCATTGATGAAAAGCAATGGTTTGCCCTGAGCGTCGGTCTCGCCCTCAACAGCCCAGATGCCAATGATGTTGAGCTTGGCACGAAAGGCTATGCCGTTAGCAAGGGTATACTCGCTCCAACGCTCGTTCGCCTGATCTACCTGAACTTCGCGTGCCTTGGCCTTGCGACCATCTGGCAGCGTAACTTCCATTTCTTTGCTGTCAGCCATGACGTCCCTCTGCTATTGGAGCGAACATTGTATCAGGTCAGCCAAATTTGCAAGTTGCCCTCCCCCTTCCCATCCTTTGCTCTACGGCCCGTTCCCTAGCTCAGAAACAGACCCAAGTTCAGTGGGTAGGAGTGGCGCGGATCAGACTATAGACGATGCCCCTCAGTGCAGGCAGCAACAAGTGCGCCGGGATCAAGGCCAGCCCGATGAGCGCCATCAAACCACGCACCTGGGCGGACTGGGGGAACACCTCGGCAAAACCACTGGTCAGGAACACCAGCATGTGGACCGCGATGACGCCGGCCCAGGTCCAGAGGAAGCCCCGCCAGAAGCCGCCACGCCTCAAGCCCCGTTCGGCGAAGTGTGGGTAGGACTGCCGAGCGATCCAGGCGCGGCGGCGGTTTGCTCGGTAGGTGATCCAACAGAGGAAAAGCAGCACCAACCAGATTCCCAGGCCGCCGAGAATCGCCAGCGACCCGAAGGGGCTGCCGTTCTGGAGCATTTCAAAGCCACCACCCACGAAGACCAGGCCTGCGCCCCCGAGAATGACGGAGGCGCAGCCCACGTGCGCGTAAGAGCCGGTGCTCATGGGTCAGCGCTTGTGAGCGGTCCAAGTGCCGCTTGTCTTGGAGAACCGCACGGGCTCGACGAAGGGGCGCACTTGCTCTGTTCCCGCGATATCTACGACACCGGAGCCTCCCACATCGCAGACGACGCCATCGTCAGGGTCGGCTTTGTGGCAACCCGTGAGCTTGAAGTCGCGGAAGCCGGTCACCGTCATCGCACCACTGGATGCTTGGGTGAACAGGTTGGTGATGGCCTCCTGAGCCTCTTGGTTTGACGGTTGGCTGCTGCCACAGGCGGAAAGGCTCAGTGCAGTGACGGCGGAAATCAGGATGGTGCGGACGATCTTCATGGAACCCCCTGTGGTTGGGTGAGGATTGAGCGCTACATTTCATGAAGACTCTGCCACAAAAGGCCGCGGGAAGTCATGCTTCAGAACCAATCCATCAAACTGCGTCCACGTGCCCAAGGCTCCACCTTCCCCCCGCAGCCTCTTTGCGGCCCGCCTGAAACAAGCGCGAGCGCTGCGTGGCATTGCCAGCCAGCGGGCGCTGGGGGTGCTCATGGGGCTGGATAAGAAACTGGCGAGCAGCCGGGTCAACCGTTACGAGAACGAGACCAGCGGCATCGACCTGGACGGGTTGGGCAAGTTGGCGGAGGTGCTCGGGGTGCCGATGGGCTATCTTGTGGCCGAAGATGAAGCCATTGCCGAGACCATCTTGGCGCTGTCGAGGATGACGCCGGAAGAACGAGCATTGCTTGCCAATCAGATTAACAACCGTTAGAGGGCTAGGGGGAACAACGTGGCAGATCAGGAGCGGCAGCAGCAGGCCCCAGTTGAGAGTGCGAGCAAGTGGAAGCTCATAAGCTTCCTGCTGGCCGGTGTCCTCATCCCGATATTTGCATCGCTCTTGCCATGGGTTCTCGAAAACAGGGTTCCCGAGAACAAACTCAGTTACTCACTGATAGGCCCAATTTCGGCTAAAGGCGCCAGATCCTTTGAGCTTCATATTGAAAATCAAGGAAGAGAACCACAGAGCAATCTAGAGATCTGGATTCCTTTGCAGATCATTCCTCAGATTGATCCCAAGGTCCTTCCTAGCGGAAGGATTGAACTCAATGAAAAACTGCCATCCATAATCCTGGACACTTCATCGGAGCCGTCAAGGAAGGAAACCAAGGGCGATTTCACGATTCTTTACTATGAGAAGCTTCGCCCAGACGAAGCGCTGGATGTCCGGCTATTCGTGATTGGCGACGGAATTTTCTGGAATCAGTACGAGTTGGAACGTATGCGCATCGTCTCGGACAACACCCTTGCTCAAATTGACAAGCCCAGCGAAGAACTTGATTTCATGTTTAGGGTTGGCTCTGTTCTTTTCGTTCTGTTTATTGTTTTGCTCTTTGGATACGGGATCTACTACGAAAAGTTCATGCCCGTCGATAAGAAGAGAGCCGAACTGCAAAAGCAGCTCGAAAAGTTAGGATCGTAGCTAGCCCTCTAACAGTTCATTCAAGCCGACGCCGCGTCGCGACACGACTTAACTCCCCCCTGACAGGCTGCTGAAATTCAGTAGCCTATTAGGGGGGGGCAATCATCTCTCGTCACTTTCACGCACTGGGCTGGCATCGAAGAATGCTCTTATGCGCCCGTCGTCACCGACGTCCAAGGCGCGCTTTTCCAATGCGGCCTTCAGCTCAACAGGATGGCCATTTAGCCATCGGGCCACAAGCACGTCGAACTCACCGGTATTCGTTACATAGGGTTTGAGTCTTCGGATATAGATGTCCGCAATGGTCTTGCTGTGGATGCTCCGGGATCCGGCTACGGCGTCTATCGCCTGAAGTCGAAGTTGTGCGACAGAGCTATCTGGCTGAGCTTCATGAAGCTGCCCGATGGTGATTAGCAGGTCTATAGCATCGTCGATGCGCCGGCTCATTGTCGCCCTCCCCGGTGTGGACAGGGGACATTCTAGCCACGCCTGAATGTCTTCGTTCAACGCATCCCGAAAGGCTTGGATGCATTGGGGCGCGGGGGCCCTAGTCGTGGCGGCTGGAGGGCTGAGCCAGCTCCCATCTCTTTGCGAGATATGGGGGCAAGTCCGGGCACAGGCCCCGGTGGCCATTGCTCCGGGAACTGGAAGTTCTCTTCCGGGTGGGCCTTCAAGAACCCGTCCATCAAGCGGCTCCGGTGGCGCTCGGCTTCAGCGGTGGTGGCTTCCTGGGCGGTGATGGCCTGCTGTTCGGCCTGCTTGGCATGAACCACGGCGTCCTCGGATTGCTTCACCGCGTCCTGTAGGTCGCGCAGGGTCCTGGGTGTCCAGCCCAGGCGCTGGGCCAGCTTGTCCTTGCCCTTCAGCCCGATTTCGCCCTGGTCGCGGTAATAGCGGGCATCGAGCCGGGCGCGCCGGGCCTGTTTGAGGTCGGCGGTGGCTTGGGTGCGCATGACGGTGGCCAACTGCGCCTCGCCCTCGGCCTGGAGATAGTCACGGGCCAGGGAGCGGGGCAAAGGCTCGCTGTGGTTCTGCGCCCAGGCCAAGGCCCGCCGGATCAGGTCAGCAATATCGTTCTCCAATTGAGCCAGCCACAGGTTGGCCAGCCGGGCGGCTTGGTCGCTTTCCCTCGTCCCGTTGCCGATGACGCGGGTGTGCCCGATGGCTGGAATCTGGGCCTTGGGCTTGCTCGCCTGCTGACCGGCCGCGCGAGCGGCAGGACGGGGCACGGATGCCCCGGCCCGAGGTGTGCGCGGCACGCGTGCACGCGCCTGGCCGGCGGCCCCGGCGGTGAGGCTTTCGGCGGTTTGCTGGAACCGTACCGCTGCCTCTTTGCGGCGCTCCAGGAGTGCCCGCGCATGCGCAGCCTGCTCATCGACGGAGGCCAGGCGGCCTTCGGCCTTGGCCGCGTCCATGAGCCGTTGAAAGCGGGATTGGTGGGCATCGTGCCGTGCGGTGTTGACCTGTTGGATGCGGTCGTTGCGGCGCACCCGCCGAGGGCGATGCCCACGGCGGCGGGCTTGCGTGAGTTCGTTGCCCTCGTGCTTGGTGGCGATGCGGTCCACTTCGGCGTAACGGCGGAAATCGCCTTTGTGCGCGGCTTCGGCTTTTTGGTCGGCCAGGGAACGGTGGTCCACGCGGGCGTCCAACTGGGCGCGTTCCAGGGCGGTGTTGACCATGCCGGCCCAGTGCTCGCGCTCGGTGTCGGCCAAGGTTGGCCGCTTGGCGCGTTTGCAGGCGATGGGGTCCAGGGCTTCCGCTTTCTTGCCCAAGGTGCCATCGGCTGCGGCATGGCAAGCACTGAGCAGGATGTGGGCGTGGTGGTTGCGCTCGTCGCCGCGCTTGCTGGGTTCATGGATGGCGAGGTCGGCGGCGATCCCGTAGGTATCGGCCAGGTGCTTGGCGAAGGCATGGGCCAGCTCGCGCCGTGCATCCGCGTGCAGCTCGGCGGGCAAGGCGACTTCGACCTCGCGGCAAGTGATCGCATCGCCGCGCTTGTGATGCCCCTCCACTCGGTTCCAGAACTCGGCCCGGTCCGCGGTCTGGTCGCCCGGGAGGCAGAGCGCGGAAAACGCCACGCCGTGACGTTTCGTGTAGTCGTGAACCTCACCGGTGCGCAGATCTTCAATACGCACGCCCGCGCGATACGCCGCGCCGGCGGTGGCCGAATGGCCATCGCGGCTGGGATAGGCTTTCGCAGTGAGGTGGTAAATCGCCAAAATGTCTCCAAGAGCGCAGCCCCCTGGGGGGCGAGCAAGGGGGGCAGGCGTGCGAAGCGCGCCGGGGTGTCGGGGGCGTAGCCCCTGACCGCACGTAATCCCGCAGGGATTACTCTAAGTGCGCTCTTGCTTTGCTGTCGGGGTGGAAAATCCCACCCCTCGCAACGCTCAAGAACCGGGCGCTCGCTAACGCTCGCCTGCCCCCTTTCCCTCAGGTTCCCATGCACGTCGGAACTGTCAAATGCAGGGGAAAGCTAACGTCAAAAGCATCGGTCGGCTTCGCCGCCCGGCGGTTCGGCTCGCTGCGCTCGCCGTCGTTTAGAGGCTTCGCCCCCCCCTGCGCTCCGCGCCCATGCAAAGGGGATTGACGGATGGCCTGTGCATGGTTGCATGCATAGAGACAGGCACCGAGCAATGGCATGGCAACAGATGTAGAGAAGCAACGCGAGAAATTGGACCGCATTTTGACCAGTTTGGCGAAAGAACAAGCCAAGCTCTTGATGGCGGAAAAGGCCGAGCAGCGAAAGCAGCAACGCGAAGCCGCAAAAGCCCGGCTCAAGGAACGTTCCGCGTTGTTCCGTTCGGCGGACGCACATCGAAAAATCGTTCTAGGTGGCCTAACCATTGCCGCCGGTGCCGACGACTGGGATCCGGCAGAAATCGTTGGCGCGTTGTTGCTGGTCGCTGAGCAACTCGCGCAGCACCCCGGCAAGCGCGAACACCTCCGACAGAAAGGCATTCAGCACCTGGAAGCCCGTGAGGCCGCACGCCAGGCGGCGCGGCCGTGAGAACGCATCGGCTCACAACGTTCGCTCAAGCCTGGATCCGGCCCAGTGGATTTGGGCTGCTGGAACTTCTGTTGGCTCTAGGCGTGATCACCGTCATGGCCGCTGCCGTTTGGTGGGTGTTTGGCCCGACCAGCGTGGCCGCACAAGTAAAAGAAACGCAGCTGGACTTTACCAAACGGCCACCTCCATTGAACGGTCGATGGGCATTTTGGGGGGCTATTCGGGGCTGACAACGGCCATGGTCCGTGCCGATGGTTTGGCACCCCAGCGGCTTCGGCGGAACGGGACGTTGACCAATACGTGGGGTGGCAGCGTGATGGTCACTGCCAGCACCGTGAAACGGGGCATCGACGCCTTCTTGTTGGAAACCCGCAACGTGCCCAAGTCCGCCTGCGCAAAGCTGGTGGCTGCCATGGCAGCAGACCCCAGCGTCTGGGACGCTCAAGTCAATGGCCAGTCTGTCTTTGTGGACAACACGTATGACCCGGCAACGGCTGCAGCGGCTTGCAAGGCTCACGGCGGAGACCGCATGGGCTTCGTCTACTTCTCCGGACTGGCTGCGGGTTTATCGGTCGCGGCCCCGCCGCTTGCCCTGCCCTCTGTTCCGCCAAGGGTAGCGCCCCCCGCCTCTGAACCCGAAGGTGGTCCAGTCGTTCCCGTTGGACCAGTGGGGCCCGCCACGCCGGTGAGCCCGATAGCACCCGCCCCGCCAATCACGCCCCCCTCCTCCCTCCGCCTCCCCTCCTAGCATCACGCCGGTAACGCCGACCACTCCTCCGGCCGACCCGCCTGTTCGGCCAGCTCCTCCTCCGATCCCATCGGTGCCACCGTGCACGGTGCCACCGACGCAGACGCAAAACCTGAACCGCCCCGCAGGACAAATTGGGACTGTGACGCAGCAACGTGTGGGTTATTGTGGCGAGGTAGGTGGACCCTACGAGGCCTGGAGCACGGCTACCTATGGCCCATGGACCACTGTTTCCAACACCTGCGCCCCAGCATGCGTGCTCCCTTCGCCAAGCAACGAGACCAATGCGGAAACCAGGACCGTCTCTCAAACCCTAGGATGCCCTGCTGGACATACCGGTTCCATCGTGCAAACCAGGCAAGAGCAACGCAGCCAGGCACGCTTCGCCTACTGCCCCACACCGACCGGTTCACCAAGTTGGAGTGGATGGTCAGGGTGGTCGGACTGGACCCCGATCACCGGCTGGGCCACGACATCCAACACCTGTGTTTCTTCCAAATCCTACACCTGGAAGCTGGTGAAGCATGAAGGAGACATCCTCAACGGCGGGATGATGTGCACCTCCGCGAGCTATACCTACAACGGCGCAACAGTGCCCGGTTCCTCAATCCCGAACTGCTCGGCAGCCGTCGAGGGGCAGACATACCTTTACAGGCTGACCCGTGCGGCCTGCCCGCCAGTGTTCATGCCGGGCGTGTCCATTGACACCTACCAATGCGTGGGACAGTGACGCTTAGCCGGCGGGGCCTACGTCCCGCCGGTTCTTCCTGCCACGGCCGTTCTGGAACAACAGACGGCCGTTGGTGATGAGGTAGCCGGGACCGGCGTTGAAATCCCGTTCGGAGAACTCGCCGCCGTTCTCCACCCGAAGTTTCCGCACTCGGCGCAAGGACGTGTCCCCCAAGGCCTCGGCGGCGGCTTTCGTACCATCGGTGAGCGTGACATAGCCCCCGCCATCAGCCTGCGGATGGGAATGGAATGTTTCGCGGGTCGCCGTCATGCCTTCCGGCGCCACGCCAAAGGCGAACACGCACTCAAACTGGCTCCGCAGGGTAATGAGCTTCAGCCCCCACCGCTGCCCATCGGTGGCAACAAAGGCGCAGGCCTCAGCCTGGTTCTCTGCCGTCCAGGCGGCAACTTCGGGGGCGATGCGGAGCAAGAACGCTTCTTTGGCTTCGCCGGGTTCACTGGTGTAGGTCGCCACCGGCCATGCCTTGGCTTGAACCGTCTTTAATTCAATTCCGGTGGGCGGAATTGAACCGCCCTGCGCCCAAGCTTGCCCGCAGGCCAAAAGAGCCACGACCACCACAACGAATGAGATCCGCACAACTGCTCCTCACACTTGTGCTTTTGCACCCCGGCACGGTGCAGGGGGTATCATTCGAGGCATCAAATCTGGCGCCATGTCTTGCTCAAGAATCGTGCAAGATCAATGAGTTACCAGAGGGCGTCAATCGGCTCCGCCCACCTCCACCAATGACGGGTCTAAGAAGACCCAGAGAAGCCGAGAAAGCCTTATAAAACGGGCCTCTCGGCTTTCTTTTTGTCCAAGGCAGTCTGGGGCTATCCGTTGCAGCCTGTGAGACGGTGGGGGTATATCTAGGGGTATCCACCCTGCCCCAAAACACGATACCCCCATGCCCCTGACCGACGTCGCGATCCGTCGCGCCAAGCCGTCCTGCAAGCCGCAGAAGCTGGCTGACGGCGGCGAACTCTATCTCCTCATCACCACGGCCGGCGCCAAGAGCTGGCGCTGGAAGTACTGGGTGGCAGGCAAAGAGAAGCTGCTGACGCTGGGCCCGTATCCCGAGGTGACCTAGCTTTGGCTCGCGACTCCCGCAAGGACGCGCTGCGGTGACTGCGTAGCGGGATCGATCCCGCCGCAGAAAGCAAAGCCACTGGTGCTGCGCACGTCGGCGCTACCGTGGATAGCTTGGAGTGATCGCCCGGGAATGGCTGCGGGGCCGGCAATGTGTGCCCGCATCCAGCCACGCGGTCTTCCACTCTTATCGACCGAATTGCTGTGTGCCTGGAGGTTCTGCGAAACGCCCCCCACCCGGAAATATCGTCGATCGTGAGAACACGCTCGTTATCTTCCAGATAGTCGCAGGATACGATCTGCGGATGTCAAAGGCCCAGCCGCTCCTCCCATTTGCGTTGAACGCAAATGACCAGATAAGCTTGGGCGGAAACAATTCCGAGAGTCAATGTCTTTGTTGTTCTCGGATGCCCGCTCCTCAATGTATGCCGACTGTCCTTCGCTAACGCCTCTCACCGCCAGTGTGGCTAAGGGTGGACGGCACCGCTTGTGGAATTGCTTTTGGCCGGGGACGACCCGAACAAGATTGCCCCAGTATTAGCCATTAGGAACCGAGCAAGGAAAAGCCCGATCTGGCGACCATCGAGAGACTTGCGCAACTGCTGGACTTTCCAGAGACTTCGTTTCTTGCGGCACGGAAGCGGAAGGAAACACCTGTACTAATCACGAGCTTGATAGCCGCCGCATAGCCGCCGCACCCAGCGACATCGATTCCGGAAATAGCGTCAACGATTACTACGCTAGAGATGCACCGTTAGACCTTCACCTGCGATGGGCATGAAGCCCAAGGAGTGATCGTATGACCTGCGAGATAGTGAACGTCGGAAGGAGGCGAGACGGGGGAAGCCGTTTCTGGTGCCTATCCCATCACGCAAACGCAACCGCAAAGTATGGCGTGGCTGCGGAAGAGTGTGTGGCCGCAGGTGACGAGCCTATTCCGGAAAGCGAGTCTCTCGATCTGGAGGTCAACCGCTATGAGGGGGGGATAGCCCTTTGGGGGTCGGTACCCGCGTCATACGACACCACCACCCTGCCCACCGACAGAGGCATCCATGTCCACGCCAGGCGCTTGGGCCGAGACTCAGTCAAGGACATCGACAAAACCTATCGAAGGCTGAGGATCCCATTCACGACAGACCTACTGTCCTCGGATTGGTTTGTAGTCGATGAGATCGACGCAATCAATTACATGGTGTCAGGGGTCTTCGGCTTCGGAACCATCAGTGTCAAATGCAGCCACTGCGGCTTCCCCCATCTGGACCGCGACTGGTTCGCAGTTCATCCTCACAAGAAGCATCAGTGCCATGGATGCGGAAGACAGTTCTCCGACTCGGAAATCGCAATAGGAAACCCCCTCTCGCAGTTGAGGAACCACCTTGAGCCGGGCACGCGATCCCAGATAGCTGCGCCAAGAACCATAAAGATACGCCAACAGGACTACCCAGGAGGGATACAAATCTGGGGATCGAATCCTGCCATCCTCTGGACCTCCACAGCTCCTGAAGAAACCGGAATCCATCTGCACGCGCTGAGCGAGGAAGGCCAAGAGTGGCCTGAAGTGGACGACACGTATGAGGCTGTCGTGATAGACGGCATCGAGCTTGATGCCGAACAAGTGCGCTACTACATGGCACAAACAGCTCTTCCGCACATCGAAGGACGCGTCGTGGCGCTGTCATGCCCACAATGCAAAGAGCCTCACTTCGATAAGGGACAATGGGCATATACGCCCCACATTGACCACGAATGCCACTTCTGCGGCGCGATCTTCCAGAATCCGTCGCAGATCAAGAAGACGATATCGAACCCGTTTGTCGAGACACGAGCACGCCTTTCCAAGCATACGAATCGAATTCTTCGTGAAGACAAGCTAGGGTTGCGCCCCGAAACCATCTAGCAGGGTCATTTCTTTGGCGAAGAAGCCCGCATCGATCTGTGGAAGATAGCCACCGAGCTTGCGCATCTCTTCATAGGCGAGATCCGCAGCTTCAGTGGAGATCAGTCCTTGGCTACAAGCTCGTTGCATCAACCCCAAAGAGCCAGTCACCCGCGACTCATGCCCAAGCCGTTTGATAGCCGCCTTGCGGGCCCGACCGTCATCACAAGCGATCTGGCACTGGATCGCGGAGGCAATGAGGATGCACTCGGTCTCACCATCACCGAGGCCCATATCATTCTTCGCGGCTAGAAATTCGGAATATGGGACCACTCCATCGTCAGCAAGGGTCAAAGATCCCTTGGCAAGCTCCAAGTCCAACACTTCGGAAGCGGATGAAGCCTCATCTCTCACCAGGCTTCCGACTTGAAACTGTACACCCTCGATACCCAAGACCGCATCAAAGACCCCGCCATTCACGAGGTTGATGACTGTCGAAGCGTCGAGAAGCACTATCACGCTGCTACTTCGAGTTAGCGGCGAAGACATGGGAGATGGGGACGTTCAAAAGCTCAGCGGCTTTACCGGCAGAGAGCTCCTCACGTTCCACAAGCTTCGCAGCAGTCTCAAGTAGCCTGGGCGAAGTTGAAATCTGTATCTCCTCTCGCTCCCGAAGCCCCAGCTCTCTCGCTCTCTTTTCAGGATTTCCATGCTCGTCTGAGATCTTCTGATACAGCGCCCTAGCGCCTCCTGGCTCCAGCAAACCCAAGCCTTCGCAACGGCGTGCGGCAACCTCAAAGCTCACCCCGAAGAAAATTGCAGTGGTCAGTATCTCCACGTCCCCGAGCGGCCCCTTTGCTCGGTAGTGAGTGCGAACGGCATCGAGCGCCTTCAAGAATCCTTTCCGGGGCATTAGCAAAGAAGCCGCGAAAGCATCGGCAAAGCGCTCTTCCTTCCGATGCTCAGCCGAGCCAGCCGTCTCTCTGTCTTCACCCACCTCTTCGTCCAATCTTGCGAAGTCAATCTTTAGCAAGTCATGGCGTGCAACGAGATGTCCCACTTCATGAGCAAGAGTGAACAGCATTCGTGCCTTGAAGGTTCGAGGAGCAAGCAGGATCAGTGCGTGGCCTTCGACAATCGCCGAAACACCCTCGACCTTAGGGTCCCTTCCATAGCAGACAAAGACCCCCAACTCCTCCAAGGTAGTTGCAAGACTAAGAAAAGGAACTTGGTCATCCAGCTGCGCGAACGCCCGTCTGAAGATGGCAGCAAAGTTCTCTGCTTTTTCGAGATCGGGAGCCAGTCCCCTGAACAGCTCCAGCCAATTGAGATTGGAAGGCAGAAGTCTTGCTACCGAGAGTATGTCGTTTAGCTGGTCACCAATGATACTCAGAGATGAAGACATGCCCCTTGCGCGCTGATCAATGGTCTGCCTCAGCAAGAGCTTCGAAGTGCTCTGATCCTCAGTTAATTCCGACCTTCCAATCGAGCTCAGCGGGACACGGAGTGCCTTTGATATTTTTCTGATTTCCGCCAGCGATGCCTCATCACCCGAGACGATCTCGCCAACACGGGAAACGGGCAGGTTCGCCCGCCGGGCCACATCGCTGACCGAGAGACTGCGATCCGCAATGTGTTGCGCAATATCCATTACTTCCTAGCTTCCCTCTTCAAAGCCTGGAGCTCTTCTCTCAGACGAATAGCTTGCTCTTCGGTCAATTTTCTCATGCGCCCGATCACTTGTTGGATTCGAGTAGAGCCAGGACGATCAAACAGACTTGCAAGGATGTCTACTGATCGCTCCCTACCAAGCTGAATCTCCCGAGGAGTTTGAAGGATGACAGAGGTCCGACCAACCAGATAGTTCTGGATTCGCTTCTCAAACTTGTTGTGATGATCTTCGGGGTGATGTCGTCCGTCTGCAGTCACAATGATGTTGCCCAGCCTCTGGCCGGACTCGTCAAATCTAAGCCGGTTCTCAGGGAACTGATCGAACGCTGCGATCTGACTGGACAGCTTGCCCTGGACCTCAAGCCCTCCAATCACGTACTGCTGAACGTTCTTCCCCATGCTGCCGCTGATCACGAAGATCTGATCGCCCAACGTCACCCTGCGGCGCAGGTCTGGCCGACAGGTTCCCATGGTCGACTTAGCTTTCTTGTCCGCTTGCAAGATCGGGTCTACAAGCGCCTTGCCCATACCCGGATCAGAACCAGGGGAAACGAATATATAACTCGACACGCTACACCTCCAATCCATGTGAAGACGAAGCCCAGACTCAGACCAGCCGCGGCGGCCTGTTTTGCGATTTGTACCGCATGCCACGCCGCCGTGCCAGTGCCCCTCCCAGCACCTATCTGGAAGACAATCCCCAGCCTCCGCCTCAAGAGAATCGATTGTCTGATCTCAATTTGTGAGATGGCGCCACTATAGTCTCGCGTTCGACTATCTCCTGAGCAGGCTGGCATGACATCGATTCGCGCGCTTTCACTCTCTTCGATTCCGGGAAATATGACGGGCTGGTGGCTTGAGCACCCTCCGACTGTGCGCCTATACCTCGGGGGAGTCGCGTGTATGCTTCTGAGCATCGCGCTCTTCTTCCACGACCCAAATCGCTGGCTTCCAATGTCACGACGTATGCGGGATGCGCACTGCTCGCATCCGCCTTCCTAACGGAGTGCTATTACTGGACCGTCGAAAGGCTCAACTACCCCCTGATGAAACTGGCCATCACCGTATTGGGTGTCGTGACCCTCGCGGCTGCAACAGGGGTAAGCAAGATCACAGTCAACGATGCTACGGGTCAAGATCCGTCCTATTTCACCAGCGCAGTGGCGCTGTTGGTCCCTCTTTCGTTTGTCCCAGTCGCTGCCGCACTCGTCATCATCTTAGGGACTTTTGGGGTGATCATCGGTCTTATCTGGGGACTAGCAAAGCTCGGCACGACCTCGTCGAAGGTCCGCGACCTGGATTTGGTTATCACTCTGACCAGAATCTTCTCTGGCTTTGTAATTGTCACAATCGCGGGCGCACTTCTAAGTACCTCATCCTTCATCTACCCATCAATGCGATGGGTGGCCAGCCATAGCGCTCTCTTTTTCGATATGTATGAAGGAGCCGGATGCTCTGCTGATACGCGAGACCGTGTTGGGCGTGTAAATGATGACATTGTGGTCATCGGCCGAATGACAATCTCGGGGCCGCAATTCATGAGGGTAAGCTGTCCTCTGGGGCCACAAAGCACGGCCCTCGCGCCCTACCCACCAGAGGTAGAGAAGCGCATCGAGCCTGGAGCAATAGAAGATCGTCCTTGAGAAGCAGCCCTACAGAGCTGGAGGCCCTACGACCACCGCACTTCTAGGAAGCCGCTACATCCACAATGCGGCCCTATGCCTCGGCAAGATTGCGCTGCAGCAGGCCATCAGCCAATGCCGCGATCTCGTCTCCCCGGTGTACCCGGGCGAGCCAAGCCGCTGGGATGCCGGCCACGCCGTAGAAGGCACCCGCCAGCTGACCGACAACCGCCGCAGTGGTATCCGCATCGTCACCGAGGTTCGCAGCCTCCAGCACCGCACCATCGAAGCTGTCGTGCTGGTGGAAGCACCACAAAGCGGCTTCCAGGCTGTCCACGACGTAGCCTGTGCCACGTACCTGGTCGCGCGTGGCGCTCCGGTATCCGCCGGCGGCGATGTCGCGCAGACGCTGGCTGGACACCTCGATGGCGGCCAGGTCCAACGCCTCCGCCTTGTCGCACCCTGCCAGCGCGCGTTCAAGCGCCACGGCCAGCAGGCGACACGCGTCCAGACACTCCCCCGCCGCGTGCGTCGTGCGGGAACTCAACACGGCCATGGCCTGCAGCTCCGGCAGCCCGGCAAACCGAAGGACCACGGGCGCCAAGCGCATGATCGATCCATTACCGGCGCTATCGGGGTCGGTGTTGCCCGCCAGGGGCTCCCCGGTCACGAGATAGGTGTGGATCGCGCCGCGTGTTGCCACGCCGATATCGAAGCAGGTGCCCGTCGAGCTCCAGTAGCCATGCTGAT
>Ga0308172_1001316_pt1 | contig 18124 bp, 16 predicted proteins | sample PhyGR2_FD_202134 | JGI IMG/M metagenome (GOLD analysis project Ga0308172, IMG submission 202134) | Phyllosphere microbial communities from UC Gill Tract Community Farm, Albany, California, United States - DLSLSG.R2 | ecosystem: Host-associated > Plants > Phyllosphere > Unclassified | place: USA... | reverse complement strand
AACCCACCCACCCCGACCCTCGACAGTGAGCTGGTGGCCTTGGGCGAGCGAAGTGCAACGGCGGCGTTTCTCGGCACCTGTCGCGATCCAATCGACGTGGGGTCCGCTGTCTTTGGTCTTGTGGAGCGAATGCCGCAGGTGCAGTGGAAGCTCTGCTTTCCTGTGCGCGCCAGCCATGTCTCAGGGGCTGGTGCGGGTGGGGTTGCGGGACCCTGAGCCGCATGGATGCGGCGACGGAGCTTACAGGGGTGAGGGCGCATTGCTTGCGAGGCATTGCCTCGCATGCGACCGAACGCCCAGCCGCCAGCGGCTGGGCCGGGCCGCGGAGCGGGACTTGCAGCGTGTCCCGCAACCCCACCCGCACCTGCCCAGCCCGGTGCAGGCGCGGACGGTAGCTTTTGCTCTTGCATTAGCAGTGGCCTGAGCAATCCCGCAGTACGACGAAGTACCTTTTTTGTGGATGACGATGCCACTGCACCGGCTGCTTTCGCCGCGGTGCGACGGCGAGAGGATGTTGCATGCCGCAGTTTTTCATTGAGCGCCCGGTGTTTGCGTGGGTGCTGGCTATTTTCGTGGTGCTGGCCGGTGCGCTGGCCATTCCGCGCCTGGCGATCGAGCGCTATCCCAGCGTTGCGCCGCCCAGTGTCAGCATCTATGCCAGCTATCCCGGGGCGTCGGCGCAGACCATGAACGATGCCGTGGTCGGGCTCATCGAGCGCGAGCTGTCCGGGGTCAAGCACCTGCTGTATTTTTCCTCGTCCACCGATACCTCGGGTGAGGCGTCCATTACCGCTACCTTCCGCCCCGGCACCGATCCGGAGCTGGCCCAGGTGGACGTACAGAACCGCATCAAGGCGATCGAATCGCGGCTGCCGCAGGCGGTGCGACAGAACGGCCTTGGCGTGGAGGCCGCCGATTCAGGCTTCCTGATGCTGGTCGGGCTGCGCTCCACCGACGGCCGCCTCGACGAAGTGGCCCTGAGCGACTACATGGCGCGCAACATCGTCGAAGAACTGCGGCGCATCGAGGGCGTGGGCCGTGTGCAGCTGTTCGGTGCCGAACGCGCCATGCGGATCTGGGTCGACCCGGCGCAGCTGGTGGCCTACCGCCTCACCCTGGGCGACCTGACCACCGCCATCAGCGAACAGAACGCGCAGATCGCCCCCGGCCGGGTCGGCGATTCGCCGGCGTTGCCGGGCCAGCGCGTCACCATTCCGCTCACCGTGGAAGGCCAGCTGAGTACGCCCGAAGCGTTCGCCGCCATCGTGCTGCGGGCCAATCCGGACGGCTCCCGGGTGGTCATCGGTGACGTGGCGCGGGTCGAGCTTGGCGCGGAAAGCTATGCATGGTCCACCCGTGAGAACGGCGCGCCGGCAACCGCGGCGGCCATCCAGTTGTCGCCCGGGGCCAACGCAGTGAAGGTGGCCGGCGCGGTGCGTGCGCGCATGGCCGAACTCGAACCCACCCTGCCGGTGGGCATGCAGTCCACCGTGCCGTTCGACACCGCGCCGTTCGTGGCGATCTCGATCCAGAAAGTGCTGATCACCCTCGTCGAGGCGATGGTGCTGGTGTTTGCGGTGATGTACCTGTTCCTGCAGAACATCCGCTACACGCTCATCCCGGCGATCGTCGCGCCGATCGCGCTGCTGGGCACCTTCGCGGTGATGCTGGCGGCCGGCTTCTCGATCAACGTGTTGACCATGTTCGGCATGGTGCTGGCGATCGGCATCATCGTCGACGATGCCATCGTGGTGGTGGAAGGCGTCGAGCGGATCATGGCCGAAGAGGGCCTGCCGCCACGCGAGGCCACCGCCAAGGCGATGAAGGAGCTCACCGGTGCGGTGATCGGCATCACCCTCGTGCTCACCGCGGTGTTCATTCCAATGGCACTCGCCGATGGGTCGGTGGGCGCGATCTACCGGCAGTTCAGCCTGGCCATGGCGGTATCGATCCTGTTCTCGGCGCTGCTGGCGCTGACCCTCACCCCCGCGCTGTGCGCCACGCTGCTCAAGCCGAGCACGCGCGGCCACCACGGGCGTGGTGGTTTCTTCGGCGCGTTCAACCGTGGCATGGCGCGCATGACCGACGGCTACCAGGGGCGCGTGGTGCGCATCCTGCAGCGCGGCGGGCGCAGCATGGCCGTGTTCGCCGCCCTGGTGGTGGCGTTGGGGCTGGGCCTGCACCTGCTGCCCGGCGCGTTCCTGCCCGAAGAGGACCAGGGCTACTTCATGACCTCCATCCAGCTGCCGGCCGATGCCACCGCCGAGCGCACTCTGGAGGTAATGCAACGCTACGAGGCACACATCGCCGCGCGTCCGGGCATCGCCTCCAACCAGGCGATCATGGGCTACAGCTTCGCCGGGTCGGGGCCGAACGCGGCCATGGCCTACACCATGCTCAACGATTGGGACGCGCGTGCCGGTGCCACCGTGGCCGACGAGGTGGAACGCGCGCAGCAGGCCATGGCTGCCGCGCCGGAAGGTCAGGTGATCGTGGTGACCCCGCCAGCCATCGACAGCCTGGGCACCTCGTCCGGGTTCGACCTGCGCCTGCAGGCGCGTACCGGCCAGAGCCACGCGCAGTTGCAGGCGGCACAGCAGCAGCTGCTGGCGTTGGCCGCCGCCAGCCCGCTGCTGCGCGACGTGCATGCCGAAGGCCTGCCATCGGGCAGCACCGTGCGGTTGGAGATCGACCGGCACAAGGCGCAGGCCATGGGCGTGGGCTTCAGTGCGATCAGCGACACGTTGTCGGCGGCGATGGGCTCGCAGTACGTCAACGATTTCCCCAATGCAGGCCGCCTGCAGCAGGTGATCGTGCAGGCCGACGCGCCGCACCGCATGCAGGTGGACGACGTGCTCAAACTGCATGTGCGCAATGCCAACGGCGGCATGGTGGCGTTGGCTGAGCTGGTCACCCCGGTGTGGTCGCAGACGCCGCTGCAGCTGGAACGCTACCAGGGCTTCCCGTCGCTGAGCCTGTCCGGCAATGCCGCAGCGGGCGCGTCCAGCGGCCAGGCCATGGCCGAGATGGAGCGGCTGGCGCGGCAGTTGCCGGCCGGCTTCGCACTGGCCTGGACCGGGCAGTCGCTGCAGGAACGTGCGTCTGGTGCGCAGGCGCCGTGGCTGATGCTGCTGTCCATGCTGGTGGTGTTCCTGGTGCTGGCCGCGCTGTATGAAAGCTGGTCGATCCCGGCGGCGGTGTTGCTGGTGGTGCCGCTGGGCCTGCTGGGCGCGGTGGCGGCCGTGCTGTTGCGCGGGTTGCCCAACGATGTGTTCTTCAAGGTCGGGATGATCACCGTGATCGGGCTGTCAGCCAAGAACGCGATCCTGATCGTGGAGTTCGCGCGCCAGCTGCAGCTGCAGGGGCATGGCCTGGTGGATGCCGCGATCGAGGCGGCACGGCTGCGGCTGCGCCCGATCCTGATGACGTCGCTGGCGTTCGCGCTGGGCGTGGTGCCGTTGATGCTGGCCACCGGCGCGTCGGCCGAAACCCAGCATGCGATCGGCACCGGGGTATTTGGCGGGATGCTGACCGCCACCGTGCTGGCGGTGTTCTTCGTGCCGCTGTTCTACGTACTGGTGCAGGGCGCACGCCGCTGGCGCTGGCCATGGCGGCGACGCCGGGAGGAATGACATGAGCACGACCGTGCTTGAACACACCATCGCAACGGCCGAGGCACAGGTGCTGCAGCTGCTGTTGGCGCAGGACGTGGACGCACTGCAGGCCTGGCTGTCGCCGTCGCTGTTTTTCAGCGACGGGGCAGGGCAGTGGCTGGGCGCCCATCCCTGCCTCACGGCATGGTCAACCGGACAGCTGCGGATCACCGCGCTCGAACAGGGCGCGGTGGAGCCGTTGGTGTGCGGGCAGCTGACTCTGGTGTCCAGCGACGTGCGGCTGCGTTATGCCGACGCGGGCGGCGAACACGCGCGTGCGCTGCGCCTGCTGCGGGTGTGGGCCAGCGCATCGAACGCGGCCGGCGTGCACCTGCTGTCGATCGGACTGCTGCCGCCGCGCGGGGTCTGAACCGATGCTGCAGCCCGTGGAGTCAGGGCTGCTTCACCTCCTGCTGCAGGCTGCGGGCTACGATGGTTCGCTGATCGCAACAACCGCAAGGAGTCCAACATGCGTGCATCCCCGTGGCTTATCAGCCTGGCCATCGCCACCGGCCTGAGCGCCTGCCAGCCCGCGCAACGTGCCGAGGGCAACGCCAGCGACGCGGGTGCGGGCGAGGCGCCGCCGCCCATGGCCGCTGCCACCTCCGACGAACGCAGCTACGCGTTCCAGTGTGGCGACGTCGCCGTGCAGGCCACCTACCGCGGCCAGGATTCGGCCAGCGTCGTGGTGGAAGGCCGCACCTACCCGATGGCATCGGAACCGGCGGCGTCCGGCGCGCGCTACGGTGACGGGCAGGGCAACGTCTTCTGGACCAAGGGCACCACCGAAGGCACGCTGCAGTTGAAGGGCGAGCCGGATCGCACCTGCACGGGCAGCGGTGAACAGGGCGCTGCAGCGCCGCTGCCGACCGCGCAGGACGCCGCCGCGGCTGGCTTCCGCGCCACCGGCAACGAGCCGGGCTGGTTGGCCGAAGTGGCCGCCGGCGCCACGCCGCACCTGCGCGTGGAAACCGACTACGGGCAGCGCACGCTGGAGATCGCAGCGCCCACCCAGGGCAAGGATGGCTGGTCGGGCACGGCCGCAGACGGCACGCCGGTCAAGCTGACCTTCCAGCGCACGGTGTGCCAGGACGACATGAGTGGGCAGGCGTTCGGTGCCACGGCCATGTTGACCGTAGGCGCCCGCCAGTATCACGGCTGCGGGGATTTTGCCGGGGCTCCGGCCCTGGCCGCGAAGCCGTAAAGCCGACCGTTGGTCGGCTGGACGTTGCATGGTAAAACCGACCGTTGGTCCGCTTGGTTTTGCAGGGTAGAGCCGACCGTTGGTCGGCTGGGTTTTGCATGGTAGAGCCGACCGTTGGTCGGCTGCGTTGTTGGCATCGGAAGCAGAAGCAGCTGACCAACGGTCAGCTCTACCGGTTTGCGTCACAGGCAGCTGACCAACGGTCAGCTCTACCTGTTTGGGTCAGCTCTACCTGTTTGGGTCAGCTCCACCCGTTTGGGTCAGCTCCACCCGTTTGGGTCAGCGCTACCGACTAGTCGGCACGACCGGCGAACTCACCGGTGGCGGTGTTGACCAGCACGCGTTCGCCGTTGGCGATGTACTCGGGCACCATGATTTCGATGCCGGTGCTGAGCTTGGCCGGCTTCGGGCGCTTGGTGGCGGTGCCGCCCTTCATTTCCGGCGGGGTTTCGACCACTTCCAGCACCACGCTGGTCGGCAGCTGCACGCCCACCGGCGTCTCGTCGATCACCTGCACGTAGATGCCGGTCAGGCCATCGGTGATGTAGCCGGCGTCATCGCCCAGCACATCGGCGTCGACCATGTACGGGGTGTAGTCCTCGTCATCCAGGAACACGAACGCGTCGCCGTCCTTGTAGGAATAGGTGGACTGGCGGCGCAGCAGTTCGACTTCGGGCAGGTTGTCGTCGGCATCGAAACTGGCATCGAGCTTGTTGCCGCCCGGCACGCTGTACATGATGAAGCGGAAGCGGACGTTGCCGCCGCGACCCTGCGGCGAGCTGCGCTCGATGTCGCGGATCTGGTAGACGCCGTTGTTGTATTCGACGACGTTGCCTTTCTTGATGTCGTTGGCTTTCATGGAATGAAGGTCGGTTCGTGGGAGGTCAGGGTGCCGATCCGGGCACCCGGCGGGATGGGTGTGTGTTTACTTGGGCGCCAGACGCACGCCACCGTCCAGGCGGATGGTCTCGCCGTTGAGGTAGGTGTTGCCCAGGATATGGCCGACCAGGCCGGCGAAGTCGTCCGGCTTGCCCAGGCGCGGCGGGAACGGGATCGAGGCAGCCAGCGATTCCTGCACGGCCGGCGGCATGCCATCGACCATCGGGGTCCAGAAGATGCCCGGGGCAATGGTCATCACGCGGATGCCGAAGCGCGACAGCTCGCGCGCCATGGGCAGGGTCATGCTGACCACGCCGCCCTTGGAGGCCGAATACGCGGCCTGGCCGATCTGGCCTTCGTAGGCGGCCACGCTGGCGGTGTTGATGATCACCCCGCGCTCGCCGTCGTCGCCGGGCGTGTTGTGCTGCATGCGGTTGGCCGCGGCCTTGGCCACGTTGAAGCTGCCCACCAGGTTGACCATCACCGTGGTCTGGAAGTTGGCCAGCGGCATCGGCGCCTCCTTGCCCAGCACGCGGCCGGCGCCGAGGATGCCTGCGCAGCTGATGGCGACATTCAGGCCGCCCAGGAAGTCGTAGGCGGCATCGATCTGCGCGGCCACGGCCGCCTCGTCGCTGACGTTGGTGGTGAAGTAGCGCGCGTTGTCGGCGCCAAGCGCCGCCACGGCGGCCGCGCCCTTGTCGTCATTGAGATCGAACAGGGCCACCTTGCCGCCATGGGCAACCAGGAACTGGGCCACGGACAGGCCGAGGCCGGAGACGCCACCGGTGATGACGGCACGGACAGAAGACAGCTGCATCGCAAGGTTCCGCTGGATCAGGAACCGCCGATTCTAGCGGAAGCGGGGCGTGCCGCTGTTGTGCGCTGCGCGCCGGGCTCAGTGACGGGGTGTCAGGCGCCGGGCGAATTCATCCGGTGCCAGCCCGGGCGCGAACAGGAACCCTTGCCCGACCGTCACCCCCAGCGCCTGCAAAAAACGCCGCTGCGGCTCCGATTCGATGCCCTCGGCCACCAGCCCCAGCCCCAGGCTGCGCGCGATGCCGCAGACCGCCTCGCACACCGCCTCGTCGGAGCGGTTGCCCGGCACGCCCTCGACGAACAGCTGGCTCAGCTTGAGCCCGTGGATTGGCAGCCGGCGCAGATAATTCAGCGCGCTGTAGCCTTCACCGAAGTCGTCGATGGTCAGCTGCACGCCCATTTCGCGCAGGCGCGCGAAGGTCTGCAGGGTGTCCGGCGCGTCCTCGATCAGCACCCGCTCGGTGAACTCCAACTCCAGTGCGCTGCCCGGCAGGCCGAACTCGTCCAGCACCTGGCGCACGTGGCGGGCCAGGTCTTCGCCGACGAACTGCCGGTAGGACACATTCACCGCCACCCGCACGATGCCCAGCCCGGCATCCTGCCACTGGCGGATCTGGCGGCAGGCCTCGCGCAGCACCCACAAGCCGATCCGGACGATGTCACCGGTGCTTTCGGCGTGCGCAATGAAGATGTCCGGGCGCAGTTCGCCCAGCTGCGAGTTGCGCCAGCGGATCAGGGCCTCGGCGGCGATCATGCGGCCGTCGTGCAGGCTGACCTGCGGCTGGTAGACCAGGTGGAACTCGTCGTCGTCCAGCGCGCGGTGCAGGCGGCTCTCGATCTGCAGGCGGTCGTGCTGGCGCTGCGCCAGTTCCGGGGAGAACACCTGCCAGCCGTTGCGGGTGCGCCGCTTGCAGTCGTACATGGCGATGTCGGCGTTCTGGATCAGCTGCTGCGGCCGCAGTCCGTCCTGTGGCGCGCGGGCGATGCCGATGCTGGTGGTCACCGCGAATTCGTCGCTGCCGAACCGGAACGGCGTGCTGAACCCGCGCGTGATCGCCTCGGCCAGACGCTCGGGCTGGTCGGCCTGGTCGCGGGTGTCGCAGACCACCAGGAATTCGTCGCCGCCGAAGCGCGCCAGCAGCCCTTCGGTACCAATCGCGGTGGCGATGCGGCGGGTGGCATCGATCAGCAGTTCGTCGCCGGCGTTGTGGCCCAGCAGGTCGTTGACGGTCTTGAACCGGTCCAGGTCGATGTACAACACCGCCACCCGGCAATGGCTGGGGTTGGCCATGCGTGCGGCCAGGTCGTTGAGCACCGCATCGCGGTTCATGATGCCGGTGAGCGGGTCGGTGCGGGCCTGGATGCGCAGGGTTTCCTCGGCCTGCTTGCGCGCGGTGATGTCCTGCACGGTGCCGGCGATGCGCGCGGCATCCACGTCACCGGCTTCGGCTTCGCCGATCATGCGCACCCAGAACGAATGCCCGTCGCCGCGCTGGCCCTGCAGCTCCAGTTCGAACGGCACCTGCTTGTCGATCACGTCCAGCAGCGCCTGCTGCAGCTGCGAGCGGTCGTCCACGCGCAGGCATTCCAGCAGGTGCGCCATGTCGTGCAGCGGCAGTTCCTGGCCCAGGATGCGGTTGGCCTCGTCGGTGAGGTACAGCCGTTGCAGGCCGCGGTCCCATTCCCAGCCGCCGATGTGCGCCAGCGACTGGGCGCGGTCGAACAGGGCATTGGTGCGCTTGAGTTCGGTGATGTCGCTGAACATGCCGAACACGTGGTCCGGGCAATCGCGGCCGGTGCCGAACACCGGCACGTTGGTGGTGGAGATCCAGATCATGCGTCCGCGTGGGCGGTGGTACAGCCCGACGATGGTGCTGCGGATGATCCGGCCGGTGCGCAGCGAGACCGCCGCCGGCCATTGCTCGCGGGTCAGCGGGTGGCCGTGTTCGTCCACGCAGATCCAGTCGTCCGGGGCCAGCATCGCCTGCAGGCTGCCGCCGTTGCCGGGGGTGCCCAGGATGCGGTGCGCGGCCGGGTTGGCCGAGACCACGCGCAGGTGGCTGTCGAACAGCACCACGCCCTTGTCGATCGACTCCATCAGCAGGCGGTAGCGCGATTCGGCCTGCCAGCGGCTGCTCAGGTCGCGCGCCACGGCCACGATGCAGTGCTCGCCCTGGTGCTCGAACCCGGCCGAGTGCACCTCCACCGGGAAGCGGCTGCCGTCGCCGCGCATGTTGGTGACTTCGATGACGTAGGTTTCGCCCCGGTGCAGCGCTTCCCACACCGGGTCCAGGTGGTCGTTGGGCAGGTCCGGGTTGAGCAGTTCGATCGGCTGCCCGACGATGTCCTCGCGCGGGCGGCCATAGGCGCGCACGCCGGCCTTGTTGAGGTCCAGCACCACGCCCGATTCGCTCAGGATGCTGACCGGGTCGGGCACGGCATCGAACAGCGCGGTGTAGCGGCGCAGTGCGAGCTGGCGGTCGTCCATCGCTTCCTGCAGCGCCTGCTGCACCTCGCGCAGCAGGGTGCGCAGGTCGGCCTCGCCCGGCGGGCTTGCCAAGGCGCGATCCATGGCGGCCAGCGCGTGGACGTGGGCGGTGAGGTGATCACCGGCCGCAACGTCCCTGCGCGGGCCGCGGCGGCTCATGTGGCCGCCAGCGCCTTGCCGGCCTTGCTGCCGGTCTCGCGGCCCAGCCGCGCCGCCAGCCAGCGGCCGGTCGCGGCCAGCGCCGGCAGGTCGATGCCGGTGCGCATGCCGATGCCGTGCAGCAGGTACACCACGTCTTCGCTGGCGACATTGCCGCTGGCGCCCTTGGCGTACGGGCAGCCGCCCGCACCGGACACGGCCGAATCGACCACGCGCACACCTTCTTCCAGGCACGCATCGATGTTGGCCAGCGCCTGGCCGTAGGTGTCATGGAAATGCACGGCCAGCGCCGACATCGGCAGCTCGGCCGCCACCGCGTGCAGCATCGCGCGCGCCTTGCGCGGGGTGCCCACGCCGATGGTGTCGCCCAGCGAAATTTCGTAACAGCCCATGTCGTGCAGGGCGCGCGCCACCCGCACCACCTCGCTGACCGCCACCTCGCCCTGGTAGGGGCAGCCGAGCACGGTGGAGACGTAGCCGCGGACCTTGACCCCGTCGGCCTTGGCGCGCTCAAGGATCGGCGCGAAGCGGGCCAGCGATTCGTCGATGCCGACGTTGGTGTTGGTGCGGTTGAAGGTTTCCGACGCCGCAGTGAACACGGCCACTTCCGAAACGCCCACGGCGCGGGCACGGTCGTAGCCCTGTTCGTTGGGCACCAGCACCGGGTAGGCGATGCCGGGGCGACGCGCGATGCCGGTGTAGACCTCGGCGGCATCGGCCAGCTGCGGCACCCAGCGCGGGCTGACGAAGCTGGTGGCTTCAATGGTGCGCAGGCCGGTCAGCGACAGCTGCCGGATGAGTTCGATCTTGTCGGCGGTGGCCACCGGCTGGGCTTCGTTCTGCAGGCCGTCGCGCGGGCCGACTTCGACGATACGGACGAAATCATCCATGGCAGGCCTCCCGGCGGACGGGACGGCGCACAGCAGGCTGCAGAAGGGGCAGGGGTCGGGTCACAGGGATACCAGGGGGAAGAGGGTGGCCCGCGTTCCCCGGCGGGCCACGAAAGGGGGATACGCGGGCTGGGCCACAAAGCGGCCAGCCCGCGGCGGGGAGCACGGTCGTCGGGGGCGACCGGGCGGCGCTCAGCCCGGGCGGTGGCAGACCGCTTCGATGTTGTTGCCGTCCGGGTCGAGCACGAAGGCCCCGTAGTAGCTGGGGTGGTAGTGCTCGCGGATGCCGGGCGCGCCATTGTCCTGGCCACCGGCCGCGAGCGCGGCGCGGTGGAACGCATCCACCGCCTCGCGGCTGTCGGCACTGAAGGCCACGTGCACGCCGCCGTGGGCGCCGGGGGCGTTGCCGATCCAGAAGTCCGGCTTGCCGGTGCGGCCGAAGCCGGCATGGTCATGGTCGCCGGTCTGTTCGGCGCTGACCTGCATCACCACGCGGATGCCCAGCGGGGCCAGGGCCTGCTGGAAGAACGCCAGGCTGCGCGTGAAGTCGGCGCAGCGGATACCGATATGGTCGAGCATGTGCGTGTCCTCAGTCCTGGGTGACCCAATGCGGGGCGCGTTTGTCCAGGAACGCGCCGAGGCCTTCCTGGCCCTCGGCCGACACCCGCAGGCGCGCGATCAGCGCGGCGTTGTCACGGTCCAGCGCGTCGCGGTCGCGGCCCACGCTGACCCGGCGCACCAGGTCCTTGGCCAACGCCGATGCCACCGGGCCGGCCTTGTCCAGCAGGCCCAGCTGGCGCTGGACCGCCTCGTCGATGCGTTCAGGTTCGATCAGTTGGTGCACCAGGCCGATCCGCAGCGCGGTTTCGGCGTCGAAATGCTCGCCGGTGGCAAACCAGCGGCGGGCCTGGCGTGGGCCGATCGCGTCGATCACATAGGGGGAAATCACCGCCGGCAGCAGGCCCAGCCGGCTTTCGGTCAGGCCGAAGCGGGCGCTGGTGCTGGCAATGGCGATGTCGCAGCAGGCCACCAGGCCCACCCCGCCACCGAAGGCGGCGCCCTGGACCCGGGCGATGGTGGGCTTGGGCAGCTCGTCCAGGGTGCGCATCAGCCGCGCCAGCGCCAGCGAATCCTCGCGGTTGGCGTCCTCGCTGGCGGCGGCCATGCCGCGCATCCACTGCATGTCCGCGCCGGCCGAGAAGGAGGCGCCCTGGCCGGCCAGCACCACCGCGCGCACCTGCTCGTCACGGCCGGCCGCTTCCAGCGCGGCGGTGAGCTGGGCGATCAGGGCCGCATCGAAGGCGTTGTGCAGGGTGGGGCGGTTCAGCCACAGCGTCAGTACCGCGGCACTGCGTTCAATCCGTAATGCATCACTCATGGGGGGCCTGCGGTTACTCCATACATGTACGGATCATAGCGGGCCATGGGGCACGGGCAATGACGCGGCGCGGCGATGCTAGAATTGATAACCATTCCTGATTGGCAAGAAGGCGCTCCGTGACGTTGTCCGATCTGCCTCTGCACGGTTCCGCCCTGGTGGACGCCGTGCAGGACCTACATGCAAACGATGCGATCGCCCGCCGGCTCCGCGAGCTGGGTTTCGTCAAGGGCGAGGATGTGCGTCTGGTAGCCCGTGGGCCGGTGGGCGGTGAACCGCTGCTGGTGCAGGTCGGGTTCACGCGCTTCGCCCTGCGCCGCAGCGAGGCGCGGCGCATCCTGATCACCGCGATCCCGGCCGGAGCGGCGGCATGAGCGCGGTGGCACTGCCGCTGCGCGTGGCGCTGGTGGGCAACCCGAACAGTGGCAAGACCGCGCTGTTCAACCAGCTCACCGGCAGCCGCCAGAAAGTGGCCAACTACACCGGCGTTACCGTCGAGCGCAAGGAAGGCCGCCTGCGTGCGCCGTCCGGGCGCGAGTTCGCCGTGCTCGACCTGCCGGGTGCCTACAGTCTGCAGCCGGCCAGCCTGGACGAGGCCATCACGCGTGACCTGTGCCGGGGCTTCTACCCGGGCGAGGCCGCGCCGGACGTGCTGCTGTGTGTGATCGACGCCACCAACCTCCGCCTGCACCTGCGCTTCGCGCTGGAACTGCGCGAGCTGGGCAAGCCGATGATCGTGGCGCTGAACATGGTGGATGCGGCCGAGCGCCGTGGCATCAAGATCGACGTGCCGGCGCTGGAGCAGGCGCTGGGCGTGCCGGTGGTGGAAACCGTGGCCGTGCGCCGCAACGGTGCCCAGGCGCTGGTTGCGCGGCTGGACGCGATGGTGCCGCACCTGCAGGCGCCCGTGGCGCTGCCCGATGCGGACGCGGATTACCACGCGCAGGTGCGCGGCATCCTGGCCGCGTCGGTCAGCATGCCCACCCGCACCGCGAAGATCGATGACGCGCTGGACCGCTGGCTGCTGCACCCGGTGTTCGGGCTGATCACGCTGGTGGTGGTGATGTTCCTGATCTTCCAGGCGGTGTTTGCCTGGGCCACGCCGCTGATGGACGGCATCGAGGCCGGCTTCGGCTGGCTGGGCGAGACTGTGGCCACGGTGCTGCCCGAAGGCCCGCTGACCAGTCTGCTTACCGACGGCATCATTGCCGGCGTGGGCGGGGTGGTGGTGTTCCTGCCGCAGATCCTGATCCTGTTCGCCTTCATCCTGGCGTTGGAGGAATCGGGCTACCTGCCGCGCGCGGCGTTCCTGCTGGATCGCATGATGGCCGCTGCCGGGCTGTCCGGGCGGTCGTTCATCCCGCTGTTGTCCAGCTTCGCCTGCGCGGTGCCGGGCATCATGGCCACGCGCAGCATCCAGGACCCGCGCGACCGCCTTGCCACGATTCTGGTGGCACCGCTGATGACCTGTTCGGCGCGCTTGCCGGTGTATGCGCTGCTGATTGGCGCGTTCATTCCGGCCAAGACCCTGTGGGGCTTCGTCAGCCAGCAGGGGCTGATCCTGTTCGGCCTGTACATGGCGGGCATCCTCAGCGCGCTGGCGATGTCGTGGGTGATGAAGAAGTGGCGCCGCGACAAGAGCGAGCACCCGCTGATGCTGGAGCTGCCGTCGTACCGCATTCCGCACCCGCGTGATCTGGCTGTCGGCCTGTACGAGCGCGGCATGATCTTCCTCAAGCGCGTGGGCGGCATCATCCTGTCGTTGACCATCCTGCTGTGGGTGCTGCTGAAGTTCCCGGCGGCACCGGCCAACGCGACCATGCCGGCCATCGACTACAGCTTTGCCGGGCAGATCGGTCATGCCATGACCACGATCTTCGCGCCGCTGGGCTTCAACTGGCAGATCTGCATCGCCCTGATCCCGGGCATGGGCGCGCGCGAGGTGGCGGTGTCCTCGCTGGCCACGATCTATGCGTTGTCCGCCGCCGATGATGACGCGGCGATCCAGGCGCTGACCCCGGTGGTGGCCCATGGCTGGTCGCTGGCCACCGGCCTGTCGCTGCTGGTGTGGTTCATCTACGCGCCGATGTGCATCTCCACGCTGGCCACGATCAAGCGTGAAACCAATTCGTGGAAGCAGGTGGGCTTTGCCACCGTCTACCTGTTCGCCGCGGCCTATCTTGCCGCGCTGGTCACCTACCAGGTGACCGTGGCGCTGGGCGGCGGCTGATGAGCACCGGCCTGCTGCTGCAGTACATCGTGGTGGTGCTGATCGTGCTGGTCAGCGCCTGGGTGGTGCTGAAGAAGCAGTTCCCGAGCACCGTGCGCAAGGCGCGCGGGGCGATCGCGCTGGGGCTGGTGAAGCCGCAGCGTGCCGCCTGGCTGCAGGCCCTGGGGCGGAAGATCGCGCCCCCGGCCAGCGGCGGCGGTGGCGCCTGCGGCGGCTGCGACAGCTGCGGCCCGAGCACCCCGAAACAGCACTGAATCGCCGCGCGCGTAGAGCCGGGCTCTGCCCGGCTGCTTTTCGGCCAATGGTGCGGTGATCTGACGCAAGCCGGGCAGAGCCCGGCTCTACGGGGGGGCGCTTCGGTCATTCGCGCGGGGATCTGGCGCAAGCCGCGTAGAGCCGGGCTTTGCCCGGCTGCTCTTCGGCCAATGCTGCGGTGATCTGACATAAGCCGGGCAGAGCCCGGCGCTACGGGGGTGCACTTCTGACGCAAGCCGGGCAGAGCCCGGCTCTACCGTGGGTCAGCGGGCCTGGTGGCCCAATCGCTCGGCCTTCTGCAGCCAGGCCTCGCGCTGTGCCTCGGAGGCGCTGCGCACCGGTCCGAAACCGCTGATCTTCACGGGCCGGATCCCGCAGAAGTCCAGGATCGTCCGCCGGATCTGCTGGTGCCCCGGCATGCGGTACACCCAGCGGTAGTACCAGGGCGGGGTATCCAGGGTGGTGATCACTCGTGCGCTGCGGCCGGCCAACAGGCGGTCCCACCACACCGAATCGGCGCGGTAGCGGAACGCGACCCCGGGCAGGAAGGCGCGGTCGAAGAAGCCCTTGAGCAAGGCCGGCATTCCGCCCCACCAGGTGGGATACACCAGCACCAGGTGCTGGCAGCCGGCGATGGCGGCGTTGATCTGTTCAAGGCCCGGTTCCAGCGGCTGGATCTGGCGATAGCCGTGGCGCAGGATCGGGTCGAAGTCGATCTCGCCCAGTGCGAACAGCTGCACCTGGTGGCCGGCGGCCAGCGCGGCGTGTTGGTAACGCGCGGCCAGCGCGCCGCACAGGCTGTCGCGGTCGGGATGGCCAAGCAGGATGACGATGGATCGGGACATGCGGGCGCTCGTTGCGGGGTGGTGCAGGCTACGGTCTGCCCCATGGGGCAGAGTCAAGCCGCCACGCACGCGCCCTGGGTCAGGCAGGCATCGAGCGGGCCGTGGTGGCCGTCGGCCGCCAGCAGGGCCACCTCGGCACGCAGGTCGGTCAGTGCGGTGTCGAGCTGCCGCAGCCGCGCCAGTTCGGTGCGGACGGCGTGCTGGCGTGATGCCAGCAAGGCCTGCACCTGGTCCCAGTCGATGCTGCCGTCATCGCGGCGCAGCGCGGCCACGTCGGCCAACCGGAAGCCCAGTACCAGCGCCTGGCGGATCAACAGCACCAGGTTGAGGTCCTGTTCGCTGTAGTGGCGGTAACGGTTGATGCGCGGCACCGTGGCCAGCAGGCCGCGGGCCTCGTACAGGCGGATCGCCTTCTGGCTGGCGCCGCTGCGCCGGGCCACTTCGGAAATGAGCATGTCAGTCGCGCACCGTGCCGCCGGTGACACGTACACGTTGCTGCGAACGCTGCATGGGTGACGGCCTGGAAAAACAGGTGCACAGGGTAGCAAGCGGGAGCATGCGCGCCGTATTTGCCCTTGTGCAGGCCTGCCCGCACCGCTAGCCTGCGGGCATGACCACTCCCCCTCTTCGTTTGCTCATCCACGGCGCGTCCGGACGCATGGGCCAAGCCCTGCTGCGGCTCGCCGCCGAACACGCTTCCCTGCAGATCGTCGCCGCGGTGACGCGCCGTTCACCGGCGCAACGGGTGGTGGACGGTGTACCGCATTTCGCCAGCAGCGAACTGGCCGGTGCGCCCACCTTCGACGTCGCCATCGACTTCAGCCTGCCCGAAGGCTTCGACCCGATCCTGGCGCTGTGCGTCGAACGTGGCGCCGGGTTGGTGTCGGGCACCACCGGGATCAGCGAGGCGCAGCGCCAGGCGCTGATCCAGGCGGCCGCCGGCATCCCGCTGGTATGGGCGTCCAACTTCAGCCTGGGCGTGGCGGTACTGGACGAGCTGGTCGAGCGTGCCGCGGCGGCGCTGGCCGGCTGGAACTGCGACATCGTCGAGTCGCACCACGTGCACAAGCAGGACGCGCCCTCCGGGACCGCGCTGACGCTGGGTGCCGCGGCGCAGAAGGGCGGGGCAGAGCCGCATTACGCCAGCCTGCGCGCCGGGGACATCGTGGGCGAGCACCTGGTCCAGTTCACCGGGCTGGGCGAGCGCATCGAGCTCACCCACCGTGCCACCAACCGGGACATCTTCGCCCGCGGCGCGCTGTTTGCCGCCACCCAGCTGGCCGGCCGCGCGCCCGGCAGCTACCGGGTCCGCGACCTGCTGGCCGGGGCCGCCCCGGCCGTTGCTGGCTGAACGCGCTGGCTGAACAGGCCGGCCGGTCCGCCCGGACCGACCGGCCCGGCGGGGGCCGCGAGCGCTGCCCTGCCTGAACCCCGGGGCGGTGATCGCGCCCGTACGTCAGCGCATGCATGTAAACGCTGGCGTCGCAGCCCCCTTGCCTTTACAATTCCCGCTCGCCGAATCACGACAGCCGGACCGGTCCCGCACCGCAGTCCGCGCTTTTTTGCAGCCGCTTTTTCGTGGAGCGCAGGCGTGACTTCGGTGCCCCCATCGGTAGCCAAAGTGAGATCTCCGTGACCCAAGCCGCAATCCTCGTCCTCGAAGACGGCACCGTATTCGAGGGCGAATCCGTAGGCGCGCCCGGCCTGTCCGTCGGCGAGGTGGTGTTCAACACCGCCATGACCGGTTATCAGGAAGTGCTGACTGATCCTTCCTACGCCCGGCAGATGGTCACGCTGACCTACCCGCATATCGGCAACACCGGCATGACCGACCAGGACGACGAGGCCCACAAGGTGTGGTCGGCCGGTCTGATCGTGCGCGACGTGCCGCGCCGTCCCAGCAACTGGCGCAGCCAGGTGTCGCTGCAGGACTGGCTGCTGCAGCGCGGCGTGGTGGCCATCTCCGGCATCGACACCCGCAAGCTGACCCGCATCCTGCGCGAGCGCGGCGCCCAGAACGGTGCGCTGATGGCCGGTGACGGCATCAACGTGGACACCGCCCTGGAAGCAGCGCGCAAGTTCCCCGGCCTGAAGGGCATGGATCTGGCCAAGGTGGTGAGCACCGACAAGGCCTACCCGTGGACCGAAGGCCAGCTGGACCTGGACAACAACGAGTTCGTCAGCGCCGCCCCGACGTTCAAGGTCGTGGCCTACGACTTCGGCGCAAAGCTCAACATCCTGCGCATGCTGGCCGAGCGTGGCTGCGACATCACCGTGGTGCCGGCGCAGACCCCGGCCGCCGACGTGCTGGCGATGAACCCGGACGGCGTGTTCCTGTCCAACGGCCCGGGTGACCCGGAACCGTGCGACTACGCCATCGAGGCGATCAAGGTGTTCCTGGACAAGAAGCTGCCGGTGTTCGGCATCTGCCTGGGCCACCAGCTGCTGGCGCTGGCCTCCGGTGCCAAGACGGTCAAGATGGGCCACGGCCACCACGGCGCGAACCACCCGGTGCAGGACCTGGACGATGGCCGGGTGATGATCACCTCGCAGAACCACGGCTTCGCGGTGGATGAAGCCACGCTGCCGGCCACCCTGCGCGTGACCCACCGGTCGCTGTTCGATGGCACCAACCAGGGCATCGCACGCACCGACGTGCCGGCGTTCTCGTTCCAGGGCCATCCGGAAGCCTCGCCGGGTCCGCACGACGTGGCACCGCTGTTCGACCGTTTCGTGACCCTGATGGCGCAGGCCAAGGCCTGATCCGCCGCCGCCGGCGCCCCCGGCGGCATCGCGACGGAACGCGAGTCCCTGCAGTGCCGCAGCCCTTGGCGCGGCGCCGCACCCCCGGAAGTTTCCTGATCGACAGCGTGCGATCACCCCGACACGCTGTACTGACTTAGAGAAGACAATGCCAAAGCGCACTGACCTTAAAACCATCCTCATCATCGGTGCTGGCCCGATCGTCATCGGCCAGGCCTGTGAGTTCGACTACTCCGGCGCGCAGGCCTGCAAGGCGCTGCGGGACGAGGGGTATCGCGTGGTGCTGGTCAACAGCAATCCGGCCACGATCATGACCGACCCGGAGACCGCCGATGTCACGTACATCGAGCCGATCACCTGGCAAGTCGTCGAAAAGATCATCGAAAAAGAGCGCCCCGATGCGCTCCTGCCCACCATGGGCGGCCAGACCGCGCTGAATTGCGCGCTCGACCTGGCCAAGCATGGCGTGCTGGAAAAGTACAAGGTCGAACTGATTGGCGCGAACGAACACGCCATCGAGAAGGCCGAAGACCGCCTGAAGTTCAAGAACGCCATGACCAGCAT
>Ga0308172_1001312_pt1 | contig 18234 bp, 19 predicted proteins | sample PhyGR2_FD_202134 | JGI IMG/M metagenome (GOLD analysis project Ga0308172, IMG submission 202134) | Phyllosphere microbial communities from UC Gill Tract Community Farm, Albany, California, United States - DLSLSG.R2 | ecosystem: Host-associated > Plants > Phyllosphere > Unclassified | place: USA... | reverse complement strand
ACAGGCGCTTGCCCGACGGCTCCAGCGCGATGTTCATCGGCTGCTCGGCGCTCACCTTGAAGCGCTGCTCCACCTTGCCGCTGTCGGTGCCCACGGTGACCACTTCGGCCAGCAGGTTGGAGGTGTACACGCGCTTGCCCTTGGCATCCAGCGCCAGGCCCGGTGCCTTGGCGTTGCCCAGGCCCGGAATGGTGTTGACCACCTTCAGCGACTGCGTGTCCACCACGAACAGCACGCTGCCGTCGCCGGAGTGGCCGGTGACATACAGGCGGTTGGCCGCGCCATCCACCACCAGTTCGCGCAGGTCATGGGTGTAGGCGGCCTTGCCGTCCTTGCCCACCTTCTTTTCCATCAGCTGCACGATGCCCACCACCTTGTGGGTGTTGGTATCCACCACGGTGACCGAGGTGTCCACGGTGTTGCCGATGTACAGGCGGTGGTTGGCGTCGTCCAGCACCAGGCCGAAGGCTTTGCGCTCCAGCGGGATCTGCGCTTCAACGTCGAGGGTGTTGGGGTCCAGCAGCAACAACTGCGCCGGGCCGGCGGTATCGCCGAAGCCACCGGACGAGGCCACGTACACCACGTCTACCGTGGGGCTGTAGGCCAGCTCATACAGGCCCTGGGCAACGGGCTTGCGCAGCACGGCGGCTGCGGTTTCTGCAGCCGGGGTGGCCTTGCCCACGGCGAACGCCGACGGGGTGCCAAGAGAGAGAGTGACGGCGAGGGCCAGCGCGGCCGAACGGAGAAGGGAACGGGGGTACATGCGAGCGTCCTTGAATGGGCACGGGAGGGTGTCCTGGCTCGCTGGGCCGTACGTGTGACGGCCGGTCCCGCATGTGTGCGTGGGCTGGCTGGCTGGAATGCCGGGGAATGGTAGCAGGGTGTGGGGGTGGGTGCTTGGGGGCGGCAATTAGTCGAAGGGGAATGGGCCAAAGGCAATGGGTTCGGCTTCGCACAATCGCAACATGCATGCTGCCAGCTCCGGGCCTATGGCCACGGCGGCTTCGGCGGGCGTGCCCAGTTGGTAATGGCCGTCGGGAGCCATGTCCAGATGCCTCGCCAGCAACTCATAGTAGAGTCGTTCGGTAATGGCCTCGATCGAGCAACCCGACGCGACGAAGGCGACCAAGCCTTCCTCCTCGGGTGTGCCGCGCTCCCGTTCCCAGCGGCTACGGCGCAGGGTGTAGGCCACTTCGCCGTACCAGTACTTTCCTTCGAAATCTTCGTCTTCGTCTTGCATGGCAATCCCCCGGGCTTTAGCAGTCGCCAAAAGTGGAACTATGCCGCCAGTGCAGGTTTCTGCATTGGGGTGATGCCGCCTAGCGCCATGTTTGGACGCTCGTGGTTGTAAGTCCATAGCCAACGGGTGGCGGAGTGCGCGCCCCTGCCCTAGAACTCAGTGCCTTTGCGCCAAACATTGAGCACATTGGCGCACTCGTCAGGATCTGTCATCCAGAAGAGTCCGTCTGCGTTGTCGGCAATGCCGTACGATCGCGACCCGAACGGATTCTTGACAGGGAGCACTCAGAGTTTTCGTCGATTATCAGCCTGTTTGGCTTGTGCGGACGACTCATTACTTCCAGAGCCCTCTATCCTTCGCCTCCTTCACGATATCCAACATGATCTTTGGATCACCCAACTGTGCCAAGAAGATCAGGTGCTCGACCGCCTTCACTTTCTTCAAGTGATCCAGACGGGCAGGCCCACCCATGCCAAGTGCCGGCACGAATCCGTACATTTCATCCTCCGCCAATGGTCCGAGCGCTTTGAGCGCACGCTCAAACAACGGGCGGTCGTCGTCATCATCCTCGTCCAAGCTGCTGCGCCTGGTAGCAGCCAACCAGTTTGAAATCATACTGTCAGCGTATCCATCCTTTATGCGATCGGACTTGTCAGATGGAAATATCATCGCCATGTTGGTGACAATAGTCAGACTTGGCCCGCTCTTCGTGCCCCATACAACAAGTTTCCCAAACGCAGTTCGGCCGATGACATAGTATTCATCTTTTCGGTGGAAGTTCGTTCCATAAAGCCAAGCATTGAGCACTTCTGAATAGTCATCAGGATCAGTCATCCAGAACAGCCCACTGCTATAGCCCGCAAACCCATATGCCCTCCAATACTGGAGCAACCTATCGGGCAGCTTCCCTCTGTAGTAGTCGAGCTTGTGAGATGGCACCGGACGCGTATCAACTATTGGCCCGAAGCCTTCATCATTGTAAAAGGACTCAAATCCTTCATCGACCATATACATTATTTACACCAATGCAGCCCATCATTAACTGTACACCTTGCATACACGACCGGAAAATTCGCTGAGGGGGCAAGCACGGCATGCACATCTATAGTGTGATTTCCGAAATACACCCGACTAATCCAGTAGCCCTTGGTCATCGGCCTCTTTAACGATGTCCCGCATGACTTCTGGCTTGCCGAGCTTCGCTAGAAAGACGAGGTGCTCCACAGTTGACACCTTCTGCAAGTGATCAATCCTGCACGGCCCGCCCATTCTCAATGCAGGGACGAATCCGTACATCTCGTTGCTGGCCAAAGGACCCAGCAGCCTGACTGCACGATCAAAGAGTGGCTCGTCATCTTCATCCGTTTCGTCCAGATCCTCTTTTTCGATTCCTGATATCCATGAACCAATGAGGAAGTCCGCTTCGCTGGGCGGGAGTTGTGGCGGCGCGGCACGCGGGAAAATCATTGCCCAGGCACAGACGATCTTCATACAAGGGCCGGTCCGCGTGCCCCACACTATCAATTCACCGAAAGCGCTACGGCCAATGACGTAGTACTGGTCTTGGCCGTGGAAACTGGTTCCCTCCAACCATGCGTCCAATACGGCCGAGTATTCCTCCGGATCTGTCAGCCAGAACAAACCATCGCCATAGCCAGCGAAGCCGTAGGCCGCCCAGTACTGGAGCAACCGATCGGGCACCTTGCCTCTGTAGTAGGCAAGCTTCGATGGCGGAACGGGCTTCGAATGGACCACAGGCCCAAAGCCTTGGTCTTTGTAAAAACACTCAAAACTGTCATCGACAAAATCAATCATTTGCATCGCTCCAACCCACCATTCATCTTGGTATTCGCCCGTTCGGCGGTAGGAACCCTCGCTGCTGCCGCGTCCAACTCAGCTATGCGCGAGGTCTCACCCTTCTTGGGCGATCTTGCGGTCCAGGCCGTCGCGGTCGCCGGTGAGCAGCAGGCGGGTCCACTCTATGAGCTCGCGGTCGGCCTTGTACATGAGCCCAGCCATGTCCACCGCCGTTTCCACGGTGCCGGCCACGTAGTCCCACGTGCCCTGCCCCATGCCAAGCGCCTGGTTGCCGCGCTGCGGGCCCCAGCGAAAGGCGTTGCCCGCCTTGTCCCACTGCTGCCATTCCGGCGCAATGTCAGTGCGGGTCTGCACGACGATGGCGTCCAGGGCCGCCTTCAGCCGCGCACGTGCGGCCAGGATGGGGGCGTTGTCTTCGCGGGACTCCTCAGGCTGGAACGGCACCTGCACCATCTGTATCGGGCCCACGGTGACCTCGGGTATACGCGCGCGGCCCTCGTCGTCTAGGTGGCCGGTGCGGATACTGTCGTCGGGCAGCGAGCGCAAGGTGGCGATGGTGATTGTTCCGGCGCCAGGACCAAGAAAACTCGCACCGGGCCCGAAAGCTACTTCCAAACACCTCGATCTTTTGCTTCCTTCACGATATCCATCATGATCTCCCGCTCTCCAAGATGTGCAAGCAACGTAAGGTGCTCTGCGGCTTTGACCTTTTGTATGTGGTCCAGGCGGCAGGGCCCGCCCAATGCCAATGCCGGAACGAAGCCATACATCTCATCGTCGTGAAGCGGCCCAAGCAGTTTCATCGCCCGTTCGAAGAGTGGCTGGTCATTCTCGTCCGTTTCGTCAAGATAAACCTTGTCCATCTGCTCGATCCACATGGATACGAGAAAGTCAGCTTCGCCTTCTTTCATCCATTTGGACTGGTCGCTGGGGAAGAGCATCCCCCACGTTGGCAGGATTCTCAGGCTCGGACCGGTTCTCGTGCCCCACACATCAAGGCGCCCGAAGCAGCTGCGGCCGATGACAAAGTAGTCGTCGTTACCTTCAAAAGGCGTGCCCTGGATCCAGGTGGAAAGGGCGACCTCATACTCTGCAGGATCGACAAGCCAGAACCTTCCGTCTCCAAACCCAGCAAAACCGAAGAGCTGCCAGTACGCCAAGAGCCGGGCAGGCAGCTTGCTACGGTACCGGGCAAGGTGCTCGGGAGTTACCGCGCCTCCTGGTACTGCAGGTCCAAATGCCTTCTTGTCGTAGAAGTACGCAAAGCTCTCATCTAGCACGGGTTTCATTTGCAACACTCAAGGCCACTGTTGACTTTCATGGTTCCGGGCGACGCTCGTGGCGGCATGCCGGGAACGTTGCGCTGTTTCTTCCAGCGTCCACTGACTACCAAAGCCCCGCATCCTTGGCCTCCTTCACGACGTCGCGCATGACTTGCGGTGGACCCAAGTGAGCTAGCAATGTCAGATGCTCGATCGCTTTCACTCGCTGAAGGTGGTTGAGTCTGGCCGCGCCCCCGATGCTCAAAGCAGGCACGAAACCGTATATCTCATCTACTTCAAGTTTCCCAAGCGTCCGCAGGGCCCTTTTGAACAGCGGATCTTCATTCTCATCCATTTCATCCAGATTCTCCTTGTCCATTCCGGACAGCCAAGTCGCGATGAGGAAGTCAGCTTCCTCCGGCGCTATCGGCGTTGGCGTGCTGCGGGGGAAGATCATTGCCCAAGTGGGCAGTATCTTCATGCATGGCCCGGTCTTTTCCCCCCAGATAAATAGCTTGCCAAACGCGGTTCTGCCAATGACGTGGTACTTGTCAGTGCCGTCAAACGGCGTGCCTTTGATCCATTGTTCAAGGACAAGGGCGTACTCATCGGGATCGGTCATCCAGAACAGCCCCTCGCCGTAACCGGCGAAACCGTATGCGGCCCAGTAGGCCAACAGCTTATCCGGGAGCGCTCCTGTGTAGCGGTTCAGCGTCTCCTGGGGGACTGCGCGAACGGCGACAGGTGGTCCGAATCCCATGTCTGCATAAAAGAAGCCAAATTTGCCGTCCAGCATCTTCAACCCTTGCACCTCTTCAAGTCGCCATTCATCATTTTTCGCTTCGTCATGCAGGGCTTGGAGTGCAAGGTGGCGTTGGTGAGCGCTCAGTCGCCAAGGCCAGAAAAACTCGCGCTGGGCCCGAAAGCTACTTCCAAACACCTCGATCTTTTGCTTCCTTCACGATATCCATCATGATCTCCCGCTCTCCAAGATGCGCAAGCAACGTAAGGTGCTCTGCGGCTTTCACCTTTCGCATGTGGTCCAGGCGGCAGGGCCCGCCCAATGCCAATGCCGGAACGAAGCCATACATCTCATCGTCGTGAAGCGGCCCAAGCAGTTTCATCGCCCGTTCGAAGAGTGGCTGGTCATCCTCGTCTGTCTCATCAAGATCAACCTTGTCCATCCGCTCGATCCACATGGACACAAGAAAATCAGCCTTGCCTTCTTTCATCCATTTGGACTTATCGCTGGGGAAGAGCATCCCCCACATTGGCAGGATACTGAGACTCGGGCCGGTTCTCGTCCCCCATACATCAAGCCGCCCAAAGGCGCTGCGGCCGATGACAAAGAAATCGTCGATACCGTCAAAAGGCGTGCCCTGGATCCAGGTGGAAAGCGCTACCTCATACTCTGCAGGGTCGACGAGCCAGAACCTTCCGTCTCCAAACCCAGCAAAACCGAAGAGCTGCCAGTACGCCAAGAGCCGGGCAGGCAGCTTGCTACGGTACCGGGCAAGGTGCTCGGGAGTTACCGCGCCTCCTGGTACTGCAGGTCCAAATGCCTTCTTGTCGTAGAAGTACGCAAAGCTCTCATCTAGCACGGGTTTCATTTGCAGCGCTCCAAGCCACTATTGATTTTGGTGGTACTGCGCTCGCCCTCAGGAATTTTGGCCGCAGCCACATCAAGTATCTCTATTCGTGTTGGCACGCCAGATTTGTCCCTGTTCCACTGCCTTCCAATCGTCTGGTTGACCTCACCATCTCCGAAATCTGCAATGACATCCTTACCACCTGCGATCAGATCAGGGTTATGTAGCGCATTCATGGTCTCCATCGTTGACGCGACATGCTCCTTAGCAGCTTTCTCCGCGTCTTCTATGGAGTAGCCATCAGCTCTCAGCACATCGTACGTTTCAGCATAGGTTTCTGCACGGAACCGCTTCTTGGCAGCTTCGGCTACCTTCTTGCTGCGGTTCTTCGGGTCGAATGCCTCGCGAGCCTTGATGTATTCCTCCACGCTCATATCATTGAGCCCGGCCTCCTGCCCTTTCAACTGTCTATCCATTTCAGGGAACTTGGAGGGAGGCAGTTGGTGCGTATTGAAACAAGGCAACTTTTTCCGCGGCATCCGCTTCGGCAGCCGCTTGGTCTCGATCTTCCTACCACCATCCGGCGTGCGGTTGCCATCGGCCTGCCGCCGCTTGCGCGTCTTCAGCACCTTGGCTAGGCCCTTGAAGGCGTCCTCCACCTCTTCCATCAGGTGCAGCAGCTTCTTGCCCACGCGGGCGGCCGTGTTGCCCGCCTTGGCCGCAGCATAGCCAAAGCCGCCGGCGCCGCCCAATTCCACGGTGACGGCCGCCAGCAGGATGGACACCACCACGTCCACCATGATCTGTGAGCTGAAGCGGGCCTCGATGCGCTCCTGCTCGTCGGGCGGTACCGCCTCCCACCAGGCTACGCCGAAGGATGGCAGCATCTCGGTGATGCCGGGGTCCTCGATCAGCAGGTTGAACAGCTCCTTGGCCTCGCTGGCGGCCTCCATGACCTTGCCGCCGGTGGCGCGCAGGGCGGCTATCTTGCGGTCCAGGCCGTCGCGGTCGCCGGTGAGCAGCAGGCGGGTCCACTCTTTGAGCTCGCGGTCGGCCTTGTACATGAGCACGGCCATGTCCACCGCGGTTTCCACGGTGCCGGCCACGTAGTCCCACGTGCCCTGCCCCATGCCCAGCGCCTGGTTGCCGCGCTGCAGCCCCCAGCGTATGGCGTTGCCGGCCTTGTCCCACTGCTGCCATTTCGGCGCCATGTCAGTGCGGGTCTGCACGACGATGGCGTCCAGGGCCGCCTTCAGTCGCGCGCGTGCGGCCAGAATGGGGGCGTTGTCTTCGTCGGGCTCGTCAGGCTGGAACAGCACCTGCACCATCTGTACCGGGCCAACGGTGACCTCGGGTATACGCGCGCGGCCCTCGTCGTCCAGGTGGCCGGTGCGGATGCTGTCGTCGGGCAGCATCACCTGGTAGGCCACGCCGCGCACTGGGGTGCGGTCGAGGTCGCCGTAGTGGTAGTGCAGCAGGATGTCCTGCTTGACCGGCGGACTTGCAGGCGCCTTGGCGGTGGTGCCCTGGGCGACGAGACCGGCGGCGGGCGCCGCGGGGCTTGCCGCGGCTGCGCTACCACCCTTTGCCGCGCCACCGCCGCCCGACTCCACCGACACCGTGCTCTGCTTCACCGCCAGCCCCTTGCACCCGCACGCCAGCGAGTCGCCATGCCTGGCCAGCGCCTGGCCGTCCACGATGAACGTGGGATCGCCGGTGACGATGGGGAACGCACCTTTGTGCTTCGGGCAGAAGGCCTTGTCGCCTACGCGAGCGACGGCCATACCGTTGATGTCGGTGAAGGGCGAGCCCGTGAGAACTGTGCCGCCACTGCTGGTGCTATCGCCTACGACAATTGCAATGCGCCCCACGCCGGGTCCTTGGCTTTTGTAATGGGGAGCAGGCTAGCAACGCGTTGTTGGGGGACTGGTGACGGCGGTCGCGTACCGGGCGTGCTGGCGCGCACGCTTTTCGTACTATCGGAGAATTCCTACCTTCGAAGAGGGAGTCTCGGAAGGTGGAAAGTTGGTTGTCGATCTTGCGGAAATCAGGTTGTCAGCAGATGGCCAAACTTGCGTGCCCGCCACGTGTCGGTCAAACGATCCCGCCCTTCCGGCACATGACCGCCCTTCTGAACACTCAAACTGTTGGATCGTTGCGCGGAGTTGCCTGCACCGAAAAACTAACCCTAGTGAAAACAAGGATCAGGCGGAATCATGCCGCATGAACACTGATCGTCGGCGTACCTAAACGGGATCAGGCATTTGAAGCGCCTTCTTTTGTTGAAAGGACATGGGGGCAGCGCCTGCTGACTACCATTCCAACAGTAGTCGACCCAGGCTCTTACCTCCTTCACAAACGTTGAGTTCCGGTCAAACTTGGCAGCCACATCGGAAGCAATGATATAGCTTAGACACGTAAACGATGAACTAATGACGCCACGCTTCCTGCTGCAGATTTCCGATTAAAAGGAATGCAATTCAACGTCATTCGAGAACACACTGCTTGTCGCCCGGCTGCCAACCAAATAACATGAGTGAATCTCGCGGAAGTGAGATAGTCATCAACAGCATCGACGTACTCACTCACCATCATCCAACATATCCAAGGAACTCAGGGGCAATCATGGCTTGGGAAATATCACCAACATCTGCACAATCCACTTACGTCAGTGGCGACAAGGAATTCTCAACTCAGAACGTTAAGCGCATAGATCGAAAGATTGAGAAAATAATGGGATCGGGCTACAAAACCGACGATACTGTGATGACTGACAATTACATGGCGGAGTCACAGCATGGTCATTTTTATTGGACGGTGACGGCTCGCCTCGAGGGCTTGGACGGCTTCGCAAACATCGAAGATGTTGATTGCACAGAGTATCCCGCTGGCTGCGAAGTGTTGACTCCTCCCGTATTTGAAGTTGTGGACGAAGGTGTCGAAGACTAACGTCCGCTAAAGACTTTTCCATCAACGTGATGCGGGGCGCGCGACGCGCGCCCCGTCTCACATATGAAGCATGAGCTGCTGACGTGTGCTAGGTGTGCCACTGGAACTTGGAACTTGGGGCCAGGCCGCTTGCATTCACTCACCCCACCCCAAACGGCGAACACCGCCACCCAAGCTGCCGGGCCACCATCGCCTCCAGATCCCGGTCGCCGCTTTCAAAGCACGGCGCCGCCTCCGGCTCACACGTGGCCACCCTCGCCCCCTCCAGGGCCACCGCGCCTGCCGCCCGCTCAACCGGGTCAAAGGCCCCGGCCTCTGCGTCGGCGTCCACACACGATTGCCGCACCACATACTCCCGCATCAACCGCTGGAGCACCTGTGCGGCGGGACGGTGTTCGCGCGCCGCCGCCTGCTGAAAGCTGGCGCGCAGGCCAGCGGCCATTTCCAACTGCATGAAGACACTCTTGCTCATGCGTTCCTCCCACTGCTGGGTTATGAAACTGGTTGTACATTCACACTGCACTGGGCGTGCAGTGACGTGCTGGCGTTTGCGCCTGCCACAGCGCAGCGCTGCCGAACCGGGGCAGGCACTGCGGCTGTGCGGCCAGGCCGCCCGCAAGGGCTGGCGGGCACTGGCCGTGCAGCGGCCCACCCGGCGGGTGGGCGCGGGCGCTCAGCCGGTGCGGCGCTGCAACTTGCGGGGGATCTTCTTGACCACCGGCACGGGCCGCTCCACCACCGTAAGGGTGATGATGCCGTGCGTGGCCTCCACCTTCAGGCGGGCGCCTACGTCGAAGCCGAGCTTGTCCAGCCAGCGGCCGCGCAGCTTGAGGTAGGGAACAATCTCGGTTGGACCGCACTCTTCGCGGTCCGGGTACGTCAGCGCGCCTACGCGGTAGCTGCGTGCGGGGCGGGCGTAGGGTTTGCGCTTGGGGCGCGCGTCATCGGGTTCGTCTTCCCACGGCGTCAACATGTTGGACCTCCTGCAGGGCTTGCCCTTGCCGGGATGGCAAGGGCGTCGGGAGGTTAGAAACCGTCTAGTAGCAACCGGCGGGCGTATTTCCACGAGGGTGTTGTATTAGCCACCCTCCCGACAAATAGACGTCCAACATTCTGCTACTAGAAGAGTTTCTACGCTCCGATGAACACCATGCGCGTTGGTGCGGAGTATGGGAAATCGCTTGTTCCTGTTGATCTGGCGGGGGTGGTTGGCTGCGTCTACGATGCGACGCAACTGGCCCGGTTCAGTCGCAGGCCTTGGGACGGCATGGCGGCATCCTCTTTGGCCTATCGGGAGGATCACAGATGACCAGAATTGACGGGGATTGGCTTGAGGCGTTCGACGAGGCCATGTTGGGCTTCTTCGCTATCGACCATGCGGATGCGGGCATGGATGAATTCTTGCTGGGGTGCTACGCGGGCATTCCGGCCCGAGAGGCGGCATTGGCATTTGGCGAGGATTACGACCTGAATCGAGTAGACACGTTCTGGCCTTCGCCAGGGCTAAACGTTAGCAGCTGATTCACCGGCTGGGCTGCCTACGGCCCATGCGGCATACTCCCTACCTATCGAAGCAGTGCTTTTCATAGGCGGAGTGGCGACGTGAGCGGTTGGACTCAGGAAGAGCTGGCGGCAGCGGTAGCCGCTTACCGCTGGATGGAGCAACGCGTCGCGCAGGGTCATGGCATCAATAAAGCCCAGGTGTACCGGGAGCTATCGGAGCGTCATGGACGATCACTGAAGTCGTGGGAATACAGGATGCAGAACATCTCTTATGTGCTGCAACAGCTGGGGCAGCCGAGGCTGGATGGCCTCCGCCCGGCCGCCAACGTCGGGCCTGCCATCACCGGGGTACTGACTCGACTACTCCAAACCACTGGCGAGCTTGCTAGGCTCAGCCCTCTAAGCGATGCGACTCAGAAGGAGCTGGAGGAAGAGGAGCGACTGGCAGAGGCCGCTCATGCCTTCTCGCCCAGCAACGCCGAAGACCAAAGGCGTCGGGTGGTTGCAAGCATCGTTCGACGCCGTGGCCAGCCTGCGTTCCGCAAGGCACTACTTGCTGCGTATGACTCTAGATGCGCTTTGACTGGGTGCGGCTTAGTAGAGGTCTTGGAAGCTGCCCATGTCTATCCGTACAAGAATGAGGCCACGAACTCGGTAACAAATGGTTTGCTACTGCGCGCAGACGTGCATACGTTGTTCGATCTTCGCCTGATTGCGGTGGATCCGGGCAGCTTGCGGGTAATGACCGCCCCTTTGCTGCGAGACAGTGACTACGCCGCACTGAACGGCTCTCTGCTCGCCACTCCCGTGCGGGCCGAGCAAGCGGTCAGTCGGGATTCTCTGGAGTGGCATCTTTCACGGTGCGAGTGGAGATGAGTGTGGACGAAAACGTCTGCCGCAACCGACCATATTGGCTAGCCTCTCTTTCGCCCTGCGTATAGAGCTAGGTCACCCGTAGTGATGCTTGCTGAAGGCACCAACTCGTAGTGTTCTTCGGACACAACCCGAATCTCATCGTCCTGGACGGCAAGTTCGAACATGGCAATCTTGTTTGCGGTAATGAACTGTGCAGACACGGGACGGCAGACCAGCGCCGGGAATTTCTCCCTGCAGCAGGCTATGTCTTGTTCCGTCTGCTGCCGGCCATGCTTGTCCTTGCCACCCTTGGCTTGCACAGGCACCACGTACTGCGCACCATTACGATCCAGGCCGACGTAAAGCTCATCAATCTCAATCTGACCGATGTCCTTCACCGTCGTGCGCAGGTGATTCTGCAACGAGGATGCGGTGACGCCGAGGAAGATGTCGATCAGTCGGTTGTAGCGAACCTTGGCCAGCAGTGCCTGCTCATCGCCCAGTGCGTGGGCCGCGATGATTTCGGGCGTGGCATCCGGAATCTTGACGACCAATTGATTAGTACGCGGGATGATCGAGAGAGGGCGCTCTAACCGGAACTCGTACTTGGCACGACCGGTGCCATAGATGCCCCACTCGAAACCTTCCGGAGCTGTCGCCGTGATGGACGCAGGCAAGCTGTTGCGGTACTTGAACGAGTAGATTGTATCGCCAAGATTCTTCGGCAACCGAATTCCTCGCTCTACTGCCGCATGCTCGAACTCGCCGCGCTCGAACGGCACCTTAGTGCTACCCGGGGTGTAGTTCTTTCGGAAGACCTCGCCAATGATCTCGGAGTAGCGGTTCAGTTTCGCTGCTTTCTGCGGCTTTTCCACATTGCGTCCTTCGCAAAAGTTGCTTCATTGTCGTGCTCCGGCAGATTTCTAGGCCAGAACCCTCGATAGCTTGTTCGCCAATTTGTCGGGGTATTTTAGCTCACACTCCCAGACCACTATCACTCGCCAGCCGAGCCCGATCAACTGCCGGCGCTTGCGCCTATCTCGGCGCTTGTTGGCTTCAATCTTCGGCCCCCAATAGTCCGTTCTGGACTTCGGCATCTTTGTCTTTTTACAGCTATGCCCATGCCAGAAGCACCCGTGCACGAAGACCACGGCGGTCCTGCCCGGCAAAACAATGTCCGGCGTACCCGGCAAATCTCGACGAAGCAGCCTGAAGCGGTAGCCGAGCCCGTGAAGGATCGACCGGACAGCGACCTCTGGCTTGGTGTTGGCCCTGCCTATCCTTGACATAAGCCAACTACGGCGCTCCGGGGTAAGGCGGTCCATTCGCACCTCCTGGTCTCTTCCCCTGAGACTGACTGGCTTCATGATAAGCCCGCGAGAAGGCCCCGCCCCACTGGACATTGAGGCGTTCTCCGATCGACATTCAGCCTAGTCCGCCCTATAATTACTCCATGACCAGACCTATCGGAATCGACCTCTTTGCAGGGGCCGGCGGACTCAGCCTAGGCTTCGAGCAAGCGGGCTTCGACGTTGTAGCCGCTGTTGAGATCGACCCAGTGCATGCAGCAGTGCATGCGTTCAACTTCCCCAACTGCGCCGTCATCCCGCGATCCGTTACCGACCTCACGGGCGATCAGATCCGCGTCGCTGCGGGCGTAGGCCAACGGAAGATCGACGTCGTATTCGGTGGAGCTCCTTGCCAGGGGTTTTCCTTAATCGGCCGCCGTGCGCTGGATGACCCGCGAAATTCGCTGGTGAAGGACTTCGTCCGCATCGTTCGTGAACTCGATGCGGACTACTTCGTCTTCGAGAACGTGAAGGGCCTGACGCTAGGCAAGCATCGCAAGTTCCTGGAAGAGCTCATTCAGGAATTTGAGGCGTCTGGTTACGACGTCCTCAAAGATTGGAAGGTACTAAATGCCTACTCCTATGGCGTACCTCAGGACAGACAGCGGCTTTTTCTCATGGGCGCCAAGCGCGGCCTACAGATCCCTACCTACCCCCATCCGGTGACGGCCAAGCCTGGGCTCAAGGGCTCGCTGCTGCCCGACGCACCCACGTGCAAAGAGGCGCTAGACGACCTACCCGACGCCGAGAGCTTCGCCGCACTGAACGTTACCGATGAAGTCAGAGTTAAGAAGTTTGGCAAGAGCACGCTTTACTCCGCGCTGATGCGCTGCGAGGGCGCACAGGGCTGGGCGTTTGGCTATCGCCGCGCGTGGGATCCACTGCTACTCACATCCAGTATGCGCTCTGACCACACGGAGGTTTCGCGCGCTAGGTTTGCGAGCACCGTGGCTGGGCAGGTTGAGCCGATCTCGCGCTTCCTTAAGCTGCCTCCCAAAGGCGTTAGCAACACGCTACGCGCAGGGACGGATGCTGCACGTGGCGCATTTACCAGCCCGCGGCCGATTCATTACAAGTGGAATCGCTGCATTACGGTGCGTGAGATGGCACGCCTTCATGGGTTTCCCGATTGGTTCCGGTTCCACGAGACCAAATGGCACGGTGCGCGGCAGATTGGGAACTCGGTGCCGCCGCCCTTGGCCAAGGCAGTTGCTGGGCAGATTTTGAAAGCGATTGGGAGTAAGCCGAAGCGGCCGGCCAAGGAGTTGGCGATGGGGGAAACTGGATTGCTTAGGATGAGCCTGGCTCAGGCCTCTGCCTATTGGGGTGTTCCTAGCCCGATTGGGCAGCGGGATCGGAAGAGTGGTGTCAAGAAGGCGAAGCAAGTGGTGCTCGACCCTGACCAGATTTCGCTGCCGGTGAATTGATGCGATGTAATGACCCGCTGATTTTCTGCTCAGGTGTGGCTTCCCCAAAGGAGCTACTGATGAGCAAAGTTATGGAAGAAGAGATGAAGCGCTCGACTGCCCGGCGCAAGTCAGCCCTGATCCTTGAGATCATCCAGGACAAGACGACGGTGGCTGCTGCCAGCCGCCAGTTCGACCTAACCGCGGCGGAGATCGAGAGCTAGGTTGAGGACGGAAAGCAGGGCATGGAGAATGCGCTGTGTCAAGCCGGAGGACGTGCCCGAGAAGTACGAGGGCGACTCAAGGATCTTCAGGAAGCCTACGGCGAGGCGATGCTGGAGATGCGCGCCCGAAATAAGCTGGCGCGCCTGCTGGGAAAGGACGAGAACTAACGGTCTCGGTCCAGCAGGGCTTGGAGGACGAAGGCGTTTCCGGTGCCGATGACCAAGCTGTGCCACTGGTTTGGCCTAGCGCGTCGCACGACGTCCTACAAGCCAACCAGATCGCCCGCCAAAGTCAGAGCCGAGCTTGCCTAGCCGATCAAGGGAATAATCGAGAAGGAGCCGTCATTTGGCTACCGCACCGTCACAACGCTGTTCGGCTTGAACAAGAACACCGTCCAGCGGATCTTCCAACTTAAGGCCTGGCAGGTGCGCAAACGCGCCCTTGGCCAGCGCCCGCGGATCGAGGCCGAGGTGTCGCGGACCGAGGAGCCGGACCAACGTTGAGCGAACAACCTGTGCCGGGTACGGAGCGGTCAGGAGGGCTGGCTCACCCTGGGTTTGGTGATCGACTGTCGCACGCGCCAGCTGCTCGGCTGGCACCCTATCACGTACCTGGAAGACCACCACCGACTCAGCCGCGTTGCAGCAGCCTCTGATCACGCGCTACGGGACACTTGGGCGAGTTCGGGAAACCTTTCCTCCGCTCAGACGATGGCTTGGTGTTCACAAGTCGCGATTACACCAGGCTTGTACGCAGCTATGGTCTTAAGCAGGAGGTCATCATCCCGCATTGTCCGCAACAGAACGGGATGGTCGAAAGGGGCGATGAGGACGCTGAAAGAGCAATTTGTACACCAGCAATGTTTCGAGAGCCAGGCGCTTGCATTGCACGCTGAAGATGATGACCCAGGATGCGGCCCACGCCGCTACATTAGCCGCATGACCTGAGCAAAAACTGGCGAGTCATTACACCATTGCAACACGGAAAGCGGCTATAAATGCGCTGAATTTAAATGGAAAGTCGAGCAGCAGAACGACGATGCCGACATTCCATCCCCAAGATCGAAAAAGTGTAAGCCTGCACTTTCCATTGACGCTTTGAAATTCAACGAGCTCATGGAGCTTCCGGGAAGCCGCTCCCGACAGCATCACAATTCCCGCTAGGCGAATCGAGCCTCGTCCCGGCGTTCGAGAGAGCGTCTTTCCATCGAAAGGTAGGCGCTCACCTCGTTTACGAACCCCTCAAAGCTCTCTAGATTGCAAAGCTGCGCAGAACGGTAAATCAAAGAATCTGCTGATACGTTTTTTACCAGCCTTGCCCTCTTCATGTGGCGATAAGAAAGGCCAAACAAGTACTTTCCGTTTATATACTTGGTTGAGACCTCCGGAAAGGCGTCGTTCAGCATTTCAGAAAACTCCACTCTATCGTTTACAACGCCAAGGGCCACCATCGCGCCGTAGACCATATCAACATACGCCTCAATCGAGAGGGAATTTAACACGCTCCTGAGCTCTCCACACACATAATCTTCCAGCGGGGAGCTTGTATTCTTGATACCTAGTTCAAATTTTTGCGCTAGGAGGAATGCGCGATGCAATCGGTCCAGGCTCGGAATCCAGCATTCCAGTGATTCTGCGAAACCCAATCGGTCTTTGAGCGAAGCGCGACTCTCCCTTGGAGACTCCTGTATACACACCTCTAAGAGTGCCTGACCGTCGAACACCAAATTCTCTACGCAGTATTGATCAAAATAGAAAAGGCCCTCCACCTCTCGAATATCTCCAAGAAGATCATCAAAATCTCTGTCTAGAAGATAAATGCGACGAATGTTTGGAAAGCCTTTGTACCCTGATGTGGCATGCTTAATAACAGCTGATTTCCCGCCTTGCGGGAATATCTCTATAGACGATAGCTGCGGAAAGCAGCGACGCATTAGCAAGGAATATAGATTTTCCTGCCCTTCATCTTCTACAAAAAAATGAACCCCGGAAGATCCAACGAAGAAGAGGTCGCGGACGGCCAGGCCGTCAGAACTGTAGGCTGGCACCGCCGAATCGAGATCAGACATCAAGCACCACACATTTTTCCCGGTGTTTGGAAACAATTTCTGGCGAATGTGTCGCCATAATTACCTGGGTCCCCACAGGCGCCTGCGCAATCACTGCTGATACGAACCCTCGCTGCCATCTGGGATGAAGGGATAACTCTGGCTCATCAACGATGAATATGTGATTCTTTTTTGATATGAATGCCAGGAACGTGATCAGTATTAGGAGCTGCCTTTCGCCCGATGACATTCTATCTAGCGCAAAAAAATGCCCAGAAGGATCACCATTCTTTGAAATGGTCTGAAACCCAAGTGCCCCATCAGTTTCATTGAAGCCGATGTGCTTTTTGCTTTCGATAAAGAATGAGTTCAGAGAATCAAGATATGACCCAATGCTCTCGTACGCTTTCGCGGATTTGTCCTCAAATCCCTTAAACGCCTCAGCGAGGCCGTGAATTTGCCGATACTGTGCATAAAAAACATTTTTTATGGAGTCATCCTTTCCACCCATGCTAAGAATATGCCGGGCCTCATCGAAGTACTGCGAGATGCTATCCGCTCCGTACTTATCGACTTCAACCGAGGAGTAGAGCAGCGCAGTCACCTTGCTCTTTAACTCTTCCAGCTGTCCAACGCTTACGCTCGGTATGGCTGTATCCCGCATGCGGAGCAGAGGACTTGTAAATGCGGAAACAATGAGCTTTGACTTGAGCTCTTCGTTCGAAGTCTTGACCTTCTGCGTGTAAGCCGCGTATCGCCTACGCGTCACGTCAATAACCTTAGAAAGAGGCGACTTTGGGAGACCTAGCTTGACGGAGCGCCCTTCATAGTAGTACTCCCCTTCCGACTCTGCGGCGATCGTCCTGTCCAGGGAAACCGATAGTGGCTCCGGAAGATCCCTCAGAAAATTCCAGGTTTTCTTTTCATGCGGCTCTGCCGAAAGCCCGCTGTAGTTCGAGAGAGCTTCGATCATTTCTTGCTCGTTTCGGATGGAAGCAGTTGGCCTCTCAATATCCACAGTAATAGGGTCACCATTTAGCCCGCCACCGCTCACCTCAACGGTGAGCAGTTGAGAGGTTCGATGGGCATGAATGGTATACCTCTTCCCGGAATGCTCCATATTCATTGAGATGGAGTGAAATTGCGTACACGCGAGCCTCGCAAGGTTCGGCTTGGTCAGCCACTCAATGCAGTTAAGGATGCTCGTCTTTCCGCTTCCATTAATTCCTACCAGCAAGTTCAGACCAGGATCAAAGTCGACAGTCTTCGTAAACGAGCCGTACAGACGAACAACTTCAAGTCGCTCAATTCTCACATCCACTCCTTGATTGAATTTTCCATTGACGCAGGTCGCCAGCCGCCCGCTGAACTTGCATACTTCCTTAGCAGAACTATACCTAAGACGGCCAGGCATTTAAAAAAAAGCGGCCTCGAAGAGGCCGCCATTTTTAATGCTCGAAAGAGATCAACCTATCCCTATCAAACCCCGACAGGATTAGCCTTCTCAGGATCAATCTTGTACTGCTTGATCGCCCTTGCCACATCCTTAGCCGTCATCTTCCCTTCCTTCGCCAGCGCCGCAATCGCGGCATGCGCGATGTAGTACCGGTCAACCTCGAAGAAGCGACGCAGGTTCGCACGCGTGTCCGAACGACCGAAGCCATCGGTACCCAGCACCGTGTACGACATCGGCACGAACGAGCGGATCTGGTCCGCGTACGCACGCACGTAGTCGGTGGCGGCAATCGCCGGGCCCTGCCGGCCTTCCAGCAGCTCGGTCACGAACGCCTTGCGCTGCTCGCCTTCCGGGTGGAAGCGGTTGTAGCGCTCCACGTCGAAGCCGTCGCGGCGCAGTTCGTTGAAGCTCGGGCAGCTCCAGATGTCGGCGGTCACGCCGAAGTCCTTGTCCAGCAGCTCGGCCGCGGCAATGGCTTCGCGCAGGATGGTGCCCGAACCCAGCAGCTGCACGCGCAGCTCGCCCTTCTTCGGCT
>Ga0308172_1001310_pt1 | contig 18271 bp, 12 predicted proteins | sample PhyGR2_FD_202134 | JGI IMG/M metagenome (GOLD analysis project Ga0308172, IMG submission 202134) | Phyllosphere microbial communities from UC Gill Tract Community Farm, Albany, California, United States - DLSLSG.R2 | ecosystem: Host-associated > Plants > Phyllosphere > Unclassified | place: USA... | reverse complement strand
GGTGAGCGGCACGCACACCACCCTGGCCAGCGGCGTGGCGCTGAACTGGATGACGCAGGGCTCGCTGACGCTGGCGGTTGCCGGTGGCCTGGTGCTGTACACCGCCGGTGTGCAGCCCAGCGGCGAGAGCCCGAACCAGGAACGCGGCATCGCACTGCACGCCGCGCAGGGCAAGGTCAGCGCACGCGCGCACAAGAACCAGGCGATCGTCGCGGCCAAGACCCAGGTGCGCATTGCCAGCACCGAAGCAGACGTGATGCTGTCGGCGCCGAGCAAGCACCTGCTGGCGACGGCAGCAGGGGCCTACATCCGGATCGAGGGCGACAACATCGAGCTGGGAGCGCCGGGGAAGGTGGAGTTCAAGGCGAGCCAGCGGGAGTGGGTGGGGCCGGCAACCAGTTCGGACGCGGCAGACGTACCTGCTGGGCGGTTCAAGGGCTGCGAGCCGCACTTGACCGCTGCAGTGTGCCGGCACGAAGGATGCGCCGATGTCGGTTGAGTCGTTGTGCGAACAGCTGATCGGTATCGACCGCAGCAGCCCGGGGCAATGCCACCTGCTGATGCAGCCAGCGGTAGAACGATGTGAGAGGGACGAGGCCTTCGACGCGCTGCTGGACTCGGCTGGAGTCCAAGCGGTCCCGATCGCCATTCGGCAGATACCGGCTGCCATGTGGCCGTCCCTGATCCCGCTCGACCTGAGCAGAGGCATGCATTCCCTGCTGTCGGGCCAGGCGATGGCAATGGCGTTGGCGCAGCGCTCCTTGGCATCGCTGCTGACCGCACGCCCACAACGTGCGTGTGCGTGGCTATGGACGCCGCTGCTGACCCGGCAACTGGCCAACCAGCTAGCCGCGCAAGCGGTCGCTCACTGCCCGCACGCCCAAGGTCGAAAGCGGTGGCTGCGCTTCTACGATCCGATGGTGACGGACCTGTTCCTGCACACCTCATCGCGTTCGCAACGGGCGTACCGGTTCGCGGGTGCCACAACGTGGATGTTCCTGGATCGCTGGGGACACTTGGCCATCAACAACATGGTCGCGCCTGCGCTGCCCGGTGACCCGGCCGTGTCCTGGCCAGAGGTGGAGTGCATTGGCGCATTGAATCAGGCATGGATCGGAGCGCTGCAGACCGGCGACGTGCCCGACCGTTCCACCTTCGCCCACGTACAACGCTGTGTCGAAGAAGCGCACCGTCGTGGTGTGGCCAATGGACATGAGCTGGATCTGTTTGCAAGGCATGCGATCTCGCTTGGCCCTCACTTCCACAGGCATCCCATCGTTCAGAGGCTGCTGGCGCAGGTGGAGAAGGGCGAACGGTACGACGAACTGGCATGGCGCATTGAAGACGCAGAGTGGCAGGACATACGCGCGGCAGCGTTGGGACACGCAGCTGCGACAAGGGGAGGGTTGCACACATGACGCAGCATGGTGAGGAAGGAAACGACGTGAGCGGTTCCTATACCGGCAGCAGCAACAGGGGAGTTCGCGGCAAGGACAGCCAAACCGTATCTGACCTTCCTGTTGTTACCGCCGCACCGCCGGAGTCGCAGAGCCGCGCGGTCTGTGACATCTGCCGCTCCACCGGCCTCGCCATTCTGCCGGTGCGCTATACCTTGGTACCCGACAGTTGTGACGTCGACCTGGGCGGCCTATCACCCTCACATGTGCCCGACGCTGACATGAGTGCAGCGGGACTTGCGCATGCTCTCAGGACCATGCGCCAAGGCATGTTGTACCTGTACTACGAGAAGGGGCCTTACGGCCCTCGGTACTGGGAATGCTATGCCATCGCCGAGAACGGTACGTTGTGGCGGCAGCCTACCGCCATGAGCGCCCGCCCCATCGTCGGAGCAGGGCTGCCGAGCTGTGGGCGCAGCGGTCACGATTACATGCGCACCGAGTTCATGACCATACCGCGGCCCGATGTGTGCGGGACGGTCTGGCTTGCCTACTCCCAACACCCATGGACACCCGCGACGCTGGATCGTTATGGGTCCGACCCGGTCCTGCGCGCCGAGCGGATGCAGTCGATCGAGCCTGCCAGATGGATCAGGTCGGCGAGAGCGGAGGGCGACCAAGCACCGTTGAAGGACGCCGCTGGGCTGGCCTCCATCATGGAATATCGGCTACTGGACAGTCCCTCGGGCGATCCGCCGGATCTCCCTCACATCAGCGCGCTCCCGGCGGCTTCCACGCTGGATGGCGCACTCAACGTCGCACGGCTGCGAAAGCACGGCACGCGTTACCCATGGTCACGGCGGGACTACCCCCGTAACAGCGGTATCGGCCCTCTCGAACAGCGCTTCAAGCTGCTGCAGCAACATAGCAGCAACGGGCGAATCGGCAGTGATCGCCACGAGTACCCGCCCATGCTGCTGGGACTATGGGATGCGGTGGGCGCTGTGCATGAGCTCAGTGGCTACTGCAATGACCTCGCTGCCTGCATCGGCCAGTTCAAGCGGGAGCGCGAGCTGGAGGTTTCAGCGGTTGACCAGATCGAACAGATCTCGAAGTTGCTGGAGCTCAACGGCGCGGTGATGGCTGGGAACTATGCAGCGCAGACCGTGCGGGAGGAGGAACGGCAGCTCCGCCTCGGGAATCCCTCAATTCCGTCATGGGACCCGAGAGTGAAGATTTCCGAGGAGGAAAAACGGAAGCGCGAGCAGGCATACAAGGACATGTTTCTGCCGCTCTATCTGCAGGATGCGCAGGAAGCCTGGAAGAACAAGTATTGGCCGCTGATTGATGAGCCTCGCTTTACCGCGTTCAAGAAAAACATGGATGCAATGGCGCAGATGGTACTCGACCGGTTGGGCCCAGAGATGGCTGTGCTGGTTGCCTGGCTCCGCCATGATCTGTTTCTGGCGACGCTGGAGGATTTTGACGGCCAGTCTCCGGCGCAAGGCGTGTGGTTTGAAGAAGTAATCACCGATGCCATCGCGGCGCTCGGCATGCACGAGATCGGCCGTGCATTTTTGACTGAATCGGCCAACGACACAAAAGTTACCGGAAGAGGATCCCTGCTCTGGCGAGCTATCGCGAAGAACCAGGAAGAGGCTCGCAAGGAGCTGGAGCAGACACTCTCGGCGGCGCAGGTCGGTTCCGACACAATTCTTGAGGTGGGCGGCGCAAGCTGGGCAGCATTTGTCGCAGGCACCGCACATCTGAAGTCCTTCTTGACCCTTTACCGCAAGTTGGAGGTGGCGCAGAAGGAGGCTGCGCCCTCCACCGCCAGTGCCCGCATCCTTCGCGACAGTGGCGTTGATCGCTTCGTCACTACCGCAGGTGCGTACCTCCTGAATCGATTCCCGATGAAGGGCATCCAGGATACTGTCGGCAATGCCATGGTCCGCGTTGTGCTCCTGACGCGGGCATTGATGGAGCGCGATGAGGCGATCAGCCTGGTGGCCGAAGAGCTGAGCAGTGGCCAGCAGGGCAAGCGCTATTTCCTGGAGCGCATCCAGTTCTATCGCAAGAAGGGGAGTGCGCTGCCGATGCAGTTCGCGCTTCGCGATCTGGAGCTGCACCACGGCGCGCTGGCGATGCGCAAGCGTTGGCAAGCTGCGGCGGAAAGCAGCCGTAATGTCGTTGGTCTGAATTCCCTTACGGGCGTGCTGGAGATGGTGAACTTCATCCATCTGGCAACAAAGGTGGATAAGGACACGCGCGACTATGCGACGTTATTGGCGTCCGGCATGTCGCTTGTGGCTGTGTATACCAGTGTGCATGAAACGGTAGCCAAGGAGTTCTTCGGGGCGGGCAGTGTCAGTGCCATTCGGATGAAAGCTGCCGGCAGTGTGCTGGCGGGAGCGGGTAGTTTTATTGGGGCGGCTTACAGTTTTGCGGATGCAACGGTTGCGCTCGAAAGAAAAAGCTATGCGACCTACGTCTTGCTCAATATTCGCGGAGCCACGGGGGGCGCTGTAGGTAGTGCACAGTTCCTGACTGCGCTTGCCTACTCGGCCCCTGTGATTGAGCGAACGTTTGGACGTAACTCACTGAGTTTGGGTCTAAGGGGATTGAGCGCCGGACTGGAAGCGGCAGCTGCTGTGGACGGTGCGGAAGTAGTTGCATCGCAAGCAATGAAACGCGTTGGCGTGTGGGTACTACGACTGAGTGGATGGCAGGTCGGCTTGGCACTTCTAGCTGCAGAGGTGCTTATCTGGGCTCTTAGTCCTAATGATCTGGAGAAGTGGGCCAGAAGTAGTGCTTTTGGAAGAAGTTCTGATGGCGGAATCCGTAAAGATAACTCAAACGAGAAGCGCTTCACCGCAGCCGAAGATCAGCAGATCGCCTTCTACAAGGCCATTGGCTCAGTGTCTGTGAGGCCGCGATGACCGCTAAAGTGAAGGCAAGACAAAGCGCGTGCGCGCCCTTCGATACTGAGATCGGCGTGATTTCCAATTTGCGAATCAAGCGTAGTGTAGAAAATGTGTTCTGGCGTAGTGGCGATCGCGAGGGTATGGCCGCCACTGGAGCCTTTGCTGCTGCACTCGGTCTCAGTGGTCCTGCGGCCAGCATGGCGATGATGTCCGCCGAGGAGATGGAGGAGCCAGTTGTCCGAGTTGAGTTCCGACTAGACGATTTGATCGTGAAAGGCCTGCTCTGGAACTGGCCCTACAAGGAAGGAGATCTCGTGCGAGTGGTCGGAAGCCGAGACCCGGACGGAGTATTTATCGCGTTCTCGGTATTGGATGAGCGCAAGAGATTGATTGTCTCCTACCCACACGTCAGTGCTGGCACTCGCGCTCACTGGATCTCGGTCTGGAAGTACACGTCATTGATTTCGTTGCCGATATGCACATTTTTTACCGTAGGTATTGGCCTGAATTCTCTCGGCATCCTGGAGGACGGATGGTTGTTGTTGAAGTTGCTGCTTTGCATATTTGCCGGGCTCCTGTTCATCGCTGCCACTGTTGGGGTCAGTATTGGCTATCGATTTCACCGGTTTGCCCGGCTTGCTGACGGCATATTTGGGTCGCTTGGCTGGGGCGACAGTAGGAGTGTGAATCTAAGGCGTATTACAAAACTCAAAAGAAGCCCGAGTGATCCTGCTGCGCTTGGTGATACCTATTTCAGATACTGAGAATCTTTTGATGATTTCGATGACGGATACGCACCGGTCGGCGTGTGGCATTTCCTAGGTGGATTTGCAGTGAATCGTAAACGTAAGCAGGGCTCGACCGGCAAGGTGCTGTTCGAGACGGAAACCGGCATCATTTCCAGTCTGCGGGTGAGACATGTGGTGCAGAACGTCTTCTGGCGCGACGGGGATCGCGAAAAAATGGCCGCCACGGGCACCGCTGCCGCGGCTCTGGGCCTTAGCGGGCCCGCCGCTGGCATGGCGATGATGTCCAATGAGGAAACGGAAGAACCAGCGACGAGGGTGGAGTTTCGATTCGGCGAAATGCTGGTGAAGGGGCTGTTCTGGAATTGGCCCTTCAAAGAGGGTGACTCCGTGCGGGTGGTCGGGCGTCGGGACAAGGCGGGGAACTTCATTGCCTTGTCCGTGCTCGATGAGCAGAAGAGGCTCATCGTTTCCTATCCGTATGTCAGTTCAGGTAGCTGGGCCCACTGGATCGCGGTGGCCAAGTACTCGCTGGCGCTATCTGTGCCCTTGTACATGATCCAAATCGCTTTTTTCCTGATCGACGCTCTCACGGGAGACGGGCTGGCACCTCTGGAGATGATCGCGGATGCGTACTTGATATGCGTTCTGGTCTGCTTCTACCTTGGATACAGAATTGGCCGCTATTTCACGCGGTTCGCAAAGATGGCCGATGCGATATTCGGAACGCTGGGTTGGCCCAATGCAAAGCGCATCAATCTGCGACGCATCACCAAGCAGAAGCGTCAGCCGGGCGACCACCCCGCCTTGGGTGATACCTATTTCAGGTACTGACCATCAGCGGCTGACATCACGCTTCCCCAGCGAGCCGCACATCCCTACCGTGCCCCAGCAATCGCCTTCACCCGAGCTCTGGCCAGCGCCTCGCCCACCGCAGGGCCCTTCAAGTGGCTCAGGTCCAGATCACGCGCCTGTACCGACAGCGCGGCCTGGTGCAGGCGCTTGAGCGTTTCACCCTGCGGGTAATCGCCTTCTTCAAAGCCCAGTCGGCCGCGCTTGTCGGCCTCGCAGCACAGGGCGATGCGGGCCACGCGCTCTGGCCGGCGCAGTGCATCGCAGCGGCCCAGCAGCTCCAGCACAGTGGCATCGCGTAGTTCGTCGATGCGGTGCACGTTCAAGTGTTCACGGCAGACTGCTTCGGCCAGCTGCTGGTGCTCGGTGGGAATCTTCAGGCGCGCGCACAGCGCCTTGAGCGGCTTCAGGCCACGCTGCTCGTGCATGATGTGGCGCGGCCATTCGTCCGGCGGGGTCAGGCCCTTGCCGAGGTCGTGGGTGAGTGCGGCGAAGCCGACCAGGTCATCGCCTGGTGCCAGGCGGGCGGCCATGTCGCTGACCATTTCCTGGTGGATGCCGGTATCCACTTCGGGGTGGAACTCAGCACGCTGCGGTACGCCGTACAGCGCTTCCAGTTCGGGCAGGATCGGGCCCAGCGCATGTGCGTCGTGCAGGGTGCGCAGGAACGCGGAGGGGCGTTCGCAGGCCAGTGCCTTGCGCAGTTCCTGCCACACGCGCTCGGGCACCAGGGCGTCCAGCTCGCCACTGGCGGCCACCTCGCGCATCAGGGCCAGGGTCTCTTCGGCAACGGTGAAACCCAGGGGTGCGAAGCGCGCCATGAAACGCGCCGCGCGCAGCACGCGCAGCGGATCTTCGACGAAGGCGGGGCCGACGTGGCGCAGCACGCGCTGCTGGATGTCGCGCGCGCCGCCGTAGGGGTCGACCAGGGTGCCATCGGCTTCATCGCAGGCGATGGCGTTGATGGTGAAATCTCGGCGCTGCAGGTCTTCTTCCAGGGTGACGGCCGGATCGGCATCCACCACGAAACCGCGGTAGCCACGGCCGGATTTGCGCTCGGTGCGCGCCAGCGCGTACTCCTCACCGGTCTTCGGGTGCAGGAATACCGGGAAATCGCGGCCCACGGCGGTGTAGCCCTGCGCTTCCATCTGCGCGGGCGTGGCGCCGACCACCACCCAGTCACGGTCGCCGGCGGGGCGCTGCAGCAGGCGGTCGCGCACGGCGCCGCCGACAAGATAGATCTTCATGGGGGGATGATCGCACGGGCATGTGTCGCTGCGCTGCGCGCTCGCCGGGCATGGCCCGGCGCTACCGGATCGGAAGGCACGACACCGCGTCGATCAATCCCCGCCCTGGTCGGCGTCCGCCGCGCAGGTGAAAGCCTTGCGCTTGTCCACCAGGCGACCCATCAAGCGGTCGCTCAGCGGCAGCGCGTTGCCGTTGAGGCGCCAGTCGTAGATCACGCTGAAAGCCAGCACGCGGGCCACGTACTCGCGCGTTTCCTTGTAGCTGATCGTCTCGATCCACAGGTCCGGGTCGAAGCCCGGGCGCTGGGACTGCCAGCGTGCGGTCGGGGTCGGCCCGGCGTTGTAGGCAGCGATGGTGACGTAGGGCAGGCCGTCGTACTTGTTCATCAGCTGGCGCAGGTAGGCCGTGCCGATGGCGATGTTGGTGTCCGGGTCATACAGGCTGTCGGCGCCGCCGTATGCGGTCAGGCCGATGTTCTTCGCCACGCCCGCGCCCGTGGCCGGCAGCACCTGCATCAGGCCCATGGCGTTGGCAGGCGAGCGCGCGCGCGGGGTGAAGGTGCTCTCGGCGCGGATCTCCGCGGCCACCCAGGCCGGGTCTATGGCGTTGCGCGAGGCTTCGCGGCGGATGGTGCTGTCGTGGTGCAGCGGGAAGCGCAGGTCGTACAGGCGCTGTTCCTGCGGCTGCTTGCCGAGTGCGAACACGGCGCGGTCGAACCAGCCGTTGTCCTGTGCCACGCGCACCGCCAGGCGGCGCTGGGTGTCATCGAAGCGGGCCAGCGCGCTGTTCCATTCGGCCACGGCCCAGCCGTTGCGATCGATCTGGTACAGCGCCATCGCGCGCTGGATGGCCGGGTCGCGGGCGACGGCGGCCTGCGCCTGGGCGCTGTCATTGGGCTTCCACGGGCACAGTGTGTAGTTCTGCTGCAGCTTGTCGGCGGCGAGGAAACCGTGGAAGGTCGGCGCGCGCGCGGCGCTGCGGAACAGCGACTGGGCCTGCTGCGCCTGCCCGGTCTTTTCCAGCATGCGTCCTTCGAAATACGCCCAGCGCGAATCCGTGCGCTGCTTGCTGCCCATCTTGCGGATGGCGGTGAGTGCGGCCGGCCAGTCGCCACGCGACATCGCCTCGCGCACGCGCCATTCGTGCAGGCGCTCGTCGTAGGCCGATTCGGGCACCGCGTTGAGGCGGCGCGCGGAGTCGGGCAGGTAGGAGGCCACTGTCCACAACGCGATCTGGTACCGCACCTGGGCCTGTTGTTCGGCACTCAGGCCCAGCGCCTGCGCGTACTGCGGCAGCTGCTGTTCGGTCGCGCCGGGGTCGGCCTTGGCCAGCTTTTCCAGCCCATCGGTGGCGATGCGCCGGCTGCGTTCGTTGCGCGGCCAGTTCAGCGCGCTGGCATTGGGCTTGTCGACGAAGGCGGCATAGGTGTTGGCCAGGGTCAGATCGGCCGCGGGCAGGCCGCGCGCGGCGCTGCGCATCACCGCGGGCTGCTGCGCGTCGGCTGCGGCGTCGACGCGCTCCCATCGCAGTGCATCGCTCATGCCGCCCTGCGCCTGCAGCACGGCGAACACCGCATCGCAGGCGTCGGGCAGTGATTTGCCGTTCTTGCGCCACAGGTCCTGCGCCTCGCTGATCCACTGCGGGTCGACCTTGCCGGTCGCCTGGCGCGCGATCAGCTGCGCGCAGCGCAGGCCGAGGTTGTCGGTCGGTGCCCAGTTGGCCAGCAGGGTAGGCCAGTCCTGGCGGCGGGCCACCGAGGGCAGCCAGACGCTGCGGAAGCTGTTGGCCACGGCCTGCCCGTCATAGCGCTTGAGGAAGGCCTGCGCCTGGCCGGTATCGACCGTATCGATGTTGCGGCGCAGCTGGGCGAACTCGACCCAGCCATAGGCCGGGTGGCGGCTGAGTGCGGCGGCCTGGCCCGGACCGAGCTGGCCGCGTTCGGCAGCGTCGATGGCGGCCTTGAGCTGGCCGCTCTGGGCGTCGAGTGACTGGGCGCTGGCGCAGCCGATCAGCAGCGATGCGGACAGCGGGAGCAGGGACAGGGCGGTCGAAGAGCGTCGGGTCATGGCGCCAGCATAGCGGGCGCTGGCTGAATTCAGTTTCTCGCCGCGTGCACGTTGCAGCGCGGGCAACGGCAGCTGAATGCTTCGTGGATGCCCACTGCCGTCGGCGCACGGCGGCGGCGTACTGTCGGCTTGGGCGAACGGCCCGGGTGCAAGGAGTGGCACATGGCGTTCAACAGCGCAGGAAGAAGCGGCCCCTTGGCGGAGATCAATGTCACGCCGCTGGTGGATGTGATGCTGGTTCTGCTGATCATTTTCATCGTTACCGCGCCGATGCTGTCGCGGCCCATCGCGGTGCAGTTGCCGCAGGCCACCGACCGGGTGGTTGATCGTCCCGACCCACCGCCACCGGTCGAGCTGCGCCTGGATGCCTCCAGCCAGCTGAGCTGGAATGGCCAGCCGATGGCCATCGGTGATCTGCAGGCCCGCCTGCGCGCCCAGGCCAGCGAACACGCCGGCAACCTGCCGGAGCTGCGCATCGCCACCGATCCGTCTGCCGAGTATGAAGGCATGGCGAAGATCCTGGCGGCGGCCGAGGCGACGGGGATGGAGCGGATCGCGTTCGTGCGATGACCGCTGGCGAGGACGGCCCGGCATTCGCCCGGGCCGTCCTTCGTCTGGGCATGGCTGTCGTTTTGGCCCGCATCCGTTGAGCGCTCTTGATGGTGCGTTGCCGCACCTTTTGCGCATTTCAAGACATTAATTGACGCGATCTCCGGTCTGTTCCGTCAATTCCACGTGAAATGGTGTCCGTCGTCACGTCGTGATTTTTACCGCTTGTTTACAAAGGAGACGCTGCCGCCATGCAGGGGGGAGCGCGGCAGTCCATGTCCCGACATTCCTTTGGAGAGAGAGCGAATGAATCACCTGCATTACCGCCCCTTGGCGGTCGCTGTTGCGCTGTGCGTGACGGCCTTGGCACCGCTGGGGGCAATGGCCCAGACGGCCACCACCCTGGATGCCGTCGAAGTCACCGGCACGCGTATCAAGCGCGCTGAAGTGGAAGGCCAGGTGCCGATCCAGACGTTGAGCCGTGGCGACATCGAGCGCACGGGCCTGAGCTCGATCGGCGAAGTGCTGCAGCAGCTCACCGGTTCGGGCTCGGCGCTGAACGCCAAGTTCAATTCGTCCGGCAACTTCGGCTTCCCGCCGGATGGCAGCGGTGTCGGCGCGGGTTCGGCACAGGTCGACCTGCGCCACCTGGGCGCCAAGCGCGTACTGGTGCTGGTCGACGGCATCCGCTGGGTCAATGAATCATCGGCCTCCGGTGTGGGCGCGGCCACCGACCTGAACACCATTCCGCTGGCGATCGTTGAACGCATCGAAGTGCTGGAAGACGGTGCGTCGTCGCTGTACGGCTCCGATGCGATCGCCGGCGTGGTCAACATCATCACCCGGCGCGATTTCGATGGCGGGCAGGTGACCCTGAACTACGGTGAGTACAGCAAGGGCGATGGCACGCAGAAGGGCGTGGACCTGGCCTGGGGCACCAGCGGCGAGCGCTACAGCCTGTTCCTCGGCGCCAGCTGGACCCGGCAGGACGCGGTGTACGCACGCGACCGCGAGCAGTCGCGCTTTCCCATTCCCGGTACGGGCCTGGCCTTCGGCAGCGGTGGCATCCCGCAGGGGCGTTTCGCCTTCGTCGATCCCAACACCGGCGCCGAACAGGACATCGTGCCCAACACCGGCGTGAGCAACCCGCGCTATGACGGCAGTGCCGGCTGCAACCGCAGCGATGACTACCACTGCTTCACCAGTGCCGATCGCTTCAACTTCGCCGAATACAACATGGTGCTGACCCCGTCCGAGCGCAAAGGCGTGTTCGGCCAGTTCCGCTTCGACATCACCGACGACGTGCAGTGGTACGTCAAAGCGCTGGGCAACCGCCGCGAATCGACCAACCAGGCGGGCCCGGAACCGCTGTTCTTCGGCCCTGACGGCGCCACCGGCAATCCGTTGGCCGACAACATCGTGGTGTCGGCGCTGAACCCGTACAACCCGTTCGGCTTCGACCTGGCGTCCGGCGACAACATGACCCAGATCGGCCGTCGCCCGGTGGAGGGCGGCGCGCGCGTGTTCGAGCAGGAGGTCAACACGACCTACTTCGCCACCGGCCTGGTGGGCAGTTTCCAGGCGGCGAACCGCAGCTGGTACTGGGACGTCAACGGCATGTACAGCAAGAACAAGGCCGAGCAGACCAACTACGGCAGCTACAACATCTACAACGTGAACCTGGCGCTGGGTGATCCGGCACTGTGCGCGGCAACCCCCGGCTGCGTGCCGCTGAACATCTTCGGCGGCGTCGGCTCGATCACCCCGGACATGCTGCGCTGGATCCAGCCGGTGGTGCGCGACCGCAGCCAGAACGAGCTGAGCCTGGTCACCGCCAACCTGTCCAGTGATCTGTTCACGCTGCCGGCCGGCCCGGTCTCCTTCGCCACCGGCCTGGAGCACCGCCGCTATGAAGGCTGGTACCAGCCGGATCCGCTGACGGTGATCGGCCATTACAACGGCGTGCCCTCGCAGCCGACGTCCGGTTCGTACGACGTCAACGAGGCCTACGTGGAGCTGAGCATCCCGATCTTCGCCGACTCGTCGCTGGGCAAGAAGCTGGACCTGAGCCTGGCGGGGCGCTACTCGGACTACTCCACCTTCGGTGGCGAGTTCACCCCCAAGTACGGCCTGCGCTGGCAGGTGACCGATGACTTCGTGCTGCGCACGACCTACGCCGAGGGCTTCCGTGCGCCGTCCATCGGCGAGCTGTACGGTTCGGCCGCGCGTGCGGACCTGCAGCTGTTCGATCCCTGCTCGGTGGGCCTGGGCGGCACCGCACCGCGCGGCAACCCTGCCAACTGCGCCGCGCTGGGCGTGCCGACCGGCTTCCAGCAGGCCAACTCGCAGATCTCGGTGACCACCGGCGGCAACCGTGAACTGGAGCCGGAGCGTTCGCGCAGCTTCAGCGCCGGCTTCGTGTGGAGCCCGTGGTTCGGCAATGACACCTCGTGGTCCGAGCGCTTCGACGTGGAGGTGACCTTCTATCGCCACAACATCGACGGCGCGATCCAGGCGATCAACGCACAGACCCAGCTGGACCTGTGCGTGGATACGCTGGACCCGATCTACTGTGATGGCATCACCCGCGCCAGCACCGGTGCGGTCAGCAGCTTCAACAACCGCCTGACCAACCTGGGTTCGATCAAGACCGATGGCTGGGACGTGGACATGTTCTGGACGCTGCCGCAGAGCGACATCGGCCAGTTCAAGCTGGGCTGGAAGAACACGTTCGTCGGCCGCTACGAGGCCACGGGTGCGGCCGGCCAGCGGCAGCCGCAGAAGCCGGGCGTGGAAGTGGCCGACAGCTCGATTCCGGAATGGACCAGCAACGCCAGCATTGGCTGGACGCTGGACAACTGGAGTGCCAACTGGACGGTGCGCCACATCTCCGAGCTGACCGAAGACTGCGGTGATGCGGTGGCCTTCCCGGTGTGCAGCAACCAGACCGCCGGTACCAACACGCTGTCCGCCACCACCTACCACGATGTGCAGGTGGGCTACAAAATCAACTGGATGAAGGGGCTGCAGCTGACCGCGGGCCTGAACAACGTGTTCGACAAGGATCCGCCGATCTGCCTGTCGTGCTCGTTGAACGGCTACGACGCCTCGACCTATGACATTCCGCGTGGCCGCTACTGGTACATGCGCGCGGACCTGCGGTTCTAGGCTGACAGGCAGGTGCCAGGGAACGGCACCTGCGTTTCACTGGTAGCGCCGGGCCATGCCCGGCGGCTTTTCGCTGTTCTGTAGAGCCGAACGAGGCTCGGCTGCTTTGGTCGAAAGCCAGTCGAGCAAGCTCGACTCTACAAGGCACGGCGCCGGGGGTTGCCCGGCGCCCTCTGCATCAGAACGACCAGGTGAAGGTCAGCGAGCCATTGCGGCCGTCGCCGAACGCACCGTAGCCATTGATCTGCGAGTAGTACTTCTTGTCCAGCAGGTTGTTCAGGTTGGCCTGCACGCTGAACTCCGGCGAGATGCGGTAGCGCACGAAGGCGCTGACCAGCGCGTAGCCGTCCTGTTCGATGCGGCCGTATGCCGGTACCGCGTAGTAGATGCGGTTCTGCCAGTTGGCACCGCCGCCAACGGTCAGGTCCTGCAACGACTGCGGGGTGTAGCTGGTGAACAGCTTCAGCGTGGTCTGCGGCAGGTTGGTGTTGATGTCCGCGTCATTGATGTCCTTGGCCACGTAGCGCGATGCACCGAAGGTGGCGTTCCAGCCCGGTGCCAGTTCGCCGTTCAGCTCGAACTCGAAGCCGCGGCTGACCGTGCCGCGTGCGGCGATGTAGGCCGTTTCGCCGCCGGTTCCACCGATCACCGGTTCGCCGGTCGACTGGCCGACGTTGTCCTGCTCGATGCGGAACACGGCCACCGAGGCATTGAGGCGGTTGTCGAACCAGGCCCCCTTCACGCCCACTTCGTAGCTCTTGCCGTCGACCGGATCGAGGTAGCTGCCGTTGCGGTCCTTCAGCATCTGCGGCTGGAAGATTTCGGTGTACGAGGCGTAGGTCGAGTAGGTGTCATTGATGTCGAACACCAGGCCGGCATACGGCGTGGTCACCTTGTGCGAACGATCGGCGCCTTCGCCTTCGCTCTTCCAGTCGGTGTAGCGCGCACCGATGATCAGCTTCAGCGGATCGGCCAGCGACAGGCGCGTGGCGGCATAGCCGGCCTTCTGGGTGATGGTGCCTTCGCTGGCCAGGCTGAGCGGGTTCCAGTTCGGTTCGCTGATGTTGCCGGTCCAGTTCAGGTAGCTGGAGAAGGGATCCCAGGCAAGGCCGGCACCGCCGACCTGGTAGTCGCCGTAGTTGGCGTAGTCGCGCTTGTTGTAGCTCAGGCCCGCCATGAACTGGTGTTCGCGGCCGAACAGCTGGAACGGACCGTCAACGAAGCCATCGATCGCGTCGACCTTGCGTTCGGTGTTGTAGAAGCCGGCCGACGGCGAGATGCCCGCACCGGTGTTCTTGTCAAAGAACGAGGCGCCGGTAACCCAGTCGTTGTAGGCCGGGTAGAACAGCTTGTCGTCGGCCTTGGTCTCGTCATGCGTTGCGCCGATCTTGAACTTCCAGCCGTTGGCGAAGCCGTGCTCCAGGGTGGCGAAGGCGCGCTTGCTGGTGGTGTCCCAGTAGGTCCAGTTCGGGCTGGCATTGAACGACTCGTCGTAGCCGGTGCTGGTGCCATCGGAGAACAGCATCGGGAAGCCGCCCCAGGTCGCGCCGTTGGCGCGCTTCTGCTGGTAGTCGTAGCCCACGCTCAGCTGCGTATCGGGGGTCAGGTCGGCATCGATGACCATGTAGCCCAGCGTCTTGTGCTGGTTGTAGCGGTCCATCTGCGCATCGGTGTCCAGGTAGCTGCCGATGACACGACCGCGCACGGTGCCGCTGGCATTCAGTGCGCTGCCCACGTCCACGGTGGTGCGGGTGCGGCCCCAGCTGCCGACGTTGACCGAGACGCTGCCGGCCAGTTCGGCGCTGTCGGCGTGCTTGCGGATCAGGTTCACCGACGCCGACGGGTTGCCGGCGCCGCTGAGCAGGCCGGTGGCGCCACGCACCACTTCCACGCGGTCGTACAGGGCCAGGTCCAGGCCGGAATCGCCGTAGCTCCAGTTCTGCACCATCTGCGTCGGCAGGCCATCGAACTGGTAGCTGTCGATGTAGAAACCACGCGCGTAGAACTCGGTGCGCTCGGTATCGGACTGGGTGCTGCTCACGCCGGTGGTGTTGCCCAGCACGTCGATGATGTCGTCGAGGTTCTGGTCCTCGATGCGCTGGTGGCTGATGATGCTGACCGACTGCGGAATCTCGCGCGGGGCCAGGTCGAAGCGGGTACCGGCCGAGGTCCTGCGCACCGAGTAGCCTTCGGCGCGCTCACCCTTCACCACCACCTTGTCGAGCGTGGTCGGGTCGGCGGCGGTTTCGGCGAAGGCGGCGGGCGCGGCGGCCAGGCACAGGGCGGAGAGCACCGCCGCGGACAGGCGATGCGGCAGCAGGGCAGGGGTCGAACGGATCATTGGGTTTCCTGGACGGGCACGTGCGTGCGTCCGACCGGCTTCCCGGATGGTCTGGCGCCGCGGCTGGTGGGGGTCTCACGCCGCTGGCGGGGCCCTGCGCTGCAGGGCGGTAGCTGGGCAATGCGAAGAAGGGCGAACCGTCCTGGCTGCCCGGAAAACGCAAACATGGTAATGCGAATTGTTTCTATTTACAAATGACGCAGGGCGCGTATGGCGGCGTCAACGCAGCAGCGGCAACGGGTCGCGGGCGCCGTCCGTGCCGTAGATGCCCCAGTGCAGGTGCGGCGGCGTGCCCTTGGCATTGCCACTGTCGCCCACGTAGCCCAGCAGCTGGCCGGCCTGCACCACCTGGCCTCGCGCCAGGCCCTCGGCCCAGTCTTCCAGGTGCGCGTAGTAGTAACGCTCACGGCCGGGCCCGATCACCCATACCTGGCGCCCGCCCAGCCCGCTTTCGCGCACATCGGCGATGACGCCCACCGTGGCACTGCGCACCGGCGTGCCGCGCTTGCCGAAGATGTCGATGCCGGCGTGGGTGCGGTCACGGCCGCGGGGCGCGCCGAAGGTGTCGGCGATCTGCCTGGGCCGCACGCCGTCTACCGGTACCGGCAGTTCAGTGGCCACAGGCATGCGTCCCAGTGTCCACAGCATCTTCGGTGCCGCCGCCCAGGGGCTGTTCCACAGCGAAAGTACGGCAACGCCGGCGATCAGCAGCAGCGTGGCGCGCAGCAGCCAGCGGCGCAGGCGTCGGGCAGGGGAGGGCGGTGTGCTCATGGTTTCCGGATGTAGAGTCGAGCTTGCTCGACTGGCGGCAATGTAGAGTCGAGCCATGCTCGACTGCATGGAAAAGCAGTCGAGCATGGCTCGACTCTACAACGGCACAGGCAACAGCAGTCGAGCATGGCTCGACTCTACAACGGCACAGGCAACAGCAGTCGAGCATGGCTCGACTCTACAACGGCAGAGGCAACAGCAGTCGAGCAAGCTCGACTCTACGGAGCCGGCAGTAGGGGGACCGAGAAGCTGCGCTTCAACGTGCCCAGGGCCACCGAGGTGCGGAAGCGCTCGATGTTGTCGTCGCCGCCGAACAGTCGCTCGGTGATCGCTTCGTACTCTTCCATCGAGGCCGCCGAAAGCAGCAGCAGGAAATCGCCGTCGCCGGTGATCGAGTAGCACTGCTGCACGGCCGGGTCATCCTGCACGCGGCGGCGGAACGTGGCGACCTTCTCGCGCTGCTCGCTCACCACACGTACCTCGACGATGATCGTGAGCGGGCGCCCGACCCTGGCCGCGTCGAGCACGGCCACGTTGGCGGAAATCACGCCGCTGTCCTGCAGTCGCTTGATGCGCCGCTGCACGGCGGGCGTGGACAGGTGCACGGCCTCGGCAATCTGCCGCTGCGGCAGGGCGTTGTCCCGCTGCAGCAGGTCGAGGATGGCGTGGTCGAAGCTGTCCAGCACGGGGGCGGTGGCCATGGCGAGCAGAAATTGCGCGGACGGGCCCTCAATTGAGCCAAGTGCTCGCCGCCAGCGCAATAGACTGGGCGCATGCAGACTTCCCGATTCGCGCCGATGTTGCCGGCGCTGGCGGTGCTCGGCTCGGTTACCGCGCTGGCCATCGGCACTTCCTATGCCAAACACCTGTTCCCCCTGGTCGGCGCGCAGGGCACCAGCGCGTTGCGCGTGGGCTTCTCGGCCCTGTTGCTGCTGCTGTTCTGGCGGCCGTGGCGCTGGAAAACCAGCCGCGTGGATGCGATGACCATCCTCCGCTACGGGCTGACCCTGGGCCTGATGAACCTGCTGTTCTACATGGCCATCCGCACCATTCCCTTCGGCATCGCCGTGGCCATCGAGTTCACCGGCCCGTTGACGGTGGCGATGCTGTCCTCGCGGCGGCCGATCGACTTCCTCTGGGTAGGCTGTGCGCTGGTTGGCCTGTTGCTGCTGCTGCCGCTGGGCGGCGGGCCGGCGTTGGATCCTGCCGGCGTGCTCTACGCCATGGGCGCCGCAGCGTGTTGGGGTCTGTACATCGTCTTCGGCAAGCGCGCCGGCCACCTGCATGCCGGCCATACGGTTTCGCTGGGGCTGCTGGCCGCGTCACTGGTGGTGGTGCCGGTGGGCGTGGCCCACGCCGGCATGGCGCTGCTGGAGCCGAAGATCCTGCTGGCGGGCCTGCTGGTGGCGCTGGTGTCCAGCGCGATCCCGATGTCGCTGGAAATGATGGCGCTCAAGCGCCTGCCCAAGGAAACCTTCGGCATCCTGATCAGCATGGAACCGGCGGTGGCCGCGCTGTGGGCGATGCTGTTGCTGCACGAGCAGCTGGCCGGCGTGCAGTGGCTGGCAATCGGCTGCACGGTGGTGGCTTCGGTAGGCAGCACGATGACCGCGCGGCGGTTGAGAACGCCGGTGGTGCAGGCGGGGTAGCGCCGGGCTGTGCCCGTCGGAGAGCGTGCGGACCAACGGTCCGCACCCACCAGAGCGGTAGGTGCGCACCCACCGCGCCAACCAAGGTTGGCACCTACCAAACGGGTCAGCGCAGGGCGTCGGCGGGGACGTCGATGGCCATGGCCAGGGCCAGGTGATCGGAGAACGCGGCCGGTACGGCTTCCACGCTGCGGGTCTGCAGGTTGCTGCTGACCAGGATGTGGTCGATGGCCCGGTCCGGGCGCCAGCTGGGGAAGGTCGGCACCACGCAGCCCGGCGGCTGCAGCCGGGTCTTCTGGTACAGCACCTGCATTTCCGGGCGCTCGGCCAGGCAGTTGAAATCGCCCATCAGCACCGCGTTGGGATGGTCGGACAGCAGCTCGGCGATGAAACCGAGCTGGGACATCCGCGAACCCGCACCCAATGACAGGTGGGCCACCGCCACGGCCAGGCCGTCCTCGCCATCGCCGAACTTGGCCAGCAGTACGCCGCGCCCGCCGATACGGCCGGGCAGGGCGTGGTCCTGTACTTCCACCGGTTCCAGCTTGCTCAGCAGGCCG
>Ga0308172_1001305_pt1 | contig 18373 bp, 17 predicted proteins | sample PhyGR2_FD_202134 | JGI IMG/M metagenome (GOLD analysis project Ga0308172, IMG submission 202134) | Phyllosphere microbial communities from UC Gill Tract Community Farm, Albany, California, United States - DLSLSG.R2 | ecosystem: Host-associated > Plants > Phyllosphere > Unclassified | place: USA... | reverse complement strand
ATGTCTCGCGACAAACTTAGAGATGAGAACTGCTTTGGTTACTTACTTTGATAGTGTCTGTTAATCAAACCGACGATTCATTAGGCCACACTTCTCACAGTGACGCAACTCCTAATTCAAATTAATCACAATGAGCTTTCCGGAGAAGATAAACGACGAAAACGGTGTCAGGGAGGCAGTCCGGCTTAACCGTGCCCCTGGCTGGCTTACGGCATCGCGAGAAGCGGAGATCACCTCCGATCAAAAAAGGGCGAGGCCGGAGCCTCGCCCAAAACATGCCGGTCATCAATCGTAGTAAGGGACCTTGCGGTCCACGCCGTTGATATTGATCAGCACAAAGCCGGTCGGAGCGGTCTTGTTGGTTGGTGTACCCGCAGCAGTCGCGAGCGTCACCACCCCTTTCTCGTTAGCACCGATACCCGCCAGTCCATTGTGCATGCCGAAACGTGCAGCGGGTTTCAGAGAGCCAACTTTGGTAATGTCCGTGACCACCGACATATCGGACTGGAACAACGAGCAGGAACCGGTATCGAAACGGGTCGGACCGGTGGTTTTCAGGTTGAACATGGTCTCGCCGCTGTTGGCTTTCAGCTTGACCCATACCGCTGCATAAGTGGTGCCTACCCGGCTATAACGGATGTCCAGCACGGAAGGCTGCCCCATGTGGTAAGCATCCGCCCAAACCGTTTCCAGTCGCTGCAGGTTGATCAGCGTTTTACCGGTGGCCGGCATATTGACCGGTGAACCGGCGGTGCCGGATGGCGTAGTGGCATCCGCTTTCCCGATCAACTCCATCACCCACTGCTGGTTAGGCGCCGGGAAAAAGAGCTGCCCCAGCCGATACCAGTTATCGGTATCGGTGTTGTTCACCACTTTATAGCCGCTGTAATAGCCAGCCCGCAGCGAACCCGTCATGAACGTGCCGAAGTTCTCATCCCGACGATAGCCATATTCAAAGGTCGATAACCACTTACTTCCGGCCAGATCATTGGTGATTTTCGCCCCCGCCTGCAGGTTAATCTGACGCATCACCACGCGGGCATTGTTAAGATTGAGCGGTGCGGCGCAATCTTCAATGTTGAGCGTATCAATGGTCCACCCACCATCCGACAGATCACCCGGGTTAGTGGTGTGTTCAATCCAGACGTTGCGCATGACACCCTGTGTGACGCGCGGCATGTAGAGCGTGGCGTCGCCATAGCCCGACTGGAAGTTGGCATTACACAGCTCAATGGCAGTTGAGTGGTCCCAGTTCCCCTTCGGTGTGTTTGACCAGCCAACATCAAATACGCGGGAATAAGTACTGGAGCTGTAGATCTGATCGAATTTACTGTCGAGCGTATCCTGCAGCTTAAAGACCGTGCCCCCGGTACTTTGCGCCTTGAAGCAGAAGATATTGACGATCTGGCCGCCAACAATCGTATTTTCAAAGAACGGCTGAACGTTGCTGCACTGTTCAGGCGTGACGGTCACTTTCTGCGTGGTGTCGACAGTCCCGGCGTTAGCCTGTCCGTGCCAGCAGATGCCTTTAATGACGATTTTGCGCGCATTAACTTTAAACACCGTATTGGCGCTTTTGTCAGAGACAATGGTGGTGCGCGGTGACGATCCGAGCTCGATATCATCCCCTGCAAGACCAAAGAACGGCAACTCCGTATCGGTGAGATCGATGGGCGAAATCAGGAAGCGGCCTCCCGGAAAACGCACCGGCATCGCTTTCGCATAGGTGTTGTAGGTCTGCGTCCATGCCAGCATCCGCTTAAAGGCATCCGTATCATCGGTCACGCCATCCCCTTTCGCGCCAAAGTGCAGGACATTCACTTCGGCAGGATCGTTGATGGTGCGCTTCCAGTAGAAACCGTTGCCCACCGCCACCGTACCGCCATCATCCTTCAGCGTGGTGGTGCTGAGGAAACCGACAAAGTCAGCGCCGCCACGGAAGCCGGAATCTTTGTCGTAATAGCGTTTAAGGATTGCGACCTCACCTGATTTTGGTGGGACAGTGGTACGCAGCTCAGCAAAAGAGTTAACTTCAATCATAGAATCCTCCTCAGGATCACAGAGATATCGCGCTGAAATCAGCGCACTACTTAGCCGCAGCCGGATGGCCGCAAAGGGAATCCCACATGTCGTTGTGGGTGTTGATGGCGCGCACCGTACGAACGTCCATTTTTTTCGCGTCATCGCCGTAGGTATAAAGAGGGGAAAAAAGGACACAGGCAGAGTCGGTGATCGCCACCGGCTCAGGGTTTGTTGTATTTCGACTGCTGCAGCTTGTCGCGAGCAGCAGCGTCATCAAGGCTATGGTTGTCGGTCGCCACACGGGTAGCCTCCTCGCGGTTGTGTTGTTGCTGTTGCGCCACCGCGCTAACGCGGGACGCTTCCTGTTGCGCGTTATCCACGTCGGAACGCGCTTTTTGCTGCACTTTGCCGATTTTCTTGCCGCCGAAATAACTGGCGCCCAGCGCCGCAAGGATGCCAGCCAGTGCGGCCAGCCAGTGCCAGCTGCCGCCCAGTAAGGTGGTAATCAGAGTCATGGTTTCGCTCCTTCCGCCTGCTCCTTCGCATTAAGCAGGTTTTTCTGTCGAACAAATTGAGCAATCACCCCCATCGCCACCATGAACGCGCCCACCAGCCCCAGGTAGTTGTGCGGCAGAATCGATTTCACGTCCTCCGGCAGTACATTCCAGGCATCAACAGCGGCCGAAGGAAACGACTGCGCCCAGGCGCTGAGCATGGAACCCAGCGACGCGAGCCAGACAGACCAGGTTTTGAAAAGCAGGCGGGCATGAGAGACAAACTGCAGGGTGGTAAAGCGCTGCAACAGCAGCAGAATGATGATTGCCGTCAGCACGGCGACGAGAAACATGAGCCATCTCATAGCAGCCCCCTGTAAATCGCATAGGTTCCGGTGCGCATCATCTCCGCGTGACGACGGGCGCGGCCCGGCGTCTGTCGGGCCCAGAGGCTGTTCATCATCGCATCAGCCGCATCACTAAATTGTTCAGCGGCGATGGCAGTGAGCATGTTTTTGAACTGCAGAACGCCCTCGACGCCCAGCTGATAGGTCATGCTCAGCAACACATCGGTGCGGGCGTCGTTGCACTTCGTCAGCGCATTGCGCAGCAGGTCTCTGCTCTGCATCTCCTGAACTTTGTTTTCAAGAATGCACTGTTTCCAGACATCACCGACGCGCCGTGGCACGCGGAAGGTGTAATTACTCAGCGACGCCCCCTTTGGCCCGATGCGAATGCCCCCCGCCACCGTGGGAAAGCCCAGCGTGTCGAGATAGGGCGTATCCACATATCCCTCTTCAAAATTCAGTACTGCGATGATCTGGCTCATAACGACTCCTCAATGACGAATTAAGGCCATTCAGCCTTGTGAAAAGAAATACATAACGCCTGCTGATCATTACCCTGCCAGGGGCAGCAGGAGGCCTTACTGACCCTGCAGCAAAACTGAACAGTAATTCAGCAGATTGCGCCCAGTAGTAGCTGGAGATAACGAAGAGTTAGCCGGAACGGAAAAAAGCGCTTTCTTCGCGTTTCAGCTCACCGCGTAGAGGTGAACATGCGGAAGACAGCAATTGTCGAAACTGGGTGTTTCCTGACTGGTAACGCGGGGTGCTGTGATTGCGCGATCAACGCGCGGGGCGACCTGACGCTGGCAGATTTGCTCTGCACGTCTCAGGACAGGTGTTTCAGTTGGGAAGTTCAGGGCCTGGTCGATACTCTGTTTCAGGCTGCTGAGAGGTTGGCGCCGCCGATGACGACGAGTACGTGCGTTGCCCATAAAAACGCTTTTGCCATAGTGAATTATCGCCATAACTCCTCCTGTGAATGAGTATTTGGCGATGGGGTGGCAGGCGCGAGCTTTCGGCGAACCGAACGGGCCCGAATGTCGCATATTGCGATCGCACGCTCGCCGCCCGACTGCATCAGCAGTCAGGTGGAAAGTAAGCGAGGGGAAATAAACGGCATCTGACGACGCTGCATTTTGCGCATCCACCCCATCCCAAAGTTCACTGACTTTTGGGTGGTATGATTCGCGCTTGTGCAGCGCCTCAATTGTTTAAGAGCGGCTCATCCCTGAAAGAACTGCTTCGTTCATCCATGTTCAAATTATTAACAGGTTCTTATGCTTTATCAAACACTGTTGGTTAATTTTTTATTTACCGCTGGTTAAATTTATGAATTTATGCCGATTATTTTTTTGCAGGCCTTCTGCGAAAAGCGCCAGAAGCGGCCTTAGCCGAGGATTTGATAGTGGCGCGCCTGGCTCATGATGACTTTTGCCAGTACCTTCAGGCTGGTGACGTCATCATGATTAAGATACCAGGTTTCATAGCGTTTATTGTCTGATATTACAGCAATTTTCTTATGCTGCAGCTGCAGGCGCTTGAGGTAGAGTTGCTCATCGAGGGTAAAAATATAGATGCCGTCACCGTCGAACATCCGCACGCTGATATCAACAAACAGCTGATCGCGCGGTGCAAAGGTGTCGGCCATAGAGTCGCTGTTAATGGCGATTAACCGGATGTTTTCTGCCGGGCGACCATTGAACAGCACCCGCGCCTCATCCAGACCATATTCGATCGCCTGGATGGTCTCGACAAACTCATCACGTGCGGGCAGGCCCGCAGCACTGCGCTGACCAATGTCGAGACTATCAACCCGAAACACATTCTTATGCCCGGTGAGTGGACTTAACATCACCGGCTCAGCAGGTTGTTCCATACCGTACTGCAGCCACTCTACTCTGACGCCCAGCAGCTGGCTGAGAGCCAGTAAATTGCCACCATCAGGGACTGACTGCGCGTTAAACCACTTCCACACTCCTGGCGTTGAAATTTTACAGCCTTGCTGCTGGAGGGCCCTGGCAACCTGTTTGTTTCGTCCATGTCCGACAATGCCGGCACTCTCACAGGCCGCTATCAGCCTGGCGGTGAAAGCTTGTCTTGTACTTTCTTTTTTAACCATTAGTTAATAATCAGCCATAGAAGAGATACTGGATGTTATTTTCATTATTGCTACCAGTTCATTTTATATTACCGCTCGTTTACTACCTAACCGCTTTATCAAGCATATCTAATTATCATTATCCGCTTCAGCCTGCGACTGACCAAAAAATATTGCCTCAGGCCGCTTACCGCCCCGGATTTCAGGAATGTTCCGTAAGAAATTGCGTGAATATCAGCCAGCATAATGGCCAGCGGTGGCCGGTGTTGAACGGAAATGAATCTGATGCGCAGAAAACTCTATCTTTCAATGGTCCGGAAAATGGTGCTAAAAAAAAGCGGGAGTCTGTGAAAGACTCCCGCTTTGTTAAAAATTATCGTCGTTATGGGCGGAGCGTATCGTCGCCCCACGCTATCCATTTGTAGGTGGTCAGCGCCTCTAATCCCATGGGTCCGCGGGCGTGCAGTTTCTGGGTACTGACCGCCACTTCAGCGCCCAGACCGAACTGTCCGCCATCGGTAAAGCGGGTGCTGGCGTTAACATAGACTGCGGAGGAGTCGACCTGACGGACAAAACGCGCGGCGTTGCGGGTGTTACGTGTCAGGATCGCATCCGAGTGCTGGGTGCCGTGTGTACGGATGTGATCGATCGCCTCATCCATATCCGCCACTAACTTGACGTTGAGATCCAGCGACAGCCACTCATCATTGTACTGCTCCGGATTAACCGCTTTGACCGGGGCCGGACCTTGCTGCAGCTGCGCCAGTACGTTGCTGTCAGCATGCAGCGCGATCCCTTCCTGCGCCATACGTGCGCTGAAGGCCGGCAGGAAACGTTCGGCCATCGCCTGATCCACCAGCAACGTCTCCAGTGAGTTACAGGCGCTGGGACGCTGTTTCTTGGCGTTGACGATCAAATCAAGTGCCGGTTCGATCTCCATTGTCTCATCGATGTAGATATGACAGACGCCAATGCCGCCGGTAATCACCGGAATGGTGGAGTTTTCACGGCACAGCTTGTGCAGCCCGGCTCCGCCACGCGGGATCAGCATATCGACGTAGCGATCCAGCTTCAGCAGCTGATTCACCAGTTCGCGATCCGGGTTTTCAATCGCCTGCACGATAGCCGCCGGTAAACCGTGCTGCTTCAGGGCGTTCTGAATGACCCGCACGGTGGCCGCATTGGTGCGCCAGGTCTCTTTGCCGCCGCGCAGAATGGCGGCGTTGCCGGTTTTCAGGCACAGGCTGGCGACATCAACCGTGACGTTAGGACGCGCCTCGTAAATCACCGCAACCACGCCCAGCGGCACGCGACGGCGTTCAATGCGCAGGCCGCTGTCGAGCTGCCCGCCGTCGATTAACTGCCCTACCGGATCGGCCAGCTGACAGACCTGGCGCACATCGCTGGCGATGCTGCTGAGACGTTGCGGATTAAGTGTCAGCCGATCTAACAGCGCAGTGCTCATGCCGTTCTGACGCGCATCGGCTAAATCCAGCTCGTTAGCCGCCAGTATGTCTGCGCTCTCCGCCTCAAGACGGTCGGCGAGGGTCATCAGAACCTGATTTTTTTCTGCCGTCGACATATCGGCCACGGTGTAAGCTGCGGCACGCGCCGCTTTTCCCATCTCTTCAAGCATTGTCCGCTCCTTAACTGACGATCATGTCGTCGCGGTGAACCGCCACCGGGCCATATTCATATCCCAGAATCTCGCTGATCTGCTGGCTGTGATGACCGGCAATCATCCGCATCGCGTCGCTGTTGTAGCGAGAGACGCCGTGAGCAATATCCCGGCCCTGCAGGCTGCGGATACGGATCACTTCACCGCGCGAGAAATTCCCCTGGATCGCCCGGATCCCTTTCGGCAGCAGCGAACTGCCGCGTTCGATGATGGCCGCCAGCGCACCGTCATCGACGGTGAGTTCACCCGCCGGTGGCGCCCCGAAAATCCAGCGTTTGCGGTTCTCCAGCGGCGATTGCTGCGCATGGAAGCGTGTGCCGACCGGCTTGCCGTCAATCACATCGCTGATCACGCCACTGCGACTGCCGGAGGCGATGATCACGTCGATACCGGCGCGACACGCAACATCCGCCGCCTGAAGCTTGGTGGACATCCCGCCGGTGCCGAGACCCGATACGCTGTCGCCCGCCAGGGCGCGTAACGCATCATCAATCACATGCACGTCACTGATCAGCTCAGCCTCAGGATTGTTACGCGGATCGGCGGTGAAGAGGCCCTGCTGATCGGTCAGCAGCAGCAGCTTATCGGCCCCGCCGAGCATCGCCGCCAGCGCCGAGAGATTGTCGTTGTCGCCCACTTTGATTTCAGCGGTAGCGACAGCATCGTTCTCATTGATGACCGGCACAATGTGGTTATCCAGCAGCGCACGCAGCGTGTCGCGGGCATTCAGGAAACGCTCGCGATCTTCCATGTCGGCACGGGTCAGCAACATCTGACCAATATGGATACCGTAGATGGAGAAGAGCTGTTCCCACAGCTGAATCAGACGGCTCTGCCCCACCGCAGCCAGCAGCTGCTTTGAGGCGATAGTCGGTGGCAGTTCGGGGTAGCCCAGATGTTCACGTCCGGCGGCCATTGCCCCAGACGTAACGATCACAATGCGGTGGCCTGCGGCATGCTGCTGCGCGCACTGACGAACCAGTTCCACCATGTGCGCCCGATTCAACCGGCGAGAGCCGCCGGTGAGAACGCTGGTACCCAACTTGACCACTAAGGTCTGACTGCCACTCATATTTCCTGCCGTAGTGAAAAATTTTTACGAAAGGACGTTTTAACAGGAGTCGATAAGGAAGCCAACAGCCAGCGGGGGAAAAGCACGAAATTACGCGGACAAGGGCGTAGACCAAAAGTTCAGCCTTAACAAGAAATCACGAAAAGTGTCATAAAAAGTTCATCGCCAGCGGGTAAAAAGTCCGTGTTTTACAAAAACTTTCATTTTTTTACGGCGTTCACATTGGGATTGATAGCAAATGAAGAAAAGCACACTGGCACTGCTCCTCTCCACGCTGACGCTGGCTTCCGCCGCGCAGGCTGCCGAAATCTATAACAAAGATGGCAACAAACTGGACCTGTACGGCAAAGTTAAAGCTGAGCACTACATCAGCGATAATGCCAGCGCAGATGGTGACAAGTCTTATACCCGTATCGGCTTTAAGGGCCAGACACAGATTAACGACCTGATGACCGGTTATGGTCAGTGGGAATATCAGTACAACGTTAACAACTCCGAAGGCAGTGACGCCAACAACGGCAACAAAACCCGTCTTGGTTTTGCCGGTCTGAAATTCTCGCAGTACGGTTCAGTGGATTACGGTCGTAACTACGGCGTGCTGTATGACGTGGAAGCTTGGACCGACGTGTTCCCGGAATTCGGCGGTGACGGTACAGCCCGTACTGATAACTTTATGACTCAGCGCGCCACCGGCGTTGCGACTTACCGCAACAACAACTTCTTTGGTCTGGTTGATGGCCTGAAGTTTGCGCTGCAGTATCAGGGTAAAAATGACGCGACCAGCGCCAACGCCCGTACTGACCTTAACCGTCAGAATGGCGACGGTTACGGTGCCTCACTGGGCTATGCCCTGGGCGATTCCGGTGTAAGCCTGATGAGTGCCATTACGTCATCTGACCGTACCAACCAGCAGCAGGCGCGCGCCTATGGCGGCGGTGACCGTGCGGATTCCTGGGGCGCAGGCGTGAAGTATGATGCCAACAGCGTTTACCTGGCCGCAATTTATACCGATACCCGCAACATGACGCCAATCAGCGGCACCAACCGTACCACTGGCGCTGCCGTCGCGGGCGCAGCCAACAAAGCGCAGAACATCGAGCTGGTAGCGCAGTATCAGTTTGATTTCGGCCTGCGTCCGTCAATCGGCTACGTACAGACCAAGGGCAAAGATATCGAAAACGGTATCGGCGATGCGGATCTGGTGAAATATATCGATGTGGGCGCGACCTACTACTTCAACAAAAATATGTCAGCCTTCGTTGATTACAAAATCAACCAGCTGCCTGACGACAACGCGCTGTCGCTTAACAACGATGACGTTGTCGCGATGGGTGTGACTTACCAGTTCTGATTTCAGGCTCGCAAACCGGGCAGATTTGGAGCTGGCAGCAACGCATAAACTCAACACGCAGGGAACACGGTCAGAAGAGGAAAGCGTCCCGCGCCAGGACGGCGCGGGCCGAGCGTGCCATGGATGGCGGCTTTTGCGTCTTTCCGATCTGACCGTGTTCTCTGCGAAGGCTCGATCCAACAGCGGGTCAGACTTCAACAAAAATGGCGAGTTTTTAAACTCGCCATTTTTTTCGTCTTTATTTCACTGCACTACCCTATCAGGCGCTCAGCTTCACCGGTTTCTCATCGAAATCGCTGGCTGGGATCAGATCCAGCTCGAACTCTTTCAGCATCGCTTTCAGACGGGTATGAAAATTCCGTAAGGTCTCTTCCACGCGCGCCGTGTTCTCTTTGCCTTTGATATTTGCCACCGACCAGTCACCCTCTTTATCGAACAGACCGATATGGTAGACATAGGTAAAGTGGTCAGCCTGCGCTTCCAGCTCCATCCACCAGCCCCAGAACTCACGCAGCTCCGGTGCAGGTTTCACATTGACGCAGGCAGCCAGGCAGTCGAAGAAGAACCGGGTTTCGCCACATTTCCCATCGCGAATATAAGGCCCAAGCTCCGTAAAGCGCTTAAGCAGGCGACTGCGGGGATGACCACTTGGTAACGTCATGCTGATTCTCCATAGGTTTTGACCGCTATACAGCCCTGATTTCCGGACGGCCTGATTGCGTCATAAGCCTTTATCGGGCAGCCCGGAAGAATTCCGCTACTAGTTGTAGCAAATACTGTAAATTTTGCCAGTTACCTTTTTAAACGCTTCTCCAGCCAGTCGCAAATTTCATTCAGCGCCTTGTCGAAACTGGCCATCATCGGCTTCACCGGAATCAGCAACGCTTTGCCATCTGACGAAGAGTTCGCAATCAGCTTGCTCTCCTCTTCCGGGCTGAAGAGATCGTTCTGCCAGTAGCCCGACAGCATCGGCGTTGGCGTCCGGCGGCCCAGCAAGCCCTGGGTTTTAAGCGAATATCGGTTGAGTTCGGTGCGCAGCGCGCTGTCGGAGGCGGTTGCCATGCCCAGCCGGCTCGCCAGCATATCCATGTACATATCCGGGATCTCATCCTGCAACGCCGTCTGGGTCAGCAGCGCATGCACAATCGGACCAAGGCAGGCCACGCCACGCAGCCGCTGCGATTCCAGATAGGCCAGCCGCACCGCCACGTTTGCGCCAAAGCGATAACCAAACGCCGCCACGCGGGTATGATCAACCCAGGGCACATTGGTCAGATCGCGCAACACCTGCTGATGCAGAAAACTGGTGTCCTGATTCAGCGTCCATTTCACCGAGTTACCGACGGATGGCACATCAATGGTCAGCATCGCAATGCCGCGCGGGGCAAGGTAGTCATGGAACAGGCGATAGTGATCGCTCTGTAACGAGTCAAGCGCGCCGCAGAAAAGCACGGTGGGATACGGAGCTTCCACGTCAGGCGGCATATGCAGGAAGCCACTGACCGGGCTGCCGCCGGGGATGGCAAAGGTCAGCGGTTTCAGCTCGCCTGGCAGCCGTTGTGTGGCCTCTTCATAGGCGCGGTTCGCCAGCGTCTGTGCCTGGTCAGCCAGCTCGTCCCCTTTGATGTAGGGATAGGCGGCGACGCTATAGAGATGCGCCGCGTGCAGCCAGTAGTCGCCCGCCTCAATGTCATCGGTGGCCTCCAGCGCTTTCTGCTGCCAGATGCCCGCCTGTTTGCACCATTCGAAATGCCAGTTACCGCCGCGGAAACCGATCACGGTGTCGAGCAGCGACTCATCGGTATGCTCAACGTTACTGATGGCGATACGCGCCAGTACTTCGCTGATCTCCTGCGGCGTCAGGCCGCGCCATGTCCACATCAGCTTATTCAGCATGCGATACCAGCCACGCTGGCTGTCACCATCCAGGGCAGAGTGGACATCCGGGGTAGCGTGATGATGGCGGCGAACCAGGGAAGAGGTTTCAGGATGTTTAAAGCGCGGCTTGAATAGCTCCTCGCTGAGATTTTTGCTCGACATACTCACTTCTCCTGCAACAGAACGGCGATGGCTAAGTGTACTGTACGGCAATTCGGGGTGCGAGGCTCAGAAAGCACAACGCCCGGAAAACCGGGCGTTGTCTGATGTGTATCAATCAGTTTTTTACAATCGGCGGGATGTAGACCACGCCCATATCCCACGGCTGCTCGATCCAGGTATCCTGCGGAATATCGACGATGTAATCATCAACCAGTGAGCGACCGGCTGGCTTAGCGAAAATGGTGCAGAAACGCGCTTTCGGGTACATCTCGCGGATGGCCTGAGCGGTGCCGCCGGTATCCACCAGGTCATCGATCACGATAAAGCCTTCACCGTCGCCTTCTGCGCGCTTCAGGACTTTCATTTCGCGCTGGTGATCGTGGTCATAGCTGGAGATGCAGACGGTATCAACGTAGCGGATACCCAGTTCACGTGCCAGCAGCGAAGCCGGTACCAGACCGCCGCGGCTCACCGCGATAATGCCTTTCCACTGTTCAACAGGAAGCAGACGCTGGGCCAGTTTGCGGGCATGGATCTGAAGCATGTCCCAGGTAACGACGTATTTTTCGCTCATAAATAGAAATCCCAGCCAACCGAGGTGGCGTAAAAATGTGCAACGGGGAAAAGGTTGCGCGAGATTATAAGGAGTTGACGCACTAAAAACCAGCACCCGCGCGCTGGTTGCGGCTTTTTAGCGCGTCTGAGAGCGCACCCGGTAAAAAACAGTGATATTCTCAGGTCTGGCTCGTCAGATTCTCTGACGGCGATTTTTCACTGGAAACTCGCGATGTCCGGCCTCGCCGGTACACTGACACAGGAGACCTGTCGTGTCTGAATTGTCTCAACTCTCTCCACAGCCGCTGTGGGATATTTTCGCTAAGATCTGCTCGATTCCCCATCCCTCTTTTCACGAAGAAGCGCTGGCGAACTACATCACTGGCTGGGCTAAAGAGCAGGGCTTCTGGTGTGAGCGCGATCAGGTCGGCAACATCCTGATTCGTAAGCCCGCCACCGCAGGCATGGAAAACCGTACCCCGGTCGCGCTGCAGGCGCATCTGGACATGGTGCCGCAGAAAAATAACGACACCGTTCATGACTTCACCAAAGATCCGATTCAGCCGTGGATTGACGGCGAGTGGGTGAAAGCGCGCGGCACCACGCTGGGCGCGGACAACGGCATCGGTATGGCTTCTGCGCTGGCGGTACTGGCTGACAACAGCCTGACGCATGGCCCGCTGGAAGTCCTGCTGACCATGACTGAAGAGACCGGCATGGATGGCGCTTTCGGTCTGCAACCCAACTGGCTGCAGGCTGAAATCCTGATCAACACCGATTCCGAAGAAGAAGGTGAGATCTACATGGGTTGTGCAGGCGGTATCGACTTCGTCTCCTCCCTGCCGCTGACCCGTGAAGCCGTGCCTGCTGAGTTCCAGACCCTGAAGCTGACGCTGAAAGGCCTGCGTGGCGGTCACTCCGGTGCCGATATTCACATGGGCCTGGGCAACGCCAACAAACTGCTGGCGCGCTTCCTGGCGGCCCATGCGGCTGAACTGGATCTGCGTCTGCTGGCCTTCAGCGGCGGAACGCTGCGCAATGCGATTCCGCGTGAAGCCTTCGCAACCGTGGCGGTCGAAAGCCACAAAGCGGATGCGCTGAAATCAGCGGCGGCGCACTTCCTGAGCGCCATCAAAAACGAGCACGGCGTTAAAGAGCCAAACATCGCTCTGGTCACCGAGCCGCTGGCGCATCAGGGTGATGCCCTGAGCACTGACAGCCGCGACCGCTTCCTGAACCTGCTGAACAGCACGCCAAACGGCGTGATACGCAATTCAGACGTGGCGAAAGGCGTAGTCGAAACCTCACTGAACATCGGTGTGGTAACGATGGAAGACGATCACGCAGAGATCAACTGCCTGATACGTTCCCTGATCGACACCGGCCGCGATTATGTGGTGCAGATGCTGACCTCGCTGGGCCAGCTGGCCGGCGCGCAGACCAAAGCGAAAGGTGGCTACCCAGGCTGGCAGCCGGATGCGGACTCCGCCATCATGGCGCTGACCCGTCAGACCTATATCGCGCTGTTTGACAAGACTCCGAACATTCAGGTGATTCACGCCGGTCTGGAGTGTGGTCTGTTCAAAAAGCCTTATCCGGACATGGATATGGTATCGATCGGGCCGACCATCACCGGGCCGCACTCGCCTGATGAGCAGGTTCACATCGAAAGCGTTGGCCTTTACTGGAAACTGCTGACCACCCTGCTGAATGTGGTGCCAGAAAAGTAATTCTGTCACAAAAAAATAGACCAGGCTCCGGCCTGGTTTTTTTATGCCTGCGACTTTTCACCAGCATAATTCGCTGCCTTTTCTGCGCTTTCCCCCTCTATTCCGCCACTTTCCCGCGCTTCGCTGGTCACAGCCGCCGTTATGTCCAGATGTCTGGATGGCTAATAAGATTTCGTGCTAGCTTATGCGCTTTCGGCTGTTGCCGCGCCTGAAGGTTCAGGAAAAAATGCGGCCAGTGTTTCTTCAGGAGAGTCATCACATGCCGGGGTTAAACTGCCTTGAGATGCGTAACATCTCCATCGCTTTTGGCGGGTTTGCCGCGCTATCGTCGGTGGATTTCCGCAGTGAGGGCCATTCGGTTCATGCGCTGACCGGCGCTAACGGCGCGGGCAAGTCCACGCTGATGGCGATCCTTTCCGGCGCGCACAGCCACTACAGCGGCGAGATCCTGCTGGATGGTGAGCCGGTATCTATCCGCACACCGCGTGATGCGAAACAGCTGGGTATCCATCTGGTTCAGCAGGAAGTGGATGTCGCCCTGGTGCCGCAGCTCAGCGTGGCGGAAAACATTCTGCTGGATCGGCTCGCAGAGCCCGGCCACCGCTATCGCTGGGGCGAGATCCGCCGCCAGGCGCGGGCCTTGCTGGCGCAGCTCGACGTGGCGCTGGACGTCAACCGGCTGGTGGAGCGCTGCACTCTGGCGGAGAAACAGCAAATTCTGCTGGCGCGGGCGCTGTCGCATCACTGCCGCTTCCTGATTCTGGATGAACCCACTGCCCCGCTGGATCAGCACGAAAGCGAACGACTGTTTACCGTGGTGCGTCGCCTGAAGGCCAGCGGCATCGGCGTGGTCTTTATCTCTCACCGTATCCATGAACTCAAAGCAATCTGCGATCAGCTGACGGTGCTGCGTGATGGCCGTCTGATTGAAACCGGCCCGATGGCGGCGCTGAGTGGCGAACAGATCGTAGAGAAGATGCTGGGCCATCAGCTGACCGATGTCTTCCCGGCCCGCCGTGCGCAGCAGGCACAGCCGCTGCTGCTGGCGGTGGAAGGCCTGCACGATGAGCAGCTGCTGCAGGATATCTCGCTGCGGCTGTATAAAGGCGAAATTCTGGGGATTGCCGGACTGGCCGGTGCCGGTAAAACCGAACTCTGCAAAGCGCTGTTTGGGGCCAGCAAAAGCCGCGTCAGTCGCGGTGAACTGCATGGTCAGCCGTGGCAGCCCCGTTCGCCGCACGACTCGGTCAGTCGCCGCATGGCGCTGGTGCCGGAAGAGCGGCGCAAAGAGGGGATCTTTATTGATGAATCGGTGGCGATGAACCTCAGCGTCAGCGCGGACGACAGTTTTTCGCGCTGGAGCCTGTTCGGGCATCGCCAGGCGTGGCGCTGGGCGGAGCAGGTGATTCAGCAGTTGCAGGTACGCACCACCGGCCCGGCACAGACACTGCGCCGCCTCTCCGGCGGTAACCAGCAGAAGGTGGCGATTGGCAAATGGCTGCGCAACAACGCTGACGTGCTGATTTTCGATGAGCCGACCAAAGGCGTCGATATCAAAGCCAAAACCGAGCTGTTCACCCTGATCGACAACCTGGCGCGCGAGGGTAAAGGCATCATCTACGCGTCAGGTGAATTTTCTGAACTGGTCGGTTTATGCGACCGGATTTGCGTGCTCTGGGATGGACGCATCGTGGCCGAACTGGCTGCGCGCGACGTCACCGAAGAGACGCTTTTGCTCTATTCCACCGGAGGAACCCCTGCGTGAGCAGCAAAGAAACCAGCCTGAACCTGACCCCCTCGCCGTGGCGTCACCAGTTGTTCGACTTTCTTTATAAATGGGGCATGTTGCTCACGGTGGTGATCCTGATCGCCGCCTTTGGCCTGGCCTCCGACAGCTTCCTTGAACCCAACAACATCATCAATATTCTGCGCTCGATTGCCATCGTGACGGTGATTGCGATCGGCGTCTCGATCTCGCTGACCGTAGGCGGCTTTGATCTGTCGGTCGGCTCAACCGCCTCGCTGGCCAATGCGTTAGTGATTTCGCTGTTTGTCTGGTACGGCTTCGGCACGACGACCGCAATCCTTCTCACCCTGGCGCTCTGCACCCTGGTCGGACTGTTTAACGCCTTCCTGATTGTGATCCTGCGTATCCCCGACATGCTGGCGACGCTGGCGACACTCTTCGTGATTCAGGGTGTGGCGATGACTTACAGCTTTGGCGGATCGATCACCGAGAACATGGTGCTGCCAAGCGGTGATATGGCGGAAGGCACGATTCCGGCAACCTTTGGTCTGCTCGGGCAGGTGCCGACCATCGTCATCATTATGCTGGTCGTGACCGTCGCGGCGCAGCTGGCGCTGTCGCTGACTAAACATGGTCGCAGGATGTATGCGCTGGGCGGCAATCCGGAAGCGGCGCGCCTCTCCGGCATCCGCACCACCCGCTACCGGGTGCTGGCTTATGTGATCGCCTCACTGCTGGCCGGTCTGGGCGGCATCCTGCTCGCCTCACGTATCGGTTCATCGCAGGTCAACGCCGGAAGCGGCTACCTGATGGATGCCGTCGCGGCGGCGTGGATTGGCTTCTCACTGGCGGGCTCCGGCAAACCGAATGCGCTGGGCACACTGGTCGGCGCGGTCATTCTCGGCGTGCTGCAGAACGGCCTGGTGATGCTCTCTGTTCCCTACTACGCCATGGACATTATTAAAGGGCTGGTGCTGGCTTTAGCACTGGCGATCACCTATATCCAGCGCCGCTGAGGCGCGTTTACCGGAGTTAATAACAATGCAAAAAATAACACTCTCGCTGCTGGCCCTGAGCCTGCTGAACGCCAGCGCCGCTTTCGCAGAGACCGTCACCCCGGTGCCTGCGGCTATCGCCAGCCATAACGGCCCGATCCGTATTGCGGTGATCCGCAACCTCGGCTCTGATGACAACACCACCCAGTTTGTTGCCGGTGCGATTCAGCAGGGTCGCCAGCTGGGCTTCAAAGTCAGCACCTTCCTGAGCAACGGCGACGATGCACGCTTCCAGGATTTCGTGAATCAGGCGATCAGCCAGAAATATGACGGCATCGTGCTGTCGCACGGTAAAGCGCCCTACGCCAGCGGACTGGTGAAGCGCATTGCCGATGCGGGCATCAAGCTGTCGGTGTTTGATACGCCGGTGGATAGCCCGATTCCGGGCGTCACCGTCACCGCGCAGGATGACGCTTCGCTGGCACAGCTGTCGCTCGGCCAGCTCATCCATGATTTCAACGGCAAGGCGAATATCGTCAAGCTGTGGGTCGCCGGTTTCCCGCCGATGGAACGCCGTCAGGTGGTGTATGAAAAACTGCTGAAAGAGAATCCGGGCATTCATCAGCTGGAGTCGATTGGTGCAGTGTCAACTGACGTTCAGGGCGACACCGCCAACAAGATTGGTGCGATTCTGGTGAAATACCCGAAAGGCAAAATCGATGCGATCTGGGGTGCCTGGGATGCCTTCAGCCAGGGCGCTTACAAAGCGCTGCAGGAGAATGGCCGAACCGAGATCAAGCTCTACAGCATTGATGTTTCGAACCAGGATTTGCAGCTGATGCGCCAGAAGGACAGCCCGTGGGTGCAGACCGTCGCGGTCGATCCTAAAACCATCGGCGCGGTGAATATGCGTCTGGTGGCGAAGAAGATTGCCGGTGAAGAGACACCCGCGACGTATCAGTTTAAAGCGGCGTCAATCTCTCAGCAGCAGCTTAACAGCCAGCCTGGCGCGGTAAACGTCGCGTCGCTGAACAAGATCATTCCGGGCTGGGGCAGTAATGAGGATTTCGTCGCACCATGGTTTGCTACCCTAGAGGCGAAATATAAGAAGTAATCCGGCGTCAGCCTTGCCGGGCGGTAAGGCTGACCGTTACAGACCCAGCAGCAGCTGACGCTCAAGCTGGGGATCCACCATGGTGACGTGCAGTCCCACCAGCCGCACGCCGCGCCCGGCACGACGCTCATCCCAGGTTTTCCGGGCGATGGCAATCATGTCCTCTTTATTCAGCACCGGCCAGATATGCTCCTGGGTCGTCTGCTGAAAATCACTGAACTTGAGTTTGACGCCCTGACGCGCCACCTGCTTGTCGGGTCGGATCTGCGTCAGACGACGATCCAGTTCGGCATAGAGAAAATCGATAATCTCCAGGCAGGCATCCCAGTCGCTGATATCTTCCGCCAGCGTGCGTTCTACTCCCAGCGATTTACGCTCACGCTCCACGATGACGTCACGGTCATCAATGCCATTGCTGCGTTCCCACAGCACCCGGCCAAACTTCCCAAAGCGCTTTAACAGCAGCGCCAGATCGGCCTTCTGCACGTCACCGCAGGTCACCAGCCCCATCTCCTCCAGCTTTTTGGCCGAGACCTTGCCGACGCCTGGGATCTTCGCCAGCGGCAGCGTCAGCAGAAAACCGGCCATCTCCGGCGGGGTAATGACGAATTGCCCATCGGGCTTATTCAGATCGGAGGCGATCTTTGCCAGGAATTTAATCGGCGCGATGCCCGCTGAGGCGGTCAGCCCGGTTTCACGGTAGATGGTGGCGCGGATCGCCTGCGCCATCAGCGTGGCAGAGCCGTGACAGTGCGGGCTGTCGGTGACATCCAGATAGGCTTCATCAAGGGAGAGCGGTTCGATCAGCGGGGTGTAGCGGGTAAAGATGTCGCGGATTTGTGCGGAGGCTTCTTTGTAGGCGTCGAAGCGTCCGGGCAGCAGACGCAGATGCGGGCATAACTTCAGGGCCATGCCGGTTGGCATCGCGCTGCGCACGCCAAATTTGCGGGCCGGATAGTTGGCGGTGCTGATCACGCCACGACGTTCGCGGCTGCCACCAATGGCGATCGGGATGTCGCGCAGCTGGGGATTATCACGCATCTCCACCGCGGCATAGAAGCAGTCCATATCGACATGAATGATTTTACGCATACCCCCTCCGGCACTGGATAAGTATACAGTTGGCAGGG
>Ga0308172_1001302_pt1 | contig 18386 bp, 15 predicted proteins | sample PhyGR2_FD_202134 | JGI IMG/M metagenome (GOLD analysis project Ga0308172, IMG submission 202134) | Phyllosphere microbial communities from UC Gill Tract Community Farm, Albany, California, United States - DLSLSG.R2 | ecosystem: Host-associated > Plants > Phyllosphere > Unclassified | place: USA... | reverse complement strand
AGCAGGTCGCGGCTGACGACACGCTCGAGCCCGCCCCGGTGCTCTACATCAACGACACCCCGCCCGCGAGCGGGCACGGCGGACACAGCGGCCACGGCAGCGCTTCGGCCGCGCCGACGATGGACGATCACTCCATGGAGGCCTCGGCTCAGACGAGCGACTCCTCGGGCCTGTCCCTCGGCCTCAGCATCGCGGCCCTCGTGATCGCGGTCGCCGGCGCCCTGCTCGGCGCCTTCGCGGTGTCGCGTCGCCCGAAGCGCAGCTGAGTATGGGCACCGGGAACGCTCTGCGCCGGGCCCTGGTCGGGGCGGTGGTCGTCGCTGCGGCGATGACCGCCGCCCTCGGCGGGGCGGCGGCGGCGTCGGCGCACGACAGCCTCGTGTCGTCGACTCCCGCGGAGGGCGAAAGCGTCTCGACGCTGTCGGAGGTCAAGCTCGACTTCAGCGCCAACCTGCTCGGCTACGACGGCGGCAACATCGTCATCGTCATCGGTCCTGACGGCAAGCACTACGAGAGCGAGTGCGTGGCTCTCGCCGGTCCCACCCTGACCCTCCCGGTCGCTCTGGGGGCACCCGGCGCCTACACGGTCGAATGGCGCGCGGTCTCATCCGACGGGCACCCCGTCTCGGGCGAGATCCCGTTCACGTACACCGGCGAGAACACCTCGGCCGGAGCGGATTCCTCGCCGTGCGCGAGCGCCCAGGGCGCGGCTCCCGCCGAGACCCCGGTGGCAGCACCCTCGACCTCGGGCGGCGTGTCCGGCCTGACGGTGGGCCTGCTGATCGGCGGCGGAGCGATCGTACTGGTCGGTGTGATCGTCGTCGTGATCCTCAGCCGTCGCCCGCGCGAGGACCAGGAGCCGTCCGACAAGGAGTGATTCCGGATGCCACGACCCGGCGCGCCCGCCCCACCCTCCGTTTCGCGGAGTCCGGGCCGGGCGCGCCGGGTTTCGGCATCCGGAGGCGGGGTGTGGACCGCCGAGTCCGCGGGACGACCGCTGCTCGCGCCTCGCGACGGACTTAAAGGCTCCCGCCTGGCACCGAGAACGTGTCGCAGGCGTTGACGCCGCCCTGGCGGCCCTCGTCGAACCAGCGCGTGCGCTGCGCACTCGAGCCGTGCGTGAAGCTGTCGGGGTTGGAGATCTGGCCCGCTTCGGCCTGGATGTGGTCATCGCCGACGGCCGACGCGGCGGAGAGGGCGTCGAGGATCTGCTGCTCGGTGGGTGGCTCCAAGTACGGGGTGCCGTTCTCGTCGACCTGCTCGCTTGCGGCGGCGACCCAGGCGCCCGCGTAGCAATCGGCCTGCAGCTCGGTGCGCACACCGTTGCTGTCGGCGCCCGTGCCGTTGTTCGGGTGCTGCTGCATCACGCCGGTGAGGTTCTGCACGTGGTGGCCGTACTCGTGGGCGAGAACGTAGAGCTGGGCGAGGGGCCCCGCTGTGGTGTCGTACTGGGCGCGCAGGATCGAGAAGAAGGTCGGGTCGACGAACACCGTCTCATCCGGCGGGCAGTAGAACGGACCCGTCGCGTTCGAGGCGGTGCCGCACGAGCTCCCCGTCTGCCCGTCGACGATGACAAGCTGCGGCGGGCGGTACCCGTCGAGGCGTTCGGCCCAGAACTGGTCGATGTCGAGTGAGGCCGCCGCGAGACGACAGGAGTCGTTCTCGTTGGCGTCCTGGCCCGTCTCGCAGCTCGCGATCCGTTCGCCGCCGCTGCCGGGGGCCGCAGCGCCGCCGGAGCCGAGCAGGCCGGTCAGGTCGGTGCCGGTGAACATCGAGATGAGCAGGACGACCACGGCGCCGAGACCCACGGTTCCGCCGCCGACGGCAGCCACCGTTCCGCCCCGGCGCCTGGCCGAGTTGCCGCCCACGCGGGCGTTGTCGTTGAACGTCACGACGTTCACCGTATGCGTCCCTGCAAGAGTGCCGAAGGGGCTGGACTTCGGGAGCGCGAGCGGTTCGCGGGGTACTCGCCGTCTCCGCGCTACGTCGCGGTTCTCGGCCGGACGCCGAGCTGCCGAATGTCGGATGTGTAAACCGTTTTGACCCGTTTCGGTCCATATCATGCTTTTTAGGGTAATTTCGGTGTATCCGCGAGAAGTGTCGTGAGTACCGGTCTTCCCTCCTGCCACCGAACGACCCGGAAAGGTCCCATGCGTCACCAGCTCCTCACACCCAGACTCCTCGGTGCGGCAGCAGCCGTTCTGCTGGTCCTCGGCGGACCCGCCGCCGCCGCGTCAGCCGCACCCAATTCCTCAGACTGGCCGGCGGAGATCTCCGTCCCCGGCGCCTACGGGATGGCATTCAGTCAGGACGGTTCCATGCTCTACGTCGCGCAGCGAGAGAAGGGGGTCGCTGCGGTGACATCGTCCGGCGTCGTGAGTGAGATCATCACGTCGCCCGACGACTTCATGGCCGTCGCGACCGAGGCCGACGGCGACCTTCTCCTCACCGTCGACAGCAAGCCCAACATCTATCGCATCGACATGAAGGATGTCGCGGAGAACCCCGAGGTCTACCGCCAATCGGGGATGTGGAAGGAGCGGGCGGCGGTTGTCTACACGTCCCCCTCCAGCTCCTTCCTCTACTCTCTGGCGGAGACGCCCGACGGCACGATCTACTACTCGACGTTCCAGGACCGGCAGATCAACGTCCTCCGCGACGGGGAGTCCACGCCCTTGCTCACCTCGTCGGCGACCTCCCCGTTCGTCGGCTTCTCGTTGCTGCCCAACGGGGGTCTCGGTGCGCTGGACGAGAACGGAGTCATCTGGGAAGTGTCCGCGGCGCAACTCGCCTCGGGGTCTGTCGAACCCTCCGCACTCACGGTTCTCACCACGGGTATGCGCGGGAACGGCTTCGCCGCTTTCGACGACGGCACCTTCTACAACACCTCGGGCACGAAACGGACCTTCGAGGGCGCCCCTGCCGACGTCCCCGATGCACCGACCGGACTCACGGCGACGACGGGTGATGGCGAGGTCACGCTGAGCTGGAAGGCCCCCGAGAACGACGGCGGCGCCGACGTGACCGAGTACACCGTCCTCATCTACAACAGCGACGATGACGACTTCGAACCTGTCATGGGGACGACGACCACCACCGCGACGGTGACGGGGCTCAAGAACGGGACGTCCGCCGAGTTCGTCGTCAGCGCCTCGAACAGCGCCGGCGAGAGCGACTACTCCGACAGTGTCACGGCAACCCCGTTCGCGCTGGACGTGGCCTACACGACCGGCGGGGCGACCCTCGCATCGGACAGCACGGTCGAAGCGGGGCAATCCGTGACCGCGACCGGGAGCGCTCTGCCGCCCGGCGCGGCCCTGAGTCTCGTGTTGCACTCCACCCCGGTCACCCTCGCCACCGGAGTGGTCGCCAGCGACGGGACGTTCACGCTCACCGGTACCGTCCCCGCGGACACGGTCGCGGGAGCGCACACCCTCATCCTGACGGTCGCGCCCGCGGGAGACGACGCCCGCTCGGTGGAGCAGTCCCTCATCGTCACCAACGCAGTCCAGACTCCCTCGCAAACGGTGATCCCGCCCTCGGGCACGTCGTCGGCGACGCCCGGTACGCCGACCTCCGCTGTCGGCCCGGCTGTCTCGGCAGGACACCTCGCGGCGACGGGGACGGATGACCCGGAGCCGGCACTTGCGCTCGCTGCGTTCCTGGTCGCTGCGGGCATCGTGTTCTCCGTCCTCAGCCGCTCGCGCGCTCGCCGCGCCTGAGGTTCGGCGAGAGAAGACGCTCAACGCGAGACGGCACCCCGCTCGGGGTGCCGTCTCGTCGTTTCGCCTCTCACCTCTCTCGAGGTCGGTCCGACGACGTCGGACACCGCGGAGAGGCGGAACGCGTTCAGCCCAAGAACTCCCGCGCCGCGACCACGAGATTCTCGACGCCGCGATCGATCGTCGGCTGCATGAGCGGCGCAAAGTGCGGGGAGTGGTTCGTCGGGATGTCGCGCTCGATCGTGCCGCCCGCGAAGGCCTTCTGGAACGTTTCGGGATCGACCCCGCCCCAGAACCAGAACACCAGCGGAGCGCCCGACTCGCGGGCGAACCACGACACGTCCTCGCTGCCGGTGAACATGCCCGGGTCGACGACCGAGCCCTCGCCGAACGAGCGCTGGAACGCCGCGGTGAGGCGGGCCGTGGCATCCGCGTCGTTGATGGTCGGCGGCAGAGTGTGGTCAGTCGTGATGGTCGGCGTCTGCTCCGCGCCCGAGGCCTCCGCCTCGGCACGGATGATGCGCTCGACCTTGGTCATGACCCGTTCGCGCGCGGCATCGTCGGGGTAGCGCAGGCTGAGCTCGAGCTTCGCCTCGGCGGGGATGATGTTGTTCTTCAGGCCCGCGTGGATCGAGCCGACGGTGACGACGGCGACGTCGCGCGGGTCGACCTCGCGCGAGACGACGGTCTGCAGGCGCATGACGGTGGCGGCGGCCATGACGACCGGGTCGATCGTCGAGTGCGGGCGCGAGCCGTGACCGCCGCGGCCGTGCAGCACCACGGTGAGGCCGTCGGATGCCGCCATCTGGGTGCCCGGGCGCACGCCGATCATTCCGGTGGGGAGGGGGGTGACGTGTTGGCCGAGCACGATGTCGGGCTTCGGGTACCGGTCGAGGACGCCGTCCGCGATCATCGCCTTCGAGCCCGCGCCGTATTCTTCGGCCGGCTGGAAGACGGCGACGACCGTTCCCGACCACTCCTCGCGCGTGGCGACGAGGCGCTCGAGGGCTCCGACCAGCGCGGTGACGTGCATGTCGTGGCCGCACGCGTGCATGACGGGGACGGAGTTGCCCGCCGGGTCGGTGCCTCGAGCGGTGCTGGCGTAGGCGAGACCGGTCTGCTCCTCGACGGGCAGGCCGTCCATGTCGGCGCGCAGCCACACGACCGGACCGTCGCCGTTGACGATGCTCGTGACGAGGCCGGTGCGGCCCACGCCCTCTTCGACCTCGAGCCCCAGGTCCGCGAGATGCCGGGCGATGACACCCGCCGTCCGCGTCTCTTGGAACGACAGCTCCGGGTGGGCGTGCAGGTCGGTGTAGAGGCTTTCGAGGTCGACGCTCATGCCACCGAGCCTAGTTCTCCGCGCCCGCGCGCGGTCAGGCGCCTCTCTGTCGAGTGTCCAAGAAACGCCGTACCGAGCGGCGCGGCGACGGCGTGTCGTGGACACTCGACGAAAGAGTGACGGCGAGGCCGCCGCACCGCTACCGGATGCCGGGGACACCCGCAACCCATCCGCTCCGGTCAGGTCGAGCGGCAACGCTTTCGCCATGACCACCACACACTTCGACTACCTCATCGTCGGCGGCGGAATGGTCGCCGACACCGCCGCCCGTGGAATCCGCGAGATCGACGCCGACGGCTCCATCGGCATCCTGAGCGACGACGTCGATGAGCCCTACACGCGCCCCGCTCTGAGCAAGAAGCTGTGGACCGATGAGGAGTTCACGTGGGACAAGGTGCCCCTCGGCACCTCCGGCGACACCGGAGCCGACATCCGGCTGCAGACGCGCGCCACGGCGATCCGTCCGGACGAGCACCAAGTGGATGCCGACGACCAGACGTTCTCGTACGGCAAGCTCCTCATCGCCACCGGCGGGAAGCCCGTGCCCCTGCCCGTCGACGACCACTCGAACGGCGAGCGGGCGCTGACCTTCCGCACCGCCGAGGATTACCGACACCTCCGAGCCCTCGCGAAGGACCTCGACCGCATCGCCGTCGTCGGCGGCGGTTATATCGGCTCCGAGCTCGCCGCCGCCCTCGTGCAGAACGGCGTCGAGACGGTGCTCATTCACACGGGTTCGGTGCTCGGCGATGCGGTGTTCCCGGCCGCGCTGGCAGAGCGCTTCGAGAAGCTCTTCCGCGACGCCGGGGTCGAGATCGTCTCGGGCTCCAAAGTCGCAGGAGGAGAAGTGGATGCCACGGGCGCCCGTCTCGAACTCGAGAACGGCGATGAGGTGAGCGCGGACGCCGTCGTGAGCGGCCTCGGCATCGAAGTGGCCGTCGACCTGGCCGAGAAGGCGGGTCTTCAAGTCGACAACGGCGTGCACGTCGACGCGCAGCTACGTACATCGGCCGACGACGTTTACGCCGCGGGCGACGTCGCGAGCTACCCCGACCGTCTGCTCGGGCGCCGACGCGTCGAACACGTCGACAACGCGAACGAGCAGGGCAGGGCCGCCGGTCGCAACCTCGCGGGGGCTGCCGAGCCCTACACGCACACTCCCTATTACTACTCGGCGGTCTTCGGCATCCGGTACGAGGCGGTCGGCACGCTCGACTCCTCGCTCGAGACGGTCGAGGACTGGATCGACACCGACCGCGGGGTCGTCTACTACCTCGACGACGACCGCGTCGTCGGCGTCCTGCTGTGGAACGTGGAGGAGGCTCGGGATGCCGCCCGCTCGGTGCTCGCCGAGGCCGACACCCTGACGCGTGACGATCTGATGGGTCGCATCCGCTGACGCGGCCGGGCGGCGCGGCGCGAGAGCGGTCTCGTGCGGTGCCGTGCGGATGGCGGGCAGGTCGTGCGGACGACGCCGCAGGACTAACCTGGACGCGCGCTGAGTGTCCTCAGCCCGCGATCCCCCAGGAGCATCCGATGGCCACCGCCGAACTTCGCCTCTCCGTCCCCGTCGACTCCGCACGGGACGCCGTCGGCTACGCGCTCGCCGAGCAGGGCTTCACGGCGCAGCCCACGGCGTCCGGATCCCTCGACGTCTCGCGCGGGAGCATGGGCACCACTCTCGTGGCAGGCGCCTTCGCGGGGCAGGACATGCACGTCCGCTTCGACGTGCATTTCTCGGAGATCGCCGAAGGGACGCTCGTGTCGTTCGAGCACTCCACTCTGGGCGGCTTCTTCAAGGGCGGGGCGATCGGCGCCGCCAAGGTCGGAGACGTGGTGCGCGAGGCGGCCCACCGCGCGGGGGCCCGTCTCGCTCAGCAGGGCCTGCTCGTCGGCGGCGTGCCCGACTCCCCCTCCGACGTGGGTGCTGGCGAGCAGCCGGCCGCGAGCGGCGGCACCTGGGCGCCCCCGGTTCCGCCCGCCCCTCCCGGGTACCCGGGAGTCCCTTCCGCCGGCGACGGCTCGGCCGCCGCTCCGGCCTACAGCGCACCCATCGGCGACGCTCAAATCGGGGCCCCCGCTTACGCGGCATCCCCTTACGGCACTGCGTCGGCCGCATCGGACCGCACCAACGGCATCTCGATCCTCGCGATCATCCTCGGTTTCGTCTTCCCCATCGGCGGCATCATCGCCGGTGCGGTCGCCCTCGCCCAGATCAAGCGCACGGGCGAGAAGGGGCGCGCCCTCGCGATCACCGGCATCGTGGCGGGCGCGGTCATCAGCGTCCTGGCGATCCTCGCCGTCATCGGCCTGTTGATCTTCTCTTTCACCGTCGGTTCGAAGGTGTCCTCCGCCGACCCGTTCGATGTCCCCACGTCCCCGCAGGACGGTGGCGTCACCGTCGGCCCCAGCGAGGCTGCTCCGGGCGACGAAGACACCTTCACCCTGCCCGTCGGGGTCTGCCTCGACGACGTCCCGAGCGGATTCATCAGCTCGTCCAACATCGTCGAGTGCGCCACCGCGCACACGTACGAGGTGTTCAGCAGTTTCCTCCTCCCCGAGGGGGCTTTCCCCGGCGACGACGCCATCGCTTCCGCCGCTCAACAGGGCTGCGATGCGGCGTTCCCGTCCTTCGTCGGCATCCCGTACGAGCAGTCCGCTCTGAACTATCAGTACGTCGCCCCCACCGAGGGCACCTGGACCGACGGCGACCGCGAGATCTCGTGTCTGCTCTACGACCCCGCCGTGCAGGAGACGACCGGGTCGTTGGCGGGTTCGGCGCGCTGACGAGGGTCGGGGACGGCGGCGGACGCGCCGTCCTTCGACGGGCTGGTCGGGTTCAGCCTCTCGAAAGTCACTCCGAAAGCTGCTGACTCTCGACACCACGGGCTCGCCGACAGGAACGTCAGCGGTCACACGGCCGACCGGTGATGTCCGCATCCCACGGCGGCGGGCTTCGACGCCGAGCCGAGCTCTGGCTGCGGTGGGTCAGAGGCTTGTGTCGATGCCGTTGCTGGTGTCCCGGATCGCTTGGGCGACCCGACATGCCGGGATCGGGCTCTCCACGCCGCTCATCCCAACTTATTCAGGCGAATTATTCCGTTAAGACCCGTTTCAATGCGATGATGCGTTTGTGCACCGTTTAACCCCATTTATCCCGGGGCTGTGTCGCGGTGTGAATCAGGAGATCTCATGCCGCTGGGCCGTTCCCCCGTCAGTGCTTCGCCGAGGCGCGCGCGTTTCAGTGGGCGGGTGACGCTGTCCATTGCCGCAGCTGTCGTCATCGTGTTGGGTGCGGGGGCAGGCGGCACCACGGGGGCATGGTTCACGGCCACAGCCTCTCGGGACGGCTCGCTGGCGTCAGGCTCGATCAGCTCGGTGACGGGAACCGCAGCGGGTACTCGCCTTCAGGGCGTCAATGTCACCTGGAACAGCGCGCTCAGCCAGACCTGGGCGACTGCGAACCAGATCACGACCGATCCCGTGTACACGGTGACCCGCAGTATCGACGGAGGCTCCCCGACAACCGTCTACACGGGTCGAGCGACCACCGCAGCCGACCCCTTCCCGCATGCCGCGCTGTCCCTCGGGCACTCCACCATCTCCTCTGGTCAGGGGATGTCTGGAGCTATCAGCGGGGGGAAGGTCTACACCTGGGGTAAAGACACCGGAGGGTACGGACAGCTCGGCACGGGCAGCAGCGCGGCCGCGACCCCGACCGCTGTGACCATCTCGGGCAGCCGTCAAGTCACAGACCTTTCGATGGGAAGCGCGGGGGCTGTCGCCCTCGCTTCCGACAACACCGTCTGGGCCTGGGGATCGAAGATCTCCACCGACTGCAGTACAGCCTCCACCCGGCCGATGCAGATCACCGTTCCGTCGGGTGTCACGATCGCGTCTGTATCGGTGTTGCCGGACTGCGGGAGCATCTTGCTCTCCTCGGACGGACGGCTGTTCACCTATCTCGGCAACGGGTTCGACACGGCATCCCTGCCTGGCGGCCGCAAAATCAAGCAGATCTCGAAGGGCTTCTGCGTCCTCGCCACCGATGGCACCGTATGGTGCCGAGGTTCGAACAGTCACGGTCAACTCGGTAACGGGTCGACCGCCAGCTCCTCGTCCGACTTCGTTCAGGTCCCGCTGCGGTCCGATCTGCAAGCCTCCCAGATCGCGTCGAACGGTTCGACCGTAGCGGTCGTCCTGAGCAACAACGCCGTCTGGGGATGGGGCGACAACAGTTCGGGACAACTCGGCAACGGCTCCACCGGCAGCACGGTGAACACGCCCGTGCAATTCAAGGGGGAGGGATCGCTCGATTTCGTCAAGGTCGCTGTCGGAGGATCCCACATCAGCGCACTAGCTCGAGACGGATCCGTCTCGAGTGCGGGGCAGAACAGCTCGGGGCAGCTCGGTAATGGAACGACGACCTCCAGCACCACGCCCGTGATCGCTACACGGAACAACGTTCCCGCTTTCAGCGACATCACGGACGGCGCCTCTCAGACTTATGGGGTCACGAGTAGCGGTGCGGTCTGGGGCTGGGGTACCAACCTCGTCAATGGATCACCGACTCTGGGGGTCAACGACACATCCAATAATGTGTATACGTCGCCCCGCTCCGCTGCCGCCAATCTCACCGTCAACGACGGGTCGAACAGGCTTACCTGCTCCAACGGCGCTACTGCGAACAAGGCCGCGTATTGTGCGCCTTCCGGCACCATCACCTACTCGGTGACGTACGCGTACTACGGGTGGAAGGCCGCTGCGGCGAACACGGATGCATCATCGTCCGCAACTCAGACCGGTTCTCTCGTATTCGGTGCCCCCGGTTCGACCACGTTGTGCCTCGGGCCTCAGAATGGTGCATCGGCGAAGGGGACAGCCGTTGTGCTGGCAACCTGCGACTCGTCTGCCAGCCAGAAGTGGAGTGCATGGTCTGACGGCACGTTCCGATCGGGCGGAATGTGTCTGGACGCCGACGGCAGTGTCCCCGGCAGCAAGGTACAGCTCTGGGATTGCAACGGTTTCGGTTTCCAGTGGTGGACGGTCAGAGACGACGGTACGGTGTTCAACCCCAACTCCGGCCTCTGTCTGACCGACCCCGCTGGTTCAGCGGAAGCCGGAACCCGGCAGATCATCGACACGTGCAACGGGTCATGGACACAGAAATGGTCCTTCTGATCGTCTGAAATGCCATGCGGGACCGCCGGGTCCATTTCTGGTGGGGAAGCTCCTCTGGGCGGCGATAGGCGGGTGTGCAGCCAGGCGCGTTCGTTCCCATAGTCTCGTGCGCGGTTCCACGGCCCTACGTGCAGCGTGTCACGCCGAACCAGAGGAACGAGGTGGTCGTGACCTGCACAGACGACGCGGTGGTCGCGGTCCATTCCCGGGTGAGGTTCGTTCGGATGCGGACGACGGACGTCCGCCCGAAGGAGAGGCCGTTCGGCGCGACGACGAACTCTCGGGTGTCAGGGCCCCGGCGAGCGATCGATCCCCGACCATCCACGAGAACGTCGAAGTCCAGAGGCCGCTCCCCCGCGTAAGACCAGGACACGGTGGCCGTTCCGTCTGCGTTATTACGACAAGCCAGCGCGTCGACGGAGCGTGCCGTGGCCGCCGTGAACCAGCCCGACGTGCGCGACGAGGCCCAGAATGATCCCCCGAATGCAGCGCCGGGGAGAGCGATGAGGGCCAAGCTGAGAGCTCCCGCGGTCGCAGGCAGGTACCGGTGACCCATGTATTCCGACCTGGCTTGGACGCCGCGGGCACGAGCGATCGCCGGTCCGTCTCTCGGACTCTCTTTTGCGGCCGGACCATGGCTGTGGGATGGAGAGGACGGGCCTCGACCTCGCTCGTCCGGGCGTACGGCCGGTACCAGCGCAAGCCACACGAGGAGGCCCGTGCCGGCCAGGAGGGGGATCAGCTTGCCGAAGTCGCCCGTCGAGGCCAGGAGGATCGGCGTTCCCAGGTACGGCACTCTCATGTACCCGACCCCGATGACCGCCGAGCTGTGCAGAGGGCTCGAGTCGGCGTTCGGGTTCGCATCACCTTTCGTGATGAAAACCTCGCCGTCGCGACGGACGATCCGATGAAGTCGTAACCGCCCGGGATGGTCAGGATCCCTACTGAGGAGTACGTACCCCGATCGCAGATCTCCTGGCGACATCGGACGGCTGACGACGAGGTCGCCGGGTGCGATGGCCGGCTGCATGGAGCTCGTCATCACCGTCGTCGTCGTCCAACCCAGCACGAGGGGTGCTACCGCCCAGAATGTCATCCCGAGAAGCAGGGCCAGGACGACGCGAGCCGTCAGGACGCCAGAAAATCGCGCCCAGAGAAACAACGCCCCAGCCGTTCCCTCGCTGTACCGCGGGTGGCCGGGGTCGGCGCCGATTACTGGTTCTGCGCTTCCCAAGTGAAATTGAGCTTGACGGTCCCGCCCATGGCGGAGGAGGGCGCGTTGCCGGCGACATCGAAGCTGATGCGGTAGGTGCGCGGCTCGGAGTTCGCTCCCGAGGTCACCCAGTCGCCGAAGCCGGTGCCGAAGCTTGTGCTGTTGGTGATGAACGCGTCGAGGGTGTTGTTGTAGGTCGCGCTGTTGGGGATAGCGGTGAAGCCACTGCAGGTGCCGTTTCCGCCCCCCGTGCCCTGAGTCACATGGAGATTGACCCACGAACCGAGAGAGTTCGTCTGAGTGGCGGTCGTGGCATAGAGCTTGACCGATGCCGGCAGCGATCCGCTCGAGGTGACGACGATGCAGTTGCTACCGGCCGAGCCGGGTTTGAGGTTGTCTGCCGTGAAGGCTGCGCTGTTGGGGAGGTCGTTCTTCAACGCGACAGTGCCCGCCGTCCAGTTGTTGGTGCCGTTCGACGTCGTCGCAGAGAACGCCGAGTACGACGCCGTGGAGACGAGGACACCGGCACCGAGTAGTGCGAGCGGTATGGCAGCCAGCGTGCCGAGGCGGGCGAGCTTACGGGTGGGAAGGTGCATGGCGGTTCGTTCTTTCGGGGAGGAGAAGAGAGGCGAGGTGTCTATCCGCGGCTGTTCTGGCGCGAACCGCTCCCTGTGTCGTCGGGCCCGCGAAGCTCTTTTCGGGCGGATGAGCGAGCGCGCGGTTCGCGGGACGGACACAGGGGTTACGGCGCCGCCTCGGTCTGAACTCGAGACGGCGCCGCACGGCGACCCGCCCGTTACCCCCGAGAGATCGCCAGCCTGATTTACGGGTTCTCCACAACCCGGACGAACAGTGAGGCGGATGCGGTCTGCCCCTGGTACTCATTTCCCACCCCGGACGGGAGGGACAGCGTGAACGTCACGTCTGCCGTCTCCCCCGCTGCCAATGTCCCCAGAGCATGAGCGTCGGTGTTCGTGAGAATGCTCGTGACGGTCACGCCGCCGCGCTGAGCGGTCCACGCCACCTGGCTCGCCAGCGGTGCTGACGGATCGGTGCTCGACAACGCGAAAAGCGATACCTGAACGTTCGTGGTGTTGGTGACTTTCGCGGTGACCACGGTCGGCGCGGCTCCGGGGAGCAGGAGGATCGAACCGCCCGCCGACGGTGCCGGATCGATGGAGACCACCGTCACCTGAACCGCGTTGCAGCCCGACCTGACGGCAGCCTGCGCTGCGGGCGTAGGGGCAGCGAAGCCGAGCATGAGGACAAACCCGAGGGCGATGGCCGTCGCCGAACTGCGACCCAACGACCGCGACGCGCGCTGGGGCTGGCGGTGCCGGCGAGCTCGAACGGCAACTGCGATGCCCGTTCCGAGGAGAATCGCAGCGATGATGCACAGGAGAGCGACGTCGATGTTGAGGCCCGTGATGGCCAGACCACCGTTCGTTCCGTCGACCCCACCACCTGCAGAAGGTACGACCCCCGTCACCGAGGGTACGCCGCCGGGAATCCGCACGTCGGGTTTAACGGGTACGGTGCAGTCCAAGATGGTGTCCTCTGGTACAAAACGGGTCTGAGCGGTTCTTGCTGAACCTAGCCCATCGCAATCGGTCAGTCAATTTTTGCGATTTGAAACCGTTACGTACCGTTTTCTCCCGCTGTCAACCGCCATTCGTTTTTCGAGCATCATCAGGCGGTTTGACGCGCGGGGCCGTAGAATGGAGCGACCTGTTACCCCGGGAATGAGCACATGGCGAATCACGTAGAGCACCTGTTTGCTGGGTACCCGGCGATCCTGTCCGCGAAGGATGTCGCCGAGGTGCTCGGGCTGAACAACAAGACCGTTTATGAGTACCTGCAGAGTGGCACCCTGCCCGGCTACCACATCGGTACGAAGTGGGTCATCATCCGTGACGAGGTCGTGGACTTCATCTCCCGCGCATCCAACGTCGCCGAGCGCCCGGCGGTCAGCGTCGGCCCGTGAGGCCCTTTCCCGTTCCTTCGGCGTTTTCATAGGGTTTGCATGGCGTAATACCATTGCGCCGTGCTCGCTGACGACGTATCCCGACTTCTGACGACGCCAGCCAACGTTCCGGCTCTGCCGATGCGTGCGATGTTCTCGCACCGCCGTGAGACCCTGCGTGTGGACTACATCACACACCCCGAAGCGGCTCGGATGCTCCTGCCTGAGCCTCTCGAGGTGCCGCCCATCGCGCGCGCGAGCGTGTACGTGACGCAATACTTCGACACCTTCTCCACGGATCCGGTCATCGAGTTGGCCCAGGCGATCGAAGCTGTCGGCACGGACGGCCGCGTGGGTGACTTCGTTCAGGCGGTGTACACGGAGAGTGTGCCGGCTCTCGTGGGCAATAGAGAGAGTTTCCTCCAGCCCAGTCTTTTCGGCGCGGTTTCGATCTCGCACCGGAACGCCGTCACCGACTTCTCCCTCAGAATCAACGACGTCGAAGCCGTGCGCGGCAGTGCCGGCTACAAGACCGAAGCCATCGCCCATGATGACGCCCTCGAGCTGTTCGGCCGGCCGAAGTTCTTCCTGAAGATCCTCGGCACTCCATGGCTCGGGGAGCCCACCCGTCCTACCCTCTTCGGCTTGGAGCCGACGGACCTCGTGATCTCCGAGGCCTACCGAGCTCCCGCTCGTGTGGCTCTCTTCGGTCACGTCATGGCGCCTCTCGATGACCTGCCCATCGTTCACGTGGAGTCTTGTCACATGATCTCTGCCAGCTGGACCATGGGGACCGCGCAGGTCTTGCATCGTTACACGTAACCCGCGTGTTTCTCGCCGCGCCGATGCGCGCGACGAGACGGTTCCCATCTGCTCGCGGGTAGCGGGCCGCACCGGAGCGCCGCCTCGAGCCGGCGCCGTCGTCATCGTCGAGCGATGTCGGGACTTCGCGTCGTGCCCTCAAACGGGGTTGCGAGAGGTTCCTCATTTGCTGTTATGGTAACGACGTTCCATCTCACTCCGTTTCAACCCGCATGACGTGTTTCAAGCTGTAAAGACCCGTTTCGGGTGGCTACGGAGCGAGAGGTTCGTCCGAGCCCGTCTTGCGTGTCAAGGCGACCGGTCGTCGTGCCCGCAAGGCCCGGCACCGGTGCTGAAGCACGAACAACCCGTCCGGTGCATACCGGTCACCGTCGTACCGAAGCCGCTCGGTTGAAGGCGACGTCCATTCCCATCACTCGAAAGTGCACCGCTCATGAACTCCACGTCCCGTCCCAACAAGAAGAAGCTGTTCATCGCCTCCGCGGCGCTGCTGAGCATCGGTCTGACCGGTTCGCTCGCCACCGGCGCCTACTTCACCGATCAGAAGGTCGTCACCGGCAACCAGCTCACCGCCGGGACCGTCACCCTCGGCAACATCGCCGACGACGCGAACTCCACGGCGCCGGTCGTCTTCACCAACGTGCTCCCGATCGACGACTCCACCCCCGCCAAGATCGCGGCCAAGGCGAAGACCTTCAACGTCCACATCCGCAACAACGGCACCGCGGACATCGACTGGAAGTCGACGATCTCCCTGACCACCAGTGCCTTCGCCAAGCAGGTGACGGTGTCGTACAGCACCGATAATGGCGCGACCTGGTCCACGCCGACCCTTGCAGACAACCTCAATGGTGTCGCTATCAACAGCTCGAGCTCCCTTGCGGCCGGCGGATCGCTGCCCATCCAGTTCCGTGCCTGGCTGCCGGCCGCGACCGACAACAGCGCGCAGGGTAAGAGTCTGACGTTCACCCTCACCGTCAACGCCATCCAGGCGGGCGCTCCCTGGTCCTGACCCAGACCGGGTGCCGGTCGAGCCCCAAACCGACCGGCACCCTCTCGGGTCGCCTCCCGGCCGTGAGCACTGACATCGGCCGCGACCGAGAGGCGGACCCCATCAGCATTCCGTGCGATCGAGCGAACCAGATGACACTGATGCACGACATTGATCCCTCACTGGGGGAGACACGAGCAGCTATCGCGGCCTTCGTGATGATCAGCCTCGGTGTGGTCGTCGCTCCCATGCACCTCGACAGCGAGGCGAGTCGCAGCTTCGCGCCTTTCTGCGCGGGCACCGTCTTCCTCGGAGACCCGGCCCTTCGAGCGGCCGCCGCGCCACCACGGCGCGTACTTCGAGAAGCTCTGAGTGATTCGGAGTCGGTTCACACACTCGCGATCGATGTTCGCAATATCGGCCTGGGCTCCGTCGATTGGCACGCCGGGTTCGACGTGGCATCACACGGCTACCCCTCGAAACATGTGTCGCTCTCCATCAGTACCACTGGCGGCGCCACATGGTCACCGCCGGTGTCGATGGACGACGCCAAGAATCCTGCCTTCTGCGCACCGCCGATGCTCTCACCCGGGGCGCTGCACAGCATTCTTCTGCGTGTGCGTCTCTCCGGCCACCTGACGCATGACGGGTCGAGCGCCCTGGGATTGAGCGTGGACACCACCGTCCTTCAGAACGAGCTGAATCCGACCCCTCGGCGCCCCCATTGGCGCTGGGCGCGGTCGCCCGCCCGTCTTCGGGCCGGCGACGCCCTGTCTGACTAACACGTACTTGCCCAGGAGGCCCATCATGCGCATCCTCTCCTACCTTCGTTGGAGCGCCGTCGCCGCGGTGCTGGCCCTGCTCGTCGCCCCGGCGGCCGTCGCCCTCGTCACCGGGACGCAGCTCGTCGTCGTCGATGGAAAGTCCATGACGCCTACCTACGAATTCGGCGACATCGTCCTCCTCGGCGCGCCCCACCCCGACGACTTCGCCCCCGGCCACGTGGTGACCGTCGGGATGCCCAACGGCGACATGTACACCCACCGGATCGTCAGCATCACCGACGGTAAAGCGCAACTCAAGGGCGACGGCAACCCCGCCGAAGATCCCGACACGGTTACGTACGATCAGCTGGTCGGCGCAGTGAGAGGACATATCGGCGGCCCCCTCGCCGGCATCCTGGCATACGCCCAGACCCTGCCCGCCCGTGTCAGCCTCGCCGTCCTCGTTGTCGCGCTGATCATGCTCCCCCTGAGCCATCACCGCCGATCGGCTGACGACGAGGGCGATCACGACGCAACGACCCCGGCTGACGCGGAGGCGGACACACCTGACGACCACGCCTCGTCTTCCGACGACCTGGACATCTTCCTACCGGTGGTGCCAGCAGCCTCACGCGACGGTGATGCCGTCGTTCCCGCACCGCCCCATTCCCGCCGCGCCCGTCAGCAGGGGTGATTCCCTGCGGAGCGCCAACGAACGCCCGCCCCTCGCCCTCCAAACCCCCCATTCTCCGGGAGATCACGTGACCGCTAACGAACAACTTCACGCAGTGGCGTTCCGCAGCTGCCCCACAGCGGTGGTCATCGAGAACGACGCTCAGGTTCGCGCTCTTCTCACCCAGACGCTCGAGGCCGCCGGATACGCGACGGATGCATGCCGGGATGGAGTCGAGGGGATCGAGACCATCCTGGCGACATCGCCGGACCTCGTCACGGTGGACGTCGACCTCCCGGGCATCGACGGGCTCGAGGTGGTGCGCAGAGTCCGTGCCGCCGGCCTGGCGACGCACATCATCGTCGTCTCGGCTCAAGACGACGAGCCGGCCACGCTCCTCGGGTTCACGACTGGCGCAGACGACTACGTCACGAAGCCTTTCCGCATCCGTGAGCTCCGTGCCCGCATCGATGCCGTGTCACGGAGAGCAGCCCGCGCGCACCAGAGCCGCTGACGTCTCGTCCGGGTGACCCCGCACTCCGCACCCGACCCGGCATGTACTCGTCTGCCAGTCGGAACTCGGCGGGCTGGGTCACCTCGCTCCGCTCTTGCCCGAGTTATTTGACCTTCGCCCGGTACTCGCAGATCCAAGTCGGCGCCTCAGCGCGCCGGCGCCGCCGTCGACCCGCGGTCGACCAGCTCGAACGGCAGAGTGCCCAGGCCCCGGCCGGGCTCGGCGCCCTCGAGCGCCGCGAGCACGGCCTCGGCCGCGCGTTCTCCCTGACCGCGCGCGAACTGATCCACGGTGGTGAGCGAGAACCACCGGCCGAGCTCGTGTCCGTCGACGCCGACGATCGACACGTCCTCGGGTACGCGTAGACCGAGTTCGCGCGCGGCGAGGATCGCCCCGATCGCCATCTCGTCCGAGGCGGCGAAGAGCGCGGTCGGCGGGTTCTCAGCGGTCAGGGCGCGGGTTGCCGCGGCGGAGCCGCCCTCGATCGTGAAGTCGGCGGGCTCGACCACAGCGTGGGCGATGCCCGCGGCCGCCAGCTGCTCGAGGAATCCCCGGCGGCGCAGCCCAGGCACCGTCGAGCCCGCGGCGGTGACGATGTCCGCCCCGATGTGCGCGAGGCGACGGTGGCCGAGGGCGAGCAGGTGATCCGTCGCCAGGCGTCCCACGGCGAGGTCGTCGACCGTCAGGGTGGTGAGCAGCGGGTTCGGGCCCGCGATCGCGACGATGGGCACGCCGAGTCCGCGCAGTGACGCCGACTCATCGGCATCCAGTTCGAGGGCAATGGTGATGACCGCGTCGATGCGCCGACGACGCAGGTGGTCGTCGAAGACGCGGCGACGCTCCAACGGGTCGGCGCTCACGCTGTAGAGCGTGATGTCGTAGCCCTCGCGCACGAGAGCGTCGGAGATGCCCGCGAGCACCGTGCTGAAGAACCAGCGGTCGAGGAACGGTACGACGACCCCCACCGCCCGCGCTCGTCCGGTCGCCAGGCTCGACGCGGCTGCCGACACGACGTAGCCGAGCCGGTCGGCCGCAGCGATCACGCGGTCGCGGGTCGCGCTCGAGACGGGCCCCCGCCCGCTCAACGCACGCGAGACCGTGGCCGTCGACACCCCCGCCGCGCGGGCGACGTCGTCGATACCGGCCACGGTCTCGCGATCGATCGATGGATGCCGCGGCCTACGCCGCCGCGATCCAGACG
>Ga0308172_1001301_pt1 | contig 18400 bp, 13 predicted proteins | sample PhyGR2_FD_202134 | JGI IMG/M metagenome (GOLD analysis project Ga0308172, IMG submission 202134) | Phyllosphere microbial communities from UC Gill Tract Community Farm, Albany, California, United States - DLSLSG.R2 | ecosystem: Host-associated > Plants > Phyllosphere > Unclassified | place: USA... | reverse complement strand
CGGAATTTATCGAAAAATCCGAGGAGATCACCGAGATATTCCTATCGCGCGGCATTCTGCAGCGCCATGCCTGAACCGGCGGCGTCTCCTGGTTTTCGTTGAAGCCAAAGACGCCGCAACAGCCTATCTTCGCATCGCCTTGGGGTTCCCTCCCGATAGTGGCCGTGCACGTCGACCGGAGAGTGAGATGGAAAAGACGATCAATGTACCAAGCGGCGGTGTCGAGCGGACGATCGCCATGCTGGAGCTTCTTGCCTTGGCCGAGGAGCCGCTGAAGCTTTCCGATGTCGCACACCAACTCGATATTCCCAAAAGCGCTTGCCACCGTATCCTGACATCGCTCATCGACAACGGCTGGGCGTGGCAGAGCCAGGAAAGCGATTGTTATGCGTTGACCATGCGCATGGCGCTGGTGGGTCAGAAACAGCTGGCGCGCCTGCAGGTATCGGATCTGCGCCAGCCGATCCTCGACGATCTTGCGGAGCGCACCCGTGAACTCGTTCGCCTGACCGCCGTGCAGAACAACACTCTCGTGTGGGTCGGCTCGGCGCGCGGCCGCCGTTCCGGTCTGGTATTCGAGCCTGATATGAGCGCCGGCATCGTTCCCTACGCTACGGCGAACGGCAAGATATGGCTGGCAAGCCTCGACAGGGAGCGGGCGCTAAGGATCGCTCTCGACGCCGGATTGGGCCAACCCGGACAGCAGGCCGCCAATGCCATCAACACCATCGAGGCACTAAACAAGGAACTCGATGCCGTCTCCCGCCTCGGTTACGGGCGCGCGGTTGGCGAAGCCGAGGAGGGGGTAGGGGCAATCGCGGTTGCCATCCGTCAAGGTAAGGAAGTTGTCGGCACCATGAGCGTTGCCGCGCCGCTCACGCGGTTGACCGATGAGCGTGTGGCAGAAATTCTGCCGCTTCTGATGAGGGCAGCGAGCGACATGGAAATCGCCTGGTAATCGGCGTCAATCGGTCGGGGGCACCTGATAAGGGGAGTTTAATATGGATCGGGCGGCAATGCCGCCCGATAACTGTCTGACTTAGGCCACGTCCGCATCGAACTGGATGCTGTGCAGGCGTTTGTAGAGACCATCCGTTGCAAGCAGCTCGCGACGGCTTCCCTGCTCCACAACCTGACCATTATCCATGACGACAATCTTGTCGGCCCGGTTGATCGTGGAGAGCCGGTGAGCAATGACAATCGATGTCTTGTTAAACGTCAACCGCTCAAGCGCGTCCCGGACAAGCGCTTCGGATTCGGAATCGAGCGCGCTCGTTGCTTCGTCGAGGATCAATATGTCCGCATCTCTCAGCATGGCGCGGGCGATGGCAACACGCTGACGCTGGCCACCGGACAGACCGGAACCGTTTTCGCCAAGCTTGCTGTCATAACCATCGGGCATGCTCATGATGAAATCATGTGCGTTGGCCGCTTTGGCCGCAGCGATGATTTCCTCATCGGTAGCGTTGTCACGACCGACAGAAATGTTGTGCTTCACCGTTCCCGAGAAGAGGAAGGTTTCCTGACCCACGTAAGAAACATGCTCGCGCAGGCTTGCGAAGGACACATCGCGCAAATCCATTCCGTTGATCTCGACCGAACCGCTTTGCGGATCATAAAGACGCATCATGAGGTTGATGATCGTCGACTTGCCGCTGCCGGAAGGCCCGACCAGCGCAGTCATCTTGCCACCCTCGAAGAGGACACTGACGTCCTTCAGAACCGGCTGGTTGGCAACATACTCGAAGCTGACGTTCTTGAGTTCCACATTGCCGCTTGCCTTGGGGAGCGGCTGGGCATCCTTCTTTTCGGCAAGTGTCAACGGAGCGTCCAGAACCTCGAACATCATACGCACGCCGATCATACCGCCCTCGATCTGGACACGCATACGTGCCAGACGCTTGGCTGGCTCATAGGCGAGAAGCAGGGCAGTAATGAAGGCCATCAGGTCGCCCGGCGAACCACCTTTTTCAAGAACGGTGTAACCGGATACGGCGATGACGACTGCAATGGCGAGACCGGACAGTGTCTCCATGATCGGGCTGGTCGCCGCTTCAAGCTTCGCAATGCCATTGGCGCGTTGCTCGACATCGGATACCGCCTTGTTCATGCGCTGGCGCATCAGCTTTTCAAGCGAAAACGCCTTGATAACGCGAACCCCAATGCTGGTTTCCTGCACGACGTTGACGATCTCGCCGAGCGAAGCAAGTTCCGCTTCCATGATGTGGCGCACACGCCGCAAAACCAGGCGAACACTGAAAATCGCCAGCGGTCCTATGATCATCGAGATCGCGCTCAGAAGGAAATTCTGGGCGAACATTACGATGATCAAGCCGATGAGCGAAAGAAGATCGCGGATAAAGGATGTGACAATGGTATCGATGACGCTACGGGCAGCCTGCGCGTTATACGTAACGCGAACGAGCAATTCCGACGATGGCAGGTTCTGAAAGAACGAAACGCCCTGCTTTAGAAGCCTGTCATAGATTTTGCGCTGCTGTTCGGCAACAATACTGTTGCCTGCCTTGCTGAGATAGTAGCTCTGTACGAAGGTGGCGAGACCTTTGACAATGAAGATTGCAGCCACTGCAAACGCAATCTCCAGAACAACGTCAAAACCCTGCTTCAGATAAACACTGTTGACGATATCGCGCATGATCCATGCGCTGAGAGAGGTTGTGCCGGCAACGACAACCATCGCCACAATTGCCGCACTGTACCAACCGACATGTTTTTTGAAGTTCTCTTTGAAAAGCCGCACCAGCAACTTCTTGTCGTTTGGCGACAAAAACGATCCGATCACAGAAATATCCTTATTTGGTGTCGACGCCCACACAGATTCCAAATTGCACATTCAGCTGCATGTTATTCATGCGGGATGGCTTTCTCAGTTTCCACTCGCTGCCGTGCCAAGCTCGATAATCTCTCTCGCGCCCTAGCAAAAATGCGCGAAAGGCTCTGGTAGGTAAAGAGCCCGACTTATTTGAGACCACGCCAATAAGCCTAGCGATCTAAAGTGTCAACATTGAGCGTTGATGCGGCCATGAAAAGGCGTGATCGGAACATAAATAACGATGAGCGAATATCGTTACTCAGAGCAACAGATTGGGAGGTACTGCGCGTGGCGAACCCCCAATGTACGTCTACAAGGCGCTGGCAATTCCAAGTGCGGCATTTTTCCAACTGTAATGTGGCTCTGGGCGTTTGACTCGCTGCGTGATTGACAAGCTGGCTGGCTAAAATCTATATCGACGCGAAGTCGCGAAAGCTCTCGCCTGAAACGTTCTGGCTTATTGGTGAACGGTGCATTATCCCATTCACTGATTGCAGGAGAATTTTTGGTTGCATCCCCGATGACCGTCGTCGGGCCAGTTCAAAGCAGGCAGGTCAGTGAATGTCCGATGTATTTTTTGATTTATCAGAACTGTATTTGAATTCCGGCGTGAAATTCAAATATTACGGTATAGCGCGAACCGTAATGGAAGTTGCATACGAGCTTACAAAGCTTGACGCGTCCATTCGATACGTCATATACTCACCGTTGCATCGGCGTTTCTTTGAGGTTTTCCCACGCGTAGGCGATGCGTCTCCAACGGGCGTACTTGATCCGAATATTCCTTCTTCGGCAACGCCTTTGCGCCTTCGTCAAAATTTATATGATAAAAACGTTATTAAAAACGCGCTTTACCGGATTCTGCACAAGATCGTTCAGCATCGCAACAGGAAGCGCTGGGCCACGGTTCCCGTTGGGGCGGTTAAGGATGTAGACCTCGACGGGCAAATCTTGATTGCGCTTGGGCGTCCGAAGATAATGTCAGACTATCTGATGGCTCTCGCTGAAAATGGCACCAAGCCGATTTTCATCCCGCTTCTTCATGACATGATCCCCTTGCATGATTTCACCCATCGAAATCAGTTTTCGTTCCCGAGAAACTTTATTTATGACAATCAGGTGGCGATCACGGCTGCGTCTATGGTTCTGACCAACTCGGAGTTTACCGCGTCAGAAGTCCGGCATTTTTCGGAAGCCGGGATTTTGCCGGCCGTGTCATCTGTTGTTGCCGTTCCCTTATGTCATGAATTGCGCCCGACTAACGAGCCGGTTGATAAACATGGCCCGGAAAAGCCGTATCTCTTATGCGTGGGTATCTACAACGGAAGGAAAAACCTTGAGTGCGTCGTTGAAGCGATGCTCTCCTTGCATCAACGGGGCATTCAGGTGCCTGAACTTGTCTTGGCGGGTGCGCGCCGTAAAAGAGTGGAAAAATTTCTTAAGAAAGAGAAATTTGCGCCGCTATCCGGAAAGTTTAACTTCGTTTTCAATCCTAACCAGGCGGAATTGCGCGCGCTGTATGAAAAGGCTTACGCGCTTCTTTTGCCCAGTCGAATGGAAGGCTGGGGCCTGCCGGTAAGTGAAGCATTGTGGTGTGGAACGCCGGCTCTGGCTGCAGATGTTCCTGCACTTCGAGAGGCAGGAGGAGATTTGGGGCGCTATTTCGATCCAGAAAGACCGGAAGAGCTAGCGGGTCAGCTCCAGAAGCTTTTGGAAAATCCTGCGGAATATTCGGAGTGGAAAAAAACCATCGCGCTTTCTCGTCCACAAATGCGGACCTGGAAAGATGTTGCGCAAGGAATTCTTGAGTCAATTAAATCCGTAAGATCTTGATGCATGCAAATAATGTTCAAGAACTGTCTGAGCCGTCTGAATGAAATGCTGGCAGAAGAAAATGTTCTTTAAGGCATATAGTCGATCGTTTTTCGATGTTCCTGATGGTTTTTAGACGTGATGGCTAAGTTGGTTGGCCTTTTGCTTTTGTAAATTTTGATTTACGACAGACAAAAGTTCGATTCATGGAGTTGTAGGGTCGCCGTAAAAATTATGATAATCATGCCCTTGTAAATGTCTTAAGCGCAATTGGGGCACATTGGGCAGCTAATTCGATTCAGTTGAATCGTCTCGGGGGCGATGGCAGTTCTGCAATTTGCAGAGCAGTTGAATTGGGCATTCCGTTTTGCGTGTGTTGTGGCTCACGTGCAGGACAGCGACAGGATGAATAACTGGTGATGTTGGACTATTTGAGATTTTCTGAAGTTAAGGTTCTCTGCATTGGCGATGTAATGCTGGACTGCTTTATTTCCGGCGATGTCGGCCGCATTTCCCCGGAAGGCCCGGTCCCGGTTATGTGCGCGCGATCAGAGGAATATTTTGCCGGTGGCGCAGCTAACGTTGCGCGCAACATATCTTCTCTTGGAGCAAGTTGTACATTGCTGGGAGCGGTGGGCAAAGACAACAATGGCAGCAAACTGCTTGAGTTGCTGAACAATGTTCATGGTGTTTCGGCGCCCTTCGTGACATTGGATGAGCGCCCGACAACTATCAAGACGCGTTTCCTCGGTCACGGCCAGCAAATGTTGCGCGTTGATTTTGAGGATGCCACTCCGATTTCCCACGAGGAAGAGGATCGTGTCATCTCTACTGCGCTTTCCTTGATCGCATCTCACAGCGTTGTCATTTTGTCGGACTATGCCAAAGGTCTGTTAAGCGAAAGGGTTGTGAAAGCAATTATTGCTGCGTGCCGTACTGAGGGAAAACCGGTCATTATCGATCCAAAAACGTCTGATTTTACCCGCTATGCAGGTTCCGCGATTGTAACACCCAATCAAAAGGAAACGCAGGCCGTAACGGGTGTCTGGCCGGATACCGATGAGGAAGCTGAATTGGCTGGCGAGTTGATCCTGTCGCGCTTCGACATCGAGGCGGTCCTCATTACGCGAGCGGAAAAAGGGATGACCCTTGTTGAGCGAGGCCATCCACCTTTCCATATTCGCACGGAAGCTAAAGAAGTGTTCGATGTCGTTGGTGCCGGCGACACGGTAATTGCGACGCTCGCCGTTGGCCTGGGCTCCCAAACTTCACGTGCTGATGCAGCACGGATTGCGAATGCAGCTGCTGGCATCGTGGTTGGGAAAAAAGGCACGGCAACTGTTTCTGCTGCCGAACTCCGAGATGCCTTGTCTCACGACACCTCGTCGGGGGAAGTCAGCCCTTCGGACAAGCTTTTTGACAGGCAAGATGTCCAGGCGCTGGCAGAGGATTGGCGGGGCGATAATCTGAAGGTCGGCTTTACGAACGGTTGCTTCGATATCCTGCACGTTGGCCACATCAGGCTTCTGCAGTTTGCGAGGGATAATTGTGATCGTCTGATCGTTGGCGTTAATGCAGATAGCTCGGTAAAGCGGCTTAAAGGTCCATCGAGACCGATAAATACCGAACTGGATCGCGCCGAACTTCTGGGCGCATTGGCTTTCGTCGACGCGGTGGTGGTGTTTGACGAAGACACACCGCTTGAACTCATTAAGACGATACGCCCCAATGTGCTGGTTAAGGGGGCGGACTATACAATCGACAACATTGTTGGTGCGGATGTCGTGATGGCGGATGGCGGCAAGGTCGTTACATTCGAAATAGTGCCCGGAAAAAGCACGACGGCGACGATTGCGCGCAGCAAAAAAGAGGCAGTTTGATGTATATTGTAACCGGAGCTGCTGGATTTATCGGGTCCAACATTGTCGCTGATTTGGAGGCGGCGGGTCTGGGGCCGATTACCGTCGTTGACTGGTTTGGCCGTGGCGATAAGTGGCGCAATCTCGCAAAGCGTAACATCGCAGCTTATGTGTCACCCGAAGGACTGCCCGACTATCTTCGCAGCATTAAAGTGGATGTGAAAGCCGTCATACATATGGGCGCGATTTCCGCCACCACGGAAGCTGATGTAGACAGACTGATCGAGCTGAACATCAACTATTCTGTAATGTTGTGGGACTGGTGTGCTGAGCATGGCGTTCCTTTCATTTACGCCTCTTCCGCTGCGACCTATGGCGGCATCGAGGAGGGGTTTGATGACGACGAGGCTGCATCGGCACGCGCCTCTCTTGCACCGCTGAATGCCTATGGCTGGAGCAAAAAGACGACCGATGATATTTTCATCGAACGTGTTGCGCGTGGTGAGAATGCCCCTCCGCAGTGGGCTGGCCTAAAATTTTTCAATGTTTACGGGCCAAATGAATATCATAAGGATGATATGCGCAGTGTCGCCTGCAAACTCTTTGACGTCGTGCAGGCCACCAACGAGGTATCCCTGTTCAAGTCTTATCGACCTGATATCGAACATGGAGAACAGCGTCGGGATTTCGTATATGTGAAAGATTGCACATCGTTCATCTTGTGGCTTTTGAACAATCAGAAATATAGCGGGATCTTTAATTGTGGATCTGGCAAGGCACGATCTTTTGCAGACATCGTTCATGTCATGGGCGATCTTCTCGGCAAGAAGCTGAATATTAATTTCATTGAAATGCCGGAGGCGATCCGCGGTAAATATCAGTACTTTACCGAGGCAAATATGTCGAAAGTCGCGTCAATCGGATATAACGGTCCCCAATCATCGCTCGAAGAAGGGCTTGACGATTACATCAATTCGTATCTAAGCCGCGAAGACAGATATCGCTAGCAGTAGACATAATTGATGCGAAAAGACTGTATGCGCTCATATGAAGCTGGATTGAACACCCTCAAAATTGCAACCGCTGAATGGCGTCCTTCGAAAACGGATTTGGATAGCTATCACTCATGTCAGCCAAACCAGTCTGGTTAAGGATAATTATTGATGACACAGCCGGGCTTCGAATCCGCTCAGAATGAGTATCTGAAACTCAAAAAATGGCTTTTCGAAGCGGCGCTTCCACTATGGTCCTCGGTTGGGCGAGATGATGTGAGTGGTGGCTTTTTCGAAAAAATCGATAGAAGCGGTGCTGCAGTTGAAGCGGCGAGAAGAACGCGGGTCGTTTGCCGTCAGATCTATAGCTTTTCTGCGGCTAAGAGAATGGGTTGGGCCGGCGATGCTGAAGGGGTGGTTCAGCACGGATGGGACTTTCTTCAACAGCACTGTTTTAATGCGGACGGTTCCCTGATTACTACGGTCGATTTGGCGAGTGGGGTCAGGAATACGTCATTCGATCTATATGACCATGCCTTTGCGTTGTTCGGTCTGAGCTATGCTGCTGACACGCTTGAAAACGAGGACGCCATTGCCGAAGCCGCGCTGCATTGTCTCGAGGCGATGATCGCAGGTTGGAAGCATCCGGCCTCAGGTTTTGAAGAGGCCGCGCCGCCTATCGTGCCTCTGCGTTCCAATCCGCATATGCATCTCTTTGAGGCGTTTCTTGCATGGATGGAAAATCCTTCGGTAAAAAAGCCTGAACGCTGGCTGTCGTGCCTCAATGAAATAGGCGAATTGTGCCTGTCGGCATTTGTCTCGCCTGAAAACGGGGCTCTTCGTGAATATTATAATCACGACTGGTCGGTAATGCAGCACCACACCCTGGCGCCAATCGAGCCGGGGCACCAATTCGAATGGGCATGGTTGCTCACGCGATGGGGTAAGATGGTAGGGCGGAAAGACGCTCTTATCGCTGCGCGCAAACTCGTGGAGATTGGCGAGAAAGGTGTCGATGAGTCCCGTGGTCTGGCTCGCAACGGTCTGAATTTTGATCTGACGCTCAACGACAAAGCATTTCGTCTATGGCCGCAAACAGAGCGGATCAAAGCTTGGCTTATGATGGCCGAGACGGCGATAACTCTCGAAGATAGAGAAGTGGCATACGCAAAGGTTGCTGAGGCGGCCGGTGCCTTGCAGGGTTTTTTCAAGGGAGTTCTACCCGGCCTTTGGGTGGATCGTTTCCACGAAGATGGTACCCCAGTCGAGGAGCATGCGCCCGCGTCGTCTCTTTATCATATCGTCTGTGCTGTCGAAGAAATGCACAGATTGCTGCAGCCTTATACCGAAAGCGTACCCGCGCTTTTTTTAGATCGAGACGGTGTGATTATCGAAGACACGGGATATCCTGGTAAGATTGAGGACGTCCGACTTATCCCTGGGGCAGCGGAAGTTATAAGTTCTTTCAGAGATCGGGGATATCGGGTATTTGTCGTAACAAACCAGTCTGGCATCGGTCGCGGTTATTACGATGATCTCGACTATATCATCTTGCGGGCTCATATTGGGAAGTTGCTTCATGAACAAGGCGCATCTATTGACGATGAACGCCTCTGTCCTTTCCACGAGAATGCCACGGTCGAAAAATACCGGGGTGATCACTATTGGAGAAAACCGTCTCCAGGAATGATAGAAGATATCATCATGCGATGGAACGTGAATCGGGAGCGCAGCGTTCTCATCGGCGACAAGGCGTCGGATGTTGAGGCTGCTGTTGCGGCCGCCATTCAAGGCGCGTTGTTCTCCGGAAAAAACTTGTTTGATTTTGTTTCAAGCAAAAAACTCTAACGTCTTGGTTGTGATGTTATGGAAAGTACGCGGTTGCTTAACTTGAACGGCACTGAATTCTCGAACTACCAAGACGCTTACGCGAAATGGAGGGAAACACAGACCTCTGCCGGCACTCACTATTTGCCAATCTTCCAAGCCGTCGAAGCGAGCAAAAGCGGATTGTGCACTGTCCACGTTGATGGCGTGGATGGCGTGGAGTTTTCTGCGATAAATCCCCAGATGTGGTCGCTTGTATCGGGTGGGGGAAGCTCATCCGAGAAGGCGGAGACTTCTCCAGCGACGCTGCAGTTCGACGTATTTTTTAAGCGCTCGTCAACACTCGATAGCCTCGAAAACATCCACAAGTGCGTGAGCGATGTCGAGCGCAGTTTTTTGCCAAACGGTTTGTTGATATTTGAACTGAAATTAGATCGACAAACTGCTGGAAGCGACATAGACGAAGCGCTGCATCGCTGGCGCTTTGTTCTAGACACGTTTAACTTACGTATTCTAGCAAAAATATTAATGCCTTATTCTGGCGGCAACGATGGGCACGCGAAGCCTGAAGGCCGTATATCCGCCTCAACTTACTTAACGATCGTTGTCTGTCGTGACTTCGACGTCGAGAACTCTTTTATTAGAGAAGTTAGAAGAGCAATCGACGACATTCGGGCCGTAACGCAATCCGAGAATTTGCAGTTCACTATCGGGTCGCCCCAAGCCACGGATGGGGCCAAGATGGCGGATCACGATCTCTCGGACATCTGGCAGATGCATTATACATTGCAGGCCCAAGCAAGCACGGCGGAAGCGATGATAGCGTCTCTGTCCGAAACCGCTGTTTCCGCAAAGGATGCGTCTCGCCGCCTTTTGAAAACTGAGCGGCGTGTTCTGGCGCTCAGAAAACAGACATCCCTATTTTTACCGATTACTTATCCATGGTCTCTTTTCGCCGGTTTGGTGCTATCGCTAATAAAAAAAGCTAAGGCAAAACGAAAAAAAAAACATATAAGTCAGGCGCCTGATTTACAGCCTCTTCGTTCTCCTTCGGCGCCTGAAAACGGCGTTGTGGTCGAGAATAGAACTACCTGTGGGCTAACCCCTTTTGGTCAAAAACCTAAGATACTTATTCTGAAGCTTGACCATATAGGTGATTTCTTTCTGTCGCTTCCCGCCGTCGATGTGCTGAAAAGAGCGTGGCCTGATGCGGAGGTCACGTTGGTCTGTTCGCCGACGAATGGTGATCTGGCCAGGGCAAGCGGCTATTTCGATTCAGTAATCGAATACAAATTCTCTGCGGAACTCTCGCAGGATGTTCAGAAAGCCCAACTTGAAAACTACGCGAACATAAAAAGGCTAGTACCTGATCGCTACGATTTGGCTATCGATCTGAGGCATGACCCAGATACAAGGCCGCTTCTGATGTTTATTCAGGCCGCCGTAAAGGCAGGCTTTCAGGGCTTTGAAAAACACTTCATGCCCCTCAATATTTCATTGCCGCCGATGGAGGTTCCCCGCGGACTATATCAAAACGCGCATAACATCCATCGTCTCATGTTGCTGAGTAGCCATGTCGTCAACACTTTAAAGGGATTTGACAGCTCCGACGCGACCTCTGCATTGATAGCGAGTGGAAGCTTCAATAATCCCTTCGTTGGCTCTCGATATGTGGTCATTGCTCCCGGCGGAGGGACATTGGCCAAGAAATGGGCTCCTTCGAAGTTTGCGGAGCTCGCGCGCAGGCTTGTATCGGAAGACGATTTCAAGATAGTCGTTGTCGGTGGTAACGCGGAATCTGAATATCGCGATGCGATATTTAACGCGATCCCAGAGGGCATGGGGTTGGATTTGATTGCCAATCTCCCCTTGGTGGACCTTGCTTCGGTCATCTCCAATGCGCAGATTTTTGTCGGCACAGATACCGGTGCCACCCACCTTGCGGCGTTAATAGGCGTACCAACTGTTGTCGTGTTCAGCGGTGTTGCCGATCACAATATATGGCAACCAATGGGAAGGTCTGTTGCCATCGTCAGAAAACCGCTAGCCTGTTCGCCCTGCCATATAGCGCGCATCGAAGATTGTGTTGCCGCTCACAAATGCATGACTGGAATATCTGTCGACGTGGTTATTGATACGATTAGAAACACATTGTCGGCGCATGATGCCGAATGATTGATACTAGTGTGTAAGGAAGTTTGTTTGCAGTGTCACGGTTGGTCTCATAGTGACTTGCCTTCAATGTACACGAACATATAGAAATTCTGGCGTCACGAATTCGCAAGCCAATGCGCGTCGAGGCTGAACTGTGTTGTTGCGAGATGGAAGGTGCCTGCTGTGATCGAAAAAGGTTTCTATTATGAGTTTGAAAACAGGCATAGGGGCAGTCGAAGCGAAATTCGTGGACGTCTGGAAATCTACAATCAGACAATTGAGCTTCTAGAGCAGGAGCTACTACCCAGGAATGCGATCGATTATGGATGCGGGCGTGGCGAGTGGCTACGTTTGCTGTCCGAGCGCTCCTGGCAGGTTTTGGGCGTCGACTCGAACGACGATATGCTTTCTCCGGCTCAGGCGGATGGTTTAAGTGTCGAGGTTGGTGATTGTCTTAGCCATATTGCGAGCCAGCCAGACAATAGTGTGACTTTGATAACCGGGTTTCACATCGTAGAACACCTTCCGCCAGATGTGCTGCACGATTTTGTCAAGCATGCGCATCGCGTAGTGCGGCCCGGTGGCCTTGTGATCTTCGAGACTCCCAATCCTGAAAACATACTTGTCGGTTCGAACCGCTTTTACTCGGATCCAACCCATGTTCACCCGTTGCCTCCTAAGTATCTCGAATTTGTCGTCGAGTTCTATGGCTTCTCCGAGGCAACATGTATCGGCATCAATCAGCCGAATCTCCGTTATCAAACAGGGTCAGCAGCCGCATTCTTGGAAATGATGGAACTGTTCCCCGATTATGCTGTGCTCGGGCGCAAGCCCAAGGAAGGCGCCACCTCGACCGGGTTTCTGGAGTTTGTACGCAAAACATATCCAGATAGTAATCCATATAGTTATCGGGTGATTGACGATTTCATAGATAAAACCCATCGGAATGAGACGGAATTGGCTGATCTGAAAACGCACAATGAACAGAATAGAGACGAGATTGAGCGTCTGAAGGCAGAAGTGAGGTTTTTCCGGGAGAAACTGGAACGACGTGGTCTGTCGTCCATGTGGGATCGCTTGAAAAAGAAAATCCGGTCTCAGTGATAGGCTTCAGTTACATTGGAGACATGTCTGTAATCGATAGGTTTCTGGAAGTAGTCAGTTTCGAAACCAGGCCGCGCCTGGCGCACGCAAAATCGGCCTGGTTCTCTCATTGGACGTTGGTTTAGGGTCTTAAAATATGAACATTAGCAGGCTTCGAACTTCAATCCTGAAGAGATGGCGGAAAGTTTTCAACGCCGGTGACAATACAGCCCTGTCAGACGTTAATCTAAAAGAAATTGCCGAATGGATAAGGCAAGCAAATGAAAACGCGTTCATAAATAAAGAGCTTTCAGCTATTTATTACGAAGATATGCTTTGCGAAGCTCTACTTCGCAGGTATGGCGAGAAATTTGTTGCCAAACATAACGCTCACGTTTTTTCCCAGACTTATGAAGATTCTGCGATCGCTGAAATTTTTGCCAGAATAGGCGTGAAGCATAAAACGTTCATAGAATTGGGCACTGAGAACGGCAATCAAAATACGACCAGGTTTCTGCTCGAAATGGGGTGGCGAGGTGTGTGGATCGAAGGAAGCTCCCGTCACGTGGCTGAGATTAGAGAGAAATTTGCCAATGAGATTAGAGACGGACGGCTTATTGTAGAGCAAGCGTTTGTCGCCGCTGAAAACATATCGGGGATTCTGGAAGGCACTGGCATAGGCGCGGAAGTCGATTTTATGAGCGTCGATATCGATCAAAATACCTCGCACGTATGGAAAGCGATACCGATTAGCGCCCGAGCTGCATGTATTGAGTACAACGCGCACATCCACCCAAGTATCGAATACGAAGTGCCTTATGATCCAAATTCGCTTTGGGATGGAACCAACCTATTTGGCGGCTCCTTAAAGACTATGGAGTTGATTGGTCGCAGCAAAGCCATGTCGCTTGTCGGTTGTGATATTATCGGAGTGAATGCCTACTTTGTTTCAGATGATTGTCTGGAAGACAAGTTTTTGTCTCCGTACACGGCAGAGTTTCACTATCAGCCACCGCGCTATCGTTTCGCCCGCGGAAACCGTGGCCACCCCCACGCATTACGCTGATATCTACCTTTAGTACGGCCAGTTCCTTCAATCTTGACGTGTTTTACCCATTGCTGGAAGCGGTGTGTTACGCGGCTATGGGAGATAATAGGGGACTTGTAAGCTTGTTCTCATATCCAACGTCCTTTATGAGCCTGATATTGTGGCAGCCAACTGCCGGATGAAATGCTCGATCGAGAGGAGAGTAAGTGAGAGAGTCCGAGAGATATCAGTTCATAGACGTTCTTCGCGGCATCGCGGTGCTTCTCGTTTTGATAATTCACATTTCCGAGCTTTACGTCGGCTTCGCGCAGCAGGGGAAGGCCGGAGGCAGATGGATCGCAGAAATCGCGCATCAATTCGATTTCGGTCGGATGGGTGTTACGATCTTCTTTATAATAAGTGGATTCGTGATACCAGGTAGCTTGTCGGGAGGAAGATTTGACGGGAGCGTGAAATTTTTATTGTCTCGATTTTTCAGACTATTTCCGCTCTTTTGGCTCTCGTTGCTCTTCGCCCTAATCGCCCAGCAATGGGCATCCGGCAAGTATCCTAGTACGACAGATATATTTCTCAACGCGACAATGGTGCCGGATCTTTTCTCCGTTCAGCCTATAAACGGCGCCTACTGGACTCTCGCTGTCGAGCTGGTTTTCTATGGAATGTGCCTGGCGCTGTTCCTGTTGAAGGGCGTAAAGAACCCCAACGTCTTGGCGCTGCTGGCGCTTGTCCTGACGGCTACTTTCATAGATCGTGAATATCTTCATAAATTTCAAATGTTTGAAGGCAAGCTCGGCGAATATCCCATGCTGTTGGGCTTCATGTTCTGGGGCGCCTTGGCGCGCGCTCGTTTTGAAAAGCAGGGGCTACAAGGATTTGCAGAGCTTGCCTACTGGATCGTAGCAATTGGATGGCTATTTGTGTTCCCAATGGCAGGCTTCAATGAAGCCTACGTCAGAACGCACGCTGAGCCAGATATGGTGCCCCGTTTATATGGCTCTTATTTTGCAGCCTTCGCCGTATTTTTCTTTTCCATTCATTTCTTCAAAATTAAATCGGCGTTTTTGTCATTTACCGGCAGAATTAGTTATTCCATATATCTGATGCATGGCCCCGTCATGTATGCGGGGATCTATTACCTTGATAATTATGGTCAATCACTGCGTGGAAAGATTTCGGTATATCTCTCACTTTTGGTGGTAAGTCTGGCAACATTCTTATTGTCTTACTGTACTTATATCCGGATAGAGAAGCCATCCCAGCGCCTTGGCAAAAGAATATACAATCGTATAGAAAATCGTTACATGCAAAAACTACCGATTGGGCGTCAGATTGGCTCCAAGAGCATGTAACTATTCTTATGGAATTTTTGGATGATCTTGATGCTCAGGGGTAGCATACGTAACCGGTGTTCTGCCCCCACATTGTGCGCCGTCGCCTGATCTGTGATCGACGTTCCATGGATGAAGAACGGGAATTTCTCCATGGAGACTACATTGGAGTTTCTCATAACAAGGAAGGCTGTACGTGAGGCTCATCGGCGATGGCCGGACGAGGTCAAAGCGAAAATCGTTTCGGAAAGCTTGAGGCCTGGCACGACGGTCAATGAAGTTGCCCAGCGCTATGGATTGCGAGCCAACAGCCTTTCCACCTGGCGGACGATGGCGCGGCAGGGCAAGCTGGTCCTGCCCGCACCGGAAGATGTGGTGGAGTTCGCGGCATTGATCGTCGAACTGCCAGTATCGGAACCTCCGCCTAAAACGGTTAACCGCCCTGAGATCGTTCTCGGTCCCGTCATAATCCGTCTTGAGGAAGGGGCATCTGTGGACCGGATTGCTGCCATCGCTCGTTGCCTGGCGGCTGCGACATGATCTTTCCGTCGAACCGCGTGCGGATCATGGTGGCGACCAAACCTGTGGACTTCCGCAAGGGTCATGATGGCTTAGCGGCGCTGGTGAAGAACGAACTGCACAAGGACCCGTTTACCGGTACGGTTTTCGTGTTCCGGTCACGCAAGGCGGATCGATTGAAGCTGATCTACTGGGATGGCTCTGGGATCGTCATGGCCTACAAACGGCTGGAGGAGCACACCTTCACTTGGCCAGGCATCAAAGATGGGCTGATGACACTGACCCATGCCCAGTTCGAAGCCCTGTTCGCAGGCCTCGATTGGCGGCGGGTTCATGCCGTCCAGACGAGCAGGCCGGAGGCCATTGAATAGCTGCGGCACGATGACTCAGCACCGCAAATTCCAAAGACAAATCGGCTCGGGATTTGGTAGCTTCCGGCCATGCTTGATGCCACTGAGCTTCCCGATGATGTTGCCGACCTGAAGGCGATGCTGATTGCGGCACAAGCACGTGAGATGGCGAAGGACGTAGCGATAGCCAGGAAGAATGAGCATATCGCCCGGAAGGATGAGCGGATCGAACGGCTTGAGAAGCTGTTCGCAGCATTCAAGCAGGCGGCCTTCGGACGCAAGTCCGAGAAGACCGATCCTGACCAATTCGACCTGGCGCTGGAAGACCTGGAGACGGCTATGGCCGTGGTCCATACCGAGGATGAGGCGGACACTCTTGCTAGAAACCGGATTGCCAAGCCACGCGCCATCAATCGCGGCTCCCTTCCAAAGCATCTTCCGCGTGTCGAGGAGGTGATCGAGCCGGAAAGCCTGATATGCGCCTGCGGCGGTTGCCTGCATTATATTGGCGAGGTTGCCTCCGAGCGGCTGGACGTGACCCCGGCACAGTTCCGCGTCATGGTTACCCGTCGCCCGAAATATGCGTGCCGCGCCTGCACTGACGGTGTCGTTCAGGCTCCAGCTCCAATACGGCTGATCCAGGCAGGGCTTCCAACGGAAGCCACCATCGCCCATGTGCTGGTCTCCAAATATGCAGACCACCTTCCGCTTTACCGTCAGGCCCAGATCATGAGCCGTCAGGGCATCGATCTCGACCGATCAACGCTGGCTGACTGGGTCGGTCGAGCATCTTTCGAATTGCGTCCCGTCTTCGATGCGTTGATCGCCAACCTGAAGCGCTCCACCAAGTTGTTCATGGACGAGACCTGTGCCCCGGTTCTCGATCCCGGCTAGCGTAAGACCAAGACCGAATACTTCTGGGCGCTGGCGCGGGATGATCGACCTTGGGGCGGCGGTGCTCCGCCCGGCGTGGCCTTCACCTACGCTCGCGGGCGCGGTGGCATTCATGCCAGGCGGATACTGCAGGGCTTCTCAGGCGTCCTGCAGGTGGATGGATATGCCGGATACAACAGGCTGATCGCGCCAGGCCGTGTCGGTCCGGACATCAGGCTTGCCTATGGTTGGGCCCATGCTCGGCGCAAGCTGGTGGAGATCACTCGCAATGGATCAGCACCGATTGCCGAAGACGGCGTCAAACGAATCGGCGTGCTGTATCGCATTGAAGGAGAATTGCGCGGCCTTGATCCTGAGGCTCGCCTTGCAGGTCGCGTGGAGGGCATCCATTTTGACGCAGTGCTGTTGCTGATGGCCTCTCAGCACGCGTTGCTAGATGACGTCGTGCGTTTCTTGCATGGCTGCGCTGCATTAAAGCCTATTTAATATGCGGTAAAACGGGGTATCTTGTTTTCATCGAAGCGATGCACCTCCTCCCGCAAAGCTTCGGATTGAGATGACCCTATCCTCCTCCCAAGGGTTGTCTTGTGAACAATGGCACTCCTCCTCCCAGCCGTTGTTCGAAATTTCGGAAAGCCTGCCGCACCTCCTCCCGCGGCGGGCTTTTTCGTTTTCGGGACAGGGGCATCACAAGCCAAGCGCGAGCTGCGCTTCCTCTTCACTCTCTTCGGTGCTCAGCGAGGAAAGGGTAATCCCCAACAGCCTTACCGGACGTTTGAATGGAAAGACGGAGGCAAGCAGGGTCTCTGACATTTCCTGGATCATTGCGAGATCAGACACGGCTCCCGACACTGTTTTGCTGCGTGTCGCCTGGCTGAAATCCGAATATTTGATTTTCACGGTCACCGTCTTTCCCGTGATGTCGTGGGCCTCGCAATAACGCCAGACTTTCTGAGCCAAAGGGCCAAGCTCCGCCTTCGCGACATTGAGATCGTCGATATCCTCGACGAATGTGTCCTCGGCGCCGACAGATTTGCGGATGCGATCGGGCTTGACCTGCCGTTCATCGATACCGCGGGCGATGTTATAGAAATAAGGGCCGGACTTCCCGAAATGCTGTTGCATAAAACCGAGTGATTTCGACTTGAGATCGAGCCCTGTTTCGATGCCGTGCTGTTTCATCCGCTCCGCCGTGGCGGGTCCTACGCCATGGAATTTCTTGACGGCCAGGGCTTCAACAAAGCCAGGCCCATTCTTCGGCGTAATGACGGCCTGGCCATTCGGTTTGTTCAGGTCGCTTGCCATCTTGGCCAGAAACTTGTTGTAGGAGATGCCGGCAGATGCATTGAGGCTGGTGACCGCCTTGATTTTTGCGCGGATCTCCAGCGCAATTTCGGTGGCGATCTCCATGCCTTTCAGGTTTTCGGTGACATCGAGATAGGCTTCGTCGAGCGATAGCGGCTCGATCAGAGGGGTATATTCGGCAAATATCTCGCGTATCTGTTGCGACACCTGCCGGTATACCTCGAAGCGTGGCGGCACGAAGATCAGATCCGGGCATTTCCGTTTGGCAGTGACGGACGGCATGGCTGAATGGACGCCGAAGGTTCTCGCCTCGTAACTTGCCGCAGCCACCACGCCTCGTGCGGCCGATCCGCCGACGGCGACCGGCAGGCCGCGAAGTGCGGGGTTGTCGCGTTG
>Ga0308172_1001298_pt1 | contig 18460 bp, 12 predicted proteins | sample PhyGR2_FD_202134 | JGI IMG/M metagenome (GOLD analysis project Ga0308172, IMG submission 202134) | Phyllosphere microbial communities from UC Gill Tract Community Farm, Albany, California, United States - DLSLSG.R2 | ecosystem: Host-associated > Plants > Phyllosphere > Unclassified | place: USA... | reverse complement strand
GGCGATGATCGACAAGGCCATGCATCGCGAGCCGCCGCCGCGCCTGATGTCGCCCTACAACGATGCCGATACGGTGCTGCAGGTGATCGAGGCGCAGCTGGCGCAGGGGCCGTACCTGCTGGGCGAGGTGATGAGTGCGGCCGACGTGCTGTGGGGCAATGCATTGGCCTGGACCAGTGCGTTCGGCCTGGTGCAGCCGGCACCGGCGACGGCCGCCTACATCGCACGGATGAGTGCGCTGACCGCGTTCGACCGCTCGCGGCAGATCGATGCGGAGCTGGTCGCGGCGTAAGGCACCCGGCCCGGCGCTGCCGAACGGCACGGGATGCAGGTAGCGCGGGGCCATGCCCCGCGAGCGCGCAGCGTGGCACCGCTGGCGTTGCGCCGGGCGCACGCCCTGGGATGCGGGTAGAATCGCCCCCTTTCCCGCCACCCGAATGGATTAAGCGCCATGAACGGGACGCCAGACGTCTTTCCGCCCGCCGCCCAGGGCGGCACCCCGCTCGTTGCCCTGCCCTCTGGTCCGCGCAAGCCTGACCAGGTGAAGGGCAAGCTGTACATCAAGACCCACGGTTGCCAGATGAACGAGTACGACTCGGCCAAGATGGCCGATGTGCTCGCCGCCAGCGACGGCCTGGAACTGACCGATCGCCCGGAGGACGCCGACGTCATCCTGGTCAATACCTGCTCGATCCGCGAAAAGGCGCAGGAGAAGGTGTTCAGCCAGCTGGGCATCTGGAAGAGCCTGAAGAACCAAGGCCGCGAGGTCATCATCGGCGTCGGCGGTTGCGTGGCGTCGCAGGAAGGCGAGGCGATCATCAAGCGCGCGCCGTTCGTCGACCTGGTGTTCGGCCCGCAGACACTGCATCGCCTGCCGGAACTGATCCGCGCCCGTCGCGAGCAGCAGCGCCCGCAGGTGGACATCAGCTTCCCGGAAATCGAGAAGTTCGATCGCATGCCCGAACCGCGTGCCGATGGCGCATCGGCATTCGTATCGATCATGGAAGGCTGCTCCAAGTACTGTTCGTTCTGCGTGGTGCCCTACACGCGTGGCACCGAAGTCAGCCGCCCGTTCGAAGACGTGGTGGTGGAAGTGGCACAGCTCGCGGCACAGGGCGTGCGCGAGATCAACCTGCTCGGCCAGAACGTCAACGCCTACCGTGGCCCCTATGGTGACGGCGAGCTCGCCGACCTCGGCCTGCTGATCCGCACCATCGCCGAGATCGACGGCATCGGTCGCATCCGCTTCACCACCTCGCATCCGCTGGAGTTCAGCGATTCGTTGATCGACGCGTTCCGCGACGTGCCGCAGCTTGCCAACTTCCTGCACCTGCCGGTGCAGGCAGGCAGCGACCGCGTGCTGTCAGCGATGAAGCGCGGCTACACCGCACTGGAATTCAAGTCGAAGATCCGCAAGCTGCGCGCGGTACGCCCGGACATCTCGATCAGTTCGGACTTCATCGTCGGTTTCCCCGGCGAGACGGATGCTGATTTCGAGAAGACCATGAAGCTGATCGAGGACATCGGCTTCGATCACAGCTTCTCCTTCATCTATTCGCGTCGCCCGGGTACCCCGGCCGCGGACCTGGAGGACACGATCAGCGATGCCGAGAAGCACGCGCGCCTGTCGCGGCTGCAGGAACGGATCAACGCGCATGCCGCGCAGATCTCCGAAACGATGGTCGGCAGCATACAGACCGTGCTGGTGGAAGGCCCTTCGCGCAAGAACCCGAACGAACTGACCGGCAAGACCGAGAACATGCGTTCGGTGAACTTCCCGGCGCACCCGCGCCTGATCGGCCAGTTCGTGGACGTGGTGATCACGGAAGCGATGACCAACTCGCTGCGCGGGCGCGTCGTGACGGAATAAGGTGTGCCGAACAACGGTCGGCACCTATCGAGGAATTGAGGTGTGCCGAACAACGGTCGGCACCTACCGGGGTGGATGCCGACCGTTGGTCGGCGTGCTTCAATCCAGGCGTTTGCGGAAGCGCAGGATGGCCAGGGTCATCATCGCCACGATGAACACCAGCAGTGCCAGCGCGTCCGGCCACAGCTCCCACAGCGAAGCCCCGCGCAGCATGATGCCGCGGACCAGGCGCAGGAAGTGGGTCAGCGGCAACACTTCCGCCAGCCACTGCACCGGCCGGGGCATGCCGGCGAACGGGAACATGAAGCCCGACAGCAGGATGGAAGGCAGGAACAGGAACAGGGTCATCTGCATGGCCTGGAACTGCGAACGCCCCCGGGTTGAAATCAACAGGCCCAGCGCCAGGTTGGCCAGCACCAGCAGCACGGCGGCAAGATAGACATCCAGCAGGCTGCCGCGGATCGGGACCTCGAACAACCACGTGCCCAGCAGCAGCACCAGGGTGGTCTGCAGCAGACCAATCGCTGCGTATGGCAATACCTTGCCGACCATCAGTTCGCTGCGCGATACCGGCGTGGCGATCAGCAGCTCCATGTTGCCGCGTTCGCGCTCGCGTACCACCGCCACTGCAGTGAACATCACCAGGGTCATGGTCAGGATCACCCCGATCAGGCCGGGCACGATGTTCACCGCTGACCGTCGTTGCGGGTTATAGAAGCTGATGACGCTTACCGGCCCGCTGGCAATATTGCCCTCGCGCAGCGGCCGTGTGTTGCTGGTCGGCCGCGTGTCCAGCGGCACCTGCGCCAACTGGATCGCCGCACTCTGCACCACCGTGTCGCTGCCGTCGACCAGCACCTGCACCGCTTCGCGGCCTTCGTAGCGGCGTCGTTCGAAATCGGCGGGGATCACAATGCCCACGCTGATCCTGCCCTGCCGCAGTGCCTGCATCAGCTGGTCGGGCGTATAGGCTTCGCTGCGCGGTGTGATCACCCCCGTGGCGACCATGTCCTGCACCAGCGCACGCGAGGCGGCGCTGTTGGCCTGGTCGGCGATGCCCGCATCCAGGTGCCGCAGGTTGAGGTTGATCGCATAACCGAACAGCAGCAGCTGCATCACCGGGATGCCGATGATCATCGCCAGGGTGATGCGGTCGCGGCGCAGCTGCCGCAGCTCCTTGAGCATGATCGCCCACAGCCGGCGCGGGTTCATGCGGCCGGCTCCCGGCCACGACCTCGGGTGGCGGCGACGAACACGTCTTCCAGGTTCGGCGCCACCGCCTCGATATGCGCCAGTGGATCGGCACCGACCAAGGCGCGCTGCAGCGCCACCATGTCGGCCGCGTCTTCGCTGCACAGCACGCGCAACTGCGTGCCGATCTGCGCCACGCTCAGCACGCCGGGCAGTTCGGCCAGCGCGCGGCTGGCCTGGCGCGGCTGCGAGGAAGTGACCTCCAGCGTGCGTCCCTGCAACCGCGTGCACAGTTCAGCCGGCGTGCCATCGGCCACCAGCGCCCCCCGATCCAGGATCGCCAGCCGGTGGCAGCGCTCGGCCTCGTCCATGTAGTGGGTCGAGACCAGCACCGTGGTGCCGGCGTCGGCCAGTTCAAACAGCGCCTCCCAGAAATCGCGGCGCGATTCCGGGTCGACCGCACTGGTCGGCTCGTCCAGGAACAGCAGCTCGGGCGCGTGCACCACGGCACCGGCCAGGGCCAGGCGCTGCTTCTGCCCACCGCTGAGCGTGCCGGCCAACTGCGGCTGGCGATCCTGCAGCCGATACTGCTGCAGCAGCGCATCGACACGCTGCCGGGCCTGCGCGCGCGGCAGGTTCTGGATCGCGGCAAGGAACTCCAGGTTCTCGCGCACCGACAGGTCTTCGTACAGCGAAAAGCGCTGGGTCATGTAGCCGATGCGGCGGCGCAGCGCCTCGGCCTGTTCCGGCACCGACAGGCCCAGCACCTCGATCTGCCCCGCGCTCGGCTCCAGCAGGCCGCACAGCATGCGGATGGTGGTCGACTTGCCCGAGCCGTTCGGGCCGAGGAAGCCGTAGACCTGGCCGCGAGGCACGGTCAGAGCGACGTTGTCCACGGCCAGCAGGTCGCCGAAGCGGCGGGTCAGGCCCTGTGCATGCACGGCAATGTCGTCGCCGGTGTTCAGAAGCTCACCCGCACCGGCAACCCGGCCGGCAGTTTCTGCATGTCGGTCGCCTCGTCCACTTCGATCTCGGCCAGGTAGCTCAGCCGCGCCACGTCGTCGCCGGTCAACGCGTAGTACGGCGTAAATGAAGGCTCGCTGCGGATCGAGCGCACATGCCCCTTCAACGCAGCGGCCTGCCCTTCCAGATGCACCTGCGCGGCCTGCCCGACCTTGACCTGCAACCGTAGTGGCTGCGGCAGGTAGACGCGCGCATAGGGGCGCTCGCCGACCAGCATCACCGCCAGCGGGGCGCCGATCGGCGCCTGGTCGCCCTGCCGATAGGGCAAGGCGTCGACCACGCCATCGCGGGGGGCGCGCAGCTGCAGCTTCTGCAGGTTGACGCCCTGCACCACCTGCTGGGCCTGTGCGGCATCAGCGGCCGCCTGGCCCTGCGCGATGTCCTGCGCGCGGCTGCCGTGCACCAGCTCCAGCCAGGTCTGCTCGGCGGCACGCACGCTGGCTTCAGCGTTGTCGGCGGCAGCCCGTGCGCGGTCCAGCTCGGCGGCGGCGATCAGGCGCTGGCGCGCCAGTGGCTGTACGCGTCGGTAGTACGCACTGGCCTCGACGGCCTGCGCGCGCAATGCGGTCAGCTGCGCCTGGGCCTGCGCGATCTGCTCCTGGCGCGGACCGATCTTCAGTTCCTCCAACTGCGCCTGCGCACGCGCGGCGTCGGCCTGTGCGGCGGCGAACTGTGCGTCGCCCCGGGCCGGGTCCAGCTGCATCAGCACGGTGCCGGCCTTGACCTGCTGGCCTTCGCGCACCTCCACCGCTGCAATCACTTCGGCCGCCGGGGCCGGCACGGTGATCCGGTCCCATTCCAGCGTTCCCAGCGCGGTCGGTGGCGCCTGGCCGCAGCCTGCCCACAGGGCCAGGCCCACCAGTCCGAACCCACGCATGCCGTTGCCCATGACCATCCCCTCCAGCGACGGCGCTACGGTGCCATCGACCCCGTGCACCCGCGATGATGCCGATCCGCCCTGGCGGTTTTTTCACCACACCATGATGGACCTTGTGCCGTCAGGGTCTGGTCCACCTATCCACAGGTTGATTCGGCATCATTCCACAGCCGGTGTGGAAAAGCGGCAGGGGATGGCCGGATTGCTCGCCTGGCAGTGAAACGTGCGCCGGCGGCAGGAGGGACCGCACAGCGACAGGGCCGGTCAATCCTTCTCTTCACTTGGGAACCCAAGCTGCGTGGTACCGAAGCGATATTTGGTTTCCATCAGCGTCTTCAAACGAACTGACCGGCAAAACCGGGAACGTGCGTTCGGTGACTCTCCCGGCGTCCGCCCACCTGAACAGCCAGTTCGTGGATGTGGTGATTATCGAGGCGCAGACCAACTGGCTGCGCGCGTGGTGGTGGTGGACTGATTGCCCGGATCGGATCCCCCATGAGCTCCGACCCCACCAGCACGGCGAGCCACTGCGGATGTGGAAAAGCTGCGACGTCAGAGCGGAGAGCCCGCGGCGAGAGGCCGGTCACGCCATCCATAGGCATCCTTCAGGAAACCAATGACTCCGTTGTTCTGGTAGGCGACAACGCTACGATCACCTTTGCCGCAGTGCATCTCATCGCGTGATTCTGCGCCCGCTGCAATTTTTCCGCACACCAGCACGCGCTCGGGACGTCCTCTCCGGTCGAAGCGAAACACCCTGTAGCCTTCGCCCGCCCCCTGGAGCACGCGTGCATCGAATCCATCGGCGGCGATGGCGTCTTCCGGCATCGGCACGTCAGGATTCACCCAGCCATTGATGACCTGCACCAAGCGCCCAGCGTCATCGTAATCCTCCTGGCGATAGACCGGTCCGGAATCGCTGGCCCAGGCTCGCCGGCGCAGTGCGTGGGAATCTGCATCAAACACTTCGTGAACCCGCATCTTCTCCGAAACGCGATGACTACGGATGCGGGGATAAGTCGACAGTTGCGAGAACCCATTCATTCCCACCTCGGCAGGAATGGTGACGTTGACGAAGTCGTACCGCAGGTCTGCACCCTTCACGCCCAGCCGGGTGACGGCATCCTGGTAGAGAGACTGTGCATCGGCCGGCAACAGATCCCCTTCCGTGCTGTTGATCGCGTAAACCCCCAGTTGCTGATCCAGCCGGGCCACCGCATATGTCTCATATCCGTAGACGCTCCGCTCGGATGGCCGTATGTATTCCGCAACGCCGGTCCACCCGGACGTACCCCTGACCGATGCCATGACGTTCCGCCCCATCGACGGCGACGGCGGCGTTGATCTGACAGAGGCGTACATCCGACCATCTTCATCGAGCAGGTATCGTTGCACCAGAGCGTTGCCTTGATCCATCTGATCACAGGTCAATCCCCCTCCAGCTTGGTGCAGACTACCCGGGGTTGGCTGCGCCGACCATGTCGGGCGACTGTGTTTTTCATACTTGATGCAATTCAATGTCTGGCTGTACAACATGCCATCCGATCCACGTCCGTGCTTGCGGATCTCGACGAGGCGTTCCTGATCGTCGTAGAGATAATCACGCGCCTCCGCGAGCACGAAGTCCTTGGATATCGTCCGGAGTAGCCCGGCGACCGCCGTTTTCGCTGAAGAACCAATGTCGACGGCGGCAGGAGGGGATAAAGGCACCTCGCGGAGCACCAGGCCGGCCGCTTCCGAATCCCAGCTACCAGATTTCCGGCTTTGCCACAGTTCCTCGCGGCAGACACGCTCACCTGCCCCGTCTTTCGACCGGACGTACACAATGCTCCCGCCCAAAACGGAGAAGGGAAGCGTGCGTGATGCCGAATTCGACAGACTGAGCCTGATCTGCGGAAGCGAGAGGCGGCCATCGGCCATGGGCGATGCTTCTCTCAGCTCCGTCGCATAGTCATCGAACAGAGGAGACGTCAGAACGCTGATGTCCTCCATCTTCCAAGGGGAAACCCAAGGATCGTCTGCCACCTTATCCCCACAGGCCCAGGCCGAGGAGCTGAGCACGGCACACGCCAGCATCATGCCCCCCACCCGCCGCCCCGCCAACGACCACCTGCGCTTCTGCAGCGGTCTTGCACCTATCGACTTCATATGACTGCCTCCTGGCATGCACCCTGTACGTAGAGCGCTTTAATCGCTACTCGCCCGGGAAACCGAGCTTTGTGGTACCAAAGCCGTATTTGGTTTCCATCAGCTTCTTCACCGGACCCATACCTTCCACGACCATTTTCCCGTCTGGTGTGCCACACCGCGTGCCCACCTGCGTCCTACCGTACTGCAGTTCGGCTTCACGGCTGCGCTTGGGACGGGGATCGGGCTCCCACCAGGGGAAATGGGCGTAGGGCTTGTTGGTCGAGACTTCGTAGCGCCAGCATACGAACGACAGGGTCTCTTTGCCGGCAGCGTCGTAGTCATACACGCGGTAAGAGCTGTAACCGCTGGTTAGGGGCGTGAGCTTCAATACGCCCTTCTCGGCGTAGGCGCGCAGGTTTTCGGTGTAGCCGTCGTCATCGGAAACCGGGCCGGACAGGATCACATGTGTGAGCTTGCCCTTTGCGTCATAGTTTTCCTGACGATTCAGATCCAGCGTGCGCCACTGGCGTTCGCGCGGGTGCTTCGCGCCAGGAGCGAATACTTCGAAAATCCTGCTACCCGAACGGTGCAGATACTCACGCACACGGGTATAGCCTGTGACTCCCTCAAAGTGTCCCTTGGCGACCTCTGGAGGAACGCGCTCGCCGGGAAACGTATACCGCACCTCCTGTGACGGGACGTGACTGCGCTCTGCGAAAACTGGAGTGGCGTCAGATGGAGCCAGGGTAGCGGAAGGGCTTTGCGCCCCTATAAGCCCTCGCTTTTCGCTGCCATAGAAGCGAATGCCGACGATTCGTTTCAATTCAGCATCGTCGACATTGACGAAGCCGCCCACCGTCCAGGCACCATCGGTCGCCTCGGTTCCAGGGCCGGTGTCCTCGCGGTAGGGGTCCTCACCCGGCTTACGGGTGGCCTGCTTGACTACCTCGGAAGCCCGTAATCCATCCGGCCGATAAGTGAAGTAACGAGTCGTAGTGCGGGAAGGCATATCACGGAGCTGCGAACACTGGAACTCAGGCTTATCCGAGACAATCAACCCGGAACTATCATTGGCTACTTCTATGCGACCATTTTCGTCGTAGAGCGCACAGAATGTCGTGACCTCGCGCCCCGCGGCGTCAATCTGTTTAATCGATGTCAACTTACCTGACGCGTCATAATCAAGATCGTGCGTCTTGTAAAGCTCGAAGTACGGATAAACATGCCTGACCGCAGGATGCAGCCCTGCAGGAGGCTGTGCGTCAATCAGCTTTTTCTCCCGCTTTTTCCACTCCTCAGCGCGACAGATCCGTTGGCCGTTGGCACCATTTTCCAGGTAATAGACCGAGCCACCCTCCGAGTCGAATGGCTTGTTTTTCAACTCAGCCACCTCAGGACCGATCCCGATTCTTATGTAAGGCGCCACGTCGTGAGCACGACTCAGGCTGGCGCCTACCGCAGCCCACTGCCCCCTCGGTCTTGGCTTGAACTTGATCACCAGGCCATTGCCTTGAAAACGATCAACGCCTTCCCTTATTGAATTACAGCCGGCATGCGCAGCCTGCGCGACGCATAGAGAACTCAACGCAACCAGAGCTTTCGGCAGTAAATATTTGCTCACACGTTTCCTCCTTGACTCAAAGCAGCATGTCGATTCGAATGAGCGAGTTGAATGGATCGATCCCCCTGAGCAGGCGCGGCAGCAATAATTTCGCTGGGCATTGTGGCAGCCGGGTCATCCATTCCACTCCCCCACAGCAGCGGCATGGTGACCCAGAAGCCCTGAACACCGATGCGTTCTTTATTACCCCGAAGGAAGTCCGTTGCCTTACGCGCATCATGCCGACCGACGGCGCTGGTCACGTAGTTGCTCACAATGCTCGGCTCCAGCATGAATTCCGGCTGGAGGTCAGGAGGCTGTGCATAAAACATGCGCTTGACGTGTCCCTTGTCACTCAAACCTGCTGCGGGGAATCCATGAAACACGGAATCGTAGCGCGGGAACGAGTCGCGAGGGACATTCGTGAAAACACGCTGATAAGCCTCCGAATTGGCATCCGCAAGCCCCCTGATTTCCGCCCAAGTTTTGGCACTTGCCGGTTTGTCGACCTCCAGGGTTGGAGCTTTTTCGCTGAACCAAGGGTAGTAGTCTTCGGTTGCATTAGAAAAGACGAATTGCTCCCCCCTCTTCTCAGGCTTCGTCTCGAGCGCCTGCCCCAGGAACTTACTCCAAAGCCTCATCCGCAGATCCCGCGCAAACGTCCGCGTTACCACCTGCACACCATTGCCCAGGTCCATCGGCTTGGCCGCACCGTCCACGATCACTGCCGCGATCTCGGTGTCGCCCGTGCCCAGCAGGCTGCGGTCGTTGCAGTTCGCACTTCCAATGATGGCCACGGCGTCATCCACGATCAGCAGCTTGGAGTGTACGTAACACTGCTCGGTCACCACGTACAAGGGCGTGGCCTGGTCTGCACCGATCGTGTGCGGTGCGTAGTGGTTCTTGTGGTTGATATCAGCCAGGACACCATAACTGCGCAGGTTCATTACCGACAGGTATTCCTTCCACCGCTCCGCCTTCACCTCCGCCTGCAGGTCCGCCTCTTCCACGCTCGCCTCGCGGATGTTCTTGTCGCGCGCGATCAGTGATCGGCAGATGCGGCGGATCAGGCTGTCGTCGCCGCGCAGCAGCGTCTGCTGCACCCAATACTGCTGCTTCAGCACGGCGCCATCGAACAGGCTGCCTTCCGGGTGCACCGGCAACGTAATGTAGACATGGAATCCCTGCCCGGCCACGATCGCACGCCGGATGCGTGCAGCAATGGCTGCAACCAATGGGTTGCTGGCCGCCGACTTCACGCCCTGCCTGCGCTTCACCAGGTCCTGCACGACACCGGTTTTCCCGACAGGCCCGCTCATGGCCACGGCCTTGTCCACGTAGCCAGCCTTCTTCTTTTCCGCCTTGGTCGTTGCCCGCCGCTCCCCGCCCTTGACCGCCGTTTCCACCGTCGTGCCCGGCTTGGCGTCGGACCAGCCGCACTCGGAGATCAGGAACTGGGTTTCCAGGTAGACAAATGCACGGGCCGAGGCGATGCAGTTGATCATCGCATCGAGGATGGAATGCATGGGCTGGTCGCGCTCCCAGTACGGCTGCAGGCAGCTGGCGTCATCCAGGTGCAGGCCGAGTTCCTTGCATCCTTTCTTCTCCAGCGCGTGCAGCGCAGTGCCCGAAGAGCGCACGATCTGCACGCTGACATTGCCGGCCTTGCCCGGGCGGGTCAGGTCACCGAACAGCGTCTGCATGCCGCCCATCGACTGCAGCCATTGATCACTCAACGGCGTCAGCTCCATTCCGCGCGCCAGTGTGGTCTGTTCGGGCAGGCCCGCGCCGGTCCAGTCATTTGCGCCACGGATGCCCCGGTTCAAGGCCTGGCGCGCCGCCGTGCCGGTGTCGCGGTCACCGCGCTGGTTCTGCCAGACCATGGCGTTCCAGCGGTGCATGAAGTTGCGGCAGATATCGAACACCGCCGGGCCTTGCAGCTGCGCATGCACGTCCTGCCACGGCATGCGTGGCTGGCGGCCGCTGTCGAGCAGGCGCTGGATGCGATCCACCGGCTCGTTGATCCATTTCACCAGCGATTCCCATGCCTGCCTGGCCTTGATGAACTTGCTCTCGATCTCTGCATACCTTGCTTCGGCGTCCGCGAGCAGCGAGGCAGGGTCACGCGCGTACTCCACGGCCTTCGCTGCATTCCTGACCGGGCGCATCAGCGCCTCCTTGATCGTCGCCTTGCGCTCATCCAACCACTCACCGAACTTCTTCGCCTGGATCCTGGTGAACCCCTCCACGGCACGCCCAGCGGCGGCGGCGGCCTCTCCGGCGTTCAGCTTGACCGCCTCGTCTGCGGCACGATTGGACGCGGCGATGACGTCGGCGTACTCCTTTTCGATCTCCGTCAACCACTCCTGGATGACCAGGAAGGTCTTGGCAACCGAACGCTGCACGGCCACCGCTTCTTCCATTCCCGGAATGACCCACTCGGCGAGCTTCCGGATACCTTCGCGATCCAGCGCATCAGGTACACCCAGCTTGTCCGCGTAGTCCTGCAGCTCGGCCAGTGCAGCGCCGGCGTCCCACTGTGCCTTCATCCGGTCCAGTGCGATGGCCAGCCCCGGCACGTAGGCCTGCGCGAAGCCGGGGTGGACACGGCCGGCCGCCTCGGGGCTGGTGTCGGGCTTGTCCAGGGTCAACTCCTGCTCGGCACGTGTCATGCCCCGGAACTTGCCCAGGCAATTGTTGTAATGGTCATTGAGCACATGCAGCTTCGGGTCGCAGACCACGTCGAAATTACCGTCATCCCACCGGCCATGGGCGATGTCCAGGCCCCCGACGAAGCCGATGTGCCCATCCACCACCAGGATCTTCTGGTGGTGCGAGAACGCGATGTTGAAGGCGTCGGTGCGGCCGGTCGCCGGATTGTGCAGGCCGACCTGCACCTGCCCGGGCGTGTTGGCATCCTGCATCTTGTACAGGGCCGTCCGCGCCTCGTTTTCATGGGTGTAGGCCGCCGCCTCCACGCTGTCATAGAGCAATACGCGCACATCCACGCCGCGTTGGTTGATGGCATCGAACAGCAGTTCGCTGAGACGGCTGGCGTGTGCGCCACCGCGGCTGTCCAGTTCGGTGTCGAAGTTCATCTGCCAGTCGGCGATGAAGATGAACTTCTGCGCGCCGCGGATGGCATCGGCCATTGCCTTCATCGCCGAGCGCCCATCGGTGTATGCATCCACCTTGTTGCCATGCCGCACCGGCGCGAACTGTCGGTCCGGCGGCGCGTAGTAGTCGCCGCTGGTCGTGCCCTTCTGCCCATCCAGGCAGGTCAATGCGGTATGCGGGACACTGCCCAGCTTGGTGCCGTCTGCCATCACTGGATCTCCTTGCGTTGGGCCGGGTCGGCGTCGATGTGCGATTGGAACTCGTACTCCGCGCGTTGTCGGTAGGCGTACAGCGCCGCATCGTCGGGCAGATCGGCCAGGGTCTTGCCGTAATTGATCGCTTCGAGCGTATCCATGGTGGCCCGGACACCGGGGGAGCTGCTGTAGGGGCGCGGACGCTGCAGCGGAATCACGTCGATCCCGTGTACCAGGAATACCCGTCCGGGGAAGCGGCCAGCGTCGTTCCAGACCTTCGCGCACAGCGCATCGTCCAGGCTGACATCGCCCTGCTCGTCGGCCCTGCCTTCGGCAAGGGTCTCGGCCCAGCTTTCCGGTACCAGCGCCCCGTCGCGCATGTCCTCGTCCAGCGCCTGCCGGGTGCGCACGATCTTCCAGGCCTGGCCCGCCAGCGGCAGGCCCTGCGGACCGGGAATATCCTGCAGGCGGAAGGCCAGCTTCGGAACCTGCTCGCTGATCTCGCTGGTGGGCATGTCCGGCAGCGGGTAAGTCCGCTGTGCTGGCCCCACGAAGCACTTCTGCCCGGCATGCACGGTGATGGTGCCGGGGCAGTTCACCACCAGATTGCCCCCCTCCAGCGTAAGGCTGGCGCCACCGGCGGTGGCGATGTGAAGCGTGCGTGGTGCCGCCAGTTCCACGGCCGCCCGGGCGCTGGCCGCCCGCAGCGAGGCACGCGACTGCACGTTGATCGCTGCGGACTGGGCGCGGATGTCCAGCGCCGCCTGCCCGGCCACGACGGTCATTGCAACGTCGCCTGCAAGGGTGCGGCCGCTGGATGCAAGCATGCCGATCGCCTGTGTCGCATGCAGGCGCGCATTGCCGCCGACGCTGGCGTCACTGTGTTGGCCACTGGCCAGCACCACGTGCCGGGCACTGCTCCACTGCAGCGCTTGTCCGGCCACCATCGCCAGGCCGGCATGGCCGTGCAGCCCCAATGTGGGCTCCTGGGTATGCGGCACATCGCCGGCTGCGGGCCTCCCCTCATCGCGTGCGCGGGCCTGCGCATAGGCCTGGCCGTGCACACTGGCACGGGCGACCCGCTGCAGGCCCGCCAGGCCGGCCGTGTCGTCCGGCGGCGCGTGGCTGGCCATGCCGACGACCCGGTGGGTGGAGGCGATCGCGTGGCAGGACGCGACCAGGGTGGTGGCCTGTTGCAGCAAGGCGCTGGCAGCAACCGCTTCGCCCGCCGGCGACGACGGGGAGTGAGGTTGCGCGATCAGCCATGCACCACGTTCCGCGCGCAGCGCGCCCCAGGCATCGGTGCGCAGCTCCGCACCTTCGCCCCGCAGGGAACCGCGATGGTTGTCGGCCTGGTGCAGCAGGTGGCCAAGGTTCAGTTCGCTGCTGGCCTGGCTGCTGGCCAGTTGCAGCCGTAGTTGTGCGTCGGAGTCATCGAAGACCAGCCGGTTGTAGCCGGTGCCGGACCATTCCCGTGACTGGATGCCCCACAGCGCACCGGCGTGCCGATGCTGGCCTTCGCCTGATGCCATCGCGTGCCAGGCGGGCGCGTGGCCGCCAGCGGCATTGCCCTGCGCACTCGGCCGAGCGTCGGCAGCACGCCCGAACAGGCCGGGGTCGCCACCTGCTGCGGCAGCACCAGCAGGCGTGGGGGCGATGCCGGCATCGCCCCGTCCGTTGTACAGCGCTCCCAGTACCAGTGGCCGGTCAATGTCACCTTCAAGGAAACCCACCAGCACTTCCTGGCCAACGCGCGGAAGGAACTGCGACCCCACTCCTGGCCCGGCGTAACGCTGCGCCACCCGCATCCAGCACGTGGCATCGGCATCTGACGCCCCTTGCAGATGCAGGTGAACCCGTACCCGGCCCTTGCTGTCGGCCTGCAGATCGGCATCGCTACGGCTGTCGCCAGCGATGACTGTGGCGGTCTGGTAGCCCGGCGCAAGCGGTCGCGGATTGATGCGCTCCCCGGTGCCGTCATGCAGTACGGGGCGCCACGGCTGTTGCTGGTCGACCGCGTGGAAGCGATTGGCGTAGCCCCTGGCAGAGGTCACTTCAAGAGGCGCTCCCGGCAACGCGGCGCTGGCCTCACGCCAGGCTGCGGGCGCCACAGCACGGGCTGGCTGCCGATGCCCGTACGTGATCGGCGGCGGGTTGCAGCCATGATGCAGCACCTCGGTCGGCAGGATCACCGGTGCCGGATCGGCGCCGAAAGCCAGTACACGGAGGAACCGGCCCGCCTGCAGGCTGCGTACGCTGCCCGCCCCCAACCAACCGGCAAGGCCCGCCTCGTGCGCTTCAGCCACGAGCCGGGCCCGGCGCTGCCCATCCGCTGCCTGGGCGAAGGCATGGGCGCCCGCCGGATCGTAGATCTCGCGCGGATTGCGGCCTGTGGTGGCCTGCAGCGGCAACTGGACATGGCGGACCACCGGCCCCTGGTAATCGCTGGTAGCCAGCGACAGCCGCTGGCTGCCCAGCCGGCGATGCGCACCCAGTTGCTGCAGGGTGTCGGCAGCTTCAGTACCGTCGTTGCGATGGAAGCGGATGCCGCCATCGCGGGCAGACTGCGGATTCTCCGGTTGCGCACTGCTGTCGGAAAACAGCACGAGGGTCAGCCCACCGCGATGGTCGCTCTCGAAGGCGCCGGCAATCCCCTCTTCGGCCAGCAGGCGCTGCACGAAGTCCAGATCCGGCTCGCGATACTGCACGCAGTAGCTGCGCACAGGTGCGGCGGCGAGGGCCGCCACTGCATCATCGCTCCAGCGCCAGCAGGCGAGGTCGCCATGCCCACCCAGCACGTCCTCGACGATGTCGGGCACGGAGCGCTCCTGGTATACCCGGCTGTGCCGGGCATGTCCCAGCAGCCAGGTCCATGGGACGCAGTGCAGGCGATAACGCGCCAGGCCACCGTCGCTGCCCAGCAGATGGGCAGCGGCGATACGACCGCACCTGGGGTGGTCCTGGCCGTCGTCGAGGCGGGTGGTCAAGGTCACCCTCCGGCCCGGCCAGTCACCGGTCGGCAGGCCCGCGTCCGGGTGCAGTACGTCCACCCAGTAATCGAACCCATTGACCAGGCGTTCGTGCCCCCACCATTGCTCGACGAACAACGGGGGCAGGTCGTCAACGTGCAGACGATGAATCTGGCGATCGGGCTCAAGCCCTGCCGGTGAAGCAAGCGCGGACTTCGCGCGTGAAACATCCATGCCTTCTCCTGTGCCAAGCGCTCCTGCCCTGGCGATGGCCTACCTGCCACCTTCCGCGCGGACCCAACCTGGCCCGGTCCGGCCGCCGTAGTTGCCTTGGCGGCCGCGCGTGGATCCAGCGTGCTGCGCTGGTCCTCGCGGAAGACCCAGTTCCCTTGGGGCTCCGGGTTGATCGTCATCCACGGATGGGCCGTCGTCAAATTTCCCGGCGCCGCCCCCAACGCCGACCATGACGCTTTTTTCACCATCGGCGCATGAAGCTTGTGGCACAGGCGTTGCCAACGTCTATCCACAGGTTTCTTCGAGTCCAGTCCACACCCCGTGTGGAAAACCCTGTCCCGACCTTCCGCTGGCCGTGCGCCCCATGCGCGCGCTACCCTTGTGTTCCCTTGAAGACACTGTGGGGGAAGGCTTTCGCCCACCCCGATCAATGAAAAGCATCGAGCATCGAGACTTCACCCTGTCGCCGGAAGACAACGAACGGCTGGCGAACCTGTGCGGCCCGTTCGACGGTCATTTGCGACAGATCGAACTGAAGCTTGGCGTGGAAATCGCCAACCGCGGCTTCGTGTTCCGCATCAGCGGGCCGGCCGAGGCCAGCGCCGAGGCGCAGAAGCTGATCGAGGCGCTGTACGAAGAAGCCGCCGAGACCACCTTCGACAACCACGCCATTCACCTGCGGCTGAACGCGGCCAACATCGAACAGATCGCCGACCGCTCCTACGAAGCGCAGGACGTGGCGATCAAGGTCAAGCGCGGAACCGTGCGCGGGCGGGGTGCCAACCAGAGCCGCTACCTGCACCAGATCGTCAGCCACGACATCAACTTCGGCATCGGCCCGGCCGGTACCGGCAAGACCTTCCTGGCCGTGGCGAGCGCGGTGGAAGCACTGAACGAATCGCGCGTGCAGCGCCTGATCCTGGTGCGTCCGGCGGTCGAGGCCGGCGAGAAGCTGGGCTTCCTGCCGGGCGACCTGAGCCAGAAGGTCGACCCGTACCTGCGCCCGCTGTACGACGCCCTGTATGAAATGCTGGGCGTGGAAAAGGTGCTCAAGCTGCTGGAAAAGAACGTCATCGAGATCGCGCCGCTGGCCTACATGCGCGGCCGCACGCTCAACGATGCGTTCGTGATCCTGGACGAAGCGCAGAACACCACCATCGAACAGATGAAGATGTTCCTGACCCGCCTGGGCTTCGGTTCCACCGCCGTGGTCACCGGCGACCTGACCCAGACCGATCTGCCCAAGCATGTGAAGTCCGGCCTGCGCGATGCGATCGACGTGCTGCGCGACGTGGAGGGTGTCAGCTTCACCTTCTTCGAAGCCCGCGACGTGGTCCGCCACCCGCTGGTGGCGCGCATCGTCAGTGCCTACGACCGCCGCGACCTGCATGAGATCCAACCTGGAGCGACGCCATGACCCGTGGTCCCGTACGACTGGATGTCGCCGTCAACTACGCCCTGCCCCGTGCCGGGCTGCCCTCGGCCGTCAGCTTCCGCAAGTGGGTGGCGGCGGCGCTGAAGGGCCGGATCCGCGAGGCCGACCTGGCCATCCGCGTGGTCGACAGCAAGGAAGGACAGTCGTTGAACCGGCACTACCGGGGCAAGGACTACGCCACCAACGTGCTGAGCTTCCCGGCCGACGTGCCGGAGGGCCTGCCCAAGGGCGTCAAGTTCCCGCTGCTGGGCGACCTGGTGATCTGCGCACCGGTGGTGGCGCGTGAAGCCGAGGAGCAGGGCAAGGTGCTCAACGCCCACTACGCGCACCTGACCGTGCACGGCGTGCTGCACCTGCTCGGCTGGGACCACGAGGACGACAAGGAAGCCGAGGCGATGGAACAGCTGGAGCGCGAGATCCTGGCCGAGCTTGGCATCGACGACCCGTACGCGGGCGAGCGCTGAGTCGGGGACAGCGCTATCCTCCGCCTGCAACCTCGACGGAGACATGGATGATGATGGGCGACATGGGGCCGCTGCTGGCCGGAAGTGCGGTCTTCTCCCTGCTGCTGGTCGTGGCCGCCAACGTGGTGCGCCACGTCAGCGCCAACCACCCCGACGGCCGGCACTGGCTGCTGGGCACACTGGCCTTGTTGTCACCCACCAGCCTGCTGGCAGGTGTAGCCGTGGGCGTGGTCGGGCCGCTCCTGCTCAGCGGCAATGGGCCGGTGAGCAGTACGTCGGCGATCTGGATGACCGCGATGGTGCTGATCCTGATCGGCGCGCTCTCCGCACCGGTGAGCTGGCGCGTGGTCGTGCATCAGCGCCTCGGGCGCGCAAGCGGCAGCCTGCCGTTTTTTTACGCAACGCGCGCGCAACTGTGGGCGCTGTTCCTGCTCTCTGTGGTGTACATGAGCATCATCCACCTGGCGAGCACGAACCTGCCGGACTGGCTGCTGGAACCGGGTGCACTGCCGGTTGCGGTCCGCGCGGTGATGCAACTGGTCCACGTGGCACTGCTCTCGGCGATGCTCACCCTGCCGGCGATGGCGTTGCGCGCCGTTGCCCGCTGGCCGCTACGGCGCATGCAAGCGCGGCTAGGCCGCACTTCGCAGGACTGAGCGCGCCCCTGTTATCCGGCTCGCAGCGGTTCCCGCCCTGAACCGGCCGGCGCGGTCGCCGGACACGGCGACGGCCGCTACCATGCTCCGGTTTCCTTCCATCGTGGACCTTCTGCCTGTGTTGCTGCGTACTGCCCTGCCCCTGCTGCTCGTTGCCTCCACCGCTTCCGCCGCGCCGCTGGACCTGCCTGCCCTGATCGAATGCCGCCAGGGCGTGGCCGAGCACGCCGCACTGGCACCGCTGCTGGCCGATCCGCTGAAGGCCGTGGCCAACGGCCTGCAGCCGCTGCCGCAGGGCAACCAGTTCATGAGCGAGTACCGGCTGGCCAACCCGATCACCGTGTTCGGCCAGCAGACCGAGCGTGTGGCCGTGGCCGGCGCCAGCGTCATGGCCGTGCTCGACCAGGCCGACCCGCGGCCGCTGGCCAGGCAGCTGGCGCTGGAGATCGGCTACGACCAGGACGGCAAGTTCATGGCCGGGCGCGAGCTGGTCAGCCGCGACGTGACCGACCCGAAGACCGGGGAGGCACAGATCGAGTCGATCATCCTCAGCGTCTCCACCGTCGCCAGCCACCCCGGCAGGACCCTGGCCGGCTGTACCTACAGCCTGGACCTGCCGGCCGAGGACGAGGGCCCGGCCGCCACCGCCCCGGCGGCCGACGGTCACTGACAGGGCCCCACATCCTGCTAGACTTGGGCC